>Ga0080006_1154043_pt1 | contig 52183 bp, 51 predicted proteins | sample RS3BMetagenome_FD_69209 | JGI IMG/M metagenome (GOLD analysis project Ga0080006, IMG submission 69209) | Ferric oxide microbial mat and aquatic microbial communities from Rainbow Spring, Yellowstone National Park, USA - RS3B (SPADES... ... | reverse complement strand
GATCTCAATAGAGCTTGCGCTCAGCTTGCCAAAGATTTCCTCTTTGCTTCCAAACTCAATTCTCAGGCCCGGCAAGCGGCGGCGGAACGCGCCTGGGCTGCTATCAGCAGGTTCTATGACACTTGCAAGACCCACAAACCCGGCAAAAAGGGCTATCCTCGTTTCCAGCACGATAACAGGTCAGTCGAGTACAAGCGAACCGGCTGGAAGGTGGAGCCGGACGGCAAGCATATCACCTTCACCGATGGGTGCAACATCGGGCGGCTCCGGTTGGTAGGCAGCAAAAACCAGCACATTGAAGCATTTCCCACAAAGCAGATCAAGCGTGTCCGTCTCATCAAACGGGCCGATGGCTACTATTGCCAGTTTGCCGTCGATGCACAAAGGCACATTGACCATCTTCCTACTGGCAAACAGGTTGGCATCGATATGGGCTTGAAGGAGTTCTTAACGGACTCAGAAGGCCATACGGTAGCTAACCCGCGTCATCTGCGTAAAGCCGAAAAACGCTTGAAGAAGCTGCACAGACGGCTTTCTCGCAAACAGAAGAAGTCGCAGAACAGAAAGAAAGCCAGAAAAGTGCTAGCGAAGGCATATCTGAAAGTCAGCAGGCAGCGTGAAGATTTTGCGCGCAAAACGGCAAGCACGCTCGTGACATCTAGCGATTTCATTGCCTACGAAGACTTGAAGATTGCCAACCTCGTCAAGAATAGGAAGCTGGCAAAGAGCATCAGTGATGCATCGTGGGGCCGCTTCCTATCGTGGCTCACCTACTATGGGCATGTCCATACCATCCCGGTCATAGCGGTAGAGCCTGCTTTCACAAGTCAGGATTGTAGTGCCTGTGGCAGCAGAGTCAAGAAAAGCCTCTCTGTCAGAACACATCGCTGTTCGGGTTGTGGACTGGTGCTTGATCGAGATCACAATGCCGCACGCAACATCTTGCAAAAGGCATTAGACCGTACCGGTGGGCAATCGGGAACGGGTACCTCGAAGAAGGTACGTAACGCTTCTGGACAGACACCCGCTACTCGTTCTGGCAAGGCCAGAGTGAGCAAGGTGGCTGGTTGAAGGAAGAACCCCCGTCGCTTTAGCGCGGGGTGTGTCAGAATGTGTCTGTAGAGGCGGGATAATGGAATTTGTCAATCGAAATCGAGAATCCCGTAGGGGCGTGATGAATCACGCCCCTGCGGGAGGGAGGCCATTGCTGGTTTCAGTCAGAAAATTTCATCATCATGCCCCTACAAGACCTTTTGCCCTTGCAAAATGCGTGTTAGTTCGCTCACGACATCGTAGCGTCCATAAGAGGGCATCAGGTAGACGCCTTGAACGAGGCTGCGGGCCTGAAGGAGCAATTCTTGCGCGATGTGCAAGCCCTCTTCATGGCCACGTTCACCGGCAGCGCGCATGCGGGCGCGCACGTCATCAGGAATGGTGATTCCTGGTACCTCGTTGTGGAGATACTCGGCATGACGCGAGCTGTGGAGTGGGATGCAGCCGAGCAAGATCGGAATAGGTGGCTTGCCTACACGCTGCAAGAACCGTTCCAGGGGTGCCAGTTCATAAATAGGTTGCGTCATGATATATTGCGCGCCGGCGGCAATTTTGCGTCGATATTTATCGATCTCGCGCTCGGTTTCCTCCTCGGTCATATTCAGGTTGAGCGCGCAGCCGATATGGAAAGACGCTTTCGCGCCGATGGAGCCTCCAGCGGCGTCGTGTCCTTCGTTCATACCACGCAATATCTGAATCAGGCCGACCGAATCGACATCCCACACACCGGTTGTATTTGGATATGCGCCGACGGGCACCGGGTCGCCGCTCAGGGCCAGCACGTTGCGGATACCAAGCGCGTGCGCACCCAGCAGTTCCGCCTGCAATGCCATCAGGTTGCGGTCACGTGTCGTGTAGTGGATGATAGTTTCAATACCCAGGTGATCCTGAATGAGACGCGCGAGGGCGATGCAACTCATGCGCACGCGGGCCATCGGGCTGTCGGCGATATTGATGCAATCCACGCCCGCTTTTTGCAGCAAGGCCGCGCCATCCAGAATTTTCCTGGGGTTGAGTCCCTTTGGCGGATCAAGCTCGACGCTGACTACGAAGTTCCCGCCTTCTAGTTTGGCCTGCAACGATGTCTTTGTGCCTTCCTGTGGCAAGAGGATTTCATTCTCAATGATGCTGGCAAGTGACTCTTTGCGCTTTTGTGGCTTTGATGCCTCTGTCACCGTAATAGTGACGGAAGAGGTGTGACCACAGAAGGCATCCAGCGCCTGCCGCATGGCGGCTGTGTGCCGAGGTGTCGTGCCGCAGCAGCCGCCGATCAGGCGTACTCCGGCACGCGCGAAACGGGTGGCATATTCTGCGAAGTAGTCCGGTGTGGAGACATAGAAGAAGCGATTATCGAAGCGCGTCGGCAGGCCCGCGTTCGGTTGTGCCGAGAAGAGGGGCGCGGTAGAGAGACCTTCGAGGTGTTGAGTCGCGCTGATCATTTCTTCCAATGCGTCATAGGTGGCCGCCGGGCCGACGCTACAGTTAGCGCCGATGATATCGACCCCCAGGTCGGCAAGAACGGTGGCAACGCGCGCCGCCGAACTGCCGGAGAGTGTATGCCCATCTTCCTGGAAGCTCATCTGGGCCACGACCGGCAGGCCACTCTCTTTGGCGGCCAGTACGGCCTGGCGCAGTTCGGACAGGTTAGAGAAGGTTTCAAGAATAATGAGATCAACGCCGCCGATTTGCAACGCGGTGATCTGCTCGCGGAAGATAGCGCGCAACTCCTGTAAGCGTTGTGCATCTGGTGCCTGTAAGGGGCGACCACTGGGGCCGACAGCACCTGCGATGAAGACTGGTTGCCCTGAGATCTCGCGCGCCTCGCGGGCCAGTTTGACCGCACGTCGGTTGATTTCGCTGACCTTGTCTCCCAGATTATGTGTCTCAAGTTTGGCCCGATTGGCCCCAAAGGTATTGGTTTCGATAATCTGAGCGCCCGCAGCAATATATTCGTTATGAATGCCGAGAATAAGGTCTGGTTGTGTCAGGTTCAGTGCGTCGAAACACTGTTCATAGGTGATACCCCGTGCGTAGAGTAGGGTTCCCATCGCGCCGTCACAAAGCAGCGGTCGCTCGCGCAGTTGCTCTAACAATGGATGTGCCATCAAACGTTCTCCCACCAAACAGGCAAATGTTATGCCTCTACTGTCTCCGCCCCATTGTACCTCTTTTTAGCACGTTTGGGAATTGCGAATCAGGGATGGGTAAGGTCACGGCGCGTGAATGGGAAGTTCTGCAATTGTTGCTGGAAGGAGTTTCCAATCAAGAGATCGCGGGGCGTCTCGTTCTTAGCAACAACACAGCGAAGAAACATGTCCTGAATATTTGTCGGAAACTCGGCGTGCGTACGCGCGCCCAGGCGATTGCCAGATGGCGCGCGCTTCACAGCGAAGAAAGTGCTTAAACGTGTTTACCGCTTTGATGTGGTGCGGACAAGGTGAATTATGCTACTGTCGAAGTCACCTACTAGCTTGATGGGTAGCCCTCGGTGTGCAAGATACGCACCGCTGTAGGTGGCATCATTGTCGATGTCCGTGTAGTATACTTTTTCCTCCAGACCATGTAAAGGCAGCGTGATCAGTTTCTCTCCGAATTGTTGTGAGTGTCCCCAGGCAAATACCACGACTTCGCTGCCGTCCTGCGCCACATACTGCGAGGCGGTAACATTGCCTGCTCGCGGTGAACGCAGGCGGAAGAGCAGGCCGTTCTGGATCGTCGCGCGCACACGTTTGTAGAGAGCAATAAATTTTCGTGCTTCCTCCATTTCCTCTGCTGTCCAGTGCGAGAGGTCGCCGCCGATACCCAGCGAGCCGGACATGGCGACGTGGAAACGATAGCGTAGCGGCACTGTGCGCCCCGTCACAAAATTGGGGACGTCAGTGACCCAGCACATCATGACGCGGGGAATGTAGGGGTAGCTGAAGCCCTCCTGGATGCACAGGCGGTCGAAGGCGTCGGTATTATCGCTGGTCCACACCTGCTCGACGCGAGACAAGATGCCCAGATCAACGCGACCTCCACCGCCGGCACATGCTTCAAAGGCCACGTCGGGATGGCGAAGACGAAGTTCATCGATGACGTAGTAGAGATTGCGCACATGATCAAGCCAGATGCGCTGTGGATTCTCACCCACCTTTTCCGGCCATCCTGGTTCACTGAAAGAGCGGTTGATGTCCCACTTGATAAACTCGATATGATGCTCTGAGAGCAATGTATCGAACGTTGTCAACATCCAATCGCGCACGTCTTCGCGCGCGAGATTGAGGACAAGCTGATTGCGCCCCTGGGTGCGCGAACGGTTACGGAAATGATATACCCAGTCTGGATGTGCCCGATAGAGGTCGCTATCCGGGTTCACCATTTCCGGCTCAATCCAGAGGCCAAAACGCATCCCCAGCGCATTGACACGCTCAATCAGCGGGTTCAAGCCGCGAGGGAATTTCTCCCGGTTGACCGTCCAGTCGCCGAGTCCGGCATGATCGCTATTGCGCGCGCCAAACCATCCATCATCAACCACGAAGACCTCGACGCCCAGCGCGGCGGCCTTCTCAGCAAGCTCCATCTGATTATGTTCATTGACATTGAAGGTGGTCGCCTCCCACGAGTTGTAGAGGACGGGGCGTACTGCCTCCGGCCCTTCAGGCAACACTATCTCGCGTTCATAGGCATGCCAGGCGCGACTGGTGCCTCCAAAGCCTTCGTTTGAGTACAGCCCGACAAATACCGGCAAGTCCAGTTGTTCGCCTTCGTGCAGCGCATAGCGAAAATCGAAATCGTTCAGCCCACCTGTGCAGTGAACCTCGCCGTAAGGTGTCATCTCGACTACGATTTTCCACGAGCCGCTCCAGGCGAGCGCGGCGCTCCATATCTCGCCGCTTTCCTCGCTGGCATGTGCCTCCGGGTCTAATGCCACCCAGGGATTGAACTGATGGCTGGTCATACCTCGCCGACTCTCCAGTACCATCTTGCCTGGGCTGATCGTATTCTGCGTCACCTGCGTTTCCTTGCCCCAGCGTCCCTGAAGATAGGTTAGCCGGTAAAACTCGCGTCGTGGGGGTCGCCAGTCTGCCGAGAACGCCTGCTCGATCACGATAGGCCCGTTTCCTCCTGCGTTCTCTAGCCGAACCCAACGCTCGATCACATCATGGCCCTCGTGGATGCGGTAGTAGAGTGTCACTACGAGGGGATAGATACGGTCGCGGAAGCGCAGCCAGAGTGTCTGCTCCGCTTCTGCCCGCTCGATACCATACTGCTCAAAGGCCCACTCGATGGCTCGCGTGCCGTCGGCGTACTCTATCTTAAGAGATGGCTCGTTAAAGCGCATCTCTCCCCAGGGCGCGTATTCCTCACGAGCGGTTCCTGTCGCTGACTCAAAAGGGATATGAGATGAGACAAGAGCGTCAGGACGCTGAACCATCTCGATGAGTGCTTCTGGCGCGAGTCGTGATCCCCAGTAAACATGGTGTAATGAAGTACCATCCGCGCCGAGCGCAAAGCAGTAGCTTGATGTTTTCAACTGAAGAAGCCAGCACCGACTTTCCACATCGTAAATGACTGCCATCAATGCCATCCCTTCATCTTGAGGTAGAGGTCAGGGGCTTCTGAACAGGTGCCATCTGCCAATTGTGTTCGCCCACTAACCTCTCATACAAATTCAGCAGTTAGATATAAACATTTTACTGAGGAACAACGGGGTGAAAAATCTTTTTTTTCATCTCGTTGTCCCTCAGTAACTATCTATCAGCCACCAGAGGCCGATTGTATCGCCTGGTCAGACTGCTGGGTTGCCTGGTTTGTGGCCTGGGCTACCGAAATCTGCCCCAGCCACATCTGGTTAAAGATGTTGTTGACATCTGTGCCAGCCTCATTGTAGCCAAAGGAGATCGGGAAGAGAATGGTTGTGCCTTGCGCCTCTTTCAAATAGGGGCTGACATCGATGCCTTTCTTCTGCCAGGCCTGGACGAACAGTTGGTCATCACTCTGGATACCGGGCCAGACGAAGCCGCCGGAACCCAGAATCTGCTCGGATTGCGTCGAACCCAGCCACTGCTCCAGTTCCCAGGCTTGCTGCGGATGCGGTGTCTTCGCGTAGATTGCGTCGGTCAGGCCATTGAAGACACTCACGACACCAGCAGGGCCGGCAGGCAGCTCTACAATGCCCCAGGGAGCCTTCGTGGACTGGTAAATGCTGGTAAGCTCCCAGTCACCGACCGCGATCATCGCGGCTTTGCCCCCCTCGAACAACTGTGTCTGGAAACCGCTGTTGTTGTTGGTTTCTGCCGCTGATGGCGAGACATGATACTTATTGGCCAGATCGACCAGGAACTGCAACGCCTGCTGGTCAGCGGGCTGGTTGTAGAGGACATGCTGACCGAACTGCTTATCGATAAGTTGACCACCGTTCTCGGCGATGAAGTTCCAGTAGCCCTCCTGGGGGTTATTCTCCGACACAAAGCCATATTGAACGATGTGTTTTGGATCGAAACCAGGATCGTTAGGATGCTTGCCGTTCTGATCGATGGTGAGCTTCTCCGCGATCTGCAGGAAAGTTCCGCCATCAGTCGGGTTCCAGGTCATGTTGGTAGGAGCGGGCAGCCCGGCTTTCTGGAACATCTGCTTATTATACACGATGGCGATGGTATCCCAGTCCTTCGGCAAGCCGTACACATTGCCGTTATACGTCCACTCTTTCACAAGCGATGGGTAGTATTGGGACATATCAATGTGGTTTTGTTGAATCAGCGGTGTGAGATTCATCAACTCGCCCTGCTGCACGAATTGAGGGAAGTAGGCCAGGTGATCCCAGAAGACGTCAGGAGCATCGCCAGCAGCGAACTCCGTGTCCAGCTTCTGCCAGTATTGTCCCCAGGGCACCTGCTCAATGGTCACATGAATGTTCGGGTGCAACTTCATGAACTGGTCTATCGACTGCTTGTAACCGATCTCCTCGACCTGATCCCACAGTGCATAGGTGAGATTGACCGTGCCGCCCTGTTGTGATGAGGCACTCCCGCCACAAGCGGCCAGGCCCATTGCCACAAGGACAATGATTGTCGCCAATGAGAACCAGTTCATGGTGCGTGTGAAACGTGGACGCTGAACATTCCGTTCAGTTTTTGACCGGTTTCTCCGCCAGATTGGGAGCCGGTGCAATACGGTTTGCATAGTACTTCCTCCTTGTCAGGTGAAGTAGAGAGAACAGATATACAAAAAACGTCAATTTCTATCATCATCTTGATGTGTGGCGCATTGCCCGCGCTGCTCCACACACCACGAAGATAGCCTATTTAAACCCGCTGAGGTGAATGGAACGAACGATATGCTGCTGGAACAGGAAGAACAGAATCAGCAATGGCGCAAGCGTGATGAAACCGGCCGCCATCAGGGGACCCCACTGTGTTCCAAAATTCGACGAGAATGATGCAACTGCGACGGTAAGTACGCGCAGGTTGTCGGTATTCGTTATAATGAGGGGCCAGAGGAAATTGTTCCAGGCCGGTACGAAGGTAACGATTGCCAGTGTTGCGAGCATAGGCCGACTCAGCGGCAGAATGATCTGGAAGATGATCTGCATCGTTCCGGCTCCGTCGATGCGAGCAGAGTTCTCCAGGTCTTTCGGGATCGTAAGGAAGAACTGCCGCATCAGGAAGATGCCGAAAGGTGTACCCAGCACATACGGGAGAACCAGCCCGGCCCAGGTGTTGATCAGGCCGAGAGTGCGCAGGATGAGAAACAGCGGAATGAGTGTCACAATAGTTGGTACCATCAAAGTTGATAGGTACAGCCAGAAAATCTGCTCGCGGAATGGAAAATCTATGCGTGCGAAGGCATAGGCGGCCATTGTGCTAAAGATGAGCTGACCAAGCGTCACGATCACAGCAAAAAGCAGCGTGTGCCACATATAGGCCAGGAAGTTGTACTGCGTCATGACGGTGACGTAGTTCTGAAAGGTCAGCGGATTGGGCAACGTCCAGGGTGCGCCTGAGAAAATCTGATTCGACTCCTTTAACGAGGTTAGCACTGCCAGCAAATACGGAAACAGTGAGACGACCACGCCGAGCAGCAGAATAATGTAGGTGATAGCATAGCGTGTAACATGACCAATCTGTGGTCGCGCCTGCTTCGTCCGTGCGCCTGCTTTACTTGCAGTGATTTCTGTACTGACGGAAGTCATAGTAGCTCCCCTTCCTTGAAGATATGCAGAACTAGCTGAGATCGTAGACGATGCGACTGCGGAAGAACAGCACCTGGATCAAGGTGATGATGATCAGGATTGCAAACAGCACCATCGAGAGTGCAGAGGCATAGCCGGCGTGGAAGAACTCGAAGGCTTGCTGAAAGATCTCGAAGTTAATGACATTTGTAGCCTTGCCTGGACCGCCCTGCGTCATCACATACACGGTATCGAATACCTGTGCGGAGCCGATGATATCCGTCACGAGGACGAAGAACAGGGTTGGAGTTAGCAGCGGAATCGTGATGGAGAAGAACTGCTCAAAGCGGTTGGCCCCATCGAGTGAAGCTGCCTGGTAGAAGTCAGACGGAATACCCTGAAGTCCGGCGAGGAAGAAGAGCATGTTGTAGCCGGTATACTGCCAGATGTTGACGGCGGCGATTGCAGGCAACGCCCAGGTCGTCGAAGAGAGCCAGGCAGGGCCGTTGATATGGAACAGGGCCAGGAAGGTGTTGAGCGAGCCATACTGCGGGTCGAAAATCCACTGCCAGATGGTGCCCATTGCTACCGCTGTTGCCATCCAGGGCACCACGAAGATGGTGCGGAAAATGCCTTTACCGGGAAGATTCTGGTTGAGCAGCACTGCCAGAAGCAGCGCGAGGATTGTCTGCAAGGGAATATTGAGCAGGACATAGTAAAAGGTAACTAGCAGCGTATGCCAGAAAGCGGAGCTGCTAAACATCTTTGCATAGTTCTGTACCCCGATGAAGGTGGGTTGACCGAGCAGGCTCCAGTTGAAGAAACTGAGAACAGCGACTGCAACGATGGGGATGAGCGAAAAGACCAGCAGACCGATAAAGCTGGGCAGTATGAACGCATATGCCTGGAACTGGAGAAGTTTGAAGCGGCGTTCTTTTCTTCTGCGTGGGGCGGTAATGGCCGCAACGCCAACTGCATTCAGGCTTGCACCGGTTGCATCCCGTCTAAGTTTTTGCATATGCCAGACTCCTCCTTTGAAAGTAGGCATGCATGATGAAAAATACTGATCGGGAACTTTCTTACAACGACACGAACGACACCAGAGAGAAACTGTTCAATGATGTCCTGGGCCTCCTGAAAAGTCTGATATTGCTTTGAGGCATACAATCCCTGGCTTGAACACATCTTGAAAGCATGTTCGGCATTCATACTGTTATAGACACAGGCTGATATATGCCGACTTGGCCTAATTCATAGGTTTTCCCTCCTCTGCTTGTTTGATGAAGACTCCTCCTCTAGTGAGGAGACGGAGAGCAACGTCAACTGAAGATCACGAACTTTACTCAGTAAACCATGTAACGCTGCCTGGTCAACTACTTCACCAATTAGCATCGTCTCACCATTCGCCTCATGCACTACCTTCAACCCTCCTAGCCAGGATGACCAGTGTTCATCAAGTCTCTCCTTGAGACGAATCCGGTAAACTGCCATTGTGCATCCACCCGCGTGATACTCGTTGTTCAACGCCCTGCTACAAGAAAGCGCTCCTGGGCCTGATTTAGTAAAAATATAGGCTGAACAGCACTCAGTTCATGTTCCTTTCCTGGAACTATCTTTGAGAAAGTATAGTCGCCAGCAAGAGAGAAGACCATATCCAAAAGAAGTATTCGCGGGTGATTTTTGATCGCTCCATTCTTAGCATCAGGCAGGTGCAGGGCCGGTTGAGGCGCGCACCACCAGTTGCATCGGAATCGTCAACGAGGCAGGCGTTTCACCCTCCTCAATCATCGTAATGAGTTTCTGTACCGCGCTCTGGCTCATCACCAGGCGATCCTGGCGCACGGTCGTAAGGGGTGGCTCCATAAAGCGACTGATATCGAGATCATCGAAGCCGATAACAGAGACTTCTTCCGGTATCCGTATGCCGTATTCGTGCAGGGCGCGTAAAACTCCCATGGCCATCATGTCGCTACCTGCTGCGATAGCAGTAAAATCGCGCCGCTGCTTTAAGAGCTTTATTGTCGCATGGTAAGCGTCTTCGGTTGTCCAATCAGATACGCAAATCAGATCGGGGTCTGCTACCAGCCCGGCCTTTGCCAGACCCTGCTGACAGCCTAGCAGACGTTCCGCACCGGAGAGATCAGCAGTATTTCCCGGCATGATGGCGATGCGCCGATGCCCAAGCTGAAGAAGATACTCCATCGCCATGCGCCCGCCATGCAGGTTGTCCGACTTCACATAGGTGGCGCGCTTCCCCTGTCCCATATTATCAATGAAGACTGTGGGGAGATTCGAGTTAACCAGAGCCTGGATACGTGGATCGCTCTGAGCGATAGAGATGGCGATCACTCCTGCCACGCGGCGACTTTGTAACGTGCGAAGATAGTTCCCATATGAACCATCCTCTGCACGGGCCGGGAAGAAGAGATCATAGCCCGCAGATGTGATAGCGTGTTCAACGGCATTAATGACCCCAAGATAGAAATAATGTTGTGTCTGCTCGAATTCCATAAGCTTGCGCTGATCATCGGTGAAGAGTGCAAAGGCAATCACGCGCGAACGTTGCCGGGCCAGGTTTTGGGCCACCACATTCGGCTCATAACCCAGAGAGGCAATCGCTTCAAGAATGCGCTGCCGTGTCTCTTCACTTACATTTGCCGAACCGTTGAGCGCGCGCGAGACAGTCGCACGCGAAACTCCTGCCAGTTTGGCAACCTGCTCACTGGTCACCATAGATAGGTGTCTCCCACAAATTAACGTACTCGCGTACACCAATTATAACCTGATAATTGGATGTTTGTCAAGCTTACCGACCCCCTGTTGTGAAAATTGATATCGTTATCGAGCGTGTTTTATCATGAAATTCATATTATTTCGCGTATTTAACTCTGCAAATGGCGTGCTATCGGTAATGTGTACACGAGTATTGTAACAACGATTTTTCTATGAAGTTGTGAACATTCCAAAAATTGCTGTGATGACGAGGTCATTTAATGTTACATTTCATAAAGCCAGTGATTTAGCATCGTATGAACTGCCCTATATCGAGAGGCAATCGGTGTAGAGGGGCAGAGTCAAGACTCCGTGAGCTTTATCTTTCGGTAAAGAAAGCTCTATTTTCGGAAACGAAAAATATCCTTGACTTTCCGAAAAAGCCTGAGTATACTTGTAATTAAGTACTGCTTGCTGTACTGACCGGTATGCGTAAAGGCTTGCAGAAAAAGACACCTATGAACACACAAACTCGGCGTGAGAAGATCAAGGAATTGTTGAGGGCAGAGGGTTTCTGCCATGTCGGTGCATTGGCCAGACATCTTGCTGTATCTGAAGTCACGATCCGCAATGACCTCAGTGCATTAGAGGATGAGGGCATTGTGAGCCGCGTTCATGGAGGGGCGATCCTCGTGGGCGAGCGCATGCGTGGGCAGCATTTTGAAGAACGTGTCTCCATCAATCAGGACAAAAAGCTGTGGATTGCGCGCCGGGCCGCTGAACTGGTAGAGGACTACGAAAGTATTATTCTGGATGCCAGCACTACTGCCTTTGCGCTGGCTGATTGTCTCAAACATCACACAGGGCTAACCGTCTTTACCAACGGTATCGAAGCGGCTTTTCGCCTCGCCGAAAATCGTTCGCACAAGGTCTTTTTGTTAGGGGGCCTGTTACGCCCAGAGACAGCTTCACTGGTTGGTCAGTTTGGCAATGGCATGTTTAATGGCGCACGCGCGACAAAGGCGTTTCTTTCCTGCACTGGCTGGTCGCCGCATCTCGACCTGATGGATGATGATTTGTTGGAAGCGCAACTTAAAAAAGACCTCGTGGATGCGGCTGAAATGCTGATTTTGCTGGCCGATTCCAGTAAGTTTGATAAGCAGGGCGTGGCTTCGTTCGCGCCTTTAAGCCGTGTGAACATGGTAATTACCGATGATCAGATCAGTGCGACCCATCTTGCTAGATTGCGTGAGGCCAACATACGGGTTAGCATTTGTGGTGAACATACCACGCGCGTGCTGGATGGCGGCGATGAGGGGAAGCGTTTCCGCGTCGGTTTTGCCAACCAGGATGATGCCGCGCCATTTCCCATGATTGTGAAACAGGGGTTAGTGCAGGCTGCGCGGGCCGCCAATATCGACTTGCTGCTGGTCGATAACCGCGAAGATGGGCCAACGGCGCTTGCTAATGTCGAGTATCTTTTGGAAGAGAAAGTTGACCTGATCGTCGAGTTTAACACAGATGTGCGTTATGGCAATATCATCATGGAACGCCTGCGCTCAGAACATGTGCCGGTGATCGCCATTGATATTCCCTTGCCGGGTGCAACCTTCATCGGTGTTGATAACTACAAAGCGGGTCTAATGGGCGGCAAGCTGGTCGGACTCTTTGTTGCACAACAATGGCATGGGTGGGTTGATCACGTACTGTCTCTCGAATTGCCCAGTTCTGGCCCTGTTCCTGCCGCGCGCATGCAGGGCCAGCTTGATGGCCTGCGCGAGTATATCTCCGTTGCTGATGAGCAGGTGCTTCGCCTGGACAGCAAAAATACCTTTGAAGAGTCCTATCGCGCCGTGACGGCGATGTTACCAACATTGAAGTCTGCGCGACACATCGTGGTGATGGGTATTAACGATGAAGTGGTTATGGGAGCGCTCAAAGCCTTTGAGGAGGTGGGGTGGACCGAGCGTGTGGTCGCGGTTGGGCAGGGAGCAGATTTGAACGCACGCCAGGAACTTCAGCGTCCGGGTAGCCGCATGATCGGCTCGGTGGCCTTTTTTCCTGAACACTACGGTAAGATGATTGTCGATAGCGCGCTCGCTATCTTGCAAGGGAAACAGGTGCCCCCTGCGTTGTATACCAATCACCTGCTGGTTCTCGCAGAGAAGACGATACGCATGCTGGATTTGTCAGCATTGCCTTACGAGACATATCCAGTTTCAGCGTATGGTGTCTCAAAATAATTTTATTCTTGCTGTTTGTATAGTAGCATCTTGAGAAAGGAGGTAGCAAAGAGGTAGGCAGTGCTTTATAGCATGGCTGGCTGTGTGTATACGTAGCGTATGATCGTTCATCCGTATGCAATACAGATATATTGTCCATGAAGTGACAAAGGAAGGATCGAACGCATGGAATCCTCACAAGGCATACTCAAATCCCTCGATGATGCCCCGCTCAAGCGCGTTCACTGGGAATGGACGCTTCTCGCCGCGATGGGCGACTACCTTGACGCCGGTTCCATTGTCGCTGGCGCATCTTCACTGGCCGTGTGGGCCAGCTACTACCATCTCAGCCTCGGCCTGATCGGCCTGATTGGCGCGTTCAGTTCCAACGGCATCTCGACCGCCATTGGTGCATTAGTCGGTGGGCGTCTGGGTGATATTTATGGACGCAAGTTCATTTATGGCCTCGACCTCTTGCTCTATGCCATTGGCACCTTGCCGATCATTTTTGCCTTCAATGCGCCAATGGTTATCATTGGCTATATGATTATGGGTTTTGCCGTAGGTGCTGATGTACCTACGTCCTGGTCACTGATCGCCGAGTTTGCCCCACGCAAGAACCGGGGACGCTTGATGGGCCTGACCAACATCTTCTGGTATATTGGCCCGATTGTCATTCTACTCCTTTCGCTGGCTTTTGCTCCGCTCGGCCTTCTCGGCACGCGCCTCGTTTTCGTCAGCTTGTTGATTGTGGCCCTCGTGACCTACATCTTGCGCCGCCGCCTCACCGAGTCGCCGCGCTGGTTGTATCTCACCGGTAAGGCGAATGAAGCAGGTGAGGCTCTGCAATCCATCGGCGAAGCGGCCCCTGTGGCACCGGTGGCGCAGCAGAAAAGCGATCTGAAAGAACTCTTCACGCGCCAGAACTTGAAGAGGTTCCTTTTCATTGTGCCCATTTACGTCTTCTGGGGCATTCCGGCAGGCACTTATGGCTTCTTCTTGCCCTACATCTTCAAGACGATGGGCGCAGAAAGTGCTGCTGCTGCTGACGGTTTGCAGATTCTCTGGTTCGTCTCGGCTATCGTGACCGTTCTCTTCGTCTTCATGCCGCTCAATGACCGCATTGATCGAAGAATATTGTATGCGATCAGTGCGGCCTTCTGCGCGGTGAGTTTTTTTCTGCTGGTTTTCTTCCCTATCACTAATCCAGTCGTTGCTATAGCCAACGTGCTGCTCTTTGGTCTGGGCCAGGGCATCGGGCTGTGGCCGCTCCAGCGCGTCTGGTCGGTAGAACTCTTCCCTACGATGATGCGCAACACGGCACAGGGCGTACTCTGGTCGTTCATGCGTCTCGTGCTTGGCCTGTGGAGTCTCTATCTGCCCACATTCACCCATAATGCGGGCTTCAGCGTGGTAGCTATCGTTCTTGGTTGTATGTTCACCTACAACTTCATCATTGGTGGCCTCTTCGGCCCGCGCACGCAAGGGCAATCGCTGGAGCAGATTCAGCAATCTGCACCAGCAGTGAGCGGAGAGACGGCTATGTGATCTAATTGATTAGGGGGCAGAGCGACCCTGGCGGTCGCTCTGCCCCCTGTGAGTTATACACAAGGAGGGAGGGTATATGCAGCGTATCGCGTTTACTATGAGGATAAAAGACGGGCAGGAAGAGCAGTATCGTGAGCTGCATCGCCATGTCTGGCCCGACATGCTGACCGATTTGAGAAAGGCTGGTTGCCACAACTATTCGATCTATGCTCGTGGACATGATCTGTTTGCCTACATGGAGGTCGATGATTTTGCGCAATTTCTCGCCACCATGAACGCCAGCGAAGCCAACACGCGCTGGCAGCAGATGATGAGTGCGTACATGACCTCAGATATCGATCCGGCCACCAAATTTCCCTTTGTGCTTGAAGAGATATTTCATCTTGATTAATGCTATACTATATCAAGGAGTGCAAGTATGCACGAACCTAAGCGCACGACTCGCCCGGTCATTGGACTTTTTGCCATTGGTCTGGAGGCGTACTGGCCACAGTTTGCAGGATTACGTGAGCGGCTGGAAGGTTATAGCGCGCACGTGGCAGCGCAGCTTGCGCACTGGGGAGAGGTCATCAATGGGGGCCTGGTTGATACCGTCGAGAAAGCCCGCGCCGTTGGTACGCGCCTTGCGCGTCAGCAGGTTGACCTGGTGTTTGTCTACACGGCCACGTATGCAACCTCCTCGCTGGTGCTTCCGGTGTTGCAGCAGACAAAAGTTCCCGCGCTGGTGTTGAATCTCCAGCCCTCGCGCGCACTGGACTATGAGACGATCACAACGGCAGAGTGGCTGGCAAACTGCTCGGCCTGCTGTGTACCGGAGATTGCTGGTGCATTGACGCGCGCGCGTTTGCCTTTCCGCGTAATCTCCGGCGCTCTGTTCGAGGATAGCAAAGCGTGGCAGGAGATCGGTGAGTGGTGTCAGGCGGCCAAAGCGGCACGCGGTCTACGCACGGCACGTATCGGTTTTCTTGGCCATACCTATCCTGGGATGCTTGATCTCTATTCCGATTTCACGGCGATACAGGGCCAGCTTGCTTGCCATATCGAAGTGTTAGAGATGGATGATCTCGTAGTTCGTGTACATAGTGCATCGGAAGCAGCAGTGCGGGCCAAGATCGAGGAAATTGAACATACCTTTGCCATCGCTTCGGCGTCGAATGACCCCATCGCGGCTCCCCTTGAACCCGAAGACCTGGCCTGGAGCGCGCGGGTTGCGGTCGGTTTGGAGCAACTGGTGTATGATTTTGACCTGCACGCGCTGACGTACTACTATCGTGGCGAGGGTGGCAACGAAAATGAGCGTGTCACGGCGGGCATGATCGTTGGCAATTCGCTGTTGACGGCGCAAGGGGTACCTTGTAGCGGCGAGGGTGATCTTAAAAATGCGGTAGCGATGCTGTTGATGGATTGTTTAGGGGCGGGTGGCAGCTATACCGAGATTTATGCGATGGACCTGGAAGAGCAGTTTGTGCTGCTCGGTCATGATGGCCCGGCGCACGTGGCTATCTCCGATCAACGCCCAATTCTGCGCAAGCTTAAACTCTATCATGGTAAAAGTGGCTTTGGCGTTTCGGTTGAGTGTAAAGTGAAACTTGGACCTGTCTCCGTGCTGGGTCTGACGCAGCAGGCCGATGGCAAGCTCAAATTCCTGATTGGTCAGGGTGAAAGTATCGCGGGGCCGACCTTCCAGATTGGCAATACCAACAGCCGTGTGCGTTTCGCGCTCGACCCTGCCACATTTGTCACGCGCTGGAGCGAGCAGGGACCGACGCATCACATGGCGCTCGGCGTCGGCGCGATTGGTAGCTTGTTGGAGAAGGTCGGCTATCTGTTAGGTGTAAAAACTGTGTGTGTGAGTATGTAAGTTGAGGTCTATTTTTTGGAAAGAAGGCGAGTTATGGAAAGTAACCATGAGGCCATCGTAGAGAAGATTCAGCGTTTCACGGTTGAGACGCCTTCATGGGGCTATGGCGATTCGGGGACGCGCTTCAAGGTCTTTCACTGGCCCGGTGCGGCCCGCACCTTGCGCGAGAAACTGGAGGATGCGGCGCAGGTTCATAAGGTCACAGGCATCTGTCCCAGCGTTGCCATTCATATCCCCTGGGACAAGGAGAGCGACTGGCAAGCAGTGAAGGAGTATGCAGAGCAACTGGGCCTGCGCATTGGTGCGGTCAATCCTAATCTCTTTCAGGAGGATGACTATCGTTTCGGCAGTTTGTGCCATTTTGATGAGCGTATCCGGCAGCGGGCTGTTGAGCATGTGCTGGAGTGCATCGATATCGCACGTGCCACCGGGTCCGAGATCATCAGTCTCTGGCTTGCCGATGGCATCAACTATGCCGGTCAGGATGACCTGCGCCGTCGCCGTCAGCGGTTGCTGGCCTCGTTGCGTGCGATCTATGCTGCTTTGCCCGGCGGGATGCGTCTGCTGATTGAATACAAATTCTTTGAACCGGCTTTTTATGCCACCGACCTGCCCGACTGGGGAACCTCGTTGCTTATGGCGCAAAAGCTGGGGCCGCAAGCAGAGGTACTGGTGGATACGGGGCATCATCCGCAAGGAACAAATATTGCGCAGATTGTGGCGCAACTGCTCGATGAGAACCGGTTGGGCGGTTTTCACTTCAACGACCGGCGCTATGCTGATGACGACCTGATTGTTGGCTCGCAACATCCCTTTGAACTCTTTTGCATCTTCAATGAACTGGTGGGTGCGGAGGCCGATGGTCTTGCCAATGTCGGGCGCGTGGCCTACATGATCGATCAATCGCATAATATTGAGCCGAAAATCGAGGCCATGATTCAAAGCGTGCTGAATATTCAAACAGCTTACGCGAAGGCGCTGCTGATAGATCGCGCTGCGCTACGGGCGGCACAGGAGGCAGGCGATGTGCTGGGGGCCTATCGCGTGTTACAGTCGGCCTTTGAAACCGATGTGCGTCCCTTACTGGCCGAGGCACGTCAGCGCCAGGGACTTGCTCCTGATCCTGTTGCGGCCTTCCGTGTCAGTGGCTATAGTGAGCGTGTGGCCCGCGAACGCACCGCTACGACGGTAGGCAGTGGCTATCCGGGCGCATAATGCAAAGGATATGTTACGATGACGCAAGAAGCACAATCAACAACATTGACGCAACTGGTCGCGCGTTCACGCCGGCTGGGAGCGGATCGTTCTATCTGCAATTGGGGGGGCGGCAACACCTCGGCGAAGGCGGATGAGATCGATTTTCGCGGGCGTTCGGTGCGCGTGCTGTGGGTCAAAGGCTCCGGCTCAGATCTGGCGAGCGTGACCGAAGCTTCGTTTACGGGGTTGTATATGGACGATATCCTTCCCCTGCTCGAACGCGAACGCATGAGTGATAGCGAGATGGTGGATTACCTGGCCCATTGCTTCTATGAGCCGAGACGCCCGCGCCCCTCGATAGAGACGCTGCTGCATGCTTTTCTCCCCTTTGCACATGTCGATCATACCCATGCCGATGCTACGAACTATTTCGCCTGTGCCGCCGATGGCGAGCAACTGGCGCGTGATTGCTTCGGCGGCGATCTCATCTGGATACCCTATCGCCGTCCCGGTTTTGGTCTGGCGCGTGAGGTTGCCCTGGCAGTACGCGCCAGACCACAGGCGAAGCTGGTCATCCTGGCGAAGCATGGTCTGATTACCTGGGGCGAAACGGACGAAGCGTGTTATGCCTCGACTATTGCCATTATCACGAAGGCACGAGAATTTGTAGAGGCGCGCATAGCTCGCCAGGAGCGCACGGTTTTTGGCGGACAACGGGTTCAGACGTTACCAGCTGAAGAGCGTCAGCGCGTGGCAGCGCAGGTCGCTCCCATGCTACGTGGCCTGGTTTCAGCGGAGAAGCGCCAGATACTGCACTTTGAGGATACCGAGGATATACTGACCTTTGCCGGGAGTCAGGATGCGCCGCGTCTTACTACCATTGGTGCGGCCTGTCCCGATCATCTGGTGCATACCAAGCCCTGGCCTTTGCTGGTAGACTGGATGCCGGAGCAGGGCGAAGCTGCTTTAGCAGAGGCGTTGCGGACGGGCGTTGAGGCGTATAAAGCGCGCTATCAACAATATCTGGCGAGCAATGAGCAGCAAAACCTGGACCCCGATGCCGCTATGCCTGTATATCGTGCCGACGACGCTGCCAGCGATCCGCATCCGCGTGTGATCTTGATTCCAGGTGTAGGCATGTTCACGACAGGCAAAGATGCTATGATGGCCGATGTCTCAGCGCAGTTGTATCACCGGGCCATTGCCGTTATGCGTGGCGCAGAGGCCTGTGGTGGCTTCATCTCGTTGAGCGAGGCCGAGAGCTACGCTGTTGAGTACTGGCCACTTGAACAATATAAGCTCAAACTGGCTCCGCCGGAGCGCGACTTTGCACGCTATGTGGCATTGATCACGGGCGCAGCGGGCGGTATTGGCTCAGCAAGCTGTCGGCGGCTGGCACAGGAGGGTGCTCATCTGCTCGTCACCGACATTGATCTTGAAGGGGCGGAGCAGGTGGCAAACGCGCTCAATCAGCAGTTTGGTGCGGGACGCGCGGTCGCAGTGCGAATGGATGTCACTAACGAGGATAGTGTACGGGCTGCCTTTGCGCGCGCTGCGCTGGCCTTTGGCGGCATCGACATCATCGTGAACAATGCAGGTCTGGCCTCAAGCGCGCCGATTACCGAGACGAGTCTGGCCGAGTGGAATAAGAACTGGCAGGTTCTGGCAACCGGTTATTTCCTGGTTGCGCGCGAGGGATTCCGCCTGTTTCAGCAACAGGGGCGTGGCGGCAATCTTGTCTTCATCGCCAGCAAGAATGCGCTGGTAGCGGGCAAGAATGCTGCTGCGTACTCGACGGCGAAGGCGGCTGAGGCGCATTTAGCGCGCTGCCTGGCTGAAGAGGGTGGTCAATTCGGCATTCGCGTCAACACGGTTAATCCTGATGCTGTGCTGGCCGGTTCGCGCATCTGGAGCAGTTCCTGGCGTCAGGAGCGAGCCGCGACCTATGGCGTATCCACCGATCAACTGGAGGAGGTGTATCGCAAGCGCACGACACTGGGGGTCAATATCCTGCCGGAAGATATTGCCGAAGCGGTGGCTTTCTTCGCCTCACCGACGCGCTCCACCAAAAGCACCGGCAATATTCTCAACGTCGATGGTGGCGTCGCGGCTGCCTATCCGCGTTAAGCGTGGGAAGGAGAACTCTTTGTGGCGCAACGAACAATGGCGTCGGTTGATCTCGGCGCTGAGAGTGGGCGCGTGATGTTGGCCCGTTTCGATGGGCAACGCCTGGAACTGCAAGAGGTGCATCGTTTCCCCAATCGCGCTATTCGCGTGCGCGGTCATCGCTTCTGGGATATGCTAGCGCTATGGGATGAGACGCTAACGGGTCTGCGTAAGGCCCGTCAGCTTGCCGGGACGTTGGAGAGTGTCGGCATCGATACCTGGGGCGTTGATTACGGGTTGGTCGATGTGCATGGCCTGCTTCTCGGTCAGCCCTATCAGTACCGCGATCAGCGCACTGAGGGAGTAATGGAGCAGGTTTGCACTCGTGTGCCACGTGAACAGATTTATGAACGCACCGGCATCCAGTTTTTGTCGATCAACACGCTGTTTCAACTGTACGCGCATGAGCGGATGCACCCTGGCCAATTAGCGCAGGCGCATCGCTTGCTGATGATACCCGATTTGTTGCATAGCTGGTTATGCGGAGAACTGGTATGCGAACGCACCAATGCCAGCACGACACAATGCTGGAATCCCGTCGCGGGCGCGTGGGCAACGGAACTATTACAGATGTTAGACTTGCCAACGGAGATGCTGCCGCCGGTCGTCGAGCCGGGAACGCCGCTGGGGCGCGTGCTACCGGAGTGGCGCGATGAACTGGGTGATGTACAGGTGATCGCTCCCGCGACGCATGATACTGGTTCGGCCATCGCGGCCATTCCGGTGGCGTCGCCCGACGGATGGGGCTATATCAGTTCTGGCACGTGGTCGCTGGTTGGGGTTGAACTATCCCGCCCCGTGATAACGGCTGAGGCACTGAATGACAACTACACCAACGAGGGGGGCGTTTTCGGGACAACGCGCTTTCTGAAAAATGTGATGGGCCTCTGGCTCTTACAGGAATGTATGCGCAGTTGGGCAAAAGCCGGGCACCCGATGGACTATGAAACGCTGCTGGCCGATGTAGATAGCGTTCCGGCCTTCACGGCGCTGATTGACCCGGATGCCCCATGTTTTCTAGCCCCGCCCGATATGCCGACGACCATCAATACGTATTTAAGCGAGCATCATCAGCCAACTTTGCAGACACCGGCAACCTTCGCGCGCTGTATCATGGAGAGCCTGGTATTGCGCTATTGCCAGGTATTAAACAGAATTAGCCGCTTTACTGCCAGACCTGTTACCGGTGTGTATGTAGTAGGAGGTGGTGCGCGTAATGCTCGCCTGAATCAATGGCTGGCCGATGCGCTTGGTGTGCCGGTCATCGCCGGGCCATTCGAGGCCACAGCCCTGGGTAACGCACTGATGCAACTGGTAGGACTGGGTGAACTACACACACTGGCGGAGGTGCGCGCTGTCGCCCAATGTGTTCCCACACAGGTCTATGAGCCAGATCGTACACACTTTGCCGCCTGGCAAGAAAAATTCGCTCTTTTGTTTCCTTGACACAGCTAAGCGCTGTATGCTATAACCTTCACAGAAGATCGTGTAATTAACAAATTTTTTTGCAGAATAGCGGGAGCTTGGGCAAGCCAGGCTGAGAGGGTGGCCTACCTGTTCGCCACCGACCGATAGAACCTGATCTGGATAATGCCAGCGCAGGGAAGGACAGCAAGCAACACCACGTTGAAGATGTCCGCTCAGGGGCGCTAGCATTGGCTGGCGTCCCTATTTTTATTGTTCAAGCATACTTCTAAAGAAGTGATAGGCGTTTAGTGCGTTACCCCGGTCAGCAAGCAGCAGCATAGGGCTTTGCTCAATGAAGGAGAACTATTCATGATACAGAACACGTCGTCTCGTTCGCCGGAGAAGCTTTCATCGTCGAGCCTGAGTACACGTTTGCGTCAGGGAGTACATCGACTCTGGGAAAGCCAGCTTACGCATCCTTTTGTTGTTGCGTTAGGTGATGGTTCCTTGCCGCGTGCCAACTTCGAGTTTTACATTCGTCAGGACGCGCGTTTTCTCGATGAACTCACGAAAACCTTTGGCTATGCTGTCACGAAGACCACCGACCATGACGAAATGGAGCAGTTTGGCAAGTTTCTGTTACAGACATTGCTGGTGGAAGCGGAACTGCACCGCAACTATGGCAAGCGTTTCGGGCTGACACCGGAACAGATGGCGGCCACGCCGATGGCCCCGACTAACTACGCATATACACGCCACTTGCTCCACATTGCCGCCACCGGCACCTTGCCGGAGATTCTCACGGCCATTCTTCCATGTGCCTGGATCTATGCTGAGGTGGGCCGCCATCTGGTCGGTGAAAAACTGCCCCCCGCCGATCATCCTTATGCAGATTGGTTGAATACCTATGCTTCGCCGGATTTCGATGCTGTTGGGGCCTGGATACGAGAACATCTGGATGCCCGCGCGGCTACTCTCAGCCCGGATGCTGAAGCCCGTCTGCACGAGATTTTCCTGATCAGTACGCGCTATGAATGGCTGTTCTGGGAGATGGCCTGGCAACTGGAAAGGTGGCCGGAGTGATGACCTCACAAGAGCGTGCTTCATCTGCACATATGTATCTACCGAGAGCGCTCACCATCGCCGGTTCTGACTCCGGTGCTGGGGCGGGCATTCAGGCCGATCTGAAAACCTTTGTCGCGCTGGGTGTCTATGGCCTCTCGGCACTGACTGCTATCACAGCGCAGAACACGCAGGGGGTGCGTGCTGCTTACGATCTACCGCCCGCATTAGTCGAGGCCCAGATTGATGCTGTGCTTGAGGATATCGGGGCCGATGCGGCTAAGACAGGTATGCTCTCTAGTCCGGCGATCATTGAGGCGGTGGCCGGGCGTATCCGTGCCTGGAATTTGCGCGTGGTAGTTGATCCGGTGATGCGGGCCAAAGGCGGCGACCCCTTGTTGCAGCCGGAGGCCGTAACTGCGCTGTGCAGCATCCTTTTACCACTGGCAGAGGTCGTGACGCCCAACTTGCCCGAAGCAGAAGTGTTGACGGGACGGCGCATTGAAACGCTCGATGACATGCGGGCCGCCGCGCGCGCTATTCACGCTCTGGGGCCACGACACGTCGTTGTGAAAGGAGGCCATTCTGCCGCTGAGCCGATTGATATCTACTTTGATGGAGAGCAATTTACCGAGTTCCGCGCCGTGCGTATTGAAACTCCCCACACGCATGGCACCGGCTGCACGTTCTCCGCAGCCATCGCGGCCTACTTAGCGCGTGGTTTGCCTGTAGTAGAAGCTGTTGCGCATGCCAAACATTACGTGACCGAGGCGATTCGCCATGCGCCCGGCATCGGTCACGGTCATGGCCCTATCGCCCACTTCTGGCAATGGGAAGCAGTGTAGAACGGAACAGGTGATTGCATTCATGCAAAGGGGAGTACTGAGGAGCTATCAATGGTGGAACAATATGAAGAGCAGCAGGCCGCGACCTTGCTCAAACGTATTCGCGAGCAGAAGCCGCTGATCCATCACATCACCAACATGGTTGTGATGAACGATACCGCCAATATCACGCTTGCAATTGGCGCTCTCCCTGTCATGGCACACGCTATTGAAGAGGTTGAGGAGATGGTCGGTCTGGCTTCGGCACTGGTACTCAACATCGGCACGCTCGATACTGCCAGCATTGAGTCGATGCTGCGCGCCGGTAAACGCGCCAATCAGCGTGGTATTCCCATTATCCTCGACCCAGTGGGCGCTGGTGCTACTCGTTTGCGCACCGAAACCGCCTTGCGACTATTGCAGGAATTACGTATTGCTGTGGTACGAGGCAACGCGGCTGAACTGGCTGCGCTGGTAGGCATTGCTGCTGAGACACGCGGGGTGGAGTCCATAGCGGTTGCAGCAGAGCGTGAGGATGTTGCGAGCCAGGCCGCACGCGCATTTAGTTGTACCGTTGCTATCACTGGTGCGCGCGATATCATTATCAGTGGAGAGCGTCGTGCTTATGTAGAAAATGGACATCCTTTGCTGGCAGCTATCACCGGTAGCGGCTGTATGGCGACGAGCCTCATCGCGGCTTTTCTTGCCGTCACGCCAGACTACTGGTCTGCTGCCATTGCTGGTCTGGTCAGTATGGGTGTAGCAGGTGAGTTGGCGGCCCAGAAAGCTGGCGGCCCCGGCACCTTCCGTTCTCATCTACTGGATGCTGTAGCAGCATTGGATGGAGCTATGCTTGCTCACCGTCAGAAAGTGAGTTTGATGTAATGTCTACATCCTCAGAATTTGCTGAACAGCGCGTGTGTAAAGGGATAGCGAGCGGCCTACGTTCTCGCCTGGCCCTGCACGTCTTGACTGATCATGGGTGGGCGCGTGGGCGTGATCTGTATGCCATCGTCTCTGCGGCCCTCGATGGTGGCGCAACGGTAATCCAGCTACGAGACAAGACCGCCAGTACCCGCATGCTCGTGGAACAAGGTCTGGCGTTGCGCCAGCTAACTCGTGAGCGTGGCGCTCTGTTGATCGTCAATGATCGTATCGACGTAGCACTGGCTATTGATGCTGATGGCGCTCATGTCGGTCAGGATGATATGCCTGTTGAGCTTGCCCGGCGGCTTTTAGGGCCGCAGCGTATTCTTGGCGTCTCGGCAGGCAATCAGCAAGAGGCACTGACTGCTATTGCAGGTGGGGCCGACTATCTCGGTGTTGGGCCAATCTATGCCACACCGACGAAAGCAGACGCGGGGCCTGCCATCGGCCTGCACTTGCTCCATGAGTTGGCGGTTCGCTCTGACATCTCTACGCCACTGGTCGCTATCGGTGGTATCACTGCCGAGAACGCGGGCGAGGTGATTCGGGCGGGAGCCGTTGGCGTCGCGGTGATAAGCGCCGTCATAGGGGCAGACGATGTTGCCCTTGCTGCACGCCATCTGTCTACTGTTGTCCAGAGTGCGCTGGCTGCGCGAAGGGAAGATAGCCATGCAGAAGCCGACACCAATCCGAAACTATCGAGTTAGTCCCGCTGCCATGCAAGCCATACGTGTAGCGACGGCGGCTCTGTTTGTCGCTATCGGAGTCGTTCTCTCTCCTCTTAGCATTCCGGTCTTTGGGGCCAAGATTTATCCGGTGCAAAGCTTCCTCAATGTCCTCGGAGCAGTATTCCTGGGGCCAGTGTATGCGGTACTCACGGCGCTGGTCATCTCTGTGATCCGCAACGCGACCGGCCTGGGAACGCCATTGGCTTACCTGGGTAGCATGATCGGCGCTCTGCTGGCAGCGCTGGCCTATCGGAGCGTGCTGGTTGGGGCGCGCGTAAATGAAAGTCAGGCGCTGATGCCCAGACGTGTGCTTTTGGCTATACTGGCAGCGGCGGGGGGAGAGATTATCGGTACGGGTTTCCTGGGCGCGCTGGCTGATGGTGCAATTGTTGCTCCCGCCGTGCTGCATCGTACCCTTATCTTTACCATTTATATCATCCCCTTCTTGTTGGCGGCTATCGTCGGATCACTGGCGGCTTGCGTGGCGATTATCGCCCTCTGGCGTGCCGGTGTGCGACCGCGTTTTCTTATCTATAGAGAAAAGGCGCTGTAATGGGCAATGGAGTACCGCTTGTCTCTGCCAGGCAATTTGGCTATCGCTACCCTGTCAGAGCGGAGGGAAGTGCCGTAGCCAAATGGGCTATCCATGATCTCGATCTGCATTTGGACGACGGGGCCTGGTGCGTCTTAACCGGTGCCTCTGGTTCCGGCAAATCTACCTTTGCTCGTACACTCAATGGCACCATCCCCCATTTCTATGGGGGGCAAATTGCCGGGGAGCTTACCGTGTGTGGGATAGACCCTGCTGAGATGCCGATGAGTACGACGTTTCGCCACGTTGGCTGTGTGTTTCAAGACCCTGTGACCCAGCTCTTTAGCAGTAGCGTCGAGCGAGAACTGGCTTTCGGCCTGGAGAGCCTGGGGCTTCCACGAGCAGAGGTGCGCGCACGTGTTGAGAACGTGGTAGCGGCTATGGGCATCACGAACCTGCTACATCGTGGGCCGCAAACTCTGAGTGGAGGCGAACAGCAACTCGTTCTGCTGGCAGCGTTTCTGGCGCTCGCCCCACGATTGCTCGTACTGGATGAACCGATGAGCATGCTTGATGAGCGCGCGCGGCGGCTCGTCTACGCGGCCTTGCGAGAGGTTTATGCTCAAGGAGTTGGACTCGTCGTCATTGAGCATCAACCAGTTCTCTATAGCAGAGATGCCACCTGCTGCACCCTTATGGGCGGTGGAACAATCATTTCACAAGGGTCTATAGGCGATGTTTTGGCAATGGTGTTGCGCAGGCCCGACCTGGGAGTTGCACCTTCTGCTGCAACGCTCTGGTGGCACGAACGTATTCTCCCCGTGTTACAATGCCACGCTGATCTTGAGTTGCCTGTCCCAATGGATATGCAGGAAGCACGTGAACTGATCGCGCGCTTGCCTGGCGAACTTCTACCCGCTCTCTCTTCTCTCAAGCCGAGGCAGGTTGGATCGCAGGCTGTGAAGGGTAAGACAGGCGAGGAACGGCCCCAGGTCGAGTGGTGCCATGTGACCTATACCTATGCATCCACCCATGAGTATAGCTGGCTCAATAAAACCGGCGCGTTGTCAACAACGGTTGCGGAACCAGCGCTACGAGATGTAAGTGGCGTTTTGTGGCCCGGCGAGATTGTCGCGTTGCTCGGCCCCAACGGTGCGGGGAAGAGTACCTTGCTGCGCACTTTAAATGGTCTAGTGCGACCGCAACAAGGAGAAGTGCGTATCTGTGGTAAACGTATTGTCAGTCAATCTGTAGCCGAAATAGCACGTATTGTTGGCTATGCGCCGCAACGTCCTGAACGACTCTTCTTTTGTGCGACTGTGGCCGAGGAGCTGGTGGCGGGGCCACGTGCTCTGGGTGTTGAAGAAGCAACGAAGCACTGGCGAACCATGCTTATTGACACGCTTGATCTCGCACCGCTTCTCAGCCATTCACCATACGCACTGAGTACCGGTCAGCAGCGTCGGGTGGGCCTGGCGGCGGCGCTGGCCTCACGCCCGCGCGTCATCGTTCTCGACGAACCCACGAGCGGCCTCGATGCCACCGCTCGCGCTTCCTTAGTCACCTTGCTCCGCGAACTGGCCGCTACCGGGGCAACGGTCGTGATCGTCACTCATGACATCGAATTTGCCGCCGCTCTTGCTTCGCGCTGGCTGATCCTGGTCGCCGGTCGGCTGATAGCAGATGATATGCCGGAGCGCATTATGCTAAATGAAGCGGTGTTAGAGCAAGCAGCTTTGGAGCCGAGTGCCTCCTACCAGTTAGAGCATTGTCTCCATCAACGATTGATCGCGGAGCATGCTATGTAGCATCAAGACCGGTCAGAAAAGAACTCTATGCAAGATGCAGAGCAATCGTCTATGTCACATGTACAAGAGCCACAAAGTCCTGCTGATCGGCAAACGCAGCAGTCAGGGGCCACTTTGCTGCTCGACCCAGGGGCCGCGCTCCTGACCTTTCTGGCAGGATTTATCGGCTTGCTCGTGACGACTAAGCCTTGCTGGCTCATCAGTGAGGCGCTCATAGCACTGGGGATAGCTATACTGAGCGGCGCGCACAAGGAGTTGTTGGCGGCATTACGTGCGCTGCTGGTGTTTCTTGTGCTGGTGATGGCGGCAAGCTGGTGGGAAGGCGGGCTGCTGGCAATGCTAGCGGCAAGTGGGCGCGTCGTGGCGCTGGTCGCCTGGGCGGCGGCGCTCTTCGCCGTTGCTCCGCCTGAAAATATCGTGGAAACGCTACAACTGTGGGGATTGCCATTACGCATCGCGTTCGTGGTAAGTGCAGGTCTTCGCTTCATACCTCTGATAGCGTCTACGTTTCAGGACGTGCGCGAGGCCCAGGAGGCGCGTGGCATCCGCTTCACTCCGTTCTGGCAACATCTTAAGGAGTATCTGGCTCTTCTTATACCGTTACTACGCGAGATTTTTCGTTTTATCGATCAATTAGCCCAGGCAATGGAGGCGCGTGGCTTCAGCGCTCCTGTCCGTACACCTGTAACCGGCGCTCGCTGGCGTATAAGGGATGGATTAATACTACTGCTAGCTTGCGCCGGTTGTGTTACCATGTTGCTCTTTGGCCGTTAAGTCCTGCTAGTCGGCGGCTACCGGCCCCCATTGGGCCTGAGCGCGGTCACGTTTTAGCTCAAAGAGGTTGGGGTTGCGTAGCTCCCAGGAGATGTGATCCCAGAACTCGCCCGCCTCCTCGCCATGTGGAACGGTGTGGATGATCGGGCCGTAGAAGCCGATTTCGGAACCCTGGAAGGCGATAGTCGGCACACCGAAGGCATAGTAGCGCTTCACCGCCTCCTGGTGATCGTTGATCACATCCTGAATGGTGCTTTCGTCGGCCAGCGCCTCATTGACGAAGTTTTCGCCGAAACCAGCCTCTTGTGTGCAGGCGGCGACAACGCGATGATCGCGGATGCTTTCTTTGCGTCCATGCGCAGCATTACCTAATGCCACATAAAGTTTTTCAAAGCCCTCGTTCCCGTTACGCCGACGGGCCAGCGCCAGCGAGCGCAGAGCGGCCCAGCCAGCGCCATTGACATAATCCGGCTCGGTGCCTTCTTTGCGATTGACGATCTCCAGGCTGAAGATTTTCCAGGTAATTTCGATGGGCCGCACCTTGCGAGCCTCGCGCAACCAGAGCGCTGTGCGCCAGGCCAGGGGGCAGAGTGGATCAACATGCACGTTTAAGCGTGCTGGTGCGGTTGTTGCTTCTGCTGTCATAAAACGAAAGTATCCTTTCATGAAGTGATGAGCTTACATACTTCATAAAATGAAGTGTTTGCACATAGGATATGCCGATAGTCGGGTTACTGTCAAGTTCAAATGCTGAAATATCCCGGCTATACAAGGCAGCTTTTTTATGGTACATATACTATTGTCTGCATTCTTCTTATTATGACAGGATGCGATGGTGCATCCTATCGTGTATCTCTGTTGCTTAGGGATTCCCCATTATTTACCGCGCGTACAGAAAGGGCAATGTCATGACGGAGCATCCAGGACAAGGTAGTGGTTCCTCCAGCGTATACGAAGCGCGCCCCTGGCTTAAATATTATGCCGATTACGTGCCGCCCGACCTATCGCCAAAGTTCATCAACGCCCTGGAGATGTTTCTGACGACCGTCCAGGCGTTGCCGGAGCAGGCAGCCATTTACTACTTTGATCAGGTTGTAACCTACCGCGAACTGGATAGGCAGAGCAGCGCGTTAGCTATTGTGTTGAGGGAGCATGGCGTCACAAAAGGTGATCGAGTGGCGTTGTATCTGCAAAATATTCCGCAGTTTCTGGTGAGCATGTATGCCATCTGGAAGTTGGGTGCGATTGTCGTCCTCTGCAATCCTATGTTCAAGCGCAAAGAGCTGGCCTATCACCTGAACGACTCCGGCGCAAAAGGCTTGATCTGTCTGGAGTCGCTGTATGAAAGCGTGGCGCGAGAGACGGTAGCGGAGACAAAGGTAGAGTTTGTTATCACCACCAACGAACTGGATTATGCGGGGGAAGGGGAAGTGCCGACGCTCCTGGCGAACTCGAAAAAGCAGCGTTTCCCCGATACACAGGATATGCTTGATCTCATCGCGGGCTATGAAGGTACGCCCATCGAGCCTGCGCAGTTGACAGCGGACGACGTGGCCTTTCTTACTTATACCTCCGGCACGACCGGCTTGCCGAAAGGCGCGATGAATACGCATGGCAACGTCGTATTTACTTCAACGGTCTATGCCACCTGGATGCAATTGACAAAGGATGATGTCGCCATTGGCGTGGCCCCGTTTTTCCACATTACCGGTCTGATCGCCTATTTAACGACGGCGGCGCTGGTCGGTATGCCCATCATCACCTTCTACCGCTTCGATGCCGCCGAGATGCTGCGCCTGACCGAACAGTGGCGCGGCAGTTTCACCGTCGCAGCCATCACCGTTTTTATTGCCTTGCTCAATCATCCCGATCTGAAGACGCGCGATCTCTCTTCGATGAAGAAGGTGTACAGTGGCGGCGCGCCTGTTTCGCCCAGCGTAGTAGAGCAGTTCAAAGCGGCAACCGGTATCGTTATTCACAATGCTTATGGCCTGACAGAAACTACCTCGCCTGCCACCGCTACGCCCATGAATGGCCTCTCGCCGGTTGACGCGGACTCCGGCGCAATGTCGGTCGGCGTGCCGGTGCCAAATACTATCGGCAAGATTGTGGATGTCGCAGATGGGCATGAATTGCCGGTAGGCGAAGTGGGCGAACTGATTATCAAGGGACCGCAGATCGTGGCTGGCTACTGGCAGAAGCCGGAGGAGACGGCGTATGCCATTCGTGACGGCTACCTATATACCGGCGATGTCGCCAAAATGGATGAAAACGGCTTCTTCTATATCGTTGACCGTAAGAAAGACATGATAATCGTTTCCGGTTACAAGGTCTGGCCGCGCGATGTCGAAGATGTGCTGTATCAGCATCCTGCCGTGCGCGAAGCTGCTGTCGTCGGTATTCCTGATGCCTATCGAGGTGAGACGGTCAAAGCCTATGTCGCGCTCAAAAACGGCTTTGAAGGTAAAGTAACGCACGAAGAGCTGATCGACTTTTGCAAACAGCGCATGGCGAACTACAAATATCCCCGCTTTATCGAATTTTTAGATGAGTTGCCCAAAACTACGACCGGCAAGTTCTTGCGCCGTGAATTGCGTGATCGTGCAAGAAAAGAAGAATAATACATATTTTATGTATTATTCTTGTGAGTATCAAGGCTTGTGAGCAGCATACAAGGAGGTAATTATGCAACTGGCGAATGAAACGATTATTTCTCTGGAGGTTGCACCGCTCAAGTTCGGTGTGGGTGCGACCGAAGAGGTCGGCTATGACCTCAAACGCCTGGGTGTTCACAAGGCACTGGTTTTGACGGATAAGCATATTAAGGCGACGGGGTTGCCAGAGCGCGTGGTGGCGCTGCTGAAAGAAGAAGGCATCACCGTTGATCTATATGATGAGGTCGAGGTCGAGCCAACCGATAAGTCTTTCGAGGCAGCGGCAGCGTGGGCCAGTGGAGGCAACTATGACGGCTTTGTCTCGGTCGGAGGCGGCAGTACGATTGACACGGGGAAGGCCGTCAATCTGTTGACTACCTATCCCGCGCCGATCATGGACTACATCAACAAGCCGATTGGTCGGGGGATGCCGGTGCCGGGTCGGCTCAAACCCCATGTCGCTATTCCCACAACGGCAGGAACGGGCAGCGAAGGTACACCGGTAGCTGTATTGGATGTACTGGACTTGAAGCTCAAGACAGGTATCTCACATGTCTATCTGCGTCCTTCGCTTGGTATTGTTGATCCAATGAACACGATTACCATGCCTGCCGCCGTCACTGCCTCTACCGGCTTTGATGTGCTGACGCATGCTCTGGAATCCTATACGGCGCGGCCTTATACCGACCGTCCGCGTTATGTCAGTCCGGCGGAGCGGCCGGCATATCAGGGGTCTAACCCTATCAGTGATCTCTGGTCAGAGCAAGCCATTCGCTATCTGGGCCAGTATATGCGCCGTGCCGTCATGAATGGGTGGGATCTTGAGGCGCGCACTTATATGTCGCTGGCGGCCTCGGCGGCAGGTGTCGGCTTTGGTACTGCCGGGGTGCATATTCCTCATGCGGCTGGCTATCCGCTGGCCGGGCGTGTGCGCGACTACCGACCTGCCGGTTATCAGACGGATCACGCGATGGTACCACATGGTATCTCTGTCGTGCTGACTGCTCCTGCCGTGTTTCGTTTCACCTATCCCACCAATCCTGCTCGTCATCTGCATGCCGCCGAGCTGCTAGGTGTGGATACAAAAGGTATGAGCTATGAAGAGGGACGCGAGGCGTTGCCGCGTGCCATTCTGCAACTCATGCGCGATTGCAACGTGCCAAATGGAGTGCAGGCCCTGGGCTACACGAAAAAGGATATTCCTGATCTCGTTGAGGGGACGATGAAACAGCAACGCTTGCTCGCTGTATGCCCGCGCGATGTCACGCCCGATCTGGTGGAAGAGATCTTTGAGCGCTCCATGACTCTCTGGTAAAATCTTTCCTTTTTTAATAGATGCAGGTTCGTAGTGCGTTAATGTAGTGAATTTCCTGGTATTACAGGTTTTAAAGTGCTAATGAAAGCACAACAGTATGTCACGACGAGGAGAGAAACTGATGGCGAAACCCAGAATGAAGGTCTATATCCAGCATCATGGCAGCATGCATTGCGATCCGCAGTGGCTCTTGCTCAGCCCGCGCTATATGGCAACGCGCACGGAACCGCATAAGCCGTCCGAGTGGGTGGCCTGTCCAACCCATACCGTCGTTGTCGATCATCCAGATGGGCGCATTTTGATGGATACGACCTGCCCGCGCAACTGGGAGGAACGCTGGAAACCTACCGGCTTACAGGAGTTCTTTCCATATGATGATGTTGCACCGGAGCAATATTTCGAGGAGCGCCTCAAGCAGCTCAAGCTCGATCCTTCCGACTTCAAATATGTCTTTCTGACGCACCTGCATTTTGACCATGCAGGCAATATTGGTGCCTTCAAGCATAGTGGAGCTGAAGTTGTCGTGAACAAGCTGGAATACAACATGGCGATGAGCATTGAGGGCATCTCGCAAGGAGCCTTCATCAAGGCCGACTATGATATGGAGGGTATCAAGTACCACCTCGTCGAGGGTGATACAGTGCTGATGGATGGCGTGACGCTGCTTGAAGTGCCTGGCCATACCTGGGGGACGATGTGTATGCAGGTAGACTTACCCAATGCCGGTACCATGATCTTCACCTCCGATGCGGTCTACCTCAAGGAGAGCTATGGCCCACCTGCGCTAGGGGCCTCGATTGTCTATGACAGCGTAGCCTGGGCCAGGTCGGTCGAAAAGATTCGCAATATTGCGAACAAGACTAATGCCACTGTCGTCTTCGGACATGACCACGGGCAGATCAAGGAACTACGCCTGGCCCCCGAAGGCTATTACGATTAATTTTCTTATAGCCTATTGACAAGCTGACTCAAAAAATTTTGAGAAGTAAGAGCCGTTTTTACTCCGGGGCAAAAACGGCTCTTTGAAAAAACCTCAAGGTGCTATAGCAGGCGCAGCACCTACATTGCGCCGCCTCTACACTGGCGGTAGCGTGTAATCAAGGCGTTGGTTGAGCTATCATGCGTTAGATTGGGGGCGGCCTCGCTCTGAAGTTCGGGGATGATGCGGTTGGCCAGTACCTTACCCAGTTCCACGCCCCACTGGTCGAACGAGTTGATGTGCCAGATGGTACCCTGTACGAAGACTTTATGCTCGTAGAGCGCAACCAGCTTGCCCAGCGCCTCCGGCGTCAGTTTCTCTAGCAGGATGGTATTGGTGGGCTTATTGCCCTCGAATGTGCGATGTGGTACCTGGAAGGCAGGTACGCCGTCTGCCGCGACCTCTTCAGCGGTTTTGCCAAAGGCCAGTGCCTCGGTCTGTGCGAAGAAATTTGCCATCAGCAGGTCGTGATGCGGCGGCAACGGATTCAGAGGCTGACAGAAGCCGATAAAATCGCACGGGATCAGCTTGGTGCCCTGGTGGATAAGCTGATAGAATGCGTGCTGACCATTAGTGCCGGGCTGGCCCCAGATGATCGGGCCGGTCTGGTAGTCTACGGTACGCCCTTCTAGATCAACGTGTTTGCCGTCGCTTTCCATATCGAGCTGTTGCAAGTAGGCGCTGAAGTGGCTGAGATAGTGGTCGTAAGGCAGGATGGCGACCGTTTCGGCATCGAAGAAGTTGTTATACCAGATGCCGATGAGGCCCAGCAGCACGGGCAAGTTGCGCTCGAATGGTGCAGTACGGAAATGCTCGTCGATGGCATGGAAGCCCGCCAGCATCTCGCGGAAGCGATCAGGCCCGATGGCGATCATCAGCGAGAGGCCGATAGCCGAGTCATAGGAGTAGCGCCCGCCAACCCAGTCCCAGAAGCCAAACATGTTGGCAGTGTCGATGCCAAACTTAGCGACCTCTTTCTCATTGGTGGAGACGGCAACGAAGTGTCTGGCTACCGCGTCCTCGCTGCCCAATGCCCGCACGCACCAGTTGCGGGCCGAGTGTGCGTTGGTCAGCGTCTCAAGCGTGGTGAAGGTTTTGGATGAGATGATAAAGAGCGTCTCCGCCGGGTCGAGATCGCGCGTGGCCTCGACGAACTCGTTGCCGTCGATATTGGAGATGAAGCGGAAGGTCATGCTGCGATCACTATAGTAGCGCAACGCCTCGTAGGCCATGACGGGACCGAGGTCGGAGCCGCCAATGCCGACGTTGATGACATTGCGGATGCGCTTGCCGGTGTAGCCTTTCCACTCACCGCTGCGCACGCGGTTCGAGAAGTCGGTCATTTTATCGAGTACGGCATGAACTTCGGGCACGACGTTCTGACCATCTACGATGATAGTGGCGTCTCTGGGCGCGCGTAAGGCGACATGTAGCACGGCGCGCTGTTCGGTGACGTTAATTTTGTCTCCGCGAAACATGGCATCGATACGCTCACGCAAGCCAGACGACTCCGCCAGATTGAGCAACAGGCGGAGTGTCTCGTCGGTGATGCGATTCTTGGAGTAGTCCAGGTAGATGCCTTCAGCCTCGCAGGCGAAGCGCCGACCACGCTGGGGGTCCTGGGCGAAGAGGTCTCGCAAGTGGGCAGTTCGTATCTGCTGGTAATGCTCCTGCAGAGCCTTCCAGGCAGGGCGCTGTGTTAGTGTTGTTGTCGTCATAGACATGGTATGATAATCCTTCTTGTGACGATTTTATGCAAGCGGCTCTTAAGTGCTATTTGCTCTGCTCGCTCTTCTCCAGGTGCCCACCGAACTCAAAGCGCATAGCGGAGAGAATCTTGTTGGCGAAGTCGGCCTCGCCGCGTGAGGCAAAGCGCTCGAAGAGTGCTGCGCTTAACACGTGGGCGGGAACCCCTTCGTCGATGGCGGCTGAGAGCGTCCAGCGGCCCTCGCCGGAGTCGGAGACGCGACCATGAAACTCTTCGAGTTGTGGACTCTTGAGCATCGCGCTGGCGGTCAGGTCGAGTAGCCAGGAGCCGATGACGCTACCACGCCGCCATAGTTCGGTGATGTCGGCCAGGTTGAACTCGTACTGGTAATATTCGGGGTTCTGCAAGGGTGCAGTTTCGGCGTCGATGTCCTGCAAATGGTTGCCGATGTTGGCATGGTGCAGGATGTTCAATCCCTCGGCATAAGCCGCCATGACGCCGTACTCAATGCCATTGTGAACCATTTTGACGAAGTGACCGGCACCACTGGGGCCACAATGCAGGTAGCCCTTCTCAGCCGTGCCACCGATCTTTTCTCGACCAGGTGTGCGCGGGGCAGCTTCTACGCCGGGGGCCAGCGCGGAGAAAATAGGATCGAGGCGCTCGACAATCTCTTTTTCGCCGCCAATCATCTGACAATAGCCACGTTCGAGGCCCCAGACACCCCCGCTGGTGCCAACATCGAGGTAATGGATGCCATGCTGTTTGAGTTCAGCGGCGCGGCGAATGTCGTCGTGGTAGTAGGAGTTGCCACCATCGACAACCACATCATCGGGTGAGAGGAGTGGAACGAGAGCTTTCAGGTTGTCATCAACAGAGGCAGCAGGCACCATCAACCAGATGATGCGCGGGGTCTTGAGTTTGTTGACCAGGTCTTGCAGTGAGGATGCGCCAGCAGAGATAGAGCCGTCTTCGATACGTGATTGTACAGTAGAAGCGTGGCGCGCATAACCAATGACGCTATGTCCATGACGCAACAGGCGTTTTGCCATATTGGCCCCCATACGGCCAAGTCCAACGAGTCCGATTTCCATAACTACAGTCCTTTCTTGTGTCCCTACATGTTTTGATTGTTGTTTTGTTCACTATCTGTCACGATTGCAGACCTGCTCAGGTTTCTGATGAGGGACGGCGTCGGCCCCCCTGCTATTCTATCATTTTTTTTTAAACGGGGCTGGATGGGGTAGGGCAACAGCAAATTAAGGCGGGATAGGATTCAGGGATAATACAGAGGACTCTATAGTACGCATCTATAGAGTCCTCTGGTCTCAGACGTTATGCAACGTTGCATTGTGCCTGTTCTGGCTTCTCAGCAGTGTCACACATGTGAGCGGAGATCATGCTGTGAATGGGGGATATGCTGGTCGATATAGCGTGAGACGTAAAATCCCACGTAGAGGCCGATAATTCCAAGAATGATCTCCATGATATTATCCACCCAGTTGTAGTGGATAAAGTTGAAGAGGACACCACCATTATTGATGCCAGGGATGAAACTGAGAATGCCCCATAAGAGGTAAACGACCCCGAAAACCTGGTTGAAGAGTCGCGATGCATCTTCTCCTACATATGCTGCCGCCAGAGCCAGGACAGCGGTAAGAGAGAAAATGATATTGCGCGAAATTGCGGTTCTGAATACTCCAAACAGGAGTGGTCCATTGGGCGCAAGAATCCAGGCGAAAACTGCCAGGACAAGAAATGTAATGCCGATCATTGCCGCGTATACCCGATTGGGCGTCCACTCAAAAAGGCGTGTACGCTCCATCATAGAAACCTCCCTGTTGTATGGTTTTTCCACTGCCTAAAGAGCTTCTATTCTCGTGAGAGCATGCTCTTCACAAGTAACACGAAGGAGGTTACAACTAAGAATACAAAAAACCGACAAATGACAAAAAGGAAATGCTTATAAATAGAAAGAAGTTAGCAGTATTTCTTTATATAGTACAGGCAACCGTGTAGCGTTTTTGCCACTGTTGCATGCCGGTCTGTGCTTGCAAGGCGAACAGGTGAATAGTGTTTTGACATTGATAGAGCGGGAACGCCGATATGACGTTGAGGACAAAATGTGGAGGGGGCGGCACATTACTGCTATGTACGACGTAGCCGTAAAAGATATCTGCTCCATTAGTTGCCGCTTTCGTATTAGACAAAGCTGGCAGCGCGATTGTTCAGAGTTGGTGCCCGTTACTGCTTTGCAATGCCACAAGATTATTGTAAATCTGAACATAGGTGATGCCATTTATGGCGGACAGTAACTGTGAGTCCTGACTCTGATTGGGTACTGGCGTTTTTTGACCCTGGAAATGCCAGCTTTGCTGACCATCAGTGCCGCGAAAAGCGTAAACGTCGCTATTCACCAACCAGTAAAGATTGCCTTTCGTGAAAGAGATTATGTTGACCACAGTACTGGCATCTTGTTGTGGGTAGATGTTGGAATATTTTACACGCAAATCGACACTCCAGACAATTTTACCATCCTGAACTCGAATGGCATTGATCTCACTATTTGTTCCGTCTCGATCATCGGAGGTGTATAAAACGCCTGATTGTAAGCCCAGATAGTAATAAAAATAGGGATAAGGAGCGCGATTTTGCGTGATGGTCCAGAGCAGTTGTCCATCAGTGGTGCGTAGTGCCTGTATCGCTTCACCTAAAACATAGACATTCATATTATCTGTGACAATATCGTACATACCTGTGGTATTTATCTGGTCAAACCAGCGCATGGTGCCATTGTTAATAGAAAGCGCTTCAATGCCCAGTCTCCCAAGGATATATACGGAGCCGTTGTTGACAGTGTAGAAAAAACCATTACTTTGGGGAACAATGTAGTGCCAGAGCATAGTGCCGCTCTGTTCAGAAAAGGCATACAGTACCGAGGGGCCGGTGCCACCCTCCTCTGCTGAGGCAAAAAACAAAATGCCATCTTGTAGTTGTGTAGTGAATGAAAGTGGAGATGGGGTGAAGGTGTGATGTCAGAGAGGAGTATTATCGTTCAAACGTAGGGCGGCAAGTGTATCGGATTGAAGCGTGTCGTGGTGATAGGTAAAGTAGACGTATTGATCGGCATTAATCAGATACTCGTTATTGCTGAGTACGACCTGTAACGCGCCATTATGTGTATTGAAGAGGTATGTGTGATCGTTAGGAAACGCTTGTAGGACGCTGGCGGACAACGTGTTGCCATATGCTGTGAGCGCGATTGGCTCTTGACTGGTTCTTAACGGTGCGGAAGACGATAGTAAATAATGATTAAGTGTGCCGTAGAGCGCCATTAATTCAGCCTCGCGGCACACAGGAATCAGAAAAAAAATAATTAACTCAAACACAACTAAGCCGATGATCCCTCTTTTTATGCATCCTTTCATAGAAGATTTAGCATTCATAATAACACTCCTCTCAAGTATAGAAATAAGGTGGCTTGTCTGCTACAGAAGAGTGTACCGGAGGATGAACGAAGAGGTGGAGGGTCATCTGTCCTATATATGCGAGGCTTTCAATTAGCCCACTCGTCTATCGCAAAGGGGAATGTATAAGTGAAGGTATATAAAATACTGGTAGTACCTGGATTGGATGTTTTGCGCCTCCTTTCTCAGATAGACTAAAGAAGAGAAAAAGGAAAATGGCGAGAAAGCCGAGAATGATAGCGCCATGATGCCATCTGGCGCACGACGGTGTGCAATCAGTTCGCCGATGATGCCAACAAAGGCGGCAATAAGAACCTAGATGAGAAGTTGTGTCAACGATATGTGCATTAGAGACCTCCTCGCTTCTCCAATGGAGCTTATTTCGGGCTTATGAATCAAGCAACGAGAATACTACTCTTCAACACGATCAAGTGGAGTATTTGGATGAGGTCGTTTCCTTATTAATTTCATGCTGGAGCCGTCGATCAGCAGTCTAGACAAAGCCGGACTACTGTAGCATCAACTCGATGGTTGAAAGCAGGATATCCAGGTCGAGCGGTTTATAGAGGCCCGATAGGTGACGCTGCGCCAGTTCTAGCTCAGGCAGATTGGCGCTCATGAACAACACGGGTATCTGGCGGGTGACCGGTATCTCTTGTAAAAGATCATAGAATTGAATACCGTTCATTCCCGGTAAATAGTAATCGACGAGCAGCAGATCGGGTCGAATACCTGCAAGGTTGTGAAGCGCTTGTCTCGCGTCAGAAATCACAAGTGCCTTGTAGGGGGTCATCTTTTCGATCATTTCGACCAGAGTCAGGGCAATATCATGATCATCTTCCACAATGACAATCAGTTTGATCGGCTGCGTCTCTTTTTGAGCCGCTGGTTGATCTTGCATAGCATTTCTCTTCCTTCATTTCGATAGCCACCAAAAGAGAGCAATACTATTACGGCCAGGGTTGCTTCTTCGTTTCAGCGTGGTAAGATACTGGCTCTGTATGACTCAATCCATAAATTCTGTATGCTCAAGCGCCTCTTTTTTTATGGCTGGCAACCAAACGTGTGGCACCCAGATGGGGGGAGACTTCCCCCACCAAGAAAAGCTACTGCCAGGGGTGGTACTACCACTAGCACGAGTATTACTACCAGTATGGTGATGATGAATGGTTTGGCCTGTGGGTGGCCAAAATTCAATGTCCATCCGAGTCCGAAGCGTTTTGGGACAAAAAGCGCAGGATCGTCGGGATTGTTGTAGAAGAATCCCGCAGACCAGTAACGATCATCATCGTGAAAAATGGGGCTACTGTGTTGATAATCAGCGAGTGTAGTTGTCTTTGGTCGGGAACGTTGAGGATGCCAAAAGAGGATGAAGACAGCAACAATCGCTAATCCACACATCAGTAATAGAAAGAGCCAGACGTTCATAAGCCTTCCTCTTCTAAAGTAGGACGGGATAGCACTACGATGATTCACACCGCTAAGTATATACCATCCAGCCATATCCAAATTACGGAAAAGCTCAGCCGGTGTCAAGAGTCAGGTGGGTCAGGTCAGAACTGTCACTAAAACTGTCAGCCGAACCTTGATAGGGATACAGTAGATGTACTGATTGCATGAAAGAAGGCGAGAAGCGGGTTTGCGTGCCTGCCTCTCGCCTTGATGGTGGTGGAGATGAGGGAGAGTTGAACTCATTTTGAAGGGTTTTCCCGTGTTCATCGCCGTTCATTTTGAGCGTAAAATGGGCTGATTTTGTTTCTGAGAGTGTCTCTTGATCGCTAGAAGTTTGCGGGCGTTGCTACATGGGTTGCTACATTTTTTGATGATGAGGGAGTGAAAAACAGTTCGGATAGTTTCCTGTCGCATTGTGGTTAGTTGAGAAAACACAGGTTTGTATGGTATGATTGTACTGGCTTATTGATGAAAAGAGAGGGTTCTATGTATACACAGGAAGATCGGTTGGCCGCTCTGGAACAAAAAGTAGCTGCCTTAGAGCGTCAAGTGTTTGCTCGTCAAGCTGAGCAAGGACGTGCTATCAGTGATTTGCAGCATGATCTGACTATACTGCTTGGCTTGGCAACAAAGGAAGTAGAACTCACGAATGGGTTGCGTACAGAGGTAAGTAACCTAAAAGAAAATATGAGTGAGCGGTTTGACCAGCATGATCGGCGGTTTGACCAACATGACCAGCAATTTAGTGAGATAAAAACGCTGCTGGCTCAACATACGACCTTATTCGCTGAGATTCTTGCGCGTCTTCCTGAGAAGTCGCAGTGACCTTAGTGTAGACATATCTTTTAGAGGAAAGCCCCTACCGGTTGGGTGATGTGGTAAGGGCTTTCTGTGTTTGTGCTGAGAGTGGCTCTGTAAGTAGAGCTACCATAGCCCGCGTTTCTATGCCTTGTTGTTGCCCTATGATGCCTTTCCCTTCATAGGTTTTTCCTTGAATGCTTACGCGCTGCACATCGATGTTTAATCGTGAAGCAATAGCTTCTTGCATTTGAGGATAGAAGGGCTTTAGTTTGGGCTGCTCTGCCAGGATGATAATCTCGATGTTGATGATGGTTGTATGTCGGGGTTTAAGAAATTTTTCATATATCTCATTGAGATAATCAATAGATCGTGCGTTTGTTGTTCCATCCTGGTCATTGAACCAATCAGCTATATCACCTTCTCCTAATGCGGCGAGAAAAGCATCAACTAAAGCGTGAGAAAGCGGATCACCGTCGCTGCGTTTTACGTGAAATCCTTTATCAAATGGGATAGAGATTCCAGCAAGTATAAGCGGGTATCCCTCGTGGAGACTATGAAAGTCTATTCCCATTCCTATACGCAGTTGTTGGCTAAGGATGTGATGTATTAGCTGACTGATCTGATACAGTTCCACCGTTTTTATTCCCCCCAAATGGGTACATCGTACTCATGTTCGTGAACAAACCAACTTCCTAATAAAACCATGTCAGAGTACAGGATGAGTGTTTTCTTATCTCTTGTGTAGGAAGCCCGTTGCAGGATAAGTACTGGTTCATCGGTGGGCAGTTGGAAAAGATTTTGTTCATCTATTGTAGTCATGCGAGCAGAGTACACGTCTCTGTTATGCCCAATAGTAAGATTGTGCTTTTCTTTGATGTATTCAACCACATGATCTACTATGCCACGTTTCATATGTTCGAGGATTTCACCAACGAGTTCTATAGGATAGTAAGTGTCCCATGTACAGATTACGGTGCGGCCTACCCTGGTGAGACGTGAACGCTTGATGAATTGCTTATCGGCGGGAAGTTGAAATCGCTCAATAGCATCGTCTGGAAGCGTGGTTATCTCTATACTGCGAAGGTCTGTTTCTGCTTGATATTCGGATTGCGCAAAAGCTGTCCAACTCCCGAACATACCAGTGATAGCGATAGCAGCCTTGCGTATTGGTTTACCAGCTTTCAAAGCAAGTATGTCTTTCTTTCTATACCAGGGCTTTTTCTTCCCCTCGAAACGGTAAGGGTGAAGGTTGGGCTTGATGCTTGTATAGAAAAGTTTCTTAGATGCGGCAAGTTCATTCATTACCTCTTCTGTGTCTAGGTATTCTTCATTCTCGACTATTTTTGACATATGTACTTGTCCTTTCTTCAATTTGATTTTAAAACATGTTTCTATTATGGAACAGATGGATACTTTTGTCAACAGCTTTTGCTTTCTCAGAGAATTTTGGAGAAAATAGGTTACAAAATGTTGACAAATGGAAACTTTTAGGGTATTCTTCTCATAGAACCTGAACAAACGAGATGAGCAAGGGTGGGGATGAGGTTGCACCTGAACAATTATATATCGTTTCTTCCCTGGCTGTACGTGCGCCGTGTGCCAAATGTGGCATGTGAAGCAACGGCGACAAGAGCGAAAGCACACGTTTCGGTAAACCAATTGAGTGACCTAGACAAATGGCAGACTCACAGGGAAATGAAAATACGCATGCATGAGCGTATAGGGAGCGGTTTGACCAGCATGATCGGCGGTTTGACCAACATGACCAGCAATTTGGTGAGATAAAAACGCTGCTGGCTCAACATACGGCCTTATTCGCTGAGATTCTTGCGCGTCTTCCTGAGAAGCCGCAGTGACCTTAGTGTAGACATATCTTTAGAGAAAAGCCCTAAGCCGATGAAGTGATGGTTAGGGCTTTTCTTCGTTTATCTTTCCTTACAAACTCCAGCAACTGGAGGGCTGCTGGGGTTCGTTTGTATAAGATGGTGGCTATTCGCTTTTTGACTGGACGCAATACTGGAACGATTGGACGATTTTTGACGGATTGGGACGTCTCATGTCCAGCATATAGGCGGTTTCTGAGATGTTCCATAACGGTGAAAAGAAAAGCTTTTTTGCTAGCAGTTCACCGTCTTCTGAAACGACTCGTCCGTATATTCTTCCAATGGTTCGCTCTGGTGCTTGTTCACACCAGTAGTCGAACAAGCTATTAAGGAGCTTTGGGAAGTGCTGCCTGTGTTCCGGTGCGACGATAACCGAGGCCACATAAAAGTTATAGGTGCCTGGCTTCTCAAAAGTCAGGATGTCTTTTTGTGGGTCAAGGTCGATGTCTCGCATTTCGCCTTTCAAGAGTTTGAAAATGGTTTCCTCTTCTAACGGTAGCATGTTGATCGCGCCCCAAAAATCGCGGCGGTCTGCCTTGTTAAAGAGGACACGGCATATATGTGGGTTCCGTTCGTACCATTTTCTGATAATGGATGGATTGCCGGTTTCATCTCCGTAAACGGTGTATTCCAAATCATACATATTGCCCATATCTGAGCTTTGTATCCAGTCGGTGGCCCCTTCCTCAAGTGGCTGGTTTTCTCGTCTGAATTTACTGCTGAGACGTGCGATTTCGTGCGCGTCGTATTCTCCATGCTTGCTTGCAGCAGTGGGATAATACTTTTTAATTTTCCCTTCTTTTACCATTCGATAGAACGTAGCGGGTGGTATCTTTAGGGTTGCTATCGCTTCGCTCGCTGACATGTATTCATTTGACATAATGATCTCCTTCTGAGAGTTTCCCTCTCGCTCTATGTTCTCAATTATATCATATAGATTTCCGAAGCTCTCTCATATTAGATATGATTTTTTTGAATTTTCCAATACTATCAAAAATTGGTTGGTTAGCCTCTTGAAATTATCAAAACTACCAATTATAATTGTTGATAGAAATGAGATTTTAAAAAGTCTCATCTGAACCTGAACAAACGAGACGAGTAAGGGTGGGTAGGTTCCACTCGCTCCATACATGCGCACGCAGGGTCAACGTTCAGACAGCATGTGCTGCTCTGGGCAAGCTAAGACAGCCCTAATGAAACAGAGTACGAGGCTGGGCAGCGTGGCGCATGGTGTACGGTGTTTCAACGTGCATCATGCAAATATCCGGTGGAGATGAATCGATCTCGTACCAGATCGAGCCGGAGGGTGGCAATGTGGTAAGGGAGAGAGGTTTCAACCTCGTTCGGTTGACGGCTGGTGATTGTGTGCTTGGTCACAGAGTCATCAGACGCCAGCCTGTGAGATAATATTGTCTCATTGGTGTTGCTGTCAAAACTGATGTCAAGTCTTTTTTTTTGTGTGAATTATATAGGATTAAATAGCATCGCTGTCAAATTAGAGGATAATGACAGCAAATATAAAAGCTCTTGCTATGCCAACTTAAGTAGCAAGGGCTTTTATTGAGCTGCTGTAAGATTGTTACTCTGAGGCTGATGCAGGTGCTTTTAGATGTTTTTCCAAGCGTTCTTGACGCTTTTTATAACTTTGAAGGGCCTGAATGTAGTTTCTTGTGAACCAGTTTTTGTTTTCCTGTATTTTCCATTCAAAGGGCATCCAGTTTGGTTCTATCACGTCTGGTAAGTTCATGATTTGCATTCCCATTCTGCGACAAAGGTTAATGCCCTCTTTTGATGTAGCTGTTGCGTATATTCCTTGAATGTCTACGCCTCTTTTACCAAGAACGTGAAAAAATGATAGCATTCGTCCGATAAGATACTGGCCGATATGTTTTTTATCGGGGTCTGAGATGACTTCCCAGATAAAACAATCGATGGGTGTTCCTGGCTCAAATTCTGCTAACTCATCTGGTTTTATATCGCGTACTCGTATTTTCCTTTGCATGATTTCTAATATCTTATCATGTTTGAGTGGAAGTACAGTAAAGTATCCGATAATATGTCCGTCTCTGATGAGTACATGCCCAATTTCAGAGTTTGGTATGCTGAGAAATGGTAAGAGGCTTTTTGCTGGTATTCCATAGCCGCCGTTACGACTCATGATACTTTCAGCTAGTTCAAACATTTCTTGGGCATCTTCAGGGCGAGCAGCACGAAAGATTGTTTTCTCTTTTTCTTCGCTATACTGTTTAACAAAACCTCGTAGAGCAGCGGCTAAGCTGTCAACATCCCTAGCAAGATAGCGTGCTCCTCTTTGTCTACCTTTAGGTAGATACTTTTCAATAGACCCGTCTTTGACATAATCATAGAATGTGGTTTTTCCTACTCCCAAACGTTGCATTGCTTCTTCTGCCGTATAGTATTCCTTTGTTGTCATAATAGGTTCTCCTTTGATTGACTATATACGAATTATAACATATCCGAACAAATTTGTACAAACTGGACTTGACAAAATTAGCGAGGACGTGCTAAAATTTTCTTATAAGAACTTATAAGAACTTAAACAAAATATTTTATCTCACATCTTATAGATGTGGTTTATAGTTGGAGATCAAGCGTGTTTAAGCGTTTGACTTGTTTGTCTGGGGCTAAAATTGTAAAGTCTTATAAACTGTCTTTGCTGTCAAGTTCGCTGTCAGCGTGTCACTGGCTAACTTTCTGGCTTGATGGTACTCCTCTAATAATAATGAATTGGATGTTGCTATGTCTAGTACAAACCGTTTACGGGTACTGCCAGGGATTGAGTCAAGCTCTTTGAAACCAAGATCAAGGCTGGCCTTAATGCCATCAGGCGAGTTACTTGTAGCATAGAACTTACTGAAAATGATACCTTGCTTACCCATTTCTCCCAGTACGTGAATAGCGCCGGTAAAGAGGCGCATACCATATTTTTCAGGTTTTTGAAGTCCTGCTCGTACTCCCAGTGCCATAACGAAACACTCCAATGGTACTCCTGGTATAAAAGGGAGAAGCTCATCAGCAGTTACTTCCCATCCACGCTTTTCACCTGATAGGAGCTGTTCAATGGTTTCGTGTTTTAATGGCATGAGACTAATATAGCCTGCTACAACGCCATTTTGTTTGACAACATAGTCAATATCAGGGTTGCTTTTATACCATTCTAGGCGTTTTTCTACTGTTGGTGTTCCAGTCGTACCCCATAAGCTGACACCTACATCATAGATGCCTTGTGCATCATCTGGTGTGGCTTTCTCAAATGTTGCTGGTTGAGTTGCATATTGAATAGTAAACAGTTGCTGAGCGCGTACTATATCATCGATCTCTTTTCTTGGGTAATATCCTTCTGTGCGTCCAGGAGGTACTACTTTTGTAATCTTTCCTTTTTCAACCATATTAAAGAAAGATGAACGAGGTATTCCCAATTTTTTGATAGCTTGGTTGGCTGTGTAAAAGCCTTCTGGTACTCTTGCCGTTTTTCCCATAGTGGTTAGCCTTTCGCTGGTATTTTTTCAACCTATTTAAACAGTATAGCATATTTGGACTGTTTGGTCTATTGACTTTATTTCTGTTTGCATGTTATAATTTTTTCTGGATAGTTTGGACTGTTAGGATTTTATGTTTTCTGTTTGTATCTTTCCTTTTAATAGTTCTAATAAGTTCTGAACCTGAACAAAAGAGACAAGCAAGGGTGGGTAGGTTCCACTCACTCCATACATGCGCACGCGGGGTCAACGTTTAGACAGCATGTGCTGTTCTGAGCAAGCTAAGACAGCCCTAACGAAACAGAGTACGAGGCTGGGCAGCGTGGCGCATGGTGTACGGTCTTCCAACGTGCATCATGCAGATATCCGGTGGAAACGAATCGATCTCGTACCAGGTCGAGCCGGAGGGTGGCAATGTGGCAAGGGGGATGTTTCTTCAACCTCGTTCGGTTGACGACTGGTGATTGTGTGCCTGGTCACAGAGTCATCAGACGCCAGCCTGGCAACGAGTCAAGCTGGTTTGAGGCTGTTCTTTGCGGTGTTCCTCTCGCACAGGAAAGGATTAGTGGTATGCCTCCTGTTCCTCATCATGTCTCTCTCTCTCATCGTGTGGCCTGTGAAGCAGGCGAGTGTTCGGTGAATATTCTTGAGGCTGTCTTTGATACGCGCGGTGTCACCTTTGTAAAGATGCGCTCTGCTGAATATGGGTCGGACGTGGCACGGGTGACGCTGACTCGTGAGCAAGTGGATACTGTTCGTAGCGCCTATGATATCTTTCTTAGCTCGTATTCACCACAACAGCATGGTTCATCCGCTGTCGATACTGTCTGTCTTGGACATACGGTCGATGAGGATTGGGGCGATAGTCTCTTTGTGATGAAGATGCTGGAAGCGGTCTTGAGTGCAGAGATGGTCACGTTTGTGTCTGTGCAGTCGTATCAAGCTGGCTCGCAGACGCAGCGGGTGAGTCTCACTCATGCCCAGATGCGGCATTTTCTTGACCTCTATTGTGCTTTTCTTGCCTATCAGAAAGAGAAGGAAGCGGCAGAGGTCACGGCGTAAGCGATGGTGGCTGACGGTTGGCGGTCGCTTCTGGTGAGGAAGGGGCCGCTAAACGCTAGCCAGCATGGGGTCTGGCTGGGAGAGGTTCTCGTAAGTAAAGGAGGTATGGTTGATGGCAACAACTGACATTTCTTCTGAGGAATACAGAAAGTTCCTCGATGAGCGCGAGCGGATCACGAAAGCGATGGAAGCGGCAGAGTCGGAATTTATGTTCCAGACCTATAAGAAGCTGCTGGCCGTGCTCAACAAACGCTATGAGGCGGCGATCAGACTGAATATTGTGATGGAAAATCGCGCGGTTCGTGAGATGGCCCAGGAGAAACGCAAGCAGTTTGACACGGCCAAAGTCAGCTAACTGTGGGGTGTTGTTGGCATGAGGAGCGATCAATTTTCGTGAGCAGGGCGTGAGCGGTCTGTGAGCGTGGTGTCGCTGCTCATGCTCGTTTTTGTGGGTCACATGTGGGTCATTTGTGGGTCGATTTGAATTGTGCGCTGACTTTTTCGCGTGAAGGAGGTGCTGTGTGCCTGGATTGCGAACACGCATTCGTGATGGCATTGGACGATTGTTTGGGTCAAATGGAATATCGTCCTTTGGTACGTCCACTCATTCGCCAGCGGCTTCGTCGTCTTCCGCTGGGGCAAACGCTGTGACTCCTGGTGTGTCCACTCATTCGCCAGCGGCTTCGTCGTCTTCTACTGGGGCAATTGCCGCGATTCCTGTGCAACAGAACCCCGAACTACCTTTGACGACGACCAGTATGACTCGTGAGCAGCTCAAGGCACGGCGCATGGCTCGTGTGGAGCAGGCAACTCATCTGATCGAGAGTTTGCATGTCAAGGTCATGCTCAAGTTTCTTGATGGGTTGTGTTTGCTGGGGCCATTCTGGATACTCGTCTTTACGACCTCGGAGGTGGGGCAGCTTTTTACCGGCAAGCCGTTTGATCTGACTGACCAGACGAGTGTGAATGTGTATGCGGCGGCCCTCTTTGGCGAATGTATTCTCGCGGGTCTCACCTTTATGTGGCAATATGTCGATGCCTATAAACGCACGCTTGAGCTGCGCAGTGAGGAACGTCAGCAGTTGGAGGGGTGGGTGAGGGGGCTGGGCTGCACCTGGGCGGTCTTTGCACTGATCTCAGCAGTGGGACAATTTGTGTATCTCCGTCAGGTATGGCATCCATCAGCTGGTGATACATGGGGCTATGCGCTCATTGTGGGACGGGTTACGCTGTATACGGCGGGGGAATGGGCCTGTGCCAAATATCTGGGGTGGCGCATGACGACTCTCAAAAAGCTGGCCCAGGAAGAACGAGTACGAGGGGAACTCTATCACGAGATTGCCCAGCAGGAGGCAGCCCGCATTGAGATGGAGGCGGAGGCGGAGGCGACGATGCGCAAGATCGAGCAGCGGGTGCGTGAACAGGAACGGACGGAGAAAATCACCGGTGAGGTGCAAGAGATTATGGGGCAGTCGGCGGTGAAGTTCCTGGGTCAGTTTACGGCGACAGTGGATGCGGTGATGAATCAGGTGCTGGCAAACGTCAATGAACGGTTGGCGTTGCCACCGGTAGAGGGAGAAGTCAAGGCGGTGGAGGAAGAGGAGGAATAAAGCATGAAGGAACGACGCTATAGCTGCTATCGACAAGAAGAGGTGTGGGCGATGCTGTATCAACAGCAGGCGACCTTTGGGGTTAAGGTACATGATGGGTCTGTGTGTGGCAATAGCGTTGCTCTGACACATGAGGGGGTGATGCAGTGGGCGGTGATTTTAGCCCGTTCCAGTGACTGGTATACCTTTTCGCTCAACTGTGTGGAGCGCTGGCATCATGAGGTAAGTTGCATTGTGTGTGGAACCCATGATTCCTGTGTGCCAGTACCCGTGTTAGCGATGGATGCCGGACGATGGTATCAGCCCTTAGAAACCCGTATAAAAGACTTGACGCCCAAACTGAATGCGCATGGCAAGCCGATAGACACGTTTGAGCAACGACGCAAAACGCGCTATGGACATGCGATGTTACTAGGGGCGCTGTTGTGTGAACGGGCGGACGCGAAAAAACGCTTAGCGAGTTTGCCGCCTTCGACACAACGGCGTATTCTGGCCCAGGTACGTGCGCTGCGTTTGCGGCGTCAAGGTCGTCCGCTCAAAGTGAAAGAAAGTTCCAATCACAAGGAGGCATAAAGATGCAATGGATGGTGTTGATTATCCCTACCCCGCTGGGGGTGTTGGGGGTGCTAGCTCTGGTGGGCGTGCTGGTAATGCTGTGGATACGAGGACGGCATGTACAGCATCCATGTTGTGTGTGTGGTGCTGTGCGTGGGTATGAGGTCTGCTATCTGGATGCAGAAGACAGGCCGGTGAGTGAATACTTTTGTAGTGCGTGTTTGGGAGCATTGCTGTGTCCACAAGGAGAGAGGCTCCCATAAATGAGCCTGACAGTGGAATGCAATGCATGAGCAGAATAGTTCTGACAAGGCGCGTAAAGCGCAAGGAGGAAGTCGATGACGATTGTTGGGTATACCCATAGTGGTGGATACGCTCTCTGTCCACGTCATGCGTCTGAGGGAACGCTGGAGGATGAGAACAATGAGACGGGCTATGTGTATCCTGTCTTTGCGACGGATGAGGGGGCTGAGGAATTGGTGTGTGATGTGTGTTTTCACCGTCTGGTTGAGGGAGATGAAGAAGACGCAAGCGGTTCTTCTGTGTGAGTGTGAGTGTGCTGACTTCCAGAAGACCGCTTGGAGAGCATGTGAGTAGCCCTGTCGATGCAGTATAGCACGTCAGGGCTTTTGTTGTGAAGGGAGATGGAGATGTCACGAGGACGTTCATTGCTCCTGTTTGTGCTGGCAGGCAGTGTGCTGATCTACGTGTTACTTAGTCCACAGACGGCCCGTCCGGTACAATCTGTGGCACTGCATACGGCTCCTGTCGTGCGCATGTTTCCCCTGGGGGATGTACGTGGAGGGCCTTCCCTGACGGCGGCCTTTATTGATCGCGTGTTAGCGCTGGCAGGTTCACCGGCGCAAGGGCTGGGGGCCATCCTCTACCAGTTGAGTGAGCAGTATCAGATTGATGATGCAGTCGCTTTAGCCTTTTTTCATCACGAAAGTGACTATGGACGCTATGGGGTGGCGGCGGTGACGCACAACTTTGGCAATCTGCGTTGTGCGGGCTATCGACCCTGTACAGCGGATGATTTTCGGGTGTATCCCTCCTGGGCGGATGGGGCAGGCGACTGGTATCATCTGCTCGCCAGTGTGTATGTAGCACAAGGCCTGGTGACGGTGCAGCAGATTGTGCCGGTGTATGCCCCCGCTGTGGATGGGAACGACGAGAGGGCGTACATGCAAGCAGTGTTGAATGATCTGCGTTCCTGGCAGGAAGCGAGGCGCTAGAGTGAAGACGTTGACGGCTCTTGCGCATGAATATGAACACAGAAAACATTGTTTTCTCTGTCATCCCGCTGTGGAGCATGCGTTGCCAGACCTATGTTGCTGGCATTACTGGCTGTTTCAGTTTCGTCTCTTCTGCTTTCTCGTGCGGACCCGGCAATTCAACAATGGGCGGTGGAAGCCATGATGGGGACAGCCGTGCCGGTCAGGAAGGCGAAGAGCTATTGTGATCGCTACGGGCACACCTGGCGGCCTCATCCGACCGATAGCCGCTATGAGGTGTGCATCTATACAACGGGAAGGGGTATCTGCGGGGTGCAACGGCGTGTAGGAGGTTCCTCTTCTTGTTCTCATTCGATGTCAAGACAAGATGGGCAGCAGGCCCAGAAAGGACAAGCAACGATGACGCAAACAGCGACCCCGAAAACGGTTCCCCCGAAAACGGATGATTCGATCTGGAATCAACTGATTCTGACGGGCAACCTGGGGCAAGACCCTGAGATGAGCTTTACCCACAATGGAACCGCCGTGACGAAATTTTCCCTGGGGGTCAATCAGGGGAAGGAAAAGCCAACGATGTGGGTGAATGTGGAGACGTGGCGCGAACTGGCGGAGGACTGCAACAAGAACCTGGCGAAGGGGGCAAAGGTGGAGATCACCGGACGGCTGGTGCAGGAGGTGTGGACGGATAAGGAGGGAAAAACCCGCCGGAACTTTAAAGCGGTGGCGCAAACCGTGCGTGTCCTCAAGCGAAGTGCAGCCGCAGCACGTGGCTCTGGATTCATTGATGAGCGTGCTGGTGGGGATGATCTGGGTGATCTGGATGATGACCCATTCTAGTCGGTGGGTGTTTCTACCCGTCGGAAGCACTGAGCAAATGGCGTTAGCCCCCCTGGCACGCTGGTACCGCCTAGACCGCTCCTGAGTCCAGGGGGCGGGGTGAGCAATCCTGTGGCGCTCGTGGGCGGAGCGAACCCTTGACCGGCCCGTGTACACTTTGCCAGACTCAGGGCGGCGGCTTTCCGTTGCACGCCGTCTACCAGCCTGAGCCGCCCTGAGTCCGTTTGATGACTCACACGGGCCGGTCAAGGGCCACGAGCGCATGAAGCAGGGACGACGGGGAAAAGAACAGATGGTGGTTTTGATGTGTGATGCTTCAGGGCCGGGCTTTGGAAAAGCAGGCTCTCATTGGAACTGCTCATGATCGGGAGAGGAGAGAAAGGAAGGTACCATCATGTTTATTGAACGAGAGCAGCCATACAGACGCTACCGCAAGATCATCCCGACGGTGGCCCGTGTCCTGACGGAACAGGACTACCAGACCTATCAGGGAGTGATTCAGACCCATGAAGGCCCGAAAGCCTTTCTGCCCGGTGACTATCTGGCAACGGATGGGGTAGGCTGCTGGCCGATTCCTATCGAGACGATGCGCGCCCATTATGAGCGTGTGGGCGTGGCCAATGAGGAGGGGTATGTGACCTTCCGCTCCCGCGAGGTACGCGAAGCGGTACAGATGCCTGGCTCATTTACCATCAACGGACTGACAGGTCAGCCCGGCGACTACCTGGTGTTCGGTCACGGCAGTGCCTGGCCCGTTGCCCGTGAACAATTTGAGCGCAGCTATGTTCCATTGGAAGAGGAAAAAGCGAGGTGAACTGATGAGACATATGTCGTACACGCTTTCGATGACCTCAGGTGCTTTTCTGCTTGGCATCATGGTCAGCGCGTACAGTGGAATCCCGACCGCTGTGTTGGAGAGCGTGACGTCTTTTGCTTTGCTGGGATTCATCGTCTCGTCTGCTGTCTACCTCTGGGTGACAAGAAGAGGCGACAGGGAGAGATAAAGATGGTACATCGCTTACTGGTGGGTTCGCTCTTCTCTGGGATTGGTGGGTTAGACCTCGGTTTAGAGCGTGCCGGGATGCAGATTGTATGGCAATGTGAGATTGATGCCTATGCAAGACGAGTCCTCGCCAGACACTGGCCTGATG
>Ga0080006_1154330_pt1 | contig 52196 bp, 57 predicted proteins | sample RS3BMetagenome_FD_69209 | JGI IMG/M metagenome (GOLD analysis project Ga0080006, IMG submission 69209) | Ferric oxide microbial mat and aquatic microbial communities from Rainbow Spring, Yellowstone National Park, USA - RS3B (SPADES... ... | reverse complement strand
GCACTCGCAGAGGCGCTTAGAGATGCACTCGCAGAGGCGCTTAGAGATGCACTCGCAGAGTCATACGCGCTCACAGAGTACGACCCAGAAGCGCTCGCAGATGCGCTGGCAGACGCAGACTTGCTCTTCGACTGAGAGTACGAGTACGAGTACGAGGCACTGGCAGACGCACTCGCAGAGGCGCTTTGATATGCACTCGCAGAGACAGACGAACTCACGTCGTTCGATTGAGTTATAGTGGGCGAAGCAGTCTTGGTCTTTGCCTGCAAGGATGAATATGATACGCTTGTAGTGGCCCTCTTTGAACCACGGCTGCTTATTGATCTTGATGGCCTTGTGCTTGTATACAGTATTTGCGACTCGGATGGTGTTTGCGAAATTGCTGTCTTAGACCGCTGCTTTGTGTATGCGACCGTCTCTACTGATCTTCGTACTGGTTTTGATTGCTGTACTGTTATTGGTGCATTCGACTGTGCTATCACGCTGCTCTGTGCTGTTGCAGTCCCTTGGGGCGTTTCTCGCTCTGTTTTTTGTTCAGAATTTTTTGACAATGCTTGCTGGAACGGAAAAATCTCGAATGTACATATTTTCGAAATCGGGACGCACCAGAACCCGTTCGGAGTCCGGGATATTCCCGATGTAGGTTTGGGATTAAGTCTATATAAGGCCCATTCCATGATCGAATCCCAACCGCCTTCCTTTTGGACTACGACTTGCGACTCTGACGTGACGTTCTGAGCGTTTCCTCCATGAAATGCCGTGATTTCAAATGTCTCCGTACATACACGGCACTTGTTGAGCAGCAGATATTCCTTGCAAACTTCGACCTGTGTATACACACACTCTCGCGTGCATGAAGGAGTCAAAATTGTTCCGAATGCGTCGACGGCATTGGTCCCTTCTTGGAACGGTCGAACAAACCAATTTCCCGTGGCGACCTGAGGCCCGGGGTCGACGCCCTGCACGATCGAAGGGGTCTCTTTCGCACAAATGAGCTTTTCCTTATCGCAGATTTCGAGGACTTCAAACCGTACGCATTTCTTTTCAGTCTGGCAAGGGCCAATCTTCGTCACAGGTTCACAGAGACCGTTCCCCGACACATATCCTCCGCCTGTGCTGTATGCTTGCTGGTATAGCTTTGTTGGTCCAGCGGAAGCGGCTCTTATTCCCACAATAAGAAACAAAAACCCCACGAGAATACGAAACCAAAATCTACTAAACATATCGATCTCAGTCGAAGTACCTTCAGAGACTAGATCCTCTGCACCCTCATTTCACTTTCAAAAGCCTAGACTCCCAAGCTAAAGCTCTCGCGGGAGATCAGGTCTCAAATAAACCTGAGAATGAAAAACCTGAATCAACTATTTCCTTCGACCGCCAAAGCCACCGCGATGCACACCACCCCCATGTTCACCACAACACATCGACCGTCGAGAATCACATCACAGCTCCGTCGTTCGATGAAGAGAAAATCGCCTCCGAGGTCACCATATCGCCGTACGAAGATACCTGAGCCACAACCCGAGTCGCGTCCCCGTGACGTGACGAAGCCGACCTGTTTCTTCCACACGGTCCGGCATCCCCGCGGCGATCTCAAAATGCGATTCGATTGATGCCACATATCAAGAAATCGACGGCTCGCAGTCTCAAAGAACCGGTGTCGGCGGCGGCGTCCCCTAGTGGACACGTATCGACCGCACGGGGACTGCGTGACAACGGGGATGTCGCGGCGACGCAACGGTCCAGCGCCGGAAACACTAGGGCCCATCGATTTAGCGACGGCTGGTGATCCGCGGGTGCATAGCGGCTGCATCAGTGTTCCTTGCTATGGAAAAAGAACACTACGAAACAAACCAGTCACAAACTATATATGAAAGAACAGCTATCTTACAAGCCCCATGCACTACGCCTGCCTAAGAGGTCTAGTTTTCCGGAGAAGCTCTGAAAGTGGGTTAACGCGGGGTGCTTGGGCGACGGCGAAGGAAGCCCACGACACGGACCTTGACCGCAACGAACGGAGGCCCGGAGGCAGTAGCAGAGATTGATGACGAGAGTTCTGCGTACTTATCCGCTGCTCTAGAATCAACGCTGCAGGTTCGGGCACAACTCCTGGATACATCCTCGAACTTGGGCTCAGTTTTACCTCCTACATTGGTTTCTACCTCAACTTTGGAAACAGTCTCGGTGGATATTTTGGAGGACGGCTGGCGGCATACTCGCGATCGAAGCTAGAATAGGCGACTTGCTCGCCTACGTGTTTGGGGAGCGGATACTAAGCCGCTGAAAGGTTGGTTCATAGAGTATCCACTGTGGTTGCGGGTAGCTTCACGCGTCCGGCAAGATAAAGGTCGCATTTGTATCGACCTTGACTATGTACTTTTGAATGTACGCTAGCGCTGTGCCAGGCACTCAATGAACGACTGGAATGTAGGAGGTGCTGGTGGCATGTGCGCTCATATACCCCGTGGAGGGTGCGTTTAAATCGACGACGTACCTCTAGAGTGCCGCAGCGCTATTCCTATTCCCTTACGCGCTACGACTCGTTAGTTTTCGCATCATGGAATATTTTTGGGATAGCCTCGATACTAGACGACGAGATATCGAATCACCAGTACAGTAAAGAGGATCTGATACAAGTCGGGGACTCTGCAATAGGAAAAGAGACCCAAGGCGATACGGAAGAAGAGACACAGAAACCTCATGATCCACGTACCAGAAGAATAACCAGAGAAAGCAGCTCGGCAAAAAGCCCGAAGAAGAAGAAGACCAACAAGAAAAGACAGAAGAATAGAAAAAAGAACTCCCAAACGAGCCCATCACAAGTCATTTCCCGAAAGGGCACCCCAGCAGGAACTCAAGAAAGCCGTCGCCAAACCCAGTCACCTACTCACAGCGCTGAAGATCCGAAAAGCCGTGCATACAAATCTTTAGACCAATTGGCACGAGAGTTTGTAGATGGGAATCAGAAGATTGCCAGAGAGCTGGGACTGCTTGCACCAGAACGCAACAGTTGCAAACCTCAGTACCTGAAACGACGTACCAAAACTCGGATTGATGAATGCTACCGACTCAACAAGATCGTCAACCGCACCGCCATACGCGCCAACGCCGGAGACAAGGAAGCGACGGCAGTCCTAACGGCGCTACAGGCACAACATGAGGAAGCTATCAAAAGAAAGAAGAAACTTTCCAGAGAAGACAAACGAGAGGATCGAAACCGCAAAATCGCCTCCCTAGCGAAATCTATGCTAGAGAGCACCAACGAAGATGAGACCTGGCGCTACATTCGATCGAGACTGGACCCACCAAAAAAGTGCCTGGGACTCACACCAATCGTTTATGAGGAAGCGCTGAGGACGGAGCGTGCCTCAGTGAATGAGGCCTGGACGGACCACGGGCCAGAGCTGCATGAAGACGCAACTGGGCACTGCCAAAACCGAATCTATTGGCACCAGTATGCCGCAGAACTACTGCGCCTCGAATCGGTACCGGAATGGAACGACCCAATCTTCTGGACTGAATATGTTCAGACCCTGCTATGCTCAAGCAACCGCAAAACACCTGGCGTCGACGGTATCGCGACGGAGTGGATGAAACTTGCGACCCCAAAAGACGAGACAACAGGGACACCATCGATACCACGCCTCAAGTCGACACCCTTTGTGGTACGGCAACGCCGTTCTGTCTCCGTGCAGCGACCGCACCGGTGCTATACGCGCCATTGCGGTCGCTTTCGGCAGGCACTAGGCACACACAATAGGACGTACGAAACGACCAGAATATCCGAGATGAAGTATGGGTAATGTAACATGGAGGTAGGGGGTTGACGGATACTTCACCGCGCACTGAAAAAATAAAACAAAAAAAGTAGGAAAAGAAAAATGCGCATAATCGGAGAACGCTGGCCTGAGTAAACGTTTTGGCAATGGAAAAAAATCAGTCTCAGGAAATGTTCGGTGCTGGAGACGAAACCTCCAGAGTGGACAAGATGAAATTTTATTGGACAACCTCTTTATGTCGAACTGTATGAGAAAAAGTTGGAAGCAGTAATGGGTGGGCGGTCGAGGAAAACTGGGAGGCGTCTGCACATCAATTGGAAACTTCTTGTCTAGGGCGGGCCTCTCGCCACTACTGTACACTGCCGTCCTTCGACTTAGAACGGCGTTGAAGGCCTGGACAATGACCTCAGGGATACCTGACTTTGGAGTCCAAGGTGCTGGTGCAAACCAGATGCATCGAGGGCACGAGTCAGCGAAGGTTGCAGACGAAAATGCTCAGCCATCTGCGGGCACCCTACTTTCGGCACTGGTGAGTGCTAACCCCAGTCAAGCAGCCTTAGCAGCAACACAGCTGGCAACGCTTCTGACTCCAAATGCAGATGATCGAACCCAACACTCCACATCGCCGGAAGTAGAAGCGAAGTCGGTCGATTTTCAGGGGTTAGCACAGGCGCTGCTAACGGAGTACCGCGCTGTACTGCAGGGGTTTCTGCGATCCGAACAGGCAGCTCTGACGATGAGTGCCCTTCGCCTTCTCGCTGCCGTTGCCCGCTTCGGCAGCGGTTACGCACGGGAAACGTTTTTGACGGTGCAACCAAACCGCGACTTGCTGGTTCAGCTTTTGCAAAAGCAGCGCCAGAGACAGCAACGAAAGCGAAGGCGCCTCTCCGAACTGGAGAAAAGAACCACAACATTGGAAAAGTCGCTTTTGCAGTGGCTCGACGCGAGCGCTCTCGCTTCGAATACGTTCGCCCCGGACCTACGAGAGCTGTATGCAGTACTCCTTCGGCAGGTGCTCCAACGAATCCGGTTTCGCCAAGGCGCCAATGATATAGGACGACTCCTTCGAGTACTCCGCACGGCAACCTGGCTCAACAGCGGTCGTATGCTTGGTAGCCTCCTTAGCATCGTTGAGTTCGTAAGAGGCGAGCAACACCGAGCAGGTCTGATCAAGATCATCGCGCAAACTCGAGACCAGCGCTCCCTAGCGCAATATCTCGCACGCGAAAATCTTTCCAGTTCCGTCAAGCTTCGCCTCGCTCAAAGCATGTTACAAGCAGGTGGCCCCGAAATGTCTTTGGCATTTCTCAAAGCGCTTACGTCGGAGTCAGCGCTCCAGGATACCAACCAAAGCCAATCGATCTGGAAAAGCGAGCAAGTTGCCCTTGCGATCGCTGCGCTGCGGCAATGTACATGTACAGCAGCATTCTCATTGCCGCAGAATATGCGACTAGACTTTGTGACTTGCAATGCGTGGATTGCAGCACTTGAAAACGGAGGCAAGACAATCCCGTCATTAACCGTGCTGATTGACTATATCCGACAAGAGGCGATGCGAGCTTCCAATACCCTCGGTTCGCTCCGCCTTGCGCGCGGCTTGCGTCTTCTCCGCCTGTGCATCGAGAAGCGCCCTGAGCAGATTTTTCAGTCTGGTCTCGACCTCACAAAGATCATACCAAAGGCACCAGAAACAATCACTTACGCTTGTTCGTTCACAGGCGCTGAACTCGTACGAACGCTCGGAGCAATGTTCTCCCAGAACCGGAGCATCCGTCTAGCGACCCGGTTGCAGGATCTCTTCGAGTTGAGGGCGCTTCCAAGAGCCCCGCTGTACGCCTTTTTCCTGCAATACCTGAACGAATACGGCCTGCTGCGTAATCCACACTCAGGCGAAACGTGTTCGCTGGAAGCGAGCCTTTGGTTAGATTTGCTGCGTTTTGCTGCGCCGTCCACGAGAGCGCTGTTTGAGCGCATCATCACTGAAGCAACTTGCAAGCCCTATGCCATTCTTGATGATGCTTTGCACAGCCAGGCTCCGGGTGAAACGAGCTTTCAACTATCGCCGTTGTGGATTGCAGTCGAGCGACGCGTTCGGAGCACCAGCGATCCCTATCTGGAGTATTGTCTCAAGCATATCAAGGCCTGCATGGCGATCATGCGGTCGGGTTCTGAGACCACATCGCCACCACCAGCACCTGCTGAGGCAAGTCCAGTATCCGTGGAAAATGCTATGGTCGTACCACGTGCAGGCCAACAGGTACTGCAGGTGCTAGCGCCGGATGCTCGCCATTTGGATGCGCTTTACGATTCCGGCATCGGAGACGCTCGCGACTTTATTCAAAGTGGTGCGCTCCGATCGGTCCTTTTCATGCTGGCTGTGGAGCAGAACGAGATCCGCCACAAAGCCTACGATATTCTGGCAACGTTTTATCGGCTTGTGCCGGTTGCAGTGGAACTTCGTGAGCGCCGTCTCGTCCAGGCGGTGTTGGATGTCCTGCGCTCGTCCATCACACAGCCATATCAGAGGCTACCCCGTATCCAATGCGCGCTCTTCGCCTCGTTAGCAGAGATTGTCACAAACGGTAACCATGATTTGTTCAAGTTCGCTTGGAAGGTAACGCTACTGCGTCCGTGCTGGTCGCTCATGGAGGAACTCCCCGGTGTCCATGAGATGATCTATTCACCGGAAGAGCGCGTTCACGAATTTCTGCTGCAGCTTCTTCTTGAAGGTAACGACACCTCGGATCCTTTTTACGCTATTTTGAGACGCCATCGTCTTTATTCATATCTTGTGGGACGCAAAACCTTCGCCCTTAGATTTCGAGATCGCCTGCAACCGCTGGTCGATCAGGTGCTGCATCAACTATTAGCATTCCCAGAAGCGCGTAAGCGTCTGGAGAGAACGTGCGCACTAGAGACATGGCTTAGGCTCTCACGCACGTAAATCCGATCATCTACGAGTATCATGATCGGGGCAATAACGCTAAGAAATGCCACAGCTACGTCTTGGGAGATGGACTGCGGGTGGATCCCAGTTTGAGGAGGCTGCACCACCTGCTTCGCGGTACGTATCGCCCGGCATGCCAGTGACAGGCTGTTCGCGTCCAGTCGTACAGCTGATGGATTCCTGGGCGCCTCGGTGCATGTAGCATATGCTGCGAGCGCTCTACTGGAACGCTAGAGACTATTCCTGTAACGATGCCTGCATGCTTTGTCAAAGCCAGGAATCCGATACGCACTTGTTTCATCCATGCGGTTGCGTTTGAGGGTATCTCTGGTCGAGAGCGAGTCACGTGCTGCGCTGCGCTCTAGCGACCTCGTGGTGCATACACTTGGAGCCCTGTCCACTTGGAGAGCAGGCAATGGGTAAGCGAGTCCTTGTGCCACCGAAGCCCTCATTCAAATACACGAATCGACTGGTGATCCGCTTGCAGAGGTATCGCTCGTTGGTCACTTTTCGGCAACCGCGTGTCTGAGCCCGTCAAGGACGCACGTAGACGCATTCAAAACTCGGTCATCCGCCGTAGACAGCTGGAGGTACCCGCAGATGCAGCAGATGCAATCGATTCTATTGCATGAGGCTCGTTCTTGAAACCTCTTAAGGTTGCTGTCATATTAACGGTAGCTTCGTCGCGTGAACGAGCCCATATCGCACCCTGTAAACACAAGTTTGTGATGCGCTGTCAACGGAATGCGGTTTCTCGTCTTCCGCGTTTCATGGCATGCTGTGTCAACGATACCAAGACCCCGCCGCACTCGATCAAGCGGGCGCTCTGGACGAGTCTTCAGGCCATGCGCAACATCGCAGTGCGACACTGCTTGTCGACGAGGCAGCGTCGGCTTCTCACGTTCTCAATGTCATCTCCATTTCAAACGCCAGAATACGACTGCTGACAAAGGGTTCGGAAACCTGCCCTCCGTGCAGCAACCTTTATCTGCTCTATGCTCGGATGAGGGATGCTCCCAGACGCCGACCCGAACCGAGGCCGGCACTTGTCGTACTAGTGCTCATCATAGCGATACCCACGAACGAGACGAAAGAATTCGAGTACGTTCTCCTCGGGAGTCTCCGGGAGCACCCCGTGGCCAAGATTCATGATATGTCCTGTTTTCCCAGCCTTGGTAATGATCTCGTAAGCTCGCCGTTGAATGAGTTCTCGCGACCCGAGCAAACATGCTGGATCCATGTTGCCTTGGACGGCTACGCGCGGGCCCAGCCGTGACCGAGCCTCCCCAATATCGATGGTCCAGTCAACGGAGACGACATCGACTCCAGTCTCCCGCATGCGCTCCAGCAGATGTGAGCCTTGATTAATGTAAAGAATCAGCGGCGTCTCAGGGTGCGACGCTTTCACCTCTCTGACGAGCCGGTTCAGATACGGACCCGCGAACTCGTCAAAATCCGATGGAGCTAACTGCCCTGCCCAAGAGTCAAAGATCTGAATTGCATCAGCACCGCATTCGATCTGAAAGTTCGCATAAATCGCCAAATTGTCCGTGACTCTCGCAAGCAGCTCATGAAGCAGAGCTGGCTCGGTGAACGCTACTTTCTTGATCTGCGAATATGTCTGGCTCGAGCCGCCCTCAATGCAATATGTGAGCAGCGTCCAAGGAGCCCCTACAAATCCAAGCACTGCAACCTCGGGTTCAACCACACGCCGCAGCGTCTGCAGCGTCTCTCGAACAAAAGGCGTCGACTTGTATGGATCCATCTCACGGAAGCGCTGCAAGTCATCGTAGCTCCGCACAGGTGGACTAACCACTGGTCCACGCTCCGGTATATCAAAGGTTATGCCCATTCCTGGCAACGGTGTCAGGATATCCGAGAACATAATCACCGCATCCGGGTGATACGCACGATACGGCTGTAACGAGATCTCTGTTGACAGCGCGGCGACCTCGGAGCGTTCCCGAAACGACGGATGTCGCTTGCACAGTTCACGGTACGCGTTCATGTGGCGACCAGCCTGACGCATGAGCCAAATAGGCGGTCGTTCAACCTGCTCATGCCGTATCGCGCGCACCAGAAGCGGTTGCATGGCTTGTGCACGCTCGCCCGCAGCACTTGAACTCGAGGCCGTTTCCTGACCGGACGCTTCCACAGCCTTCAAAGAAAAAAAGCGTTTCGGACGCGAAGTATACGCTCGCCTACCACAAAACACCGTCTCGAGCGTTCCACTAGGCAGCAAAAACATAGGTCGTGTATGTGCTTCGGCCTTTTCGGCAGTCTGACGCTGAGCAGTGCCGCAACCCCGTCGACGCCCCAACGAGACGTCGGCGAGCGGCAGCGGGATCGCGCATCGGGCGAGCGTCGCGCTGCGAGGCGCGACATGAGCGACCTCGGGGGTGTGTCTCTGTACCAGCGTTCGGTGAACACGGAATAGGGAACTGCTCGATCAGGTTGTGCTTTTCGATATTTCTACAGGGATTAGGGGGCACAAGGCCTCGAGATTAGAGATGTAGTGATTATGAGTTGGGATTTTTTGTGCGTAGGTCTTGGCGCTATCGGTAGTTTTTTGTAGAGGGGCTTCTCCGATGCACTTTTTTGGTTGGGATTCGTTACGCCCGCGAACAGAGGTTTCTTACATTATCGGTACTATCCCGACAATTCATACGTACAGTCAACCATTCGCCTCGTTTCCTGATACAGAGCTTGCGCGAATCACGCATGCTTCAAGTTTTTGAAGTTTCCGCTCCGAGGGCGCTCATGGACACTGCTATTCGTGCTGGTGCAATGACGGGCAAAACAGGCTCGATGATGCCAATTGGCGGCACGATCTGCGGCCCTTTTCGAGACAGAACTGAATCCCTCACACGAAACATCTTATTTACATCAAAAGACAAGCAATCCTATGTTTGAGGCAATCGACGAAGCAGCACTTGGTAGCAGCTTGATACCTCTCATGGGGTATGCTCCCGGAGGCTCCCGTGTCTCCTATTTGCACCAAAGCGGGTCATGCGTTTGCAACTGCATCATCGCAGGTATCGCTTGTAGTGCAGAGTACGGTACCGCTCTGCGCGGGTCAGGGATGTACACGGATCGAGATCTCTCAGCTTCTTCTCCAGCCTGACTTTCTCTTCACGTACGTATTTCATCACAGCGAACATCGCGTTCCGAAAAACCTCCTTTGAAGGCAGCAGTGCGCGCTTGGCCATGCAGCTGACAGCGCTCTCGTCGAGGGAACCTCCTAGACGATGCTCGTGAACGGCGAGTACGGCACCGGGCGCGGAAACGGAGGAGGGTATCGAGCGACGTCTCCCGAGCACGTCAAGGGCACGTACAGGCCAGCAAAGCAAGCCTCTAGGCGTCGCAGTGCAGTGTATGGAGGAGATACTAATGGTCACATTATAAAACTCGAGATCTGCTACAAGCAAACGCTGCGAAGAACACGCGGAAGCTGTTTAGGAAGAGGATCATGTTGCAAACGAACCGCAAGGCGCAGCTTCCACCCGTACACGAACCGCATCGACAATAGCCATGCAGAGCGAAATAAGGACGTTCCTGCTGCACCCCACAGGCTTCGACGGTCTGCAACGGAGCTGCAGGGAAAGAAGCGTCCGGCGTATTGAAACCGGAGATAAGAGCACCAGAAAGGATACAGTCGCATAAAATGCCCTCAAAGGCTGGTCTCGATAATGACAATCATAAGAGACCTTAACTTAAGGATACGTCTCCGAGACAGCTGAGCGGACGCGTTTCATCTAGGTCTGGTGGAAACGCAGTTTGTTGTGATCGATCTGCCGCTGTTCAGATTGGTCTTTCTATTGTGTAGGATCGTGGAAACTAGCGAATCATACCTATGTGCGCGAAGGCTATATGCATCTATTGAGGCAGCCATGATTTTACACAAGAATTGCGCGTTGCGGGAACCACCACCAAAACTTCCCTCAAGAGAATATCGATCGTTCATAAGATACTCCGAGTGCGGAGTCTGCAGTGAGCCACCAGCACAGCGCCGGAAGCTCCGATGCCGACACCATACAGAGACAGCACGGCTTTCCGATACGTTAGCCGGCGTCGGATAGAGGGCGAGTCGCATTGGCGACGACCTGTCTTCGCATCCGAATCTACGCTGATCGCGAATAGGGTCAGGCGGTCACTCGAAGGTCACCAAGATACTGTCTTGACTCAGAGTCGCGATCGCGTCGAGTCACCCTACAGAATTGTGCTAGTGTAACAGGATCAGGGCGTCGATGACAAAAAACAAACGCAGTCGGATACGCATAGGCAATCCAGTTGGAATTGTCGCTGCGCCCTAGGTCACGAAAATCCCCAGAGTCCACGCGCGGTACTAAACCTTCGTTGTATACCGCACCATCCCGTTCTGCAGCAGGCACGTGCGGCGCGCCGCTCAGATGCAAAGCCCGAATCACGGCAGTCGCGTCGATGTCGGCAATCTGCGGATGCCGAATAAAATAGTCAGCCAGCCAGTTGTCCCAGCGCCAATTGCCAATAACAAATGGTGGCATACTTTGTACAGGAAAGTCCTGCTTCCTGCAGATGAAGTAATCGAGACCCCAAGCAGCGTGCAGCTCCTCGTTATCGGACGCTCCGGGAGACAAGTTCCGGTCGTATCGACGGCCGAATACAGCAAAGGAACCCATCTGCTGCCTCGCCGCTTGAATTAATTCCCTTACCAACCCCGAAAACGCAATGTCGAAGTTTGTGTACATGATAACCTCAGTGTTCGTGTTTGCAAGACCGGTAGCTAAGAGACAAGGAACGATGGGGATACCACGGGCGCCCGAGCAACGATGCGTCACACAAAGAACATGCTTCGGGAGGCTGGTCGCTATGTCGTGACAGAAGTCGGCGCGATCAGCGATCAAGACGATTCGAGAAGCGAAGCGCAGCCAGCTTGAGATTGCTTCTTGAAATACGTCGCTCAACCGCCCGGCATGGCGCCAAGCACCGCTCGCAGGCACGCTGGTGATGAGCGTGATACCCTCCCCGGTGGAATCCTCGCCAGGCGCGGGTGTTGGCCAAACCTCGTCAGCACGGTGTGTTCTCGTGTAGCTCGTCAGTGTGGAAGCGCTGTGTCTTTGAAGCGGCGCCTTGGGCGAAACAGAGTAAAGCATAACAAGTAGTGGAAGTAGTAGCACGAGAAACGCAATCTTTCGAGTACGCAACCAGAGCCAACGGTTCGCGACTACGTGTCGTTCAGCTCGGTGCACCGGCTGCCATTCGTACCTCAACCTCCACTCCTTACCGTGGTGTCGCATGGCCAGCAGGTACGCGATTCGCCGCTACAGGAAACCTGAACAACACACGTACCGAGCTAGTAGCACAGGTCAGGTGCCTGGCTCCCATAGGCAGAACCCAGGAGCTTCCCGTCCTGCAAACTCGACGAAACGCCGCCGTCCACCAGGCTCTTGTGGACGCGCTGCGTCCACCGACGCGCACGGTACCAGGTTCCGCGCCTCTGTTTCTCCGAGGTGCAGAAGCGCTGGTCGCTTGTCAAGCTTTCAAAAGGGCTCAGGGCCGGCGCTGCGGCTCGGAACGCCTGTGTGCATTTTGGAATAACAGCGGCCGGTGCGCACCCATGACAGCGCAGTGTGTCGAAACTCCGTGACGGATGAAACAGGAACTCTGCGCTGCTTGATGTGTTCCCGCCTTGAGATGTATTTTCCGAACGTTTTCGGATGTGGTGCCTCATTCCTTATGCGTAGCAGGCTCGTATCATGCATTGTTCAAGTTTTCGATTTTCCCATTTCAAAGAAACGCATTGGCGCAGCGATTCGCGCCGCTGGATTGAAGAAGAACGAAGACTCGAAGCCGTCACTCGACGACATATTTACAAGGCTCATGGTGAACGTACACTGCACAGCGCTCGTCTACGAATCGATTCCGGTCGAAAGACAAATTCCATCTCTTTGTGGCTGCCGATAAAACGGCATTGGACGGCAGCATGATCCCGCTCGTGTGATACGCTTCCAGCGCCTCCGCTCTCTTCTGTTGGTATGTGGAAAGGGGGCGGGTCTCAGACTTCAGACACGCTAGGAATCACTTCCGGTGGAGTGCATGTCATCGCTTTGCGTGACTGGTACGTAGATGGATCGAAAATTCTGGGCTTGTTCTCCAGTCTGGATTTTCTCGTCGGGTACTTGTGCCATCGTAGGCAAAATCGCCTAACACATCTGTTTTATCGAAAGCGGCACGAGGTGCTTGCATGTGCAGCGGGCGACGTACTCGCCGAGGGGATCTTCTAGAAGACGCCCATATTTATATGGTATGCTGCCGAACGTGTATACGGGGGAGTACATCGAGGTGAGTCTTCTGCGCCTAGCAACAGCATGCACTGAGCGATGAGGCCAGCCTTCTTGAGCCATAAAGCGGATTTTGGAGAAGATGAGGCGGGCATATGGGAACACCTGGCAACTGTATAGAGTCGTCGATGCGGAGGGAGCACCGGCGCAGTACAATAAGAAGACGAGCATTGCAATCGATGCATGAATTGCAACTTCTGCCCGTGCATCAAATGGGTCGATAGCAGCAGAAAGTAGCGAAATCGGGACGCGAACGCTGCCGCCAGCATCCCTCGACTTGTGTCATCTGAGGTAGAGACAGGGAAGAGACCGGCGTGTTTAATGCCGAATATAATAAAGAGAAAACCGAAGCCACTGCATGGAAAATATCCCAAGGCTGCCCTGGGTAAGGGTATGAATATTCATGACCTGCAGTGTGTATGCCGGTGTTGGCGAATCAGCTCCTTTTTTTAGTATTTCAACTCAATGCTGTACCATCACAGCTGCGGTGTAGGACAGGAGTTCGAAATCACGATGCAGTGTACCTTATAGATCGTCAAAGAGTTGCCTGAAAGATTCAAATTCTTTACTGAATAGTAGAAGGAGGATTGTATTCCTCCTTCATATTCGTCATACCACCGTACTCGGATGTTTCAGGAACACTGAAAGAAACAAGTAGATGCGCTCTGCGCCAAAATCCTGTATTGTCATAGACTGCTAGCAGCCAATGATAGAAAACGAACCGTTGAACACCCAGCGGAAACCAAAAGCGACGATACTAGCCACCACGAGCGTCTCCGTTTCTCAACTTCTTGTTCGTATTGCCCTGAAAACACAGAGGTACAGTTGAATAAAAAAACATGGCGAGGTCATTCATCGGCCATCTTGCACCGAAATTTCAACTATAGTGTTCCTGAAACGTCACAGTGGATATGAAGCACAGGGATGTCGGTTTGTTTTTCAGTTGATGGGGCTTTATTCTTCCCCCGACGTCTGGCAACGTCCTTCAACTGGACAAGTTAGTGTTTAACCATTCTTTTTGCGTTCGAGCTTTTGTCGATTCTATCGAGTTGGTACTGCTTTTAATTCCTATGTACGCTCCACAGTTCAACCCAATTGAAGGAGTGTTTTCTATCGTGAAACGTAATCATCGCTCCACTGGGTGAATCACTGCAGATTTCAGCATGATGACACACAGAGGCACATGTCGTCTTTCCTCCGCGAGTCCTACACATCCAGTAAGGTCCTCACCTAGGGACGTAGAGAAGTGAGTTCATTTCGGAATATTAAGGGATGTACTAGGGATCATACTTGAGAGTGTCGAGACGCAGAAAAAGCTGCGGAGCGCTTCGGAGGTAGGAAAGCTGGACGATCTGACAGAGCCCCAAATTGCACACAAGGCACGAGTTCGAGGACTCGTCGCATTCATGTGCACAACCAATGGCAAGACACGTATGGAGTTCGTAAACCCCGACTTCAATGCCGCAAGTAATAGTTGAAGATTCGTAGTGCAGAAGACGGGACCCACGGAGCTGACACGATCGAACTTTATGGAATAGCCTCTCAGGGCGAGATATACAAGGAGGAACTAAAGCCGACAGCAGGGCGCCGGTCGGGAAAGGCCGGGAGATATCTGCACGTGGATATTCAGTTATTTTAAATGGTTATGGGACAATTTTGGGTTCCACTGACTGCATCTTTGCGCTCCCATATAGATATAGATATAGATTTATAGATAGCAAGCGCACACTTACACAGACGCACAGCGCCGCCTGACCAGCGCTTCTGCGCTACCGTTAGCGTCGCACGCCGGGGCGCGCGAAGCGTTCCACCTTACAGCACTGGTTCGCAGTGCTACCGCACCAGCAACCGCCTCGGGATCTGCAGGCCTTCATGCCCATATGCTCTTTGTTATTGGCGTGGCAGGGCCCTCCGCTGCGGGTAAATCCTCTGTTGTGGAGCGGATCGTGTCTGCGATCGGGTCTCACCAGTGCGCGCTGCTCTGCTTGGACTCGTTCTACCACGGCCTACCGCCGGGTTGCGATCCGCTAGAGTACGACTTTGATTCGCCAAATGCGTTTGACTTTGAGTCCTGCGCTGCGGCGATCAAGGAGCTGGCGCTGGGCAAGAGCGTGTCCCTTCAGAGCTACGACTACGTGACGCACCAGCGCTGTGGACCGGAGATCACGCTCCCCAGCGGTACAGAAGTGTTGATTCTGGAGGGAATCTTGACGTTTTATCATGAGAAAGTAAGAGAGCTGCTGCATTTAAAGGTTTTCGTCGACGAAGATGCGGATGTATGCTTGTGTCGACGAATCCAACGTGATGTTGTTCAGCGCGGTCGATCAGTCGAGTCCGTTCTTGCCCAGTATGAGAAGACTGTGAAACCAGCGCTGGACAACTTTATCAATCCACAAAAACGACTTGCCGACATCATTATACAACGCGGCGTTGAGAACGTCATTGCCATCGACCTGCTGGTGAAACATATCGCGGTAAAACTTGAACAGCGTGGACTCAATCGGTTGTACACAAACCTGCATGAGATGCCGCTGACTGGCCAGGTTCGCGCCCTGCATACGTGCTTCCGCCGTTGTGATGCTTCCAGGGACCAGTTCATCTTCTATGTCGACCGAATGATTCGCCTTTTAGTGGAGGAGGCCCTGAACATGCTGCCGTTTCAAACGAAACGAGTCACGACACCTACAGGTGAGGTTTATCAGGGGTTTTCGTTCTCAAACAGAATAGCGGCAATCAGCGTAAGCCCAGGGGGTGAGGCCATGGAGCATGGTGTTCGTGAAGTCATCCGGGAGGTTCGCATTGGAAAAGTCGCTGTCGTCGCCAGTGCAGACGGAAATCGCATGATCGAGTTTCACCGCTATCCACCAGGCGTTGCGCGTCGCAAACTCCTTATTCTGCTTCCGGTGCTGGACACTGGTGCAACGTTAAACACGGTGCTTACGGATCTGGCACGCATCGGGTGTATGCAAAGTAACATGATTGTTCTGTCGCTGATCGCCAGCCCCGAGGCTATCGCCGCGGTATGTGGCAACGGATGGACGAATGTACGCCTTGTCGTGAGCGCCGTCGATCGCGGCGTCAACGAACAGGGATTGGTGGTACCGGGTATCGGATGGTTTGCGGAGCGCTACTTTGGCACAGAACGCTTCGAGTTGTCGGAATGCTGATGGAAACGTGCCGCTGGTACCGGGCTCTGGTCTCGTTATCGTGCAGACGGGAAAAGTCGCACTGTCTGCTGTTGACCGCTGCTGGAGAGGCTGCCGGCGAAGTGGTTCACAGGGCAACTGATGGGCCCAAGGCAGCATTGACACAGCGTTCCCTCTGGATAAAGCCCAGATCACATACCGCGGCCACGACTCCGTCGCGCAGCGAGCATCGAATGCATCGTTCGAGCAGTGAATCAGCACGTTTCGCCGCTGCTGGCAGGTGCGGCACCTGCCAGTGATGCACCGCCATGCCGATGCCGTGCGTCTACGCATCGCTGGGACTCACACTCGAGGTCGTGAGCGTCGCGCGCTTCGCGGAAATGACCATGCACGCTTTGGCTCGCGCGCAAGCCATGCAGGCTCCCATGGATAGAGAATGGAGCACGCGTGTCGCTGGTAAACGCCAAATGTTTTGACGATGCCAAAAAAATCGAATACCTGATATACGCCCTTTACACGTTCCAAGCCAAAACCCCATGCACACGCACTAGTGGAGCAAGTAGTATTTTCCTCCGCCACTGCCCCAGAGACCAACACACTCCAAATCGACCCCAACCATCTTCAAAATCACAACAAACGTAACGCGTACCATCAAGTTGTCTCTTAGTAGTAGCCGCTCTTCTTCACGGGCTGCTGCGTCTTCTTCACAGGCTGCTTCACGCAGACGTTGGTCTTGATGATCTTGTATTCGATGCGGGTCTTCTGCACTGGAACCTTGCGCACCTTCTTCACTGGGATCTGCCGAGTGCGCTGCTGGGTGATGTACTCCGTATATGCAACCTGTTTCTGATGCGGCTCCTGGATGGTCACGTAGTATGGCTGCTGCTTCTGCTCCGTCCGGTACTCGGTAACCGTGTACGGGATCTGCTTCTGACGCTCCTCCTTCTGGTACTCAGTCACCTCATAGGAGACGTTCTTGTATGCAGTGTAGGGCACAAGCTTGTATTTGACAACCTTGAACGGCACCTTCACGTAGTACGTCTCCGTCTTGAACTTCTGCACTTGGTACGGAACTTTGACCTCGTACTGCTTGTAGCGCACCTCCTTCACCGGCTCGTAGTAGGTCACGTTCTTGTACTTGGTGATTGGAACCTTGACCTCATATTTCTGTTGCTCGTACACCGTGTATTCCTGGTTCTCGTACACAGTGTATGTCTGCTTGATCGGCTGTTTGGTAGTCTCCTCGTGGCACTGCTGCTGGTACACTACCGGAGGCGGCGTTGTAGTCCAGGCATGTGCTCCACTCGCCACGGCGAAGATCGCCACAAAGAAAGCAAAGATCAGCAAAGTGCGGTGCATTGGGTATTCGTCCAGTTTTCTATTCAACTTGTTCGAAAGCTTTCGTAGACTTGCGGCTCTCGTTCTTCTTGTCAAGCGATAACAACGACAAAGCCAATGCAATTTTATGATCGTGCGGAGGATCGTGTGAAACCTAGCCTGTGCTGGGCTGGATCTATCAAAATGCTCTCGGACGGGCCTCTGTTTTCGACAATCGACGGCATCTGTTGATCTCGATACCTCGCTGCCGCTCAACAGAACTGCGAGTGAGCCTGCGGCGCTGTTCTTGAGCGAATCAGAGCCACAGAATGCATGGCGGCGGATTTCACACGAGCGTTGTCGACGCGTCATCTGCCGATCCGAATCGAGCTCCGAACTCATTTTGGCCAGCGTCGTGTCCGTAGGACGTGTGCACTGTTGCTGGCGGTTTTCATGTGCGGCGCTGGTGCCGAGACCGCCACGAGATGGGCAACTTGCGGCGACTGGCTGGCTTCACAAGCGCGATCGCGTGTCTTTTTGGCTCTCTCGCAGCGAAGCCAGAGTCAACGACGCTGCAGCGCCCTGGCCGTGGTCCAGCGCGCGATGCCGCTGGCCCTCGCGGTGACGCGCGCATCTCGCGCGACCCGGGTGCGGTCCTGCCGGGCAGGGCCAACAAGGCAGCGCGCCCTGGACCGAATGGAATTAGTACGAAACGATTTTTTATATCTATTTTGGTATACGAATGGATTTTTATGTACAATGCGGCAGGACGGCCTTGCGTAAGCAAATATGTCTTCGTACAGTCGATACACGTCTAACCGGACCTTAGTTTCGCAGGCTCTTGCCTCTGGGTGCCTTTTATTGCATAGAAACGATACAGAGAAGTGAAATCTGTGAAATAGACGAGTCAAACCGTGCTGGGATCCAGGAGAGGGGTTTTCTCGCCGCGGTTGGCGCGGAAATGAACACACTGCTCAGAGCGACACGCGCCTTGCTTGCGAGCTACCGACGTCCACACCGGACCAGCGCAGAGACAAACTGGTTACGAGATAACGCCCCATATGTGCCTCCTGACAACACGCTCCCGCGCTATCCTAAACGAAAGAACCCTGTCAAACGTGCCAAATCGCTGCTTCAAACCCTGCAGCAGGAAGAGTGCACGCGGCTTGTGAACAGTGGCGAGGCGCGGCACGGCGACTTGCTCAGGAACATCCAAGCGGGCGACGTTGTGGAGCTCAAACTTCGTACAAGTATGACGGATCCGGGCGCCCCACTTCGTACGCTAGTGGGTCTCTGCATAGCCGCCCGACATCGGAGTGTGAACTCGAGTTTTCTTATTCGCAACGTCTACGACGGTGTCGCTGTGGAGCACTCTATCATGGCGTATTCGCCATGGATTCAGAGTGCACGCATTCTAGAACAACGAAAATACAATCGGAACAAACTGTATTATTTACGTTCGCGACCGCTCCGTGAGTCTTTGGTGCGAATCGGAGCAAGCAGCACTGACTCCACCTCGACAGCTAACGAGGATACACCCTAGAATATTCATGAAGCTCTGCGCCCTGCGTACGCAGTGTGCGCTTGTCATGGATTTGCTGGATACAAGATGTATGCTGAGTGTGGAAGAACGCAGAGAGCGGCTGTCAAGGCTCCCATGCGGAATTTTTTCACAGCAGTTTCCGTCGTGATCGGAAGCAAGCAGTAACATACCCAACAGAGCTATTTTGGCATTCTCTGCGAGATTGGAGCCCGGACTGACGGAAACAACTGCGCGCAAAGGACATCGTAGCGGTAGATCCACGCTCTGGTATGACCTCGCTTGCTCCATGGGACTAGGCGAGGCATATCTATGTAATCGTACTTGGTGCGGGATTCACACCCGCGATGCACCTACACTGGTGACTACCGGGTGTAATGCGCGATACCGATGCGTTCGCGAGCAACACACCAGTCGCTTCATGCTTGCCTTTAGCACTGGGTGACGTAGGGTGCGCAGGCCTTGCGAGACAGAATTCATGCCTGCACGGATGGCCTGCAGCTCGGGATGCTGCGTTTGCACCCGCTCACATCGTGATGCGCCGTATGCTGCTCAGCGTTGCGCCAATACGGATCGTTGTCGATGTGCTTTAAGCGCCCGGTCAAATGCTGGCTGTAGTGCTTCTTCAGTGAGAGATTCCAGCTGAACCAGCGGCGCTTTGCCCGTGCTGCGTAAACAATTCAACAGCCGCATGTACAATCGCTTCTTATGACATCTCCAAGGGAATGACGACACCACACTGCACGGCCGAGGACGTCTTTGGGCTTCTGTCTTGCTTTGTTTGTTGACGCGTCGAGAATAACAACCTGATCAGAAAAGATTTTGAGTGGCTATGGTTGCAAGCGCAGCATGCGGCCCCTGGTACCTCTGCACGGCAGCCGCTAATGGACCTCCAGTTTACCGATACGCTAAAATCGCTTTGCATTAGCGTTTCGAAACGGAGACATCGACCTTGGAAACGGCAGTGTCCAGGTTGCGCATTGCGTCTGATATCCCGTTTAAGGCTCTGTATTTTGTGATGGATCTTTGTGGCATTCTGGAGATATCCATTTCAGAAAACGTTGCCGACCGTCGCTGTGTTTACGAATTGCTCTGCGTTCAAAGAATGACCGCCCGCCACGCATTCGTGGATCATCATTGTTGACATGGCAATCTGTCATGTCGTGGCGCCATTCCCACGAAAGCGAAGCTTTCCGAGCCTGCTCGCAGCAAATCTGAAGCATGCACGACCGCAAAGTGGTTAACAGCTAACCCTCAGCTATAAAAAAGCTGCGCAAAGCCTACGTAGACGCTTGGGAATTGTGCTAACGAGAAAGCGTTTGGCGTCGCGTCAGTGCGGGATTCTGCACCTGTGTTAGAATCAGCAGCATCACTAAATTGACCGCTGCGTTCCTGCCTTGCGGATGTTTCCGAAATTTTCTCCAGCTCTGCACCCAAGATATATTGGGAATGAAAAAAATAAGGGGCTTTTGTATCCATTCGGAGTTTTAGGATTCTCCGTCTGCTTTTCTGGGTGCCTCTTCCAATGCTTTGCATCGAGAGTGCGTTACGTGACCGGAAGCAAACTGATTCGTTACGCCCGCGAACAGACTTTTCTTACATTATCGATACCATCCCGACAATTCATACGTACAGTCAACCATTCGCCTCGTTTCCTGATACAGAGCTTGCGCGAATCACGCATGCTTCAAGTTTTTGAAGTTTCCGCTCCGAGGGCGCTCATGGACACTGCTATTCGTGCTGGTGCAATGACGGGCAAAACAGGCTCGATGATGCCAATTGGCGGCACGATCTGCGGCCCTTTTCGAGACAGAACTGAATCCCTCACACGAAACATCTTATTTACATCAAAAGACAAGCAATCCTATGTTTGAGGCAATCGACGAAGCAGCACTTGGTAGCAGCTTGATACCTCTCATGGGGTATGCTCCCGGAGGCTCCCGTGTCTCCTATTTGCACCAAAGCGGGTCATGCGTTTGCAACTGCATCATCGCAGGTATCGCTTGTAGTGCAGAGTACGGTACCGCTCTGCGCGGGTCAGGGATGTACACGGATCGAGATCTCTCAGCTTCTTCTCCAGCCTGACTTTCTCTTCACGTACGTATTTCATCACAGCGAACATCGCGTTCCGAAAAACCTCCTTTGAAGGCAGCAGTGCGCGCTTGGCCATGCAGCTGACAGCGCTCTCGTCGAGGGAACCTCCTAGACGATGCTCGTGAACGGCGAGTACGGCACCGGGCGCGGAAACGGAGGAGGGTATCGAGCGACGTCTCCCGAGCACGTCAAGGGCACGTACAGGCCAGCAAAGCAAGCCTCTAGGCGTCGCAGTGCAGTGTATGGAGGAGATACTAATGGTCACATTATAAAACTCGAGATCTGCTACAAGCAAACGCTGCGAAGAACACGCGGAAGCTGTTTAGGAAGAGGATCATGTTGCAAACGAACCGCAAGGCGCAGCTTCCACCCGTACACGAACCGCATCGACAATAGCCATGCAGAGCGAAATAAGGACGTTCCTGCTGCACCCCACAGGCTTCGACGGCCTGCAACGGAGCTGCAGGGAAAGAAGCGTCCGGCGTATTGAAACCGGAGATAAGAGCACCAGAAAGGATACAATCGCATAAAATGCCCTCAAAGGCTGGTCTCGATAAGGACAATCATAAGAGACCCAAACTTTAAGATATACGCGCGAGTAGATGTTCCGGTCCAGCGTAGTCTGCCGTGGGCATAGAAGCTGGGCCAGCTGCTGCCAACAGAGCTGCCACCTGTGCCAGCGCTCGTGGAAACAGTAGCGTCGTACGTCGACGAACAGAGCTAAACACCCTGCAGTTCTTGCATAGCTCCGCAGCGACAAGAATATCCTTGACAAGGTCCGCTGGACACCTTCGACGTTGACGCACTTTGCGCCAAGCTGGGGGTAGCGGAACTCGCAGAGCAGCCACCAGCGCGCTTCTTAACTTCCCACGGACGCCCTGTGCTGCAACGAAGTTGGACGCTAGCGCCCGCACGAGCCATTCGCCACTGAAGAGGCGAGCTTCCTACTCTGGTAGCCGGAATCAGCCTTGCGTCCCAGAAAACTCAGTTCGATGCCTGAGCCTCGCCACGCGAGTTGATAACATCCCCCCCGCATTTCGTTACGCGGAGCTTTCGCAAACGCAACGACGCCCTGCCTTATTCGAACGAGTGGCATTGGCGCAGGTACAGCGCCGTGCACCTCGCAACCTTTCCCCTAAATAAGCACACAAACTGGTGTGCCAACGGCAGTTCGAGTCTCGGAAATGGCACCCAAGAAAAGGACAGATGAAGGGGAAAGACGGCCTATTCTTGGTCGATTCTCCCACAACCTGAAGATGGGCATCGTCGGCTTGCCAAACGTGGGAAAGTCGACATTCTTCAACACGCTCTCTAAACTGAACGTTGCTGCGGAAAACTATCCGTTTTGCACAATCGAACCAAACGAGGCTCGAGTACCGCTCCCAGACGAGCGCTACGATTGGCTCTGTGAGCTCTATCGACCCACGAGTCGCGTTCCGGCCTTTTTAGAGGTTTGGGATATCGCTGGGCTGGTGCGTGGGGCCCACGAGGGCCAGGGCCTCGGCAACGCCTTCCTGTCCAATATCCAGGCCGTCGACGGCATCTACCATGTATGCCGTGCCTTCGACGATGATGAGGTTATTCATGTCGAAGGTGCGATCGATCCTGTGAGAGATCTCCGCATCGTGGCCGACGAGCTCCGCTTCAAGGACCTGGAACGCGCAAAACGCTTACTTACGGACGTACAAGCGCGTCTCACGCGCGCTGGGCAACAGGCACCCAAGGAACTTCGTATCGAAGAGGAAACGCTGCACAAAGTCATCGAGCTCCTCGAGAAACAGGAACAGGCAGTGCGACACGGACACTGGAGCAACGCCGAAATCGACGTGCTCAACCGGCATCTGTTCCTCACCGCCAAACCCGTTGTGTACCTGGTCAACCTGAGTGAGCACGATTACATTCGAAAGAAGAACAAATGGTTGCGCGCCATCAAGGAATATGCCGGCGACGAACCCGTCATTCCATTCAGTGCCTCACTCGAGGCGCGTCTGGTGGATTTGGAGCTCAACGAAGGCAAGCAGGCCGTCGATGCCTACCTAGCGCAGCACGAGACCCAATCGGCATTGCCGAAAATCATCCGCGGCGGATACCAGGCTCTGAATCTGATCAACTTTTTCACCGTTGGAGCTGACGAGGTACGCTCCTGGACAATCCGACGAGGGACACTCGCTCCTCAGGCTGCTGGAACGATTCATTCCGACTTTGAACGAGGTTTCATTTGCGCTGAAGTGATGCACTATGATGATCTTCGAGGTGCAGGCTCTGAGAGTGCTTTAAAGGCAACTGGCAAGTATCGGCAACAGGGCAAGACGTACGAGGTACTGGATGGTGATATTTTGTTGGTCAAATTCAACGTCACGAGCCAAGGCGTCAAGAAAAAGACTTAGAGACGCGTGGTGTATCGGAAAGGTGACTGCGGACCGAGGGCAAAGGAAACGCCCGCAAGCAAGCATGCAAGCAAGGAGCGTTTACTCAGTGTCCAGAACAGGCGCTGGGAGGACTCTGGGCCTCCCCGACGTCGCCATTGCCATGGGATTCCTGCGGACGGCCGCTGCCGCTTCATGCACCGCCGGAGGCAAGTTCCGGGTTGCGCAATGCATACAAACGATGTGCGTCAGCGCGCACTGCAGATACGAGGAGGTGCTTTAGTGGCGAACGGGCTATCGTCCTCGTGTCGAATGGCACAGACTGGATGCGTTTCGCGTATCGTATGATAATTTCGTCACGCGCATGTCCGAGCAGCGCCCAGGGTGCGAAGCACTCTGGCATCGTATTCACGATCCACTCGGCATAAAGTTCCGTGGTTGCGGTGCTGGATGCTAGAACGGGGTAAATGAATTGCATCCGACCTGGAGACGAGATGGCTGCGCATACAATTGAGTATGAAGTGTTCCGGGCCAGGTACCAGGTCGTATGACAGACAGGACCCGCGCATCTGTGTCCATGCGGAGTATGCTTCATCAAAGTCGTCATCAACAGGTCTACGAATCCGTTGGTAATCGGCTGTATCGATGTGTCCGTCACAGCGTATTATGAAAGTTGGAGCATCATGCACTTGAAATGGGACGCGCCAATAATCGCAGCTACTCTGCGAGACATCCGGTTCGCGTTGCCCCGTCTCTGGACTCGCTGAAGCGTGCCAGGAGCGCCAAGGCGAAATGGCTAACGAGCCGATCCCTTGTTCGACGACACGAAGCACCCGATTTCCAGTTAAGGTCTTGGAGTCAGGAATCCAGCGATATCGAAGAATGAACTGGTATCATCGTTCAACGCTTGTCCGGAAAGGTCGTTCCACGTGCATGGATACGGTGCTCGAGGCACACTGGATCGCTGAACGGTACCGCATCAATGCGTGGCTCCAAGCGAGCATCTAGTTATGCTCCATTGACCACTGATTTTTTCATCGTAAGTAGTCCGTGTTTCAACGCAATGCGCATACCGAGTCCTGACCGATGCCCGTGAACGTTCGCCCCGACACGAGGCCGATGGCGGATTAGGCAGCACAAGACATTTCCGAATGTGCATCGAGACGTTCTCAGGTCTCTGTGCAGAGAGTGCTTGCGAGTGCATGGTTGCTGGTAGCAGCACACCATGACGAGCATCTGACTTTTGATATACTCGTCATCTGAAGGTCGGCGGTCAGCTTCACGCCCAGCATCTAGTGGATAGGGATTCGTTTCGCGCTCTTCTTCTCTTCACGTTTCAGCATACACCCGTGCTCGTGATGCGACAATAGCATCCTGAACGCATCAACAGAAATCGTATAGAATCAATTTCTGCATCGCGTGTACGCTTCACTCAAAGGAGCAGGTGTGCAGCGTTTGCATGAACCAGCGGGGTCACCGCCAGCGGTTACCAGGAAATCGCACGACGTTCGATTGATTTACCTTTTTCCTTCGCTTTGAGCGAGTTGGCTCATGCACGATTCTGGGTTGCGTACGGATGTAACCAGTGGCGATTTCAACGCAATCCCGTGGACTCCTGCCATAATTTGTCCGCGAAAGTCATCTGGACGTTGATCAACACTCGAAAGCGATGCATCCCTTCTATAAGTCCGCGCTTTTGCCGGCCAATGAAGTTCGGATACTAGACCTCCAGAGGACGATTCAGGAAGCGCTCGACATTGACCCGTCTAGGGTATTGGTTTTCGACGTTTTTTGATGCTTTTTCGATATACACTGTAGTTGCTCCGATCGCCGACGGGTAGCGGCGACACGCCAAAGTACGCTGAGAAGCGGATGTGCAAATCCCTGATCCTACAATCAGACAGCACTGTGCCGTCTATCCCGGACATGACCCTTGTTGTCGGACGATGATTTCATCGAAAGAGTACCGAAGAAACGTGGACAGCTGGTGGCAGAGCGTTCGGCACTTGTGTGAAGAGATGCTTCGCGAGGTGTGTCAGCGCGAGGGGAAAGCGGCGAGCCGTCCTCGTGTAGGAAGCCAAGCGATCCCCATTGGTATCCAGCATCTCACTTTACGCAAGACTCGGCTCGTCGATGTGCTCAAGGATGGAGGCCTTGGCAACGGTTTCAGAGAGATGTGTCCGCTCCAGATGCCTCTTTCGCTCTCGGCCGTACACGTCCGCCCGTCGGGAGCATCTTGCTCTTCATTGCCGTGCAGTTCCGTCTTGTTCTCCGCTGTTTGGCTGTGCGGCTTGGATGTGGTGATGGTACGCCACATTCGTTTGTTTCTCCGAGATCCACACACGCGCACACACTTGTATTTACACTGGGTAGACGGGGATAGCGCGAACCGCATGCTTTAAGTATGTATCGACGAATTCTCAAACAGTTTTTCGTCACTTTCCCCGATGCGAGAAAACCCCCAGGCAGAAGCATACCTTGTCGCTCCCGGCATCGCACAAGCAGAGAGTCAACACAGCAGATCCGGACTGGTACATATCGAAAACGATGTGTCGAAGAACGTGTGGATTACAGAAGCGAGCATCTCGTCACCTGATCTGTCAGCGTAAATTTGGCGTTTGATTCGAGAGAGGACGCCCTCGAGTCAATCGAACCTGGGAGAACAGACGAACCCGAAGCGCAACCCAATACCAAGATTCATCGCTTACGCTTTCGCCGCTTTTGAATGATAGAAACCGACGTTGTCTAGGCGCGGTTCAGAAGCATGCGAGAAGCAGATGCCACGAGGCGTGATTCGACGAACGATGAGCAAGTGGACGCTCCTGTTCGCTCAGCGATGTACTTGCGACCGCACGACAGCATCGTAGCTCGGGCGACTGTTGTTGTCGCCATTCTCCATTGTCAACTCTTTACGAATTACGGTATACGGGTATCAAAAGCGTACCCATACGTAGTACTTTGATTTCTCCCGAATCACCTGCCCTCGAGTGAAACGAATGCACCCGTGCCCCCTGTTATACGTATCCACGATTCACTGCAAATTCGGTCATGCGTTGTTCAGTGCACGACTTGTCCAGCGTACAAGCGCGCTTTCTTCTTCGTTCATTCGTGTCTCTGCATCGCCGTTCTCTCTAGTGGAGCAGAGAACTCATCTCCTGTGGGTTGTGTTCTTCGTGTTCCCTGGAACACTCTTAGAGAGGAGAGCATGGACGAACAGGCGGTTGTGGAGATAGCGTTCGACAAGCTCTGTTTTGGATGCACGACAATGCTCAGGACAAGCACTCGGAGCAGAGCAAGGCGTCCTCCTGCTGATTGTAGAACAATGGACTTGTTCAAGTGAGGCCGTTCTTCGCAAGCAACAAGTTATGAGATAGCGAATTACCGCCACCTTTCACCAATCGATAGGATACAAACCTCGTGTTATGGAACATCTGCGAGACAAACGAAGAAAAACAAAAACATCGTCCAGGTACAGATTTTCCAGAGTTCATTGCAGTGGGCATCACGCGCGAGGCGTATCCGGTCTTCGCTCATTCCCCGAGTTGTTTGTAAAGCTGGTCAATCGTCTTACGATAACGTTCCAACAGCTGGGGGCGCTTCAACTTCATCGTGGGTGTGAGGCAGTCGTTTTCAATCGTAAATCCTTGATTGAGATCATTCAAATCCGTCTCCAGGTGGATCGCTTTCACGTACTCGTAGCCCTTGAGATTTGATGCTTTGGCCTGGGCCTGCAGTTCTTTCAAAAGCTGTTGCTTGATTTTCTCCCGTGTAGATGGCGAGAGCTGGGTCAGCTGCCCGGTCTCCGCAATGAGGCCCTGTCGACGCAGGTAGCCGGGGTCGGGAACCACCACCGCCACGAGTGAGCTTTTCATAGAGTTCCCATATACCCAGATTTGTCCAATACCTTTCGCTTTTTGATACTCGGACTCGAGCGCTTCAACGGCCACGTATTCACCTTGCGCTAACTTGAAAATGTTCTTCTTGCGATCGATAATTGAAAGCGTTCCGTCGCGATTAAGGCGACCGATATCACCAGTGGCCATCCAGCCGTCATCATTGGGGAACGCCTCCTTGGTGGCTTGCTCATTCTTGTAGTAGCCACATGTGAGGGCTGGCCCCTTGAGCCACAGTTCCCCGCGTGGACAGGGCTTGTCACGATGTGTGTACTTCATTTCGGGTACGTCAACGAGCTTGAATTCAAAGCAAGCCATGACGCCACCCACACTATCGGGTCGGTCGGTCGGCGAGCCCACAAACGCGCCTGCAGTCGTCTCCGTCATGCCGTAGCCCTGGAGCATTGGCGCACAGAACACCGTCCGCATGAAGATATTCAAATGCTCAGCAAGCGGAGCTGCACCCGAGAAAAAGAATCGAACACGTGGAAATAGTCTCTCGCGTATCTTTTCGAAAAGTAAGCGGTCCCAAATCCGACTGCGCGTTCCCGCACGAACGTTCGCCGACTGCATCGAATACGCTATGCGAAAGAGCGTTCGCGCGACCAAGCCACGTTCCGCTATCGTACTTTGGACTTGCTCGTAGAATCGAGCGAAAACTCTGGGAACTCCGATAAATACCGTCGGCTTCACGTCCATAATATCTTCGACGAGATGCTTCACATCACCCCCATAATACGCGATCGATGCACCCGATACGAGCCAAAGAGTCTCCGCTGCCTGAGCGAAAATATGGGCAAGTGGCAAATACGACAACAGCACATCACCAGGGCCGATCGGGATCTGGAAGGCATCGGTCGCCCGCTGCAGTGCGGCGACCTCCGCCAGCAACGCTTCGTTCTTGAGCATCACGCCCTTCGGCGTTCCTGTCGTGCCGCTGGTGTACATGATAACCATCAGTTCATCATCGTCGCTCTCAGTTGAATCAGGCGGAGCATGCTCGGCACTTCCCTTCTCGAGCAAGTCCTGGAACGTCATCAAAGAATCCATAGGCTTGTAAGCGTCCAGCACAATCAGCTGCACCTCACGAGAACCGACGGCACTGCGTGCCCGCTCGAGGTTCTCCTCCGAGGTGAACAGCACCTGCATACCAGAATGCTCAATAACATAAGCGGCTGAGTTGGCGCCTAAACTATCATAGACGGGAACTGGAACCAAACCCCGACTTGAGCAAGCCAAAAGCACGATCATCCATTCTTTGCAGTTCTTCGCGTAGATCCCGACGCGGTCACCACGCTGGAGACGGAGCTCGCGCACGAGCGCGTCACCTACGGCAACCGCCTGCTCTCGAACTTGCCCATAGGTCAACCAGTCGTAGTTCCCAGACCGCTGCTTATTTCTATACCCTAGACAGTGCGCAGCGTCCCCGCTTTTCCGACAACCACGTAGGAACATGTCGTAGAGCGTGTGCAGTGGAACGTTCTCGTCGGGGAAGGGGCGCCTCAAGATGGGCTCCATCGAGTACCCGCACACGTAGACCGCAGATTCAGTCGAGGTCTCCTGGGAGCCAGCCTTTTTGATGCTGCGCAACTCCTTGTTTAAGGACATGAAACAGAGGATACAATGTATTGAGGCTTCGCTTACACACGCAAACTAGAGTCAACTGACCTGCGCCCCAGGAAAACACGTGAACGTTCCCGGACGCTCTGCCAAAGGCGTACGCTAGGCACACGTGGACGAACGCGCCAGCCGATGATCGCAGGAGTCCCGCTGCGCCCGACGCTGAATCGATGATAGGACACAGGCTGGCGGGCGTCGAGGCCGGCGCAGGCCGGGATCGCAATTGGCGACATCGATGCGCATGGGCAGGCAGCATCATATGGAACTTTATTGGAATAGTATGGACATTGATGATCACGCTGGCGGAGCAAGGCGATTTCCCTGATGGACACGGAACGTTTCCATGGACCATGGATCCCAGATTGCGGGATGCGCATTGCCCATCGGGACAGTGTTGGTCGTCGTCATCATCATCATCATCGTGCACCCTACATTCATGTTCCATGAATTGTACTTCCGTTCGGATGTCCCGGTCGTTCCGTAGGTTCTATCGTGCGCCGAGTGCCTGCCCTGATCGTCCGCGATAGCGCCCATGACGCTGGTGCGAATGCGGTATGGAGACAGACCCGGTTTGCCGCACTACAGAGGGCGTCGGCGAGCGGCATCGTTCTTTCAACGTGGAATCTGGTCTTTTGGTCAATGCTAGCGGATTGGCACGCGATCCATTGCGCATCAAAAACATAGGGATATTGTTCAGGACTTTGCTTGAGACGGGGCCGGTCGAGAGTCGGCTGCGCACTGGCCGCTTGAGGTCAATGATTGGTGTGCACCGGGTTGTTTGTGCTGCGACAAAGGTTCTTTCTGGGGTGCCCTAGCTTGGGAGTGCGTTGCAAAGCGAGTTTGGTGCAATCAGAGACACGCGCAAACAAGCCTGTGTGTCTCGTGGGCGACGCTATTGGCGCTTCAACGTTGCGTACCAGACGAGTCGCAACTGACGTGGTGCTGTGCGAGCCGTGTTCGTGAAGTTTAACCGCAAGAACGGGACCTGCGGTGCAGTTTTGGAGTGTAATGCATTCAGAAAACAAGAGGACCTTGTTCATTGGGCAGGGCGTGCTCGACCGGCACCGGTACGTCCGCACTCGACACACAGGCGCTGTCGGCGAGACGGCACCTGCCAGCGCCCACGGCTGGAACGTTTACGCCCGAAAAGGTGGCGGTGGCGGTGGAAAGCGTGGCAGCAATCGCGCGGCAGGGCGCCGTCTCACTCAAAACGTCCGCCCCGGACTAGGGACGCCACTGCCGTTCGTTGCACCACCAGAAGGCGACATACGACGCAGTACCGCAGAGCAGCGTAACGCCGAGAGCGATCGCTCCGCGTCGACGTTCCTGAAAAACTTGCTCTTCCGGCGAGCTGGAACGAGCGCTGAGGGCTCGAGCTCTCGTGACGCGAGTGGCTCATCGGCATCGTACACTCCAGAAACGATCGATGTGCTGAAGCGTGGTGCCTGGATCGGGATTTTCTCACTCATCGGTCTCGAGTTCTTCATTCATGTTCTATACAAAAAGGACTGGCTCTCGATATTGTCGAAACATCCATGAAACAAACCAGTTATCTAGCGGGCGAGTAACTGTGTGCCCGATACAATGCGAAAAGCGCGGGGACTTGGCTCTCAAGGCGTTGATGGAACCATGCGGGATGCGGAAAGGCGTCGCCGAAGTTGCCGTCCATCGCGAGAGATTTGCGGTTCCGACCAGAGTCGTCCCATGTGCATCCATGGATTTGTCGTGCACATCGGCGAGCGGATACAGCTTTCGTATGGGAACGCAGCGGGAACGAATGAAACGGACGAGGTCACGCTCGCCCGGACGGCATGCGCGAACCATGAACTCGCCTTAACCTGGTGTGGTGTGTGTGCTGGTCGGTATCGTAAGCGCTATGAGGACGCGAGCGTTTACCAATCACTACTGGAGGGAGCGTTCAGAGACACGTCACGTACAACGGAAACCGCAAGCGTTGTCTCGGTTGGACAAGCCGCGAGCAATGCATCTTGCATCCGTGTGATGCGCTAAGCCCGTGCCCGTAGATAGCAGCCGACGGAAAGTCTGCCATGTCTATACCAGGTGGCGGCAAGCATTTGAAAACATAAAAACGTTCGCTTGCGCGCTCGTTCCTCACGAATACTGGTCGTGCATCCGGGCCTCCTATGCATATTCGATTTCAACGGAGACACGGGTTGAGCCATGAGACTCCGTGGCGTCTGTCGCTTGCGCGGCTTTTTCTGCAGGATCCCCCAGGTCGCACAGACACATGTGCTTGGAGGTGCGGCGGTGCTAGCCAAAAGCGCATGTCGGCTACGGAAGCTTCCGAGCAATTCGCAGTCGATGAGGCGAGGGCCGGTCCGCCGCACAACAGCGACAAGCACGGCATACAAGTATCCCAAATCTGGCGGAAAGAAGCAAGAGCGCTAGCTGCATTCCCTTGTACAACATTGGATACGGGTACGAGTCTAGCTCAAGCCGTCTGCGACACGCAATGTCGACAACGATATCTTCGTGGCGACTCGGGACGGGAACACCAGTGACGCTTCGCTGCGAGGCAGCGGTATTCAGGCGCTGGACCAAAAAAAGAACGGCCCACAAGCCGATGATTCGGGCGCCAGAAGCAACGATTTCCTTAACAATCCCCATTCGCTGGAGCGCGAACGATCCTCGGTGGGAGTCGTTCCCGCGAATCTGCTGTTCACGGGCTTCCAGACTGCTACCGATCGCTCACGAGCAAAACCGTCCCTACCGAGGAAGCGTCGGACCCAGGCAGTAAACGCGCACCCACAACTTGTGCTTGGCACAGATTCAAGATTCTTTCTGAACCCGTACAAATACCTCCGTCCGGCAGCTGCTGGCACTCGGAATACTTCCCCAGCGAACACCACGCACACGTCCAGCGCAAAAAGGCAGTACAAGGGCCCTCGCTAACCATATCCCCATAAAGCACGACTCGCTGACCTCAGCGCCAGCGTCGTCGCCGCACTGACTGACTCACCGACTGGCGCGCCCTGACGCAGGCGACCTCAACGCCCAGTTTTACGTCAGCAGCGGCACTGCCTATTCATGTAGGCAATAACGAGCATGCTGTTCGGGAACGATGCAGCTCGAGCGGGCACGTCGACGCGCGCTCCCGATCACGTATCTCAACATCTCGGGTCGGGTGCTGTCCATGCCGTGACGCATCCCCCTGTGACGTGTCCGTGTCACAGGAACCCTCGGCCCCGACTCCGTCCCTCATCTCGCCTAGACATGCGGCCACGTGGCCCTGGTGTTCGCCGCCGCCGCGCTGCTCGACGTGACAGGCGTGCGCGCGCTCAGCGTCGATGACTCAGCATGCACGCAGCGTGCGTATACAATCTTTGCGTTGTGCACGCGGCGTCGTACACAGGCACGTTCGAGTGGATACGAGAACAGCGGAAAACTGAGAACGATATGGCAACGAAAGCAGCTTCGCGCCCATTGGGGCTGGTGAGGTGTTTTCTCTATTTTGTGGTGTGGGTGTTTAGTTTGACGATTTTTGCGGTTATTGCAGCAAAGCTGTACCGTTCCGTCTTCGGTATCAAGATTTGTGCCCTGAGCAGCGATGGAACTTCTTTGAGCTTCTGCCAGTGGGGCATAGCGGCTGGTGTTATCGGCTTTGTCGGGTACTTGTTCCTCGATATAGCGCTGATCTTGAGCTTGTTTACCTCTATGCTGGAGAAGGAAATTCTCTATATAGAACTCGTTGTGAACGGTTTCTTCATCTTGTGGTATTTGGCATTCGCAGTGGTCATGAGCGTGGGCGTGGCACGCTACAAGAGTCTTGTGGGGTCCAGCGATTCGTACGTGAATACACCAGCGGCTCTGAGTTGGGTAAGTTTCGCTCTCATCATCCTCGCAGAGATCCTGGTTATGGTGGACTTTCGCAAGCCGAGCGAACAGGAGTCAGCCGATGAGCCAGCGGAAACAGAAGCTTAAACATTTGTGCGGCAGTTTATGCGAGGGATGCATTGATTTCCGGTACAAACGCACACACTTTTTCAACGCGTATCCAGGAGTTTTGCGAATACGAGAATAGAGGTGATGGTATGTATTCGGGTTCTCCACGGGGATCATTGCTGTTGCAGCAGCTTCCCGAATGATTGCCAGGTAAAGATCGTATGTTGCTCTCGCACATATCCAATGCAGTGCGCATTCACGACGGACACGAGCGAGAGACCGGTGCGCTGTCGCCGCTGGAGCAATGCTTGCATCGTTGCCGTCCACGTCGAGGCGCGCGCGTAACATCATTGCTCTCCATTAATTTCATGAGCAGCATGGGGTCAATGCAACGTCTCTGGATCTAGACCGAGTCCGTCGATATACAACGGAAAGCGCTCGTGATGTCCTTCGTGGAAGGGCGCTTTCGTGCGATCCACAGCCTCGATGTGCGAGCACTTATCAGTTCTCTGCATGGATTCAATCTCCAGATCGAATACCCGGGATACATGCGCAAGCTTCGTGTGGCGAATGCTCGATACATATCTCGCCAACGCCAAGTCGCATTGGCATCTTTTCGCAGACCCAAGATCAGCAGCGCACTGCACAGGCGCGTCTCGCTCGATCCCTTGTCCGTTCTGGTGCGCAATGATCATCCTCGTTTGCGTGGAGCAACGTACATCTTTCGTGCAGGGACAGATATCAGGCGATTTTCGGGCAAAAGCAGCGCTGTGAGTCTACCACCATACACGCATCCGGTATCCAGGCCGATGCACTTGTCCCAGAGCTGGAGGCCCATGTATGCGTCATGTCCAAATACAACACGAAGCGGACCTTTCCAGAGGCGCGCCCAAGCCATGCCATTCGAGTGGCGAGCGCTTGGAGCACCGTTTTCGAGCACAGAACGCAGATTCATCATGTGGCGAGGCAGCTGTTCCTCGAAAGGCACATCCGGCTGGAATCCGGCGTGAACAAAGACCGTTTCCAGATCCTCTGAGCGGATGTACCAGGGGCAGCTCCGCAACCATTCGTGCTCCTGTTGGCTCAGTTGCCGCGCGATACGCTGATGATCGACGGAGGCGTAGCTGGGATCGTGGCCTCGCATCATTGCTTCCCGACAACGAATGACCTCGTGGTCGTGGTTGCCTCTCACGGCCCGAGCACCGATTTCACGGGCCATTTGCACGACGGCTTGCGAATCGGGGCCCTTTGCTACCAGGTCTCCGAGCAGAATCAACTCGTCGCCAGGTCGATAGTCGCAGACGCGGAGTAGGTCCTGCAGCTCTGTGATACAGCCATGTACGTCACCGATCGCGATGACGCGTGGATGGTTGCAGAGGTAGCGGCTCCATTGGCGATCATGTATCCGGAATCCAACGACTGGCTCAGCGAACGGTGCGGCTGCTGCCGACTCCTCGCGATGGGAAAGCTCAATCACCGGCCGTTGGGTGGTAGCAAAGGTGCCGTCGTCAAACAGTTGCCAACGAGATGCTCGTGCAAACCATTTCTCGAGAGCGCCTTTCGCCGTCCAATCTACAACCCCTGGAACTCGAATAAACGCAGTCCCTTCGCGCTCGCAAGAGCCGCTCGATGACTGGACACCATTCGAGTCTTGGCTAGCGAGGCATTCCTCGCCCATGCGCCCACAGCATCGCTCCTTATAATCGCTAGACCGCAGAACGATCTCTTCACCCGGTGGCCGCAAGCGTAACTCATAGTAGCGATGGGGTGGTGCAACACCGCCCGGGCTTCGCGAGGGATAGCGCGACGGCGCTGCGCGGTTCCGCGGCCCGCGAGCATTTTGCGGCGCTTCCTCGGAGACAGGTGCCAGAAACTCAAAAGCCGGTAGGTTCTGGGGCCCGCCCCGCAGCAGCGCCTCGACATGCCGACGCGCGCGCTCCACTGCAACAAAGTCTGTGTACTGAAGCGGTTCCTGGAGAGTGTTCGCAATGTGGCGCAGCGCCGTCGGGAAGCTTGGCACCGAGGCACGCGCTGTTCCGCCTGTTCTCGACAGCGAAGCTGCCTGCATCCAGCGTGCTATTGGTCTCTCGAACGCCTTGTGGTGCTGGGGACACCTCGAGTAAAAGACCGGTCGAGTGAGCACCAGCGTCTTTGTAGCGGTGTGCCTTTCGACGTCCCTCTGTCCTTTCGTAGCTGCGGACCTGAGCAGTCTGCCACGCTGCTCGCACTCGGCGAGGAGCGACCGGCGTCGCAGGAGCAAGGCGCCTGCGCCCCGCCGGTGACGTGAACGTCGGAAAGCGGGTACAGCGCTTCCGAGCGCCGTAGAGTGAGCATCCAAGTGCTTGCCGAAAGAACTCTGGCAAAGGTTAGCCGTGTAACCCAGCGTACCACTTGGTTGTGCCGACAAAAAAGCCCCCGCGTGCATTGGAGCTCACGCTCACAAAGCGCTGCGAAACAGCGGCACCTTGTTGGAAAGAGAAACGTACGAGTGTTGACAACTTTACATAGCATGGGGGAACAGGAACCAGCGTCAATCTGGGCATATGCATGCACATTTGTCCATAATAATCTATTTGTTCCAAATATTTCAACCTTCTTCCCTACTCGACCAGCCTTGGCACATGTGCGGTCAAATCGCCGCTGGGGCACGCACTCGATGTGGGCACCAACCGCGCATCGCGAGTCCGCAAATGCGTTAAGCGACGCCAACGCCGTCGCTCGGTGTGCTCGCAGCGCGCAACGAACGCAGCTTCACGTCATGCATGACCTCAATGGTTCGCAGATCCTTTGAAAAGAAAACTATTTCTTTTCCTCCGGCTCTTCATCTTCACCCCAGTCGATCACGCAGCGTTCGGAACAGTCGTCCCCATCGGCGGCCGGTGCTGCACCGCGGCGTGCTGCAAGTACGCTTTCGAGCGTGCCGCGCCCGGTCCACTGCAGACGCCGATCCGCCCAAAAGTCATACACGGCATTCGCCAACTTCTTCACCAGGGGAACGCTAGTCACTGCCCAAAGCCAGCCGAGGCCAACTGCTTCGTAGCACGCTCGGAAGACGTCCACCTTCTTCACAACCGTGCCGTCGGGGAGAATACCGTGAATGCGGCCCATTGCCTGCTCAAACGTGATACCGGCATATTTCGCGGGGTCGTAGTCTGGCGACGTAATGTCAACGAATGCAATACGGCCACGGCCCGCGTCCCGCGACTGTAGGAAGCGTACTTCCTTCATGCAGATCGGGCATTCACCGTCGTAGAGCAAGGTGACCAGCGGGGTTTCAGACGCGATCTCCTGATCTGCGAACCTCCGGCTAGATTCTTCTCGAACTTTGGGCGATGGAAGCGTTGACCGACCAGAATCCGCAGCTGTCAGGCCGCATCGCAAGACACGTCGCTGCGGTGCACGCCAGAACTGGGTGCACTGGCGGTTCACGCTCCCGCTCACGTTCGACCCAAAAGCGCAGTGATTTCGTAGCAAAAGAGCCCGACACCGCAAATTACAACTCTTGTACACAGGGGAAACTATAAAACTCGAATTCATTGCACAAACACTTGCTCTGGTGCCCTCAAAGGCACGAAACAAACGAATTCAACCAAAATCCGAAGACGATCGTATACAACGGAAATTGTTTGCGTTGAATTGGCGCTGCGCTCCTGCGCATCGCCGCGCGCTCCTGCGCATCGCCGCCGAAGCGCGGCGGTGGCGCCTTCGCGATCCGCCGCCATGCGTGCGCGTCTGCGTGCCTGGCAGGCAGCTCGCTGGACACGCGTGTCAGCGTGGGGGAACGATGCGCGCGATCACTTTGCTGACGCGGGCGAGAACGCAAGCGTTTTGATCACGTGCTCGTATCACCAATACCAGATTCTGAGTGCATTTTCTGAGACTACTTTCTTTCCTTCTCGATTATCTGCTGATCTACATATGCTGGTCTCTCGTGAGTCTTCAGTTCCGTTCTCAGCATTCGCGGGTTGTTGATGGCGGCATTCGAGTTCCGATTCCGTTGCGTCCGGCTGCTGGTCACGCAAACCATGCACAGGTGAGAATCGCGATCCGCGCTTCGCTTGCTGTTTTCATCTGTTTTTGTGTACAGCTGGGGTCTGCGCTTCACAGCGGTGACATTTGACCGCTGCCAAGTGTGCCTATGCATCGACCATATCTCCTCGTCCTCCGAGCGCCGTCCTACAGCGCGCGATCCCGTGCTTCATCGCAGGCTACTTGCCATTTCGGAGAAGAGAAGATTCCCCTTGATATCCATTGCAGTTTCCGCACCCGGCGCCGTGCTCTGCGATCACGTGCTTGATCTGAGCGATGTACTCGGCGACGGCGCTGCTGGCTGCAAGTCCAAGCGCGCCCTGTTCCGTTCGATAACGTATTGGTGGAACACGATGTTGTTCGTGATGAAACAAACATCGGGGGGTAAATCCAGATTGGATAACAAGTCGAAGGTATTCGATCCCTTGACGCTTCCTTCGTGCAAAACAGTGACGTACGTAGCACTCGACACGGACACCCGGATGACTCAATTCCGAAATCTAGACAACGTTCCAGGCAAAATAGAGACAGACTGCAGCCTCCGGAAGTATGTCCTGTGAGACGTACGAGGCAGATAGCGAATGCTGTTTCGTTGACCGCCGCAGAGAGCATTGAGTGTACCGCTTGAAAGCAATGCATGATTCGAAGTGGCATGTTGCGCGTATTGTCGGTATGAACTCGTGAACAAGTCTCCGAGGGACGACGTCCAGCATTTTCCCTCGTCGAAGCAATGGCGAGCATTGCGATATCACTGAGTTGCCTCGAGAAAGAAAGAGACAAAACTACAAGCATACGTGGCTTGAGCACGCTACAAAAGTAAGATATTGAGAAGATTGGAAACCTTTACGTACACATTGGAGACGAATATTGGTTCGTTTACGAACCCTAGTTCCGGAACATCGGGAATGGTCTTGATTTCGGTGATGTAACGAGTCCTAGTGGAAGAGCGTCGAAAAAACCACTCTGAAACTATGGCCGAGAATCCTAAACCGACACACGAGTGCTCAAGCCCTTGTTGCTGCTCTCGAAAAGTCACAGCTCTACATCTGAAAAGACAAGTCGAGAAGAACCTATCCACGTACATAGCGAGCAGCCCAGTGCTCCATTTTAATCTCCCATTGGTGGAGGTCGTCGCTGCGGTGTCCAGCCTCGTCTGCAGCACACAAAATCCCCGCGCGTGAATTTAGTTTCTTCAGGATCAGCATGTGAAGACATTGTGCCTCGAGCTCACCGCCTGCAACGTGTTCAAAACGCGCTTGAGTAAGCCGGCTCTCTCTGGCCTGGCGGGATCCAAGCCCTGCGTTCAGCTGTGTTGCTTCGGTAGTCCGTGCTCCGGAGCAGCACAAGCGCGCCCAGTGCGCGTAGCCGAGCTACCCAGCCAGCGGGATCCGAACCCCATTCGACGTCAACAAATCCATTCGATGCACAGTGGCGATTGCATATGAGAGACCCAGATCCCAACCTGCTTCATGACGAGCAAATCCGAACGTCTTGCGAAACCCCCAGCGAATCGTCCGCACGCCAATGCACTCCCCCAGTGTTGCAGTGCCTTCGGTTCAGCGCCGTGTGGCGCTGTGATGACGCATCCGTAACCAGAGCATCGGCGAGTGTTCGCGGTTCTCGAACGCAAATCGACAGGCTCAGGGTCAAGCATTCGTCAAAAAGGAGCCAGCGCTCACCGCTCGCGCTCTGCCATGGCAACCGCAGCTGGCCGTGGTGTCCACGGGGCTCGAGTCCCGGCGACACGCGTCCATTTTTCACGGTGCTGGATTGTTGAGTCTGTCCTCCGGAATGCTCACGTGCGCGATCATTACCGACGTTCAGGGAAGCTCGGCACGCATGAATGCGGGGACTTATCACCATGTCCACGGAGCGCGGCCGAAATGCGCATCCCTTCGGGTGCCCTGCGGTTACAGGCCGATGCCACCAGGCCAGCGTAAACTGTCGCCGCTGAGACCCAGCTAGCTGCCGTGCATCTTCGCACGACCGAGGACATGCAGACGATCATAGTAGGCTTATTTTTAATGCAAGCAGCGGCTGCATAAAGTTGCAAGATCCGTTTTACGCGCAACAGCCCCGATGGCGCTCTGGCTCGAAAATGCTCCTTTCGGCTTCGACAGCGTTCTCGTGTGCAACAGGACTCCGCTCGAGGCGCCCTGCGTGACCAATGCGCCCTGGTCGGCTTTCCAAACAAATCCGTTTCTGTCCGTCTCGACCTCCGAGAGACAACAACGCGCAGCTTCAAACTTTACGTGCTCGTTCGGGAACTCCTGGCCATGTGCTTTGATCCAGTCCGGAGCTTTTTGAAACTCGCGTCTTTCCAACTTGATGCGAACTACGAAGGGCAGGGCAACAAACGCCCGCATGGTACGCAAGCCCTGCATGAAAGACAGGGCAACCCACACATAGATACACACACACTGGCGTGAAAGGCGAGCGCGATCCCAAAGTCGCCGCACATAGAGCGAGACGCGGGCGAAAGGCACTGGCCCCCATGCGGATAACGCAGCCACAGGCACGAGACCTGCGCTAGCCTTGCCAGGAAGCACTATCCGCTTCCATTGGAAAGCAGGCCTGCCGCAATCATGGCCTGACGCAACTGCTGCTCCGCGGATGCTGTGATATCCGTGAGCGGAAGTCTCGTGGGGCCCACCGGCCAGCCAAGCAAACGCAGCGCTGCTTTTGCCGGTATTGGATTCGCCATCACGAAGAGTGCCTCGAACAGGTCCATATATCGGCAGTGAATTCGAAACGCCTCCTCCGGATTCCCCAGGTCCACGAAGTGCTCAATCATCCGCTGGATCTCGGGACCGATGAAATGAGAGGCAACGCTCACCACACCATTGCCTCCGAGCGATAGAAGCGGAAGCGTCAGCGCATCGTCTCCAGAGTACAGGGCGAAGTCGGGTGACGTTGCTCGCCGAATTCGAGCAAACTGCTCCAGGTTGCCTGATGCTTCCTTCAGCGCCACGATATTCGGACACATCTCCGCCAGCTTGATCGACGTTTCCGCTGTCATATTGATGCCCGTGCGTCCGGGGATGTTATAGAGCATCATAGGCAGATCAGGTGCTGCGTTGGCTATCGCCCGAAAATGTGCCATAATACCCTGTTGTGGGGGTTTGTTGTAGTACGGGACAACTTGTAGGGTTCCATCGAGACCCAACTTTGCCGACTTTTTGGTCGCCTCAATCGCCTCTTCCGTCGAGTTCGAGCCAGCACCCGCTATCACCCGACACTTTGTCCCTGCAACGGCCGACTTGACCACCCGAAAGAGTTCGTACTCTTCCGACCAGGTCAGCGTTGCCGACTCTCCCGTGGTGCCTGCAACAATTATTGCATCCGAACCGTTCTCAGCAAGGTGAGCAGCTAAAGATTCAGCAACACCATAGTCCACCTCAACGCCAGTCAATTTGAATGGCGTCACCAGAGCGGTAATAACGCGTCCGAAAAAGTGCTTGGGGCGCTCCACCTCTTGGGCCTGGACCTGCTGCTCGGTGCGAGCCGTCGTGCAACACAGAGACCGTTGCAGACGAGAACGGATCGCCAACCGATGCTTATGATGATCTCGTGTCAGGCACGATCCACCCGGACAACTTGAAAGAAACGCCATGAACCCGACACCAACTTCACGTAACGGAAAGTCGCGAAAGCGCGCCTCGGGTGTGCAGAGAATGCGCGGGGCGCCGCCTGCCTGCCAGCGCTGGCGCCCAGCATACGCTTCTCGCGACTGTACCCTTCACAAGGTGCATACTCGTGTTGATCGTGGACAGACGCTGCACGTCGGAGTTGTAGCTGAGCGGCCTCCACAGTGGACAAGGTGTCTGGGGAAAGAGCAGGGTGCTTGGTTCGCTAGCGGAATAGAGAGGAGCCGGCAGGCAGGCAGGCAGGCACCGCACCCGTGCACTCGAGGCGCACTGTTTCCAGCGCTGGAAGGCGCCGGTGCGCAGCGCGTCGGTGAGCACGTTTCTGATACCTCGTTCGGGCAGGCGGCAAACACAGGCTTTACTGAGAAGCTCCGCTCTTTTGCAGGTTACGTGGATGGCACTGTGCTTTGACAGGATTTCGAATCGAGCGCATGTGCCCGGCCAAGCAAGTGCGGCCGGCCTATGCTATCCCAGTAGACGGATAGAGGTCTCATGGCGCGGGTTTTTTATGTAGGAACGCTGCTGCTGGCATAGAAGAAGGAAGAAGCGTGCGCGGAAATGGTGAGGTCCAGGCGCTGGTATCGACACCGTTCGGCTACTCAGAATCGACTCCTTCGATACACCGTGTCTGCATCATGAGAATCGGTGGATGCACGGCATCGTGGTCGTGTACGACGCCCAGCGCGCGACACGCATCCGTGGTAGAACTGGTTAGACTTTTCTGATCTTGCGCGATGGAAAGAAAGCACTATGCTGCGCGCTCCACGAAGGTGTATTCATTCGGGAGCAAACATATGCCCGAGACCATTGTCGGGAACAGTCAAATAAGGGAGCTAGACGCTTTCATGCTTGCGCTTCTGGGCAGTAGAGCGAAATCGCGTTTGATGCTGGATGCATGGGATCTCGGGCTTGTACGCGGATCTCGCTTGTCATCTAGGCAGTCAGCGGGGATCGACTTTGATGCTGGAAGCATCAGACAATGGACCTGTGCAGCCCGGAGTTTCCGAGTCTTATGCATAGTACGTGTCCGCGCATGAAGCGTTCAGGGATCGACTACCGGCTTCATGCAGGCCCAGTGCTCGGAAGCGTCATTCAATAACCGACACGGCATCATTTCGAGTGGGTTCTCTGATGCAGCAGTGTATGGAGGCGTGCTTGGAGAACGCAAAATCACGACCCACCAAATTTTTTTGGTGGATCAGAAGACCGTTCGACGCGAATCGAGGTGTTATCATTTGAGGAACCACAAAGTCGGCAGCTTCGCTGGTCCCTGCACAGTGCTCGGATCCTGGAGCTTTGGCGAGCCATGGCGTCACACGGTGATCATTGCGCTCTGCGTACGTCCTGTGCAACGGAATCAGTGTTGGTGATGCAGGATCAATGATTCCATTCAGGTAGCGATGGCGGAGCAAATGCTTCTGATTACATAGAAAACGACCAGACTTGCTTAAGAAACGCTACTAGGTTCCATACGCTCCAAATCGAACTTGCTCTTCGGTATATGATTTATAAAACGTGCAATGTTTTACCACCATCGAGAGTACATATAGCTGCCCACGCGCAGACACCGCCCAGTCTTTTTCTATCCGCCGACTGCCATCGGTTGCGGTTTTTATCCAGGCACACTGGGGGTATTAGAGGTTGCCACTCGAATTTAGTTCGCGTCAGCTCCGCGAGTCTCGTTTTCAGCACCGCACATCTCCTGATATTGCTTATGACGTCGAAGTCTCCGTTCAAGAGCCGTTCTATGCAGTTCATCTGGTGCAACGCATCAATGGAGGGATTGCCAGAACTCGTGCCCTCTGTGCGATTAGATTCTCGTCATCGCCCCGTCGGGCAAACACATTTTTGTGGTCCATCTCCCCTCTTCTTGGTCTTCTTCGCTCGATCGTCGAAAAGATGAGAAAATTACCGTTCTTTTTCGACACCCGTGGATAGAGGCAATCCAGGATCCTCGACTTCAATCTCCATACCTATATCTTATATTCTCTATTTCTCTAAATGAACGCACTTTGCAGCCCATCTGCTATAAACCGAATAAGGCATTTGATGACACACACCTGACTAATCAATCTCACTGTGGTCAAAGAGCAAAAAGTAGTGCATCTAGTCGGGCAAGTCGGTGCCAGCCTCGAGCGCTGCCGAATGAACGACAGCGTTCGCCTCCACGGCACGCGCGACTTACCGGTACGGTGTGTTCTTTGCACTACCTTTTCGTTCGTTCGTTCGTTCGTTCGTCTTGCAACGGTTGCGATGACGAGGGCGTTTTTCTGGGCAGCAGAGGCGGCAGCTAACTATCGCTTGACCGGCTGGGTGTTCGCTCAGGGAGCGAGTGCTGCTTCAGGCAGTTTTCGACCGTGGAGCTCGCTCGCTTCCAATCGAACGGAAGCTGGTCTACGGAACGTTGCCGAGCGCCGTCGAGCCGCCTGGTATGCCCCGCGGGTGCCTAGCCACGCTGCCTGGTGGATAGTTTGCAGCCGACGACTTCACTTCCAAGCGGGTGTCGCAATGATCCCGCATCCGAACAAGCGCCAACGTGGTGGCGAGGACGCGTTCTTCCTCACAAAACGAGCAGCCGGTGTTTTCGACGGTGTCGGTGGCTGGTCGGCGCTGGGCGTCGATCCGGGCCTCTATTCAAGGCGGCTTGCCGAGCTCGTGCGTGCAGGCACAGAAAGTATGGACGCTTCTGGTAGCCTGGTTAGTGTCCTGGATCAAGCGGCCGCGTCCAATGATGTGGTCGGTAGTTGCACTGCGTGCCTCGTGGCACTCAGTACTCCGTTGGAGAGCGCGGAGGTCGTGTCGCGACGTGGTACGCTCACGTGTGTGAACTTGGGGGATTCTGGGCTCCTGGTCATGCGCAAGGGCGATGTTATCTTTCGTTCGAAAGAACAACAGCACTACTTCAACTGCCCGTATCAGCTCGGATCTCAGAGCAAAGATACCGCGTACGATGCGTTCGTGGACCGTTTCGAAGTGCAGGCGGGCGACTGGTTCGTTCTGGGCACAGACGGCCTTTTCGACAATGTGTACGATAAAGAAATTGTTGATTGCATTCAGGACTGGTACCGGGAGCGTACTGAGAAGAAAGCGGCGGCAACAGACGTGCCGCCGGCGGAGCGATCCCGAGCGAATGCTGTGATCAAATCCACGCTGAAAAGCGAGCCGGATGGCCACGCACGTCGGGAAATGCACATCGCCACTGAGTCAAACACTTGTGCACCCGCACCAGCGATGATTGTGGACGGCGCGCCTGTGCTGCAGGACCTGGCAACGCGCTTGGCACAGATGGCGGTGACGCTCGCAGCAGACGAAAACCGAATGTCGCCATTTGCAGTGAACGCTCGTAGTGCTGGCTTCTGGTATTATGGCGGCAAAGCGGATGATGTGACTGTTGTCGTAGGGCGAATCGTTCGATCGACAAGCTGAGGAACCCGAGTGCGGGCGTACCGCTGGCAATCGACAGCGTACCGGAAGCTCGCAGCGATCCACGCACACCTGCGTTCCGCCTCGCAAGGCAATTTGTCGAGCAGAGGGACACCTCCTTGTTCACTGGGGCAACAGGGTGTCGGCGTCGAAAGCGGCATTTAAGATGCATACGGATTCCCGGGAACATGGACGCGCCGTGTACGAATGGACGGACGATTCCCCTCCTGGACAAGATGCTTACCCGTGTGATTCGGGACCAGTGAAGTGGCGCGCAGATCACTGTGATCGTGTGTTTTCCAGGGATGACTCTCTCTCGTTCCTGCGATCACGCGTAACCGGGCTTCAGGATCAGCAGGAGGCACTGCTAAGGCGCAGCGACGGCGAAAAGCGCATCCCGTTGGACCCGAAGCAGTAGCTTGTTGAAAAACGCCTCCAGTGCTTGGTTTCTTCGCGGGTAGGCGACTTGTCGGTTCGAACGAGAGCGACTCGGGAACCAGGCACACCGTAACGTACAGGGGCGTTTACGTCATCCCTAAATTGGGTGCTTGCAGTCCTCGGCAAAACAAGGTACAGCTTTCTGATCACGCTCGAACGCGAACGCGCATCGCGGAGAGGTTATGCCTGAAGACGGCACGCCATGGTGCGTTCACCAGGCCGACGGGTTCCGGTCGATGTCGACACGCGCCGTGGACAATATGCCTTTTCGCGACTGTGCGATGACCCTCATGAGCTGTCATCGAGGTTTCATGATGTGAACGCAAGCCTATTTGCGCGGTTCTCGACATCGCCTGTGCTATTGAAACCAGGGAACGGATCGACGCCGTCCTGGCTATGCATGGGCGTTCGCGATTACAGGTCAGTCGCTGAAAAATAGCACAGCTCGAGCTGGTCACGGGTGATGCACGCTCCATTCGATTCGCATACTGGCCAATAGCGCAACAGTCCGTCTCGCATCCGCACAGGCTGTTGCGTGTTCGCGGGATACCAAGGCACCCTGCCTCTTGTACGTGCCCTGTCTGCCAACAGGTAACATACAGTGGCATCTGCGGGGGCATGGATCCTCGCGCTATGCATATTGTGTGCTGCAGCAGGAACCCTAGCACAGATTTGCATCGGAGAGCGCACAAAGTGCTGCACGATAGGCTTCACCAGCGACCCGCTCTATTTGAAATGGAGCGGGAAGCAGGCCAGCGGCGAGCACTGTTGCGTCGCAGGCGCGGCCGTCGAGCTCAACGTTGTCATCGCTGGAATCGGAGGCAGGCGATTCCACCAGCTCTTCGAGAATCAGGGAAGAACGTTTCAACCACTCCTGCTCTTCCGGTCGAAAGTGGCTCGCATCCATTACCAGTTGACCATGACGGTTGAAACGATGGAGGAGCTCGAGGGCATCAGCGAGGTGCTCCTCACGATGCTCCTGCGAGGCGTATTCGTTGCGGCGAAGGTCCACGTCGAGAGGGAGCGCGCTCTGCGAAGCTCCCGCAGCCTCGTTCTCATGATCGCTCCGGCTTGAATGATCTCGAGTATGCTGTTCGTATTTGGCAAAAAAGGCACGTGCGGCAGCGTGGGCATCACTGGGCCTGACTCCATTTGCAGATGCCGACAACGCCGTCCGCATTTCAACATACTTTTTCCAGAAGCTTTTCTCATCAAGGACGCCACGAGCCACTGTATCCTCGTAGGCGCGCTGAACCGCAGGTTCCTCTACAAAGATCTGATGAATAGTTGCCGGATCAAAGCGATACTTGACACGGCGCCCGCTCTCCTCGGCGGGTCGAAGTTCCGATAAGAGTGCCGACGGTAGACCGGCACGTTGCGCGGGTGCCTCAACAAGCGTGCCACCCTGGAAAAGCCTCGCCTGCCAGCTTGCTGCCTCCCGATACGGCGCATACAGGCGATAAACATCCTCAGAAACAAGACCGGACTCGACCAGCTCCCGATAGAGCGGATCGTGGTCGTCCACGGGCCTTGCAGCCGCCGCCGCCACCACCTCCCCACGACGCCGAAGCCCACGAGCGATCGCCTCACGTGCCTGGTCACGGGACCGCTGGTCCCCGCCAAACTCGAAAACTGCGGATGTTGCATCCTCCAGTTGTAGTTTTAGAAGGTGTACGCGGCTTCCCGGGGCCGATACCAGAACCTGCTTCACCCGACTCAGCGGTATGATGCGAACGGTTGCATCGCGATCCAGAGGCAGGAACTGAAGAACGGTATCCGTCAACCGCAAAGCGCCAGGCAGTCGATGAAAACGGACAGGCCACTCCATGCCCTTCCACCCAGCAAACAAGTCCTGGTGTAAAGCGCCCCAGCTCGCAAAGCGAGTCCCGGTTACAATGCCCTTGTCGATGCGGACCAGCAGCGCTGCCTGACGCGCTCGGGACGATACCCGCAATACCATCACCGCGCAGTACTGGACAAGGAGCCACGACGCCAGCATAGATGATACGTTCATTTATGATGTAGAACGGATGTATCAGAGCAGATTCCACAACACGATATTTGTCGACTTGCATGGAGGAGCAGCGCGCCCTAGTTTCGTAACTGCTTCCACGTTCAGCAAGCAAGATATTAGTGGCATCTCCCGGGAGCAAGAGTTCTACGCTGTGGTGCATCAGGAGTGTACGCCGTCGTCGATGCCGCGAAATACCGAAATGCATGCCAGTTGAAGAGTAACCAGTGCCGTTTCCGGGAATGATTGCGGTGCGGAGTAGCTCAAGTTCGATGACGAAGCACAAGCCAGGAGCACGAATGAATGCCCAGCGCCCGCGCTAGCGCTGATCGCAAACCTGCGAAAACCTTCGGCCTATCCATCGGGAAACCTCGGGCTTGATGGAAGAATACGAGTCGCAGCGTGGACTAGCTTTGCCCATGTGCTGTAGCGCGTATTCGCCGTCCGACATATGCGCATGATTCGAATATCATGTTTTCTATGCGAGCGAGCAATTTTTGCATCGAGTTCAGCACGAGCGAAGTACACGACTCGCCATCGACAACGACAACGGCGAGTCAGCAACGCCAACTGCTCCCAACTTTACGCCCAGTGTGAAGCGGCAGGCCATTTCCCGCCGCTGCATGCCGCATCGCATGCAAGTCGGGTTTCCTCAAATGAACTAGGCGGCCTCCAGAGCACTGATCGAGAACGCTCACGACCGACTCCTGGATGGGTGCTCATGCACCGGTAGGCATGGACAAGCCATGATGTTCTCCGCCTATTCAGGACAGAAGGAAGAGAATCGACGCGCGGAAACCATTGCGTGTCGGGCCATCGTTGGTGATATGCGCGGTTTAGGAACGCTGCCGACGCAGTGCGATGGGTGCCCAAGCCTCCAAGCGGGAACGGGTACCCGATGCGCTCCAGTCGGGACTGGAACGTATCGGCTCGCGTCGTACCAGGCTCATAAACAAGAGCGCAAGCCATGCAGCTGTGGTACAAAGTTGCTCGACGGACCCGCAAAGGGCCACGGCAATACGTGCTGCGACAAGCGCGCACCGCGTACGCGATACGAGCGACGTAACGTCCATGGGTGTTGGTATGAGCGCTAGCGGACACTCGGAAGAAGTTTTACACCAGTTCGATTCACCACATAAAGACCCCATTAGCAACCTCAATCGCTGCTCTCCGACGAGAGGCTGCGCTGCATACGGTGCTACACGGGTAGCGCCGCGTCTACTCCGAATCAAGAGCTCGCTGCTTCCTGGCCGCTCTCCTGTGCGGGAGCGGCAGCCACTGTCCTCTTTATCGCCTTACGAGTGTTCTCTTCGCGGAACCCGTTTCGAAACCGTCTAGCAACCGTCTTCAAGTACCGCATGCGCCCAGTTCCTGTAGTGCGTCGCCGCTTGCTCTTCAAACTCCAGTTGTAAGTCCGCTTTCGCGGCGACGGGTACCCGCAGCTCGCACAGGTACTTTTCTGGATATGGTACGATCGTCGTCCACAACGGATACAGAGTGTATGTGATTTGCCGTGACGGCGACCCTTGGAAGATGTTCCTTTCGTCATGGTTCCCTGACGTTGTTATACAACGCGTCCTGAATGAAGCAGCGGCGTGCAGCTGGATCCGCGGATGAGCTTCGGTCACGAACGCCGTTCTAAGTCGAACGACGCCGGCAGTACGCAGCAGTGGCGGCGAACGCGCCTTAGACAAATCGTCTCCAGCTGGCGTGCAAACGGCCCCTCCCCCCGTCTTTTTGGACTGGCTACCCACTACTGCTTCCAGCTTTTTCTCATATAATTCACCTTTGAGAGATTGTCCAACAAGGTTCCTTCTTGTCCACTCTGGAGGTTTATTCTCTAGCACCGCACATCTCCGTAGATTGATTGCGGCATTAAAACCTCGCTTCACAAACTCCATCCGTTTCTTGCCATCACTGGTTGTACTTACTGATGCAAGCAATCCTCGAACTTTCGCTCTCCTTTCCATTCGCCCTTCCGTCAGCGGTCCGTACTTTTGTATATCTTCAGGATTCCGCTGGCACTTTTCCATCTTCCGCACGCTTCGGTGCTGCGATGGTTAGGACATTCGTATTCCCAGGGTCCGCGCCTACGACAAGGTCGTAATCCTGCACCTCCTGCGTCGCAAGATCCGCCTCCTCCCTTTCTTCATCCTTGGTCACGTCAACGACAAGGTCTCTATCCTCCACCTCCTGCGTCGCAGGATACACCTCTTTGTTTTCTTGATCCTTCGTCACGGGCGCAGCCGAGGGAGGGACTGGCCGATCTCTCTTCAACCGCCGATAGTTTGCACACAATTCTACTCCATCGGTTACGATCATCCCAGTAAACAACTTTTGCTTGCTCACTCTCAGACGTTTGAAATCGAAGATACTCTTCCAGTACGTCTCCCGGTTTTCGCCGGTGAAGTCCTCCCTGCTGACACTGAACTCCGGACTGATCTGCTTCATGATGCCGTAAAGGACGCCGGAGCCGATGGTCACAAAAACTGACTTGATGTTGCACAATGGAACCACGTTGAAGCGCTTCCCCGTTAGGACAGCCTTCCGTCTCTCCCACTCTTCATTTTTCCCCTATTCACCTTCATCTCCGCCTCGCGTTCGAGTTCTTGGTCCAGAAACACGAAATACCGTAGGATGAGGCGATCGTATGTTTCCTTATCTTTTTTCAACTCTGATATCTTTTCTGCTGGATAATCCAGTCCCAGGATTGCACGGTGCTCTTGAATAGCAGCACGGATTACAGCAGCTTCATTCGTGCTCTCGTTTGACGCCTTCTTGTCAACGAACTCCGTCTCATCTTCATGCTTACGATCTTTCGTGATGCCATTGATAATCGCCCATTTTCCTTTGCGAGATAGGCCCGGGTAGAGTGCAAACACGGCGCGTACCGTGAAACGTTCGAGGTTCATTGTCAAATGGTTCTTCAGATTCGTGAGGTACTTCATCGCCCCATAGTCGTAAATATCCGCGTCACCCCTGTATCTAGTACCATTGAAGCTGTAAAAGGGATGCTTTTCGTGGAGAGCGTGCACTAGCACATTTTCCTTCCGCGCTTCCCCTGTACCAAGCATCAGGTGTCGAATAAAGGTCTTATCGAAAAACTCGTCCGGAATTTAGACTGTTTCCATGTGCGCCACGTCGCGATACATCTCCCTCGCCAAATGCATCAGTCCTGACGACGCCTTGACAATACTCTCGGAATACGAGTCGGCACGTTTTTCGATAGCGTCTCGCAACTTTTCCCTGTAGGGATCCTTGATATGTCCAAGAAGGAAGGTTTTCACCACTATCTCGTCGTACAGTCGTCTTTCTTGCCACCTTCGACGTCGGGCCTCCCCTCTTCGGTTCTTCTTCTCTCCCTGTTCTTCTGGACTCGGCACTGTTTTTTGTTTTTTTTCTGGCAGCCTGCGACAGTGGGCCTCCAGGATCGTGGACTTGCGCCTACATAATTTTCCTTTTTTTAGTTTTTTTAAAAAGAATGCTCTTTGAACGCTTCTCTTATATATTGCGAAAAAACACTCGAGTATTTTTACTTGAGGGTTGAAACAGAAATGAACTGAAAACTATACTTTGCTACGCCCTCAACGGGAATCCGACTTTTACAGCAGAACAACACGCTATTGATCAAGATCACGTGTTTCCCTTCAACAGTGGCATGCGCGTAGCGTCTCATGCCTGCCTGATCTCCGAGGTGCGCTCACCGAGCGCGATGCAAACTAGTCGCAAACTATTTATCAAGGAACCACTATCTTAAAAGCCCCACACATCACGTCCGCCTAAGAGGTCTAGTCTTTCCGGAGAACCTCTGAAAGTGGGTTAACGCGGGGTGTTTAGGCGACGGCGAAGGAAGCCCACGCCAGGGGCCTTGACCGCAACGAACGGAGGGGCAGAGGCAGTGGCAGCAGAAAATATTGACGAGAATTCTGAGCAGTCATCCGCTGCTCCCGAAACAACGCTGCAGGTTCGGGCACAAATACTGGATCCATCCCTGAATTCGGGCTCAGTTTCACCTTCTACCTTGAGTACCTACCTCAACTTTGGAAACAATCTCGGCGGATACTTTGGAAGACAGCTGGCAGTATGCTCACTGTCGAAAGTGGAATAAGCGACTTGCCCGCCTATGTGTTTGGGGAGCGGATACAAAGCCGCTGAAATGGTGGTTTGCAGACTTTTCCCAATGGTTGAGGGTAGCTTCACGCGTCCGGAAAGACAAAGGTCGCATTCGAATCGACCTTGACTAATGTACTTCTGATGCTAACTTCGTGCTGCGGCAGACACGCAGTGAACGACTGGAATGCAGGAGGCAATGGTGGCATGTGCTCTCACACACCCTGTGGAAGCTGCGTCTAAATCGACAACGTATCTCTGGAGTACCGCAGCGTTACTCCTATTCCCTTATGCGCTACGACTCGATAGGTTTCGCATCATGGAATATTAGCGGGATCGCCTCGGTATTGAACTACGAGATATCGAATTACTAGTAGAGTAAAGAGGAACTAATACAAGTCGAGGACTCTACAATAGGAAAAGAGACCCAACGAGGTACGGAGAAGGAGACACAGAAACCTCATGATCCCCTTACATGCAAAATAACCAGAGAAAGCAGCTCAGGAAAGAGCCCGAAGAAGAAAAAGACCAGCAAGAAAAAAACAGAAGAATAGAAAGAAGAACTCCCAAACGAGCCCATCACAAGGTATCCCCCGAAAGGGCACCCCTGCGGGAACTCGAGAAAGCCGTCGCCAAACCCAGGCACCTACTCACAACGCTGAAGATCCGAAAAGCCGTGCATACAAATCTTTAGACCAATTAGAACGCGAGTTTGTAGACGGGAATCGGAAGATTGCCAGAGAGCTGGGACTGCTTGCACCAGAACGCAACAGTTGCAATCCGCAGTACCTGGAATGACGTACCAAAACTCGGATTGATGAATGCTACCGACTCTATAAGATCGTCAACCGCACCGCCATACACGCCAACGCCGGAGACAAAGAAGCGAAGGCAGCGCTACCGGCGCTACAGGCGCAACATGAGGAAGCTATCAAAAGAACGAAGAAACTTTCCAGAGAAGACAAACGAGAGGATCGAAACCGCAAAATGGCCTCCCTGGCGGAATCTATGCTGAAGAGCACCAACGAAGATGAAACCCCAGGCTACATCCGATCGAGACTGGACCCACCAAGAAAGTGCTTGGGGCTCACACCAACTGTTAAAAGGAAGCGCTGAGGACGGAGCGTGCCTCAGTGAATGAGGCCTGGACGGACCACGGCACAGAATTACATGAAGACGCAACTGGGCACTGCTAAGACCGAATCTATTGGCACCGATATGCTGCAGAACTACCGCGCCTCGACCCGGTACCGGAATGGAACGACCCAATCTTCTGGCCTGAATCTGTTCGGACTCTGCTATGCTCAAGCAATCGCAAAACACCTGGCTTTGACGGTATCCCTGCGGAGTGGATGAAACTGGCGACCCCAAAAGACGGGACAACAGGGACACCATCGATACCAGATGAACCTGACACAATCTTAGGCAAACGCCTTCTGGAGCTCATCCAACGCATGTTCGAAGAAGCGTACATCCCGGATGTATGGAGGACTGCCGAGGTCGTACCGATCCTCAAAAAGGACTCCCACACACACACAGACATGAACAACTACCGGACTATGCGCCTCATACCGTAAATCATGAAGCTACTTTGCGCAATGCTCACGAACAGA
>Ga0080006_1274177_pt1 | contig 52218 bp, 48 predicted proteins | sample RS3BMetagenome_FD_69209 | JGI IMG/M metagenome (GOLD analysis project Ga0080006, IMG submission 69209) | Ferric oxide microbial mat and aquatic microbial communities from Rainbow Spring, Yellowstone National Park, USA - RS3B (SPADES... ... | reverse complement strand
GGTGTGCCCCACTGTAGCTACCAGAAATTATCATTCTTGATATATTAGCATTGGGGAAACAAATTTATCCCATCGACAAAGTGTGGGTTTCTTTGTTTCCCTAAACCTCTTCTTTTGCTAACTGGACTCCATTAACCTCTTGCTTCTTTCTTGTGGTAGAACTCTTAATTTCGCCTCAGGAAAAACCAGTTCAAGCTCCTTGCCCTCATAAATTCTATCGAGAAAGAGGGCCAGAGCAGCCACCTCCGAATGAGGTTGGTGACCTATAGCTATATTGAAATCAACTAACTTGAAGTAGTCTATTGGAACTTTGCTTGCCCCGATTATAAGCAAAAGATTGCTTTTGAGAGACGCGTCCTTTAGTTTTTGTAAGTATTCGGAAATGGGCAGTCCATACATGGTCAGGTGAACCGCGGCACCATCATTCTCCCTCCAACCCTTAACGAACATAAGCGGATTCTTGATATATTCAACTGTGAAATTACCTCCCCATTTATTGGATAGCCTACTAATGCTATCCTCCATTTTTTCATCCCTATCGCCAGAATAGTACATCCTGATAGCTCCGAACGCTCTACCAACCAACGCACAGTGTGTGGTTATTCTCTTGTCTCTTTCTCTCCTATGATTAAGTCTAAGTATATATACCGGAGGTCTGAAGACTGGTAACACCTCTTTCACGACACCCATCGATCCTCTGGGGTACTTCTTGGGATAAGGTTTTAAAGTTGAACTTACAATATGCAAATGAACTTATTGAAGAAACTACAGTATGAAGATTCGTTTGTTAAGGTTGCGGGGCTACTAGGAGGGGACGAATACATCAAGGTAGCCAGAGCACTTCTAAATAATGAGAACGCCACAGATGAAGAAATAGCAAGCGCCACCGGATTAAAGATAAACATTGTCCGGCGTGCCCTTTATGACCTGTTCGGAAAATCATTGATATCGGGGATCAGGGTGAAGGATCCAAAAAGGGGATGGTACGTCTACCAGTGGAAGGCCCAGGCAGACCAGGTTGAAGCATTCTTGAATAACAGAAAGAGGAAGATATTGGACAGGTTAAAGCGCAGGCTGGAATACGAAAGGTCACATAATTTTTACTTCTGCGGTACCCAAAGTTGCATGAAAAGAACATTTGAAGAGGCAATGGACCTCGACTTTAAGTGTCCCGAATGCAGCAATCAGCTAGTTCCGTACGACAATTCTGAGCAGATAATGGCTATTGAATGGAAGATCAAGCAACTTGAAAAAGAGATTCCTTCTGTCTCTTCATGATCACCAAGTAATCCTTCCCCGTATCTGACATGTGTATTGCACAGACTTCACTCATAGAATTTAGTGAATGAATACTACTAATCCAGTCCGAAGCCTTGAGAAGACTAAGCACGAGCAGCCCGTCCGCCTTCAACGTCCTGACAGCCTCTGTCAGCGCAGTCCGTGTATCTAAGGCATGATGCAGGGAAGTAAAGAATGTATCAACACAGAAAGCCTCATCCCTAAACGGGAGACTGCACATATCTGCCTGGACAACCTCAAAATCTTTCTTTGAGGCTATTCCCAGCATTCCTTGCGAGATATCTACACCAACTATGACCCCAGCCCCCATCCATTGCATCGAAATACCAGTGCCACATCCTATATCGAGAATGGCTCCGTTTACAGTTAAATCCAAATCCTTTAGGAATGACAGTTTCGAGCTTTGCTCCTCAAAGTATAGAGAGTCATATGTAAGGCAGCTAGCATCATAACTTGCCTGTATGGCCCTGACTCTATCGTACCTCTCAGAATAACCAAACTCGTTTTCTCTATTCATAAAAGGTCGTTTAATGTAATTAGTAGTGCGCTTCAAGAAGTTACTTGGCAATCCCCCTTGGACATGTGACTAACCCAAATAGCATCATCTTCAAAGGTTTGTCCACACCTTTCACATTTGAATATCCATTTACCCCCGATCGGGTCTAATTGATTACCCCGCTGATCCAGCAGAACCACGTCATGATTCTTTATTTTATGCTTATATAGAAAAATCCGTGCTTTTTCTCTGCCCCCGACTTCCAGCACCACCCGCCCCTCCGTCTTGCAATATACCCTATACTTGGGACGTTGCAATAAACCTCCAAGTGCCGGCAAAGCGATTCACTCTTGCGTGAAGAGCCTTGTTGGGTACACATATTTCCTTTGCTACAAATCATCATGTATAACTCTTCAACACAGCAGAACCTACAACACATCGAATTGAGAAGATTCAAACAAAGATTTTTTACTGACCAAACATCACTAGAATCAATGAGTGAAAGGGTTAACGGAGTCTCAACAAGCGAAGTGATAACGTTAGGAGGCGGATGTTTCTGGTGTACCGAAGCTGTATTTTCAGAGATAAGGGGTGTAAAAAGCGTTAAACCCGGCTACTCCGGAGGGCATGTAGCGAACCCAACGTACGAAGAAGTCTGTACAGATACAACAGGGCATGCTGAAGTTGTGCAGATAGAATTTGACCTCCATTTAATCTCATTAGAGCAGCTATTAACAATATTCTTTACCATTCACGATCCAACAACACTGAACAGGCAGGGGGCCGATGTCGGTACACAGTATCGTTCCGTGATCTTTTACCATAACGAAGAACAAAGGAAAGTAGCGTTGAATGTTATGCGAGAAATTGCGAAATCAGGGATATGGAATAGAGAAATTGTTACAAAGCTGGAACCTTTTAGTGTATTTTATCCAGCAGAAGAGTATCATGTAAATTATTTCAAGAGGAATCCTACACAACCGTACTGTCAGATGGTCATAGCACCGAAGATTGCAAAGTTCAGGAAACATTACTTGGAGATGTTAAAGTCGGGCTGAGTGATTCGGCCCGCATCGATTCCGGCATTAACTTCGGCTATTTTATCGATCAAAGAGTCCCGTTTGCTCCAGTAAAGATCATCGATTTCCGGAAGATACCATGATTCACCGGCATAGATAGATCGTAGTTCTTGAAGCCTTGCAAGACTCTTTGAAAGATGATGCAAGACATCGCCTCTCTCAAACGTCGTTCCATTATACAATACAAGCTGACGCTCGGACCAGTCCCCTGGCTGGTCCATTCCCGGAAAGTAGGTTGGCAGCATAAGCTTGAACACTCTTTCCGGAATTACCGACACAAGTTTGACGTGATCGCCTGTCCTCATTTTTAGCTCATCATCTATCCCATAAACTGGCATGTCGTATCCGTTAGATGCCAGTGCAGTCAAATCTTCTACTGCTATAGCAGTAAGGGATATCTTTTGCTGATTGCAGAATTCTAATATTCTTCTATAGCCAACCTCAGATATAAAGCCGTACAGGACTACTCGGTCTATGTTTGCCCCTTTCTCCTTACACAATGAGAGGATTCGATCGATAGATAGAATAGAGCTGCGCCCTGTAGCTTCTGTATCAGGTTTTACGAGCGTGTAACGCTTTCCACTATCAACCTTAAGATCACTCATATAGACAGTTTCCAAATCATTTTCTGAATGGTCCCTGTAAGACGTTCGTATGTACCTCGGACGAATGTAAAAATCCTTAATTTCAAACCCCGAATCATTTTTCATTACGTCTCGAAGCCTGTATCCTGGAGCCGCCCTCAACACATGCTCAAAGATGATATTTGTGTTAAGTACACCCATGCCTTTCATCAGATCCCATACCTTAGCAGAAAGGGATCTGTTCAATGAATCAAACTCTTCGCCCACTATCGATGGATCGGTCGCAAGCCTTCTACCTTCTACAGAATCTATAATATACAAATCACTTTGGCCAGAAACCCTGTACAAAGACAAATTATGGCTTTCTCGCATAACGGACGTCGATTCGAAATCGAAGCTAAATGATTCAACTATTGTTTGTGCCCACCGATCAGGCATTACTTGGGGTCGGAAGTTCTGATGTATAAGGAGTACTGAAGCAATTGAATCGGTATGAATTATGGATTGTTGATACTATCAAGCTCAGCGGCAAGTTTTTGGTCAAGGTTCAAATCTGAGGCCTGGCAATTTTGCTCCACCTGTTCGACAGAGGATGCACCCACTATCGGGGCGGTAACGGCCGGATTCTTCAAAACCCAAGCTAGCGCAAGAGTGGAGGGGGCTAACCCTACCCTTTTGGCAATGCTGACCAATTTCTCGACGGCACGATAATCTGTCTCTGGGTTCACTCTTTCGAAGAATCTTTGATTTATTGCACCTCTGCTGCCCGGAGGAGGCGGTTTTCCTTTTTCATATTTGCCAGTAAGAAAGCCGCCCATGAACGGACTATATGTGAAAACAGAGATAGAGTTGCTTATACAGTAAGGAAACAATTCATGTTCTGCTTCTCTTTGGAGGAGGTTGTACCTTGGCTGAATGGCTGTAAACTTAACCAGCCTTTCATTATCCTGAATTACCCGTGCTTCTTTAATCAGATTCAAGTCGTAGTTTGAGCATGCTACAAATCTGACCTTTCCATCCCTTACGAGTTCATTAAGAGTCTCAAGAGTTTCCTTTAAGGGAGTTTCGTGGTCCGGGCGGTGCAAATAGTAAACATCGATATAGCTGGTACCCAACCTTTTAAGACTCTGCTCCACCGCCCACAGTATGTGTTTCCTAGACAAACCCTTGGCTCCAGGCACCCCTAGAATCTCATTACCAACCTTGGTCGCTATCATTACATCGTTTCTTGAGCCTGCTATTGCCTTACCAATGATTTCTTCCGACCTACCCTGCACATAGACATCGGCGGTATCAACTATATTGACGCCCAAGTCAAGTGCTTTCCTTATTATTTTAATCGACGTTTGTTCATCGACCTGTTTTCCAAAGTTGTTTGAACCAAGGCATATCTTGGAGACCTTTATGGAAGTGTTTCCGAGAACATCGTATTTCATAGCTAGCCGCCATGACGAGGCGTCTCTAAAAAGATTAGTATATTATTTTAGGAATGTTTGTATATGACTCTCGCGTAATGAAATTTATGCGTGCAGTAATAGAATTTGGAAGAGCCACAGACCTAACACACACCATATTTGATGGTATGACGACCTATGTGGGCGACCCGAAACCGAGCATTAAGAGAGTAAAAACTCTCGATACTGATGGAGTAAACCTGAGTAGATTGACACTAGGCTCCCACACCGGAACTCACATCGATGCGCCGTTCCATTTCATAAATGGTGGCAAAACCGTGGACCAGCTCGAGGCAGATAGCCTATGTGCAGAGGCGGTGGTGCTGGATTTTTCCCAGAAAAGCCCAGGTTCCGGCATTGGCAAGGACGACCTTTCTACCTACGATAAAATGGTTAACCCTCACGACATTGTGCTTTTGTACACTGGGATGAGTAGACATTGGAAGGAAGAATGGGCTAGGAGGAAATTCATATACCTTACAGAGGATGGAGCCGACTGGATGGTAAAGCATAAGGTTCGGGCAGTGGGAATAGATTACCTCAGTGTAGAAAAGTTCGGGTCAACTCAAAATCCAGCGCACAAAAAACTACTTGAGAATGGGATTCTTATAATAGAGTCGCTCAACGAGAATCTTAGCAGATTTCTGGGAAGGCGTATAATTTTGATATGTCTTTTCGTGAAGACAAAGGGGACGGACGGCGCCCCCGCCAGGGCGCTAGCATATCCATTAATTCAACATTAAATCCTCGTATCATACACATATATCAACCATCAGGTCTCTGAAACTTGGAATTTTCTGTCTTTGACGGTTAAGATATCTAGCCCAAATCTCAGCAACTCTTAACTCATATCAATATCAACATGTGAACATGAGAAAAATATACACTGGTATCTGGTCACCCATGCCAACACCTCTGGACTCGACAGGGGAGATTGATGTGAAAAAGATTCCGGAGCTTGTTGATTACTTACTGGAGGGAGGGGTCGATGGACTCTTCCCCTTAGGAACTACAGGAGAATTCGCCTTTCTCTCCGAAGAAGAGAGACATCTCATGATAAAGGGTGTGGTGGATTCTACAAATGGAAGGGTGCCGGTGGCAGCGGGAATATCCGACACATCTATTGAAAGGGTTATACGAAATGCAAAGGATGCAGAACAACTAGGTGTGGACGCGGTCGTTGCAACTCCACCCTTTTACTTCTCGGTCGGGGAAGAAGGCATTTACAACTTTGTCTCAACGATAAGCAATAGGACCAACATTCCACTGATATTGTATAATATTCCAGATTATACAAGGAACCCGGTATCCGTGGACCTCCTAAGAAGAATGATAGACGAAGAGCTGATCGTGGCAATGAAATACACAGAGAATAATCTATCCAAACTCATTCAATACCTGAGAGCATCTAATTCCAGAATATCCATATTTAATGGGACATTTGCTTTAACATATTCATGTCTTTCCTTTGGCGGTTCTGGCAGTGTGATTTCAGTAGCAAACATTGACCCTAAGAATGCTTCCAGGATTTACGACGCATTCAGAACAGGAAGATTAAAGGAAGCGGCTAAAACCCAGTTAGAACTGGCAAAGGTTGATCAGATACTTTCGGTTGGAGTTTTTCCTGCAGCCATGAAGTATGCTATGGAACTATTAGGGCAGAAGGTGGGTGGGCCAAAACCCCCCATACCACCTTTGTCTGATTCAGAAAAGACTATTGTAAAAAGGCTCCTTGCTGAAGCAAAGCTGTTAGAATCTGCGCACAGGTAACCGGCAAACCATTAGTGGCCAGACTAGTTGCACATCAGTCATACAATGCAGATCCTAAGCCTAACTGTTCTTCGATTCTTATGAGTTCATTATATTTTGAAGTTCTTTCACCTCTTGCAGGTGCTCCTGCCTTGATATATGCACTTTCGACTGCCGTTGACAAATGAGATATGAACACATCTTCAGTCTCTCCGGAGCGATGAGATACAACGGTCGAGAGACCAGATGTATGGCAGAGTTGTACCGCGTTCATTGTTTCGGAAACAGATCCAATCTGATTTGGTTTGATAAGAACAGCGTTGGCAGCCCGGACAGATAATCCCTTCCTTATTCTGTCAGGATTCGTTACAAAGAGGTCATCCCCTATCACCATCACCCTGTTTCCTAACTTGCCAGTAATAGTTGCAAAATCCTCGAAGGAATCCTCATCAAAGGGATCTTCCATTGTATTTAGATTATATTCTTGTACAATTGACATGTAATAATCAAGAAGCTCCTCGGCCGTTAACATCCTACCATCTATTTTGTATTTCTGGTTCTGCCTATCAAAAAAGCTTGATGAGGCAGCATCAATTCCGATTCTTACACTCGATTCATCATAACCTGCCTTTCTGATAGCCTTCGAAATGGCGTCTAGCGGCTCTCTAGTATTTGTCATAGGCGGCGCATAACCACCTTCGTCTCCCACATTTGTTGATGTAGTACCACATTCATCCTTCAATACTTCTTTCAAAACATGATACACTTCTGCTCCCATCCTTACCGCGTCGGCAAATGAGTCAGCTTCTATGGGTTCCAGCAGAAACTCCTGTATAGAAAGACCATTCCCTGCGTGTTTTCCACCATTGATCACATTCATCATAGGGCGGGGCAACTTGTATTCATTTCTCTCAGCAAGAAATCTGTAAAGAGGAACCCCCTTCGAAGATGCTCCCGCCCTAGCTACCGCCATGGAAACAGATAGTATGCTGTTCGCCCCGAGTTTGCTTTTGTTAGGAGTACCATCTAGGTCTAGCATGATCTTATCAACAAACTCTACATCACAAGGGTCCCGGCCAAATAATTTTGGCGCTATTACTTCGTTAACATTCCTTACTGCATTCAGAACTCCCAGACCACGGTAGCGAAGTTTGTCTCCATCTCTCAGCTCCACCGCCTCGTGCACCCCGGTAGACGCCCCGGATGGTACTATGCCCCTTCCAAAGAAACCAGATTCTGTTATTACATCGGTTTCAACAGTCGGGTTCCCTCTAGAATCCAACACCTGCCTTGCGCGAACATATTTTATCTTATCAGCCAATGTAATTATCCTGTACTGTTTGTCATAAGGGGCTAAATAAGTAATTTCAAACTATGACTCCAGCGACACCCTTAAACGCATGCTCCAGAAGAAGTATTAGATTGCCAAAGATAAATGAAGCCGAAATATTCCAAGTTGGTGAACCTACTTCTGCAGGGGGCGCAACGTGGGCGGGCAACTCCATCTTGCTGAAGCTCACAACCTCTGATGGCATGGTCGGTTGGGGAGAGGCTGTCCCTACCTTGAGGGTGCAACCCGTGATACAATCGCTTCACGAGGTATCTCGTGTGTACGTAGGGAAGGACCCATTTAACACAGAAATGAATATACACGAATGGCACAAGCACGACTTTTATCTTCCCGTATCATTTGAGTCAACCACGGCTTTGAGTGCATTTGATATAGCCTGTTGGGATCTGATTGGCAAGTATCTCGGGACCCCGATATACAGATTAACAGGTGGATTATTCAGACCAGAAATCAGACTATACGCAAACGGTTGGTATGATGGGTGTGTCACTCCCGAACAGTTTGGAACCCGTGCGAAAAAATTTACTAAAATGGGGTACACGGCGCTGAAATTCGATCCGTTTGGGAGTTATTATGACTACATAGATGAGAAGGGTTTAGAGATGGCATACCAGAGGGTAAAAGCGGTCAGAGATTCGACCGGTGGTAAGACTCAACTTCTGATAGAACATCATGGAAGATTCAACCCGAATTCGGCCATAATGATAGCAAGAAGATTGGAGGAGTTTGACCCATTATTCATGGAGGAGCCGGTTCATCCAGAGGATTTGGATGGGTTGAAAAAGTATAGGAATTCAGTCCATCTAAGGGTTGCACTGGGTGAGAGAATTTTGACCAAGGAGCAGGTCGCGTTCATGCTTCAAAACGATCTGACAGATTTTCTACAGATCGACATTACGAATATAGGAGGTATAACGATAGCCAAAAAAGCGACATCCATAGCCGAAGCTTATGGAGTTCAAATGGCATTTCACAACGCATTTGGACCCATACAGAACGCTGCAACAATACAGCTTGACGCTTCAATACCAAACTTCCTGATACAGGAGTCGTTTTACGATTGCTTCCCCAAATGGAAGATAGAGCTTATCAGGAACAGTTACAAGGTAACGAATGGGAAATGCCTCGTCCCTGATAAGCCTGGACTTGGCTTGGAAGTGAATGAAAAGATTCTGGATACATATAGTGCAGAGGGACAAGAAGCATTCAATCCCTCCGAGCCTGTTTGGGTTGTCAAAGGCACATGGCATGACTAAAAATCAGTATGGAGTTAGATTGATACCAGCGTATTACACTATTGACACACCAGTTTGGTGAATGAAAATCGAAGCTCATTGATAACCTGCGCAGGACAAAGATTGTGTGTACACTCGGCCCTGCAGAAAAATCACTCTCAGACATCATCGCTCTTGCCAGAGCGGGGATGGATTGTGCTCGTATAAATTTCTCGCATGGAACCCTTGTTGAACATGAAAACAAGATCCAAATGGTCAGAGCCGCCGAATCCAGACTCGACTTGTACATTCCCGTAATGCAGGATCTTCCTGGACCCAAGCTGAGGGTTGGGATCTTACGAAATGATTCCGTCTTCATAAAAAAGGGGGCCAGTGTAGTGTTAGATACACTACACGATAATCAGGTTTCGTCTGACGAAATACCCATAAAATACAGGAGTCTTGAAAATTACGTATCTCCCGGAACAACGATCTTTATGGCTGACGGATCAATAAAGCTGGAGGTAATATCAGTAGAAACTGGAAAGATAAAGTGCAAGTGCATCGTGGGCGGAGTTCTTGAGTCAGAGAAGGGTGTTAACATACCCACATTGGCTGCAGACTTTAATACATTCACAGAATCAGATGAAAATTTTCTTCGATTCGGAATAAAGAAGGGGGTGGATCTCGTAGCTGTATCCTTCGTTAGATCCGCAAATGACATACTCATAGTAAGAAAGAGGGCCAATGAATTTGGTGGCAATCCCATGATAATAGCCAAGATCGAGAAGAAAGATGCAGTGTATAGTATTGAAGACATATCGATCAAATCAGACGCTGTGATGGTTGCCAGAGGGGACTTAGGAGTAGAAAACCCAATTGAGGAAGTTCCCATAATACAGAAGAAAATTATAATGGTTTGTAGACGAAATGGTGTACCCGTAATAACAGCAACACAGATGCTGGAATCTATGGTGAATAACCCCACCCCCACGAGGGCCGAAGTTACAGATATAGCCAACGCCATACTTGATGGAACAGACGCTCTCATGCTCTCGGAGGAAACTGCGATTGGGAGCTACCCGGTAGAATGCGTCAGGGTGCTTAATAAAGTGTCAATTTTAACGGAAATGAACATGCAGAGGGGCATGCTCCCCGATGATAAGGTCACCCCTGATAACCTGATAGATGCTCTTAGTAGAGGGGCCAACACACTGGCCAATGACATGCATGCGAAACTCCTGGTATCACTAAACGATTCTGTTCCCATGGTGGCCAGAATTGCAAGGTTCAGACCAAGGGCTCCCATAATATGTATTACGTCCACCATTCAACAGGCAAGAAAGTTGCGAATTGTGTGGGGCGTTTTTCCTGAAATTCTCAAACTTTCCGATCCAATACATAGATTGGGCTCTGCAGTGGCCTTATTATCAAAGGAGTGGTCCTTGAAGGAAAAAGAAAGAATGATAATAGTTTCGAGTGATATATCACTATCTAAACATGAAGGTGAATTAATATTTGTCGCGCAGGCCAAGGGTGATGGCGGAAACAAGAACAAGGGTTGAATTGGATATGAACGAAGATCTATTATGATAAAGCATCCTATTCTACCCCTGCCGCTAAGATAGTAACATCCCCAACATTAGTGCAGGTTACTCCCGTCTTCAATAGACTTCCCGTGATCTTCAAACATGAATAAGAATCATTATTTTCCAAGAAATCATCTATATCCAAATTGTTCGTTTCGGCCTTGGCGAATGTCGTACCATCAATTATACCACCTGCAACATCTGTAACCCCATCGATACCATCTGTTCCGAAGGAGCAAACAACAATGTTGTGAAGATTGTAGACCCCTTTGCAGGCTGAAAGTACAACCTCTTGGTTTCTGCCTCCTTTCCCGTTTCCCTGCACCTTTACTGTTGTTTCTCCTCCAAAGATCAAAGCCACAGGCCTCCTGAAGGTGGATTTTTCATCAGCAATTCCCCTTGATATTGATGATAAAATTCTGCCAAAACCTTTTGCCTCGCCGGTGATCTGAGTAGTCATTATGAAAGTCCTATAGCCCTTCTTTTGAAGTGTGCTCCTTGCACCTGCACACGCGTCAAAATTATCACCTATGAGAATGTTTTGAACCCTCCTGAATACGTGTGAGCTGGGTTTGGGGGTTTCTGAAACTGAACCGCTTACACCCATCTCCAGTAGCCGTTTAACAGATATTGGAGAAGTGTCCCAAATATTCCTTTTTTTAAGTATAAAGACAGCATCTCTAAATGTGCTAGGGTCGGGTGTGGTCGGTCCGGATGCTATGGTCGAAAGGTCATTTCCAACAACGTCGGAAACAATCATTGTAATTACCGAAGCTGGATAGAGACGCTCCGCAAGTCTTCCGCCCTGTACAGCAGAGAGGTGTTTGCGAACTACATTCAATTCGTAAATGTCAGCTCCTGATTTTTGCAGGGATAACGTTATGTTCGTGACATCTTCCAAACTAATACCATCGAAAGGAAGGGCCAGTAGTGACGAACCCCCACCTGATATCAAGCATAACACAAGATCATCAGCGCTTGGTTTTCCTACCATCTCAAGCATCCTCTCTGTATTTTTGAACCCAGACCTGTCCGGGGATGGATGAGAACCAAACCCGATTCCTATACGTTGAGTGGTGACCAAACCCTTATGAGTGTGTGGCACGATTACAAGCCCAGCATAAATTTTTTCGCCTAACAAATCTTCTATAGCGACGGCCATTCTTGCAGATGCCTTACCGGCGCCCACCACGAATAACCTTTTAAAATTGTGGAGATTGTAACGCTGGCCGCCTGCAACTATATTTACACCATCGAATCTTACATATCTTTTCACCATTAGATATGGGTCCGCATTGGCAAGTGACGAATCTACTGATTTTAATACATCTGCATGAACCTCTGTTGGAATAGGTTGCGTCGAAGCTCCATCCCAGATCACAGCTTTGGCGCATTTTGTAGTCTTGTTCAATGGTATACTAACCTACGGACCAGCTTCTTTAATGTTAAACCTATTGTACTTTTTAAGACCTAATTTAATAAGCAGGTGCGAATATCATGAGTCATGAAATCAATTCTCGTGACTCCTGGTAAAAAGAATAGCGTGAGACTCGAAGACACAGAAGAGCCAGCGACTCCTGAGGGCTACGCCCTTCTGAGGCCGATAAGGGTTGGGTTCGACCGTACCGACCTTGATATCAACGATGGGTTGTACGGAAAGCCACCACCCGGGTCTGATTCTCTTGTGGTGGCCCACGAATGCTTGGCGCAGATAGTGAAGATCAATGGTACATGTTATGACCTCCAAGTGGGTGATTATGTTGTCCCAACTGTAAGGAGACCTGATGATTGCGCGAACTGTAATGTTGGGGAATCAGACATGTGTATAACGGGCAATTATAAGGAACACGGGATCAAAGAGTTGAACGGTTTTGCGTCAGAGCTAGCGATATCCGACTTCGTATTTTTGGTCAAAGTTCCTGATGATTTGCTCGATGTAGCAGTTCTGCTTGAGCCGATGAGTGTGGCTGAGAAGGGCATAATTCAAGCCTTCAAAATTCAACAGCGAATGACGTGGCGACCTTCCAGAGCTCTCGTGCTGGGCGCCGGGCCGCTGGGCATACTGACAACATTTCTGCTTCGAGTCAAGGGTCTAGAGGTTTACACCGTTGCAACTAGAGGCAAGGATAGTTTGAAGGCCAAGCTCGTCGAAGAATCAGGAGCTACATACATCAACGCTGGGGAGGAACCTCTGCAAAAACTGGGAATGTTTGATCTCATACTGGAGGATACTGGCGTAGTAGAGGTAGCCGCGCAGGGTCTTGGTTTGTTACGACCAAATGGCGTTATGTGCACACTTGGAATATACAAGGCGGAAGACATAACCATTGATATTGGGTCCATCCTTACAGGTATGGTTTTGGAGAACAAACTTGTATTCGGTTCCGTGAACGCGAACAAATCTTATTTCGAAGCTGGACTGAACGACTTCAGACTAGTTCAGGAGAGATACCCTGGCCTTCTCATAAAGATGATAACTACAAGACTCAAACCAGGTGATTTTAAGAAGGCGTACCAGCCTTCTAGGGAGGATGTGAAGACGGTTGTCGAATTCTCATGAATTATACAGTTTCAAGCCACATCAATTCGCCATACCTTTGACCGAATAAGATAGTATCAGCCATGGTATGGTTATAAGGGAGACAACCATTCATTTTCTGAACCCAGAAGTTTTCAATCAGGCCCGGCGGAGTCTGCCCTATCTATTTGTTTCAGAAATGCTTTAGAGCCTCTGAGGTTAATACGTTGATGTATTAATGCTCCTTCTTACTAACGACGATGGCGTATACAGCCCCGGTCTTGTTTCTCATGCTAAAGCCCTGAGAAAAATAACGGAGATTAGGGTCGTCGCTCCGCGTGGCGCACAGAGCAGCTCAGGAATGAGCATAACTTTTCATCGTCCTGTGAGCATAAGTGAAGTGAAACAGGGATGGTATGAGGCCATCGCACTCACTGGAACACCATCTGACTGTGTTTTTGTAAGCGTTCACAAACTCTTCAAAAGGAAGAAGATAGATATGATTGTATCTGGAATCAATCTGGGTGAAAATGTAAGCATGCAATCCTTTTTCTCGTCCGGGACAGTATCGGCCGCAATGTCGGGTAGCATTATAGGTATAAAATCAATAGCATTTTCAAAGGCAATACCACAAGGCGGGCAGCATCTTTATGAAAAAGATTTTGCAATAGCTTCCCGTTGGTCCGCCAAAATTATTTCATTTCTGATCAAAAACGGTTTTCCACCTAACGTAGACCTTCTCAATGTGAATTACCCCTTAGAGGTCGCTAAAGACACGGAAGTCAAGATCACATCAATGGCCAGCGAAGTCTTCGAAGACTATGTCGTCGGGAGGAGAGACCCACGAGGTAACAAATATTTCTGGTTGGCTGGGACTAAAAAAGTGGTACCTGCAAAAGGTACAGACGCTCATGTAACATTGAATGAAGGTAAGATATCAATCACACCAATAAGTATTCATTCAATTCAGCTCCAATCAAGCGAAGAGGTACGTAAACATCTTGCACCTTTATTGAATTGAACCCATACACCAAGTTAACCGTTTTGTGTCAGACACCAATCCAATAGTTACGGTTAAGCCTGTCAAGATTAGGATTAAAAGGGTGAGGAGCGAGGTAGTTGAGGGGTAGTATGGTTTCAAACGACCTTCAGGAGATTGCCAAGAATGAATGCGTTGATGAAATAACTGACAGTGTAGTCTACAAGAGATTAGCATCTCTTGAAAGGAACCCAAAATCAAGGGATGTATTCATCAGATTTAGTCAAATGGAGCAGACTCACTATGAATTCTGGAGGAGGTACCTCGACGGTGTAAAGATAAAGCCATCTCGCTGGAAGGTGTATCTGGTTGTGTTTGTGCGTTTTATCTTCGGAGCCGCTTTTGCATTAAAATACCTTGAAGGAAAAGAAGCGGAAACTATCCGAAAGTATGAAAAGATTGATCCTCAGATCCCCCAGGAGGACAAAGAAAGTTTTAACCAAATGCTGCTGGACGAAAAGGAGCACGAGAGGATATTCGCAGAAGAAGTCCAAGGAGGTTATGTCAAATATATCTCGTTTGTTGTATTAGGCTTGGCTGATGCGTTGGTAGAGATAGCAGGCATTCATGCCGGTTCCTTGGGCATTTATAAATCGACCGAATTGACAGGTTTAGCAGGAATAGTGGCAGGCGCAGCGGCCTCTTTGGCTATGGCTTCAGCAGCCTACGCACAGGCCAAGCAGGGGTTCCAAGGTTCTCCCGGTATGGCTGCTGCTTATACCGGTGGTTCCTACTTTGTGAGTGCCGTGATTCTTGCCTCTCCATACTTCGTTACAAAACAGATGTTGATAGCAATCAGTACTTCACTTGTCCTAGGAGTTGGAATAATCGCCTTCACAACATGGTACAACTCTGTCATTTCAGGCAGTAGATTCCTCAAGGATTTTGGGGAGCTGGCTGGAATAATGCTGGGCGCTACAGTGGTTTTGTACATCTTCGGAACTATCATACGTACGTTTCTCGGCATAACCGTATAATTTCACACCCTAAATCTTATAATCATAACAGGTGGACGTGAGGCAGGTCAGTCGTGTCTTCACGGGGTTATTCGAGAGGGATGTTCACGGGGAACAGAGCCGACACCGAACGAAAAAATCGACGAAGAAAACAAAACAGTAACAGGAAGAAAGAGCATATAGATCAAAGCAACACTAAAACCTTTGAAGAATCAAGAAATTTTGTCATGAACTCTCTTGAGAAGATGGGGAAGCAGCTGTTTGTTGAAGGTTCTGACTATGGTATGGAAAGCTGGATACGAAACTTCAACAAACTTCTTGACGATTTTCAGGACGTTCTTTCAAAGCGTGGACAAGTACCTGAAGAGTTCATTCAAGCAAGGGCGAGAGTTTTTAGTATCTTGGAGTCCAAGCAAAGCGTAAAGTCTCTCGAAGATGAGTTAAGAAAGCTGAACGAAGAGGCGTCTGAGATAAAGAGAGTACTTGGCTACAATATCCAAGATCTGCGAACGAAGAAAGACGCACTAATAAAGCAGAAGACTCTACTGCAGGAGGAGCTTGGTAGACAAAACGTCTTGTTAGAGGAAAGAAGAAGAACCAGATCAACCTCTTTCATGAGCCGCTTGTTTGGGAAAAAGCGTAATGATGACATAATTCCAGAAACAGAGTCGAAGATAGCAACCATCGAGTCTGCGCTTAACGAGCTCGAAACTCAAATATCACAGGTCGAAATGAATGAAAGAAGAATATCCACGGACCCACCCAGGCTTTTGGAGATATCTAAGAGAATAGAGGAGATCCAAGCTAAAAAGGAATCAATCTTACAATACAGTAAAGAAAGGGAAGAAGCGACAAAGATCATGTCAGAAGCAGTTTCCAAAATAACATAACGATTATGAAGCTATGGTAGACTCTTCCTTAATGCGTCGATTTTGTCTGTTCTTTCCCAGCTAAAGTCCGGATCATCCCTGCCGAAATGGCCGTAACACGCGGTCTTTCTGTAGATCGGCCTGCGCAGGTCAAGATTCTTTATTATGAAACCTGGCCTCATATCGAAGATCGCCTTGGCGGCCTTTTCAATCCGTTCGTCAGAATACTTTCCTGTTCCGAACGTATCCACCATAAATGAAACTGGTTCTGCTACACCTATTGCGTAAGCTATCTGGACTTGGCATCTCTGTGCCAAACCGGCTGCCACTATATTCTTTGCTATGTATCTGGCCATGTAGTTGCCGGACCTATCCACCTTGGTGGGGTCTTTGCCAGAAAAGCATCCTCCACCGTGGGAGCCCACCCCTCCATATGTATCAACAATGATCTTCCTGCCAGTCAATCCGGTGTCAGCAAGCGTCCCACCAATTACAAACCGACCTGTCCTATTCACCAGAAACTTCGTGCCAGAATCGATCAGTTGCTTAGGTATGACCTTTTTCACCACCTTTTCCACCACATCATGACCAACCTTCTCAGGGTCTACGTCTTCGTGATGTTGCGCTGCGACAACAACAGTATCGACCCTGAGCGGCTTGTGGTCATCATATTCAACAGTTACTTGGGATTTGCCGTCAGGTCTGAGATAAGGTATAATGCCTTTCTTTCTGGCGTCAGCAAGCCCCTTCACGATTCCGTGTGCAAGGGTGATAGGTAATGGCATGAGTTGGGGGGTTTCTGTTGTGGCATATCCGAACATCATCCCCTGGTCGCCAGCCCCCATCTTCTCTATGGAACGATTCACACCCATGGCGATATCAGGAGACTGCTCCTCGATGGAGACCAAAACCCCACACGTCTCCCAGTCTAGTCCAACCTTTGAATTATCGAATCCGATGTCCCGAAGTACCCCCCTGACAATCTCCTTTATGTTTACCCAAGCCGACGTAGTGATCTGTCCTGTTACGATCACCGTCCCCTGCATGATAACAGTTTCACAGTCAACCCGGGCATCCTTATCTTTGCGAATAACCTCATCCAACACGGCATCTGATATCTGGTCGGCAACCTTGTCAGGGTGACCTTCAGCGACGCTTTCTGACGTGAATAAATACCTGTGTCCCATGAGGATTCCTTACCCATTCGAGGGGTAAATAAGCCATGCCTTGACGTCTTGGCACCAACTCGCTGCTCGAAGCGGAGCATGAATAAATTTTTCAATATAAGCATAATTCAAGCTGGGTCTGGTCCAGTGCAAACTTGTCTCCGTGGTGGGTTACGCCAATTTTACACAGACATACTCTAATACATCCTCTTGGTTGGACAGACTGTGCGCAACAACTCTATATTGGGTGTACTGCTGGTGGCATTAGGGCTGCTTATTCTGTTTATTTTGCGTGATCTGTTGGTCAGACTTGTTCTTCTGGTCCTTGGCTTTTTAGGCATTCTCTTGGGAATCGCATTGGTGGTTATAGGCATCGGACTAATGTTCGGAGGTTGGTGGCGCAGGACCACGATAATAAGATTCTGACGTTTTAACTTTCAACCCCTCGGCCGTTTCGGTCCATATACAGAACACGGCGCTACAGCGTATGATACGTCTCTCCACTAAGCTCTCATTAGCAATGGTAATCTTTTATCCAAGTCACACCTTATTTCAGTGCCCTCTATTGTGCTGCACCAAAACTTAACCCAATTCCACTAATCATGTGGCAAAATAATTTCCAGACATGACAGATTAATACATAAATCACTACTCATGCTAGGGTGTTCCGACCTCTTTGGGTTTTATTCTAAGCAGGGCCCCAACTGTGGGCGTAAAGGCGGTCGTTGCAACTTCTCACCAGCTTGCTTCTTTTTCGGGCGCCAACATTCTCAAGAATGGAGGTAATTTCGTGGACGCAGCCATAGCTGCGAGCGCTGTGCTCTGTGTAGTGCAGAACAATCTGTGTGGACTAGGAGGAGATACGTTCGCGCTAGTCAAACCTGCTGGCAAAAAAATCGAAGGTGTAAATGGAAGCGGCAGGGCTTCTTCTGAAATTGGAATAGACTGGTACAGAAGCAGGGGTTATTCAGAAATTCCCCAGCGGGGACCACACGCGGCGATAACAGTACCCGGCCTCGTTCACGCGTGGGGGGAGCTGCATCGACGTTATGGATCTATGGAATTCAGGAATCTTCTGGAACCCGCGATACAGTATGCCGAGGCGGGCGTGCCTTTGACACCAAACTACGCCGACTCGATAAAAAGGTCGAGGGATTCTCTGGAACGCTTCCCTGGCTGGGCGCGTATATTCGTTCCTGACGGGAATCCGCCTTCTGCTGGTTCCATCTTTGTGCAGAAGGAACTGGCCGCCTCTCTTCGAACAATAGCAAACGAAGGTCCTGATACGATGTACACAGGGACCCTAGCACAGAAGATGGTCAGGGGAATAAGAAGGGAAGGGGGCGTCCTTAGCGAAACAGATTTTGCAAAACACAGGACGGATTGGGTTCAACCTTTAAGTACAAAGTATCGTGGAATAGATGTATACGAGACAGCCCCGAACAGTCAGGGCGCAACTGTGTTGCTGTGGCTCAACCTGTTGGAGGAGCTAAACCTTTCAAATATGAGTCCGGGAGAGATACTGGCAAAATTCGTAGACACGTACAAGATGGTCAACGAAGAAAGACGAAAAAGAATAACCGACCCAGAATTTCACCAGCTTCCCCCCGATTTTACTTCAAAATCTTATGCGGCGAAGCTTGTAACAGAAACCACGAGCGCTTCAGGCACACCAGTCTCAGTAGACCCTGGTGATACAACCTATTTCTCGGTCGCAGATTCAGAAGGCAACTGCATATCGATGATTCAGAGCAACTACATGGGTTTTGGCTCGGGCATGGTTCCCGAAGGAACAGGCATAGTGCTTCAAAACAGGGGGTGCTACTTCTCCCTTGACCCGACCCACCATAACAGGCTCGAACCTTCAAAACGTACGTTCCATACATTATGTGCCTGCATCGGCTTGGTTGACGAGCGGCCCCTGTTCTGTATAGGTGAGATGGGTGGTGACATCCAGCCTCAGGTGCATGTGCAACTCATCACGAACCTCATCGACAGGGGAATGAACATACAGGCTGCAATAGACTCACCACGCTGGTGCATACCAGGCACGATCTACGAATCACCCAAACTCATTCAGTGCGAAGAAGGACTCTTTCAAAATATCGGGAAAAGTAGGATATCAGAACTCGACATTCAAAAATTGCAGTACTGGTCCTCCGCCACCGGTCACGCCCAAGGTGTATTCTATTTGAAGGATGGAATTTCAGCAGGTGCGGACCCTCGTGGCGATGGCGCGGCCGTGGGCTTTTAACTTAGAAATTAAAAAGATGGATATTCATGACTGCAGTCTATTCGTTTATAAATCTATGAGTTTCTGTCGAATTTGGTTTGGGGTCAACGCAGGAGCGAGCTACTAGGTATGCCTGCCCAGCATGTAATAGTCAACTGGATAGGGATAGCTACATCCAGGCGAACGAGGCGCTGAAGAAAAGATTCCATGACGAGTTTCTTAAGGATGAAGAAGAGTTCGAAAGAAAGCTGAAGAAAGCGATCGAAATATATCACAGGCAAGTTGAGGAACTAAGGATAGCACACATCAAGTCACAGCTCGACCTCAAGAAGCAGATGATGAGCGCCCATCAGAAAGAGATAGTCGAACTCACAAAATATCACGATGTAATTCTTGAAGACAGCCACAGACAGTTTCATGAAGCTGTAAGACAAAATATTAACGTGAGAGAGCCGCTCGACGGCACTGTCGCGCAGCCAAAACCTCCCCAAGGCAGCTCTAACACAGGACTAGCCTTGGTAAGCACGAAACTTACAAGCTTGAAAGATCGCTTTACCGATCTTTCTGCTAGGCGTTCAAGCACTGAAGTATGAAAAGCTTCTTTAATTACAACTCTAGTCTAAACTATTTGGGCTTGCTTCACTATATTTTATGACATCCCCATGAGACCTGATTATTGACGTTGATTGGATCATTGGATCCACAAACCGCAATTCCTGCCAAGCCTGTGTAGCTTTTACCTCTCTTGAATCCAATACACCCTTGAATATGAAGCCTATATCCCAGTGATTTCTGAGATGAGTTATGGGATGGTCGTACACATCAGAAAAAACAACGGGCCCTGTAAGCCGCACAGCGGATAGATCGAGCTGCTCTTTTAACACTCTTTGAGAGGCCTGAACCGGACTTTCGAATAGAAGCAAATGTGAAGAAGGGAGCATCCATCCACGTGGAAAGTTTTGAAGCAGATTAGGCGAAAGCGCTCCCAGCTCTTCCCAATTCGCTTCCCTGTTTATTACCCCCATAAGAACCCTGTTTCGATCCTCGCGATCCCTCAGCACAAGGAAAACAGATAGGCAGAGACCTGCTTCAGGTACCAGCGACGTAGGGACGCCGGGTCTGATGTCTGGTGACCTGACGAATCTGCAGAAGCTTCTTTTGTTCATCATTCTCAACAATATGATTAAGCAGGCTTATATAATATTCTGACCGGACCAAACCCTGAATGTATAAAGGGAACTATATCTGATGGTTCAGTACCAAGTTAGTCAGATATCAATATATTTGAGCAGGAAAAAGTTGTGGTATGATGACGTGGGTCTACGAAGTAAAGAGGACCGGCAAGCCTTGGGAAGCACAAATTCTTCTCAACGGTAAACATGCCGGTGAGCTTAGGGCCGGGAAAGGATACACATTCATTTTAGAATCTGTGGATGGTTCAGGATGGAGATTAACAAACCATGTGCATGGGGAAAGGCGTCCCTTCTCAATGAGGACCGAACGAATAACTTCTGTCAAAAGGAGACCAGACGGCGACAGCGAATTTTTGGTCAAAAACCACCTTTTCGAGCATGACGGTAAATTCTATCTTCTTGGGGGGACACCTGTTGATAGTTCAAGGTCGGAAACATTGTTAGGGCGCAGGTATATTGTAAGGATCGACGGTTTCCCGTACAAAAGGATAGAAGACATCGACGAGCTCACAATGTCAAGGTTAATACATCACAGGGGAACGGTTGTGGGTGAAATCAGCGGATTGGGACTGCAGTCTCATCAGGTAAAGATAGGAAAGGAACTTGCAGGCATCGGTCTGGTTTTAGCGGCTTGTTCATATCTTATGTACTCTACTGGATAAAGTGAATGAACGATGAGCACAATTGTAAAGTCAAAGCGCGAGGCTGGGTTCCCGTTCCCCAAAAAAGACCCCGAAGAGAGGAAGCGCAATTTCTCTGAAGTGCAGATACCTTACACGGAAAGGCAAGCTGTTGTAGAAGCCGAACGTTGTCTTCAGTGTGGTACCCCCGTTTGTATAGATGCCTGTCCGGTACAGATGGATGTAAGGGGAATGTGTGAAGCGGTTTCTAGACACGACTTTGAGACTGCCTTTCGCAGAATCAGGGATACAAACGCATTACTCGGTGTCACGGCTAGATGCTGCCCCCAGCTATCGGGGCTTTGTGAAGATGCTTGTGTTCTAAGGTGGGAGGGTGAGCCGGTTGCGATCGGTATGATTCAAAGGTTCATGGCTGATTGGGAGAGAAATAACTCAAAGCAACCAAACCTGCCCGGCTACCCAAAAACCGGCAAAAGGGTAGCTGTTGTGGGCTCTGGTCCTGCAGGCTTGGCCGCTGCGGAGCTCTTGGCAAGGTATGGACATGACATCACTATATACGAGGAGCTCCCCGTGCCAGGTGGAACTCCATGGTATGCAATACCGGATTATCACCTTCCCAAGGATGTTCTCACTTATGAAATAGAAAAAATAAAGACCCAAGGGGTAAATATAAAGACGGGTGTAAAGGTAGGGGAGGATGTCACCCTTACACAGCTTCTTTCCGAAGAAGCGGATGCTGTACTCATATGCACCGGAGCTAAGGATGTCACACAGCTAGACACACCTGGCAGAAACCTTGCTGGCGTGATTGATGGATATCAGTTTCTTGAGGACGTCTTTGTGGATGGACTGGAACAGTATATGAAAAATCCAAAGCATGACTTGGGGAAGGACGTGCTTGTCATTGGTGCTGGGGACAGTGCACTGGATGCGGCACGCACAGCACTCAGATTAACACAGGGTAATGTTACAATAGTTTATAGAAGAACAGAGAAGGAGATGCCTGCCGACCCCATTATGTTGGAAGAGGCGAAGGAAGAAGGGGTGCAATTCAAATTCTTGGCAGACCCCAAATCCTTCAATGGTAAAAATGGCAAAATTTCCGACGTTACGATGTATACGATGCAGCTAGGTCCCCCGGATCAAACGGGCCGAAGGAGCCCGGTGCCCGTTGAAGGCAAGGATTTCACAATGAAAGCAGACAGTGTTTTGATAACGATAGGAAGGGGCCCGAATTCATTCGTTCAGATAAAAGAAGGGATGAAAACATCGAAGAGAAATGCAATAGCTGTGGACGATCACTTTAGGACTTCGATGACTGGCGTGTTTGCCGCTGGGGACGTCACACGTGGAGAAACATTGATCGTGAGGGCGATGGGTTCAGGGCGTGAGGCGGCCCAAAGAGTTCATGAGTACTTGATGAACCTTGAGGATAAACACATATCTCTTTATGAGATGTATTTCACGAGACGTTCTTGGGAGCTGATGCAGATGGGTGAAGATGAAGAAAGACTTCCACCCCCCTAGAAGGCGAATCGGGCGAGTGTAAAGCCAGGTATTGGACGCTGATACATTCGAACCACCAATCAAGTCTGGTATTGTATAACTGCGTCAAGTGCCGAGCGCGACTAAAGTAAGCCCCTGGGCGCTTTAGCCCTTTGTAGGCCAGACTTGAATGTGTGGCTGTAATACTAAACTAGAGCCGAGAGATCAGCAGGCTCGGGTTTGGATCGGACGCCCAAATCCTGAACAAGGCTCAGGCCTGAAATGGCGTGGAGGAAAGGTTGCGGCTGGCCAGAGAGGCGTCAGGCAAAAGGTAGCTGCATACTCAAGGGCTAAGGGTGGCTGGCTGGTGGTGGCACGGCCTTGTTTCTGCTTTATGTTGGATGCAGGCGGTGAGGGTGGGAGAAGCCATGCGAGCACCAAGGAGATGTTCATGACAGGAGCAAAAGTAAGGATATCCCGAGAAGATGGCGAGTCCCATGGATTCTTTTGTTGAAGAACTTCAATTTATTCTGCTCTACTGGTAATTGAACAAAAGATTTCTTCACCTTTATAGATCCTTCGGCACCCCCTTGATTGAACTAACCTATTTTCACGTATCTTTCTTGTTTCATGGATTAAAGAGTCGATTCCAAAGTTTATAGAGGATATTCAAGTTGCTTGCTTGCAGACCCCGCCGATAGCCTCGAAGAGGCTATTGTAAGATCCGGCACCTTGAGAAGGGTTGATGGTGGGAGCGGTGGGACTTGAACCCACGGCCTACAGGTTCCCCCTTGCTCCAGATTTTCTTCATCCCTGAATGTTCAGGATCAGAGAACCTGTGTGGTTAATCTGGAGCCTGCCGTCCTACCTTTCCAGGGGTCGAGTCTCGCCCATGCTAGACGACGCTCCCCACCGAATCGTACGGTCAATTTCCAAAGCAAAAAAGCCTTTCCTTTCGCACCAACTGAAGCTTTGTCAAAAGTACTACGTTCTATGCTCAAATTCAGAACGGAAGGTCTAAATAAAAAACGTGTTTTTCTTACAGGCAATGGTTTCCTCCTCCGAATATAGAATGAGAAGTGTTTCCACAGCGGTGGTCGTCATAATCATCGTCATAGTAATCGCCATCGGTATCGTAGCATTTATTTCCATTTCAACCAGACATACAACAACAACACAGAGTCCTAAGACTGTGCAGGTCGTTATCGAGCCTGGCGCCTTCAAGCCTCCTCTCAACTGGAACAACTCGCATATAGTCTCCGATCAGTACTTCAACCCCTCAACCATAACGGTGGTCATAGGGGTAAACAACACGGTGGTCTGGAAGAATCAAGACAGCGTGGCCCATACCGTGTTTTCAGAAACGACACCAGCCGGCGCGTCCCCATTCAGTTCTGGTCAGATAGCTCCAGGAAGCGGATACACATACACATTCACTGTGCCTGGCACCTACGAATATTACTGCGCAATACACCCCTGGATGGGCGGCATAGTCATAGTGGAAAGCGGCTAATTGCTCTATTCAGTTCTCAGCAGTTTATTTTTTGTTTGAACGCCTATCAGATTCAAGTCTTATAAACGTCTGGAATTGAACGTGGTTTGCGGGCCCGTAGCTCAGCCAGGTAGAGCATCGGAGGCTGTAGGCCGATGAGGCTTTTATCCTGGTTGGAAGAGACCCGAGGGTCAGGTTAAACAACCCTCCAAGCGGGTTCGACACGGGCTAAGCGAAAATCCCGTCGGGCCCGCAAATATTTTATTGCAGGTCAAATGGACTTTTGATTTTGTCCCTTTAACTCCTTCGCAAGCCTTGAAGTGTAAAAGAAAACCACCACAGCAACGAGCGAATTCATCAGCAAGATCATTGTAACTCCTAGAAGAGGAAACTGGAGGTTCTGGTATGGAGATTGTAACAACCCCTCATGCGAGTAAGTTTGCGGGCTGACTATAAAGATAACAGATAGAGCATTATCTGCCAAGGCCCATAAGCCAAGTAATATACCCTTGACCTTCCATCCTGTGCTGACAAGAGAAGCGCCTACAAGCAAGCCGGATGTCAGTAGCGAAAATTCTTCAACTGCTCTGAACTTGAACTCAGAAGCAGATAGAGCAAAGGGTAAAGGAAGATGCCAGAAGAACGCGATAATTACACCGGGCACGAAAAGCCACCTATTGGCTCTAAAGTAAACGGCCCCCAAGACAAAACCGGCGATAAACAATGCATAATGTGCGAACATGAATGGTATTGGTTCGGAATACTCCGCACTTTCAACAATAGGATTGATGAATGCGAATATTAACAAAACGGAAAATGCAGCCGGCCAAACCCCTCTGATTCCCCTCTTTTTTGAGGGGGTTATCCCAAGCATCTTTGTACACCATAAGCTCAAGTGGGGCAAGCAGTTACGAGTGATCTGTAATTTAGCGCTAAAACCATTACAACCAGAATCGGTAGTCCAAAGTATAAGGCGTTTTGAACAAGAATTCCAACGGGCAGAATCAAGAATGAATAGACCGCAGGAGAGGCTATCGCAAGGAGCGCTGGTATGGAAATGCAACATGAAGCTCCCCCAGCGACACCCACTGCTGGCAGGGCTATGGAAAGACCTAACTTTTTCACAGTACCACTAATCTTCATAAGCCGACTCACATTCCCAACCACCAGCAAACCTATGATTATCGCCAAGACAATTGAAAAAGGTCCAAGAACCACCCCAAGTTCAAATGGGAAGAGTACAGATACACTGGGGTTGAGAGAAATAGTTTCTAGTGCGGCAAGTAGTGTATGTGGAGAATAGGCGTAATTGCCTGTAAGATAGATAAGAATTGGCGGTCCACCTGCAGGAAGCTTCAGTTGATATATGGTCGCCAGCATAAGCTCTAGGAGAACACCGTATATTACAAGGTGAATGGAAAGGTAACCTATAAAGAGAACAGCTGCCCATAACTTGTTTCTTATCAGATGAAGCGCCTCTTTCGCCCCCTTCTTTAAGGGGAACATTATCAGCACTCCTGCGAGGTACGTCCAGAAAACAACAGATGATATCGAAGCCACTATACCGTCTATACCACTTTGCGCCTGAGAACCTGTGGAAAAGTAGAACTCAACAAAGGAACCGATCATGATTATCAGAAACAGAATCATAATAGTCAGGTCCGTCATGACACGCTTTGTAACTTTGGTCACAGTAGGCAGATCCGTCGTTCCACCCGGCTCAGAGAATTTCTCAATCTTCCAGCTTTGCATTTAACTGCTTACCACCTTCCACCGAAGGTATCTGTCTATTAGCTACAGCGACCGTTTGAAGTTGGGGCATCTTCGGGCTTGACGGTTTACCCAATTTTTCCCTTATCCAATGCCGCACATCGTAGATGTACATGTTCCTATATGGGCATGCAGAGATGCAATCACCAACTCCGCAACACTTCGAACTCTTGAATTCTCCTTTGGCTATAAAGTGACCTGGCATATCAGTGAGTCCCACAGGACAAGCTTTCGCACAATCCTTTGTTGGACACCTCTTGCAAACCTCCCGATCCAAAACCTTTAGCCGGAAGAACCCAAACCTGCTCACGAACTGGTTGAAGGTTCCCCAATGACACATGCCCGTAGTAACGCATCCATAAGTCCCTATGAATGGTATTGAAATAAAGATCACATACCACAGGAAGTTAAAGTAGAAAGAGTACATGAACTGTGACGTATCAGTGCCAAAAAATGTAAACTTCACAATTCCTACACTGTTTAAGTAAGATAAAACTGAGGTGGATATCACAGATGCCCAAACCAATAAAAGTGTAACTTTATAGATTTGTGACATCCTGCTTGTCAGTAATTTGCGGCCGAGTCGTGAAGTTCTATTGAAAGTCTTCATTGAATCATAAAAGGTCCCCTGATACATCAACGGTGCGGTGCACATCACAGAACAGAGTTGTCTTGCTCCAAAGAGGAAGGAAAGGGTGCCACTCACAAGGTATGTACCTGCTATACCTATGAAAAATACTGGAGCCACAGCTGCAGCTGTTCCGACGCCCATACTCCATCCAACCCATGGAATCAGAGGTAGCTGCGATGCCGGGATTAAGAAATATGGAAGCAGCACAGAATACACAGCATATGCAAGCATTAGAAGCACCAACCTTAACTTTGTTTCGAATTCCCTGGCAACCCTCACCTTGAGAGCTACGAGTGTACCCATTTCCAGCCCCATCATTATCAAAAACCAAGGCGAACTCGTTATAGCTGAGAACCCTATGATAAAGTTGTAAATTAACGCTGAAAGCTTGCCCAAGATGCCACCCACCAATGGTTCGAAGTTGACCGAACTCAAGAAATTATTAACTCCTTGAATCTCCAGATCCAGCACTCCTCCCATGAAGAACTCGCTCACAAACGTGGTAAGAATGATTCCAAAGGCCCACCAAGGCTGAAGAAGCCAGCGTGTCGAGCCCTTTCCAGTGAATCTTTCATCGCGAATTATCATGCCAAAATACAGATACATTTCAGAAAGGATTGCCACAGAAAATATTACGGTATCCCCAGTTATCTCCCACGTGAATAGTCCCCCCATCATAACTCCATATATACCAACAAGAGCCACTATGTATTTAGAAAACCCAATATTTAGAATGTTATTCCTGTACAGATAGTCAAAAAGTAGTATGAAGAGTACCGTCATGAGCGCGCTCCCACCGTATATCGCAAGTTCCCTCCATGCGGGATAGCTGAGTGCGGTTGGGGTTAGCATCATGATCATTGCCTGTATCATAAGAATCAAAAAAGGAACTCTTGGGAAGTTTCTTCTGAAAATGAACAATGAGACGAACATCTCTATTGCCATAGAAAAAACAAACCAGGATGAGCTTACTATCGCGCCGAATCCTTCCAGCGCTCTGATAAGCGTCAACTGTCCAATGACCGGGGCGGCACCATTCACGAGGAGAAACGCCCACCCCATCATGAATTCATTCAAAAGTATCAAGAATATAACGCACCACCTGACCCATGGCCATGATCCAAGCCTGATCTTTGAGTACCTGTTTGCACCGCTGTAGTCACTGAATCCAAGCATGAAGCCATATATCATTGGTATGAGCCCAACTGTCATGAAACCCATGTTTATCCATACAGCCCAGAATGCACCGATGAAATTAGGAACGTATAGGTAACCAAGGGCAGCCGCAGGCATTCCAGCCAAAACAGTAAGCAAGAAGAACGAATAGCCAAACTGCATAAGGCCTTCGGCTTCAGTTAGTTTTTTGGCAAGTACGGCCGTGACGTAGGCAGTACCTACAGCAATGGCCCACAGGATGGCCTCGTCCAGCAGACTCAGGGACATCCAGCTATCCACTTTTCCCTCCTCGATATACGTATTTGTGTGCTTTTGTACATAAGAGACTTTTAGTATGTCACTGTTTTATCACTACCGACCTTGTTCGGATTTGTCAGGACTCTGATCAAAACTATATTCCAGACGGACAAAAGTTGGGAGAGTCGAGTTCTTGCTTTTACGCTAGCTTGGGGGGTTGCTTGGGCGGTCGTAGGAGGTGGGGATGCGCTTCTTGTAAGAGTTCAGGAAACAAGTTATTCCTTAACGGGTTCGCTCCTAGAAACACCCTGGGTATACTATGCAGGCCTGACCCTGCATGCGATCAGATTTCTCTTTGGTTTTGCTCAACAGATCGAAATGGGCGTTTTTGTTTTCCTTGCGGTGAAATTAACCAACACAAACCCTACACATAGATGGGTAATTTGGATTTCGCTCATAATGATAAACGCATCAATCTTCCTCCTCGAGGGCCCAATCTCTCCGAGCACAAGCTTCCTTGACACCTACTTCAGCGCCACAGGATGGGATTCCTTGGCTCCCCTAGGAGTTCCAGGTTACAGCCAGTACGTCGTTTCGGTCACGTGGTGGGCCGGATGGCTTCTGCTGGAACTTTCGACATTTCTGTGGGGGGCATGGGTAATGAACTTACTGATCCGCAATCTAAAGGGTAAATTTAACTACATTTCGATATTTGTATTTCTCACAACACTACTCTTTTTCGTAGGTTACCTCGCCCCCTTTGTATCCACGAATTGGGAATGGTTAAGCGCAGCGTTTGGCATAGGTCTTAACACACTTTGGAATCAGACAATCTTCTGGTTCTTCGGTCATTCTGTGGTGTACATGCTTTTTCTCCCGGCCGTGGTTGTCCTTTACTACATAATACCACTCTTGGTCAACAGACCGATCTACAGTGAAAAGATGGCGGTGGGGTCCGCAGTACTTTACTTCGCTTTTTCAGATATCGTTCCGATACACCATCTATATCTTACCGTCTTTCCGGCGTGGGTGAACCTTGCCCAAGAGCTAATGACATACGGTGTGGTTGTCCCATCCATTATGACGTTCTTTAACCTGTGGGCGACTGTAAAAGGGGTCGGTCATGTCAGATGGACCGTCCCTCTGGCCTTTGCCGTCTTTTCATTCGGTGGGGCTATAGCGGCTGGGGTTACTGGCGTTGCCAACGCGACGGTTTCGGTGGATGCGATCATTCACAATACAATGTGGGTGGTCGGTCATTTCCACGCCATGATAGATCTGATGATAGTGCCTGGGATTTTTGCTTTACTCTACATGGTTCAACCTGTTATAATGAATAAAGGATGGTTTTCTAGGAGATTGGCTTGGGGCCATTTCTGGCTCACCCTGATCGGAGGGGCGGGAATATCAGTTTTCATGGATAGTCTAGGATTGGATGGTATACTTAGAAGAAGTATGACCTTCCCACTCATCGGAACCGTGACTTCTGATGAGATATTGCTTACAGTTTTTGCTTTAGCGTTTGGACTCGGCCAGATCCTTTTCGTGTTGAACGTTGTCGGCAGTATGTATGGCGGTCGTCCTATGAATTTTGAAGGCTTATCCTTCGATAAATCTTTGCTTTTGGCATCATCAACAACAACTTGGGGAGAATCAGAGGGCTATATCGAGCCTCCGCCCGCCAGCGGCCGAGTTAGTCATCTGTCAAAGAGAAGGGCTGAACTTACCTGGACGGCTTTGGCAGTAAGTCTACTTGCGCTCAACGCACTAATCACGGCACCTGTTGGAGCGGCTGCTGGTGGTGCACTATCAACCGTACCATCTTCTTACCTAGACCCAGGTGACGTTACTGATATCAATGTGGTGGCCCATCAGTACTTCTGGACATTTATCGAAGGGGGACAAGTTACGACGGACTACTTCGTTGTCAATCCAGGCGCTCATGTGCTTGTAAACGGAACGACAGCCCTAGGTAACGCGCTGGCCAATCTCTACATGCCTCTTTTCAATGATAAAATACTCGACAACGAACTCTACCAAGGATATAATTCTTATCTGTGGTTCGACGCACCTGTTGTACCAGGCGTTTATGGATTTATGAATGGAGAATACGATGGCCCTTACTATACATACATGGGTGGAGAGATGCTGGTGATGGCACAGGGCGGGTTAATGAATCAGGACATGGTGAGTGAATACAACGCCACACTGCCACAGGATCCATACACCCCGCCAGCGGTATCCGGTTCCAATTTCTTACTCAAGATGTCATCTTGGGGTGCTTGGAATGACTCAGACCCCGCCCCTACCCTTTTGGTAAAGAATGGAACAACAGATAGTATATCATTCACAGTCTCACCTGACTCTGTAATGAGCCTTGACAATTACCTCCTTAATATAACGTCCTCAGACTACAGGCAACAAATTCAGAACTACCTTGAACAAAATGATTTCAGGCTGCCCTACTTGTTGGAAATAATACACATCGACCCTTCCGGCGGTTACCAGCGAGTGGCTCAGGCCCAGTTGGTTGTGGGGCAAACTATCACCCTATCATTTCAGGCACAGCCTGGAGCTTATGTTTACGGCATCATCCAGCCCATATACCACTATGTGAATCCCGATGGCCTCTCAGGCTATGAGATGGGTTCCGACGCCGGATACGTAGATTCCCTATGGGGTATGGTACTGGTGACTCAATGAGATTCACAGCGTTCTCGGCGATGGCTGTAGGTGTGCTCCTTGCAGCCATGTTGTTAGTTTGGGAGGAGGTGGGAATAACAGTCAGAGGCTCGTCGTCTGTGTCAAACACTTTTTGGTTCACGATCTTCAGTTTGGGTGCAATAGCCTTGTTTGCATACATGATGATGAAAGCACCCGATAATGACTAAATACAACTGAGGTGTGAACTACAGTTCGTCAGACATATCTCAGCCTTTCTCCCTGGACTTGGCGACCATAAGTGCAGCACCTCCCACTAAGAGAAATATACCAAAATCGAACAGATTGTAAAATACATCAACCGAAGCAAAGATGAAGAACGCTGTCAATATCAAAACTACACCCAACAACATTATTCCTAAGGAAAGCGCAACCTGGGCCTGCGGGGACAAATCTACCTAATCCAACCAAAGATCATCTGCCTTATAGAGTTTGATGCCCTACAGGCCAAGCCAATTGAAGGCAAAACTTTGTTAGAGTAGAATCGAAGCAATGGGATAGCATGCCAGGTTCTTTACTGCTAAATTGTCAAGGGTTGTTTGCTAAATGACAACACCAGAATTAGACATAATATGCCAAAAAGGCCAACGTTATTGGGTCCAAGTCCTTATTTGGTACGAAGCAGCGCTGAATCAAATAGCCGGCTTCAAACAGACGAAGATATCCGCGATGCTTGCAATGTTAACTGCAGTTGGCAGATTAGCGGCGCGCGGCTCTTGCCCAAGATAGGATTGATATGGGTTAGAGTCTGAGCATAGAAGCCATGCGAACAAGGGGACGAATCTGTCTTGAAAAACCGAGGTTTCATAAATAATGTGAATCTTGCTGCTTCAGATTTGAAATATCGGATTGGGAATTAGCCGACGATATCGATATAAAACTCAACAATCAAATCTTGTAATATCTAGATACATACACTCCGAATATCATCACGACAGCACCGCACAATGCAAAGAAAGTTGGCAGATGACCATATAGTAAGAATTCATACACCATTGTCATCACTGGAACTAGATAAACCAATGCGGCCAGCTTTCCTATGTTTTCCTTCCTTGCCAGCGTGCTCCAAGCGTAAAACATTATCGCGCCGCCCATTACACTAACAAACGCCACATCTATAATGAAATTTTGTGTCAGTTCTATCCTAGGTCTTATTACGGAAAGTGGAAGAAAAACGACAAGAGACACAAAGCACTGCCAGAAAAGAACATTCCCTATCATAACCCCTCTGAGTTTTCTATAGTACACTGTAAACAAAGCGTAAAAGAAAGCATTCACTAGGGTCAAAGCAACCCCTAGAAATGTACTTTGACCCAGTGGAAGTGTTTCCGAGTATATAATCACCCCTGATATACCTAATATCGCTCCGATCAGGCTTCCAACCCTAATCTTCTCTTTCAATAACTTGTAGGAGAGAGGGATTGCAAAGAATGGCATGGTGTAGCTCAGCACAGCAGAGTCTGATGCGGAAACATAATTTAAACCGAGCAACCATGCTGCACCGGATGCAGCAGAGAATAATCCGAGCAAGATCATATCTTTGTTGGGAAGAGTAACAGAGTTCCGGAATGACAAATAAAAGATACTTGAGGCTACGGCAAATCTCAAACTCATAAAAATAAACGGTTGAGAGTAATTGAGAGAATCCTTAGCCACGGTATACATCATTGAATTAATCAGGATGAAAGGGATTAAATATTTCAGGTACTCCATTCGTTCGGAAGCGTCCTCAACATCTTTGACATTCAAGCTTGATTTCTCCGATATTGATCATTATTGAAACATTAACAATTTTGCGTATCCTGTGTTCTGGGGTTTACAAGCATCAACCCGCTTAGGTCCCACTAGGCGCAAATAATAGTTGCAAAACCTTTCTTTAAATCGGTCTAATGACACCATTCGCCGAACACCTAGCGCCACGTTTTGATTTTGTTAAATATTGTGGAGTGAATCGCTTTCGAACACATAGAATATACTAACATGTCGAAAAATCACGGGTTATCTCTTAATTCCTATTCAGCTTTGCCCACAGGTCTATGCCGCCACGGAGATTTTTGATCTGTTTAAAGCCATGTTCGCTGAGATACTTTACTGCCACAGAACTTCTCCCTCCATTCTTGCAATATGCTACTATCAATTCTTCTGGATCAAGCTCATTAATTCGGCTTCGCAACTCGCTGAGTGGTATCAGTTTGGCATTCGGTATATGTGAAATATTATACTCCCACGGTTCCCTAACATCAAGAACCTGCAGCTGCCTGCCTTCTTTTAGCCATTGAATTAGGGTCTCGACCTCAATCTCCTGTGCATCTTGTCTGTCAGCACTGTGAACTCCACAGAACTCATCATAGTCTATCAGATCCCTTATTGTTGGATTTGAGCCGCATACTGGGCAGGATTCATCCCTCCTCAGTCTTAATTCCCTAAACTTCATTTTCAATGCATCAAACATAAGCAGGCGGCCGATGAGTGGTTCTCCAATTCCGAGCACGAGTTTTATAGTCTCGATTGCCTGAATGCTTCCTATTACGCTGGGGAGAACACCAAACACACCACCCTCTGCACATGTGGGTACCAACCCTGGGGGTGGAGGCTCCGGATAAAGACATCTATAGCATGGCCCCTTTGTGGGTAAGAAAACCGTAACCTGGCCCTCAAATCTGAAGATACTTGCATGAACAACGGGTTTCTTAAGTAGTACAGATGCATCGTTTACCAGATATCTTGTTGGAAAATTATCTGTTCCATCGAGTATAACATCATAATCATTCAATATTTTGAGCGCGTTGGTGCTATCAAGTTTTGTTTGATAAGAATCGACGTGCACATTAGGGTTTACCGTCAACAGTCTGACCTTAGCAACTTCGACCTTAGGCCTACCTATATCCTCTTCAGTGTAAAGCACCTGTCTATGTAGATTGCTCATTTCAACACGATCAAAATCTATTAGTCCAATCCTGCCTATCCCCGCAGCGGCCAAATAGGTGGATGCGGGGGTGCCAAGACCACCTACGCCGACTACTAGAACACTGCTGGACTTCAATCTCTTTTGCCCTTCGAATCCCACTTCTGGCATGATAAGATGCCTGTCGTATCTCATCATCTCTTTGGTGGATAGATCGCCAGAACTCCCGCCGGCAATGGAAGGTACGATTATAATGATGTCGCCATCCTTGAGCCTGGTATCGAGGCCACCTGTGGTCCTTATGTCTTCATCATTGACGTAAAGATTTATAAAATTTCTTAATCGGTCATTGTCAGAAAAGAGGTATTCCCGAAGCTGAGGGTATTCCTTTATTAATGAATTGATTGCTTCTCTTACTGTTCTCGCTTGGGTAAAAAATTCTTCCTTTCCACCCATCCTTTGTCTCAATGCTCCAGGTATAGATATTGCGACGGTCATATTGACGTTTCTCAAACCACTACTGGCTCCTCCCTAAAAGCTGTTCGGTTGATATCGGTGAACCAACACTTTGCATGACTGAACCTGCCTTTTACAACCGAAACTATCAGATACTTATAAAGAGGAAATGAATGATCTAGGTCAAACTTTGAAGGATGAGCGGTTGAATCAGGATGAGAATGATATATCCCTATAACCATCAAACCTCTTTTTATGGATTCCTTCTCGGTCCTGTAGAGTTCGATAGGGTCGATTAAGAACCTATCATGCTTTGGTCCGTCAAACGAATTGTTCAACCTTTGGGAAAAGACAACCCTATCTGGGTCCTCTTTGTAAGACATCATTGCTCCGCACACTTCCTCAGGATACCCCTTCTCTGCATGTATTATCATATCATTCATTACGGAAGGGAGGACCCTCATACTCTTTCAACATCTAAACAGACCGAAGAGCTGAATCCAAGTCTGATTCGAGGTCTTCTTCGTTCTCAAGACCAACAGAAAGCCTCAGAAGACTCTCGTCGATTCCCAGCTCCTTCCTCAGCCTCTCACTCATAGTCATTGCTGGACCCAAGAGAGGATATGTAAGAAGCGACTCTACGCCACCTAGACTTGGAGCAGATTTTATTATCTTTGTCTTCTTCATTACCTCAGTCGCTTGCTTGGCACCTCCCTTGATTTTGAAAGAGAGTACTCCACCGTACAATTTCCTCTCAAATATCGAATCAGCCACCTTCTTATATCTACTATTTTTGAGGCCCGGATAGAAGACCTCCTTAACCCTTGTATGTGACGAAAGAAAATTAGCTAATTTAAGAGCACTGCGGCTCTGTACCTCGAATCTGGCTTCAAGCGTTGCCAGACCACGAATAGAAAGAAAAGCTTCAAAAGGAGATATTATAGAACCAAGTTTTCTTCTTGTTGCCCAAAGTTCCTGCAGGTCTTGCTCGGAGTTGAAGGACATAATACCACCCAAGGAATCATTATGACCTGATAGGTACTTAGTGGTACTGTGAAGCGAAACCCAAGCACCGTGCTTAAGGGGCTTGTAGAGAATCGGTGTGGTGAAAGTTCCATCCACAACAAGTTTGGTTCCAGTTTCCTTGCACCTCTTCGCAATTTCACCTATGTCAAGAACACGAAGCATGGGGTTGGTGATGGATTCTACGACCACCATCCTGATATTTCTGTCTATCTTTTCAACAAGTTTATCCGTCTCAGGACCCCCAAATATAGTCTTTACACCAAACCTCGAGTAGTCAAGTGCGAGTTCCTGAGTTACCCCATACGATTCCTTCCCAAGTAGTACCACATCTCCAGATCGAAGGCCAGAAAAATACAGCGTGGCGATGCATGACATGCCATTTGAGAAGGCAAGTGAATGCGAAGCACTCTCAAGTTTAGCGATTATTTTTTCGAGTCCCCTAACTGTTGGATTTTCCTCTCTTGAATATTTGAGGTCAAATCCTCTGTCTCCCTTTCTGGAAACGCCTGTACTTCTGTCAGGATGTTCGAAAACAACAGTTTGGTATATTGGTACCTTGAAGCTGCCGATTACTTCGTCGTAATAATCATGTCCATGTATGGCTTTAGTTGATACCCCAACCATAGATGACACCGATGACCTGGATCCTTAATAAAGATGAATCATTCGATAAAATAGGTCATAACGAATCAAAAAACGTGCACTTTCTGCGCGGGGATATATACATTCAGACAAACGTTTCCAATATCCTTACAACCTTCCCCCAAAAGGTTTAAAACGCTTCTTAATTCAGTTTGGCAACGCGCCCTGGTAGTATAGAGAGGTACGAAACCTCATACAATCCGGTCTAGTATGTCCGCCTGTCACGCGGGCGACGCGAGTTCAAACGCACAAAGTGTTGCTGGAAATCTCGCCCAGGGCGCCAATAATCCCTCTTTAATGGAGGTAGAGCAAAATTTGCCAAGTTAGTCTAATACCGGTCAACCGCGAGAGTTCAAACTCGAGCAGATCATTCGTTATAAACAATATAGAAGATTCGAACCCTGGGTATAAAACATCTGCTTTCTTTCTTTGTCTATTAGCCCAGTGTTAGGAAAAGATGCGACAACGTATAAATTACCAGGGTGTAAATATACCATACTTTGCATCAACGGCGCGGGGTTCAAAAATTCGTATATGCCATCTTCCTTTCTTTGATATTGATTATGTTGCTAATCGCCTTCTGGGTCGGACCGATGGTGGGATCAACTTTTGGATCAATACTAAATGGCGTAAGCACGGCAATCAGTTACGGCCCCACGAATCAATATAACAGCACTTCTGGGGAACCACCTCTTTTCTATTTTAATGCCCCTAAACCGGCAAATTATGTTGTGCTGGCACAATACATGCTGAACCTGATCAATAACGACAGAGCAGATAACAACGTCACATCAAACGTAACTTTAGATTATAACCCAGCCGCACAACAGCATGCATATAGTATGTTGATAAACGGTTACTTCAGTCACTGGGACACGCAGGGGTATAAGCCCTATATGAGATACACGATAGCAGGTGGCACCGGTGCCGTCGACGAGAATGTCGCCTACGAACAGTACAACGGAAAATTCACTAGCACCGCAGCCGTGGAGGATGCCCTGAAGCAAATGGAGTACGACATGGTTTATGACGACGCCGCCCATAATTATGGTCACAGGGACAACATTCTGGACCCATATCACAACATGGTATCAATCGGAATAGCCTACAACCAGAACTTTGTGTATTTGGTTCAGGATTTCGAGAACAAACTGATAAACTGGAGTCAATTTCCCACGTTGAGTTCTTCTGGACAAGTGGTCTTATCAGGTAGTTTCGTCATGTCTGAAAACATAGAAATGGTTCAAATCTTCTACGACCCACCCCCCACACCATTGACCCCACAGCAGTTAGCCAATCCACCCTACGATGGAAGCTACGACGAGGGCACATTCGTAGCTGGCGTAGTGCAGCCCGGCTTTCAGGTGCAAGGAGGAGCCACAATTACGGCATCGATTTGGCAACTGTCGGCGGATAGCTTCACGATAGCATTCAACATGAAAAATGTGATACAGGCTGACGGACCGGGCGTATACACGATTTATGTAGCATTCCCTCCGTCCGGCGGCCACCAGGAGACATTCACAAGTCTGAGCTTTTTTGTAACAAATTCTTCGACTTAATTGTCACCATCATTTGTGCGACCATTTCTTATTCTTAGTGTGGGCATACATCAACGAACTAATGTGCCTAAGGAAATGGGTATAAAGGAAAAAATCCAGGGTACGATAAACACCCTTGTTACGGTAACCAAGCAGATTGATGTTAAACAGTCCTCTCTCGCAGCAAAGGATGCTCTTCTCTTCAACGAAATAGTGAGGGCGAAACAATTGGGGAACGCGGCTCGTGCAACCATGCTGGCTAATGAGCTTTCTCAAATAAGAAGAACCAGAAGATCCCTCGCGGGGTCCAAGATAGCTATAGAAAGCATAGTACAGAGGCTCGAAACCACAAAGGATTTGGGCGAATTGGCCATGACCCTTGGCCCGGCCGTTCAGGTAGCGGCTTCAGTTTCCAAGGAACTGGCCATAACTATACCCGAAGCCACAAGGTCGTTGAACGAATCATTCCAAGACATGTCCAGTATGATGTCTGAGACAGGTCACCTGACGGGGGTTACTCCAGATATTCAGCTTTCAAACGATGAGGCTGAAAGAATCATTTATGAGGCTCAATTAGCCGCAGAAACCGATGTCAAGGAAAAATTCCCCGAAGCTCCTACAGAAATCAAGCAGGGAGAACAAGAAGAGGCTTGATGGTTATTAATGAGCCCAACATAATCATAACGAATGTATCCTGGGTTGCATAATCGGGTTGCGGTGGTGACCGGCGGAGCTCGAGGAATTGGTTCAGCTATAGCCGTACGGTTGGCAGAAAACGGGTGCTCGGTGGTAATAGGCTACAGAAAGAGAGATGAAGAAGCAAGGCAGACAGTCGAAAAAGTAAGGTCATTGGGCGTTTCATGTGAAATGGTAAAAGGCGATATCTCTGAAGGAGGCACCATTACTCATCTATTTGAAGCCGCCTCTTCACTGGGCAAACCTGAAATTCTTGTAAATTGTGCCGGCCTAGGGATAGCCGCGCCGATATCCAGCGTAACGGATGATCTATGGGATAAACAAGTGAACGTTAACCTCAAGGCTCCCTTTATGTGTTCCAAAGAATTCATTAACCGTTTGAAAGACTCGAATTGGGGCAGAATTATTAATCTATCGAGCATTGCTGGGATTCATGGGATTCCATATCTTTCTGTCTATAGCATAACAAAGGCCGGATTGATAGTTATGACTAAAAGTCTAGCATCAGAGGCACCATCGGGGGTTACGGTAAATTCGATAGCCCCGGGCTTGGTGAGGACCAGAATGGGCGAAAGCTTACTTTCATTCCTTAATCTTAAAGAGGACGAATGGGCCAAGAATAATACAAAGACCGGTAGGCTTGTTATGCCGGAGGAAGTGGCTGAGTTGACCGCTTTCCTGTGTAGCGATTACGGTGCTAGTCTAACAGGTCAAACCTTTGTGATAGATGGCGGTCAGGAGGTAGTGTTGAATAGGAAAGGGTATTTTGAATAGGACAAACAAGATCAATGCGAAAGGTTGTGGCCTAACTTGATTTAAGGATTCTACGGTCATTTCTCTCCGTGCATATCAGTGCTTTGCTTCTACGGTGATACTCATGCCTATGGGTATGTCATGGCATGACTAGAACGAGGCACTGATAGAAAGGGGGAGGATGATACCAGATTTCTCATTCCTTGACTCCTAGAATAGGGAGCTGGAAGAGATGAATAGCGGAAAAGAAGGCGGGAGATTCATCTACCCAAACTTATATAACGAATTCCTTTCTTTGGTTAAGGTCGAGTTCGACGTACCATGCAGTGTACTGCATGGTAACACAGAATCTCCCTTTATCAGAATAGGTCGTTGCGATGCATGAAAAATATTTCTTGCATATATGAAGGAGGTTGCTATTAATAATGGAAAAAGAAATTCATGCCTATGAAGTATGAATGATGGTTACAACGGTTACGATTATGTGAAGACTATTAGTCTTCAACCAAAAAGTTCCTATATTGAAGAGATGAGGAGAAAAGAAAAATGAGGAATTCGTCAAGCTGCGTGTACTTGCAGATAAGAAAGATAAGATAGTAGACTTCAGAGTTATATCAGAGAAAAGAAGAAAAGACTAGACTAGTTATTCATCGTTCGTACTCCTCGTAAAGGAGGCAGTAAAGAGAAGGGAAAGGGGAAGGAAGAATCAAGGAAGCATATGCGGATCCTACATATCATTCAAGGGATAACTTCAATCTAATCGATGAACTGAATATAGAACCTGCCATAAACCTCGGGAAGAATGTCGTATCTAAGGAGGACGAAACTAGAAACACTTACCTCAGAAAACAGGACGTTCTCCTAATGGAAAGGCTTGAAAGCGTTGGGTGAAAGGAGATCAAGGAATAGATAGATGGTAGAGATAACGATACCTACCTCAAAGAGGGTCCTGGGCAATAGTGTAAGTAAGATTTAAGAAATTTCCTTGACCAGAAGATAGAAGCATTAATTAAGCTGACGTTACACTCCAACCTCATATCATTCTGAACAGGGTCATCCCAGAAAGACGATCTCAGATATCACAGACATCGAATCAGTATGCAATCTATCAACGCGGTAAATGTTTTAAGCTACCCATTTGCGTTGGGCGTTCGCCCCGTAAAGTGGCTTCGCAGAGCTGGCTCAGGCCAAACAATGAAGTTGGAGCTGTCAGAGGCGGGGTATAAACCTCACCCTCCTAGTATAGATTCTTTGTTTCAAAAAGTAAATATCTGCCACTCGACTTGTAGTTTGCGTGTAATGAGTCCTGGGCTCGATCGTTCAAGGCTCGAATATCAGACTGAAATCGCTCTAAGATTGAGAAAGATTGTCAATGACCTAAATGAAGAATCGGTAAATGGGGCACTAGTAGTTGTGGAAGGAAAGCGAGACTTTATGGCACTCCGATCCTTTGGCTTTATCGGGAAGTCTTTCATGATAGCCCAAGGAGGGCTTCCCCAGTTTCTAAAGGTCGCAGAATCGTATCATAAGGTGATTTTGCTTCTTGATTATGATAAGAAGGGTAGATACATGTTTGCGCGTGCCTTAAAACTGCTTCACAGCAAGGGGATTTCAGCCGATTCGAGATTCAGAATTGCCGTAATGAAGGCAACATGTGGCGAGGTTAAGCATATAGAGGACTTGGAACGGTATGCTTATCTGTAAAAATCTAAAATAAGGAAAAGAGTTATCTAATATGATTTCCAGCCATATGATATCACGCTTAAAATCTTACGTGTATCAAAAGAGTTGAAAAAAATTGAACGATTCAAGCGTTGTAAAGTATATGGTGAAGCTGAAGTTTACCATAGATGGTGTTGTTGAGAAGGCTGATGTTATAGGGGCCATCTTTGGTCAAACGGAAGGCCTGTTCGGCCCAGAGCTGGATTTGAATGAGTTGCAAAAGAATTGGAAGATAGGAAGAATAGAAATAAATCTGCAATCTAAAAATGCCCAAACCACAGGAGAAGTTTTCATCCCGGCGTCTACAGATATCTCCACGGCAGCCCTTATCGCAGCTGCCTTGGAAAGCGTAGACAAGGTAGGTCCCTGCTCCGCAAAATTTCAGCTTGTCGAAATCGAAGACGTGAGGGCTTCGAAGAGGAAACTGATTGAAGAAAGAGCCAAGGGGATCCTCAAGGCTTGGTCCTCCAAGGCTGCATCCGAAGGTGAGGAGGCCGTTAAAAGCGTATCAGAATCCATTAAACCGGGCCGAGTGGTGTCTTACGGTCCTGAAAAGCTGCCTGCCGGACCGGGCATCTTCGATGCAGATGAAGTGATCCTTGTAGAAGGTAGGGCTGACGTTATAAACCTGATGAGGGCCGGAATTAACAACACACTTGCCATAGGCGGGGCGAAAGTACCGGAGTCCGTGATAAAATTAACCAAGCAGAAGCGGGCTATAGCGTTTCTTGACGGGGATAGAGGTGGGGATCTGATTGCCAAGGAACTTCAGCAGGTAGCTAATGTGCGTAAAATTATCAGGGCTCCGCAGGGAAGGGAAGTTGAAGAGCTTACGCCTGTCGAAGTGCTGGACATCTTGAAAGGCTCAACTGAGAAAGAGCACAAGCCGCGTTCTCAACCTGTTCCATCTAAACCTGCACCCCCCAAGCCACCAGTTAAGCTTGAGAGCAAGCTTGATGCAAAAATAAGGGAGATATTTCCGGCTCTGAAGGATTCGTTGGAGGCCTATGTACTTGACGAGAATCTAAAGATTCTTGGCAGAGTACCAGTAAGTGAGCTGGCAAACTCATTAGAAGGATTTTCTGGTGCAAAGGTTGTAGTGTTCGATGGAATAGTTACCCAGCGGCTTGTTGATATCGCAAAGAAATTGGGTGTCACAGCGTTGATAGGCTACAAAGTTCCTGATAACGTCAGCATACCGCCAGAAATTAATGCGTACACATTCTCTTCGCTGGGCCTATCCTAGTGTTTACTCTTGAATTATAGATGGTTGGATGGCCGTAGGCGCCTTCTGATAACCCCAACCGATGCGATCGACCTATGGATAATAAGGAGGTTGATCGAAAGGGGCGATCAGCTCGAGGCTTGGACCACGAGAGAGACGAAACTTGAAGGGGATTATATAAGACCTGACAAGGGAAAGAGGGTAAAGGTCAGGGTAAAAATCTCTGTAGAAGACATTAAATTTGATAGTGAGCTTGGAAGACTCAGGGTAAAGGGGAAGATACTGGAGAGTAGCAGCGAAATGGTGAGCAGAGGATCATATCATTCCTTAGATATAGTGCCTGGCAAGGAGTTTTCGCTCTGGAAGCAGGAATACCCTCCTTGGGTAGATGGCCTCTTGAAGAAAAGAATGGAAGCCCCTTCCGTAATTATTGTTGCACTGGATGGAAGAGAAGCTGGCGTGGGAGTTCTGAGTGGTCTGTCCTTGCAGTATTTCGGAACCGTCACCTCAGATGTTTCTGGCAAGATGTATCAACAGAATACAGAAAGACTCACGCAACAATTTCTTAACCATGTTAAGGATTTGATCGCCGAGGTTAGAAACAAATACAATGATGCATCGATTGTACTTTTGGGACCGGGAAAGACGAAACAACAACTGTTCAACCTGTTGGACAAAAACTTGAAGGTAAACGTGATCGAGGGCTTCGATCTGACAGGGGAAGATGGAGTAAAACTCTCCTTGAATTTTGAACCTTTCAAACAACTCAGGGCTGGCACACTTTACAACGCAGTTACAGGCTGGATAGAAGAGGCAAAGGTTCGGCTGGCGAGAAACGACCATAGGTTCGCGATGGGCTACTCGGAATGTGAAAGGGCCGCTACCGCCGGCGCGATTGATGTTCTGCTGATATCTGATAAACTTTTCAAGAGTTTACCTGAGGAAAAGATCGTTCAACTAGCAAACGTAGCTGAAACTTCTGGGGCCAAAGTGATACTTCTGGACTCTAGCACGGTTTTAGGAGTACAGGTTTCAAGTATGGGTGGAGCCATAGCATTATTGCGATATGAGCTGTTCAACTGATGAGTTGTTCTATGTTGGATAGTTGGCTCAGTAGCCCAAGCACCATAGACAGAACGATAAAATGTCTGCTCATTCTGCGATTCAGGTGAGTGAAGTACAGGGTAATACCGATCAGGAGCATCGCAACCGAAAGAGGCAGCGTAATGATAAGAAGAAGCTGCACATCCTGTCGCAATACGAATTTGATAAACCCAGATGTTGCAGCTACTATGCCTCTTACGGTCATGCCCAGTTGAGTCACCACAGTAATGTTCGATGGTCTTGCGCTTATATCTTGCCAAGTTAGGTCGCATACATATCGACGGCTAATCAACAGCCTCAGAACCACTTAAGAAGAAGGTGTGACTTCACCAGAGCGACGCAAAATTGACCTGTTCAAGGTGCGACCGACCCGTATTTTATACTAGAAAGTACTCCGGCGAGTCACTTTGTAGTGCATGCTTCAAAGAAAGCATAGAGGATAAGGTGAGAAAAACAATCTCAAAATACAAGATGTTAAGGCATGGTGAAAAGGTTGCTGTAGCGTTATCTGGAGGTAAAGATAGCCTCGGTTTGCTGACTATAATGGCCAATGTTGTTACCAGACACGATTCGGAGTTGATGGCAATAACTGTGGATGAAGGAATCGAAGGTTACAGGGACGAATCTATATATAATGCAAGAATGGTCAGCGAGAAGTTAGGTGTACAGCTTCACATCATAAGCTACAAGGAGCTCTATGGGCTCACGCAGGATGAAGCTATGTTAAAACGCAACACGAAGATCACTTCTTGTGCGATGTGCGGTACATTGAGAAGAAGAGCGATTGACATAGCTTCGGAAAGGTTGGGAGTGGATGTTCTGGCTACGGCTCATAACCTTGATGATATGATACAGACATTCATGATCAATCTTCTAAATGGTGATCTGAAAAGATTGAGCTGGTTTGGGGGAACATCCGAATCGAGTCAGTTCAAGGTCAGAAGAATACACCCACTTATGGAGGTTTACGAAAAAGAATCTGCACTATATGCTTATGCATCGGGTCTGCCGATGCAGTCAACCCATTGCCCATACATGAATGAAGGAATAAGAAGCAGCATCAGGATATATCTTAATTCACTCGAAGAGCAGCATCCCGGAATAAAATACATGCTACTCAAGTCTGCTCTTGGTGTAGCGATGGCCTTTGGAAAGGCGAAGGTGAACTCTGGCAGATGCGCTTCGTGCGGACAACCTTCAACGGGGAGATTGTGCAGCACTTGCGAACTATTGTCCACAATGTCACTACCCATATCACATAACAGAGGTAAGGGAAAGAATAGCCCGATCGACGAACTCGAGGTAAAGGTCGGAGAGTATTAAATATGCGGACTATCCGTATCGGGCTGGGCGGTGGGTAGGGTCGGGAGGCTAGCCGTCTTCCATACTCGAAACCGGCTATACGCGAGGACCAGAAACCTGTGGTTTAACTTGGAACGCCTCTCGTCAAGGCCAAGTCTGTGAAGCTGAACCTGCGCCCCAACGGGTGGTCGCAAGGAGATAAGGCACTTCGAAGGAAGTGCGTCTGTCTCTGAACCGTCGAAATGTGTCAGGCCCGGGAGGGAGCAGCACTAAGGCGGTGCGATTACGCTGTTGGGTCTACGTGGGCGATTCATAGCCTTGGTACAGCGGGTGGCTGTGCCGAGGGAAGCCGCAGGGTCCATCGCCCATTGAACCCTATATTAAATTTCGTTTTGGGTGATGTACGGCTTATTCGATCAACTCAGATCGAACATGGTACTGAAAAGATAATTAATACTCCTTATTCGCATGGCCAGATGGGCCGGGGTACCCAAGCCTGGTATGGGGCAGGCCTGCTAAGTCTGTGGGTGAAAGCCCTCGTGGGTTCAAATCCCACCCCCGGCGCAATAATATCAGAAATCGGAGAATAAGACGACCATATGGTGTTCGGCGGAGTGTGCCTGAAAAGGCCATTTTGTCCGGCGGCGTCTCTTGCTTAATGATTGTAAAGCATTGTAAAGCATTATAGGTCGGTTGATAACATACGATTACAGGTCATCTCATGCAAAATATATCGGAATCGACTTTTTCTGTGATCAAAGTAGCTTTAACCTTAATCCAACTGCGTCGTCAATACTTCGGTGAACCATTTCGCCTGCAAGGATTCTTGTTGCAATGGTCCTCTTCGAATCTCAACGTCTTTCGATGCTTTTATAGGCGTGACTTATTCTGGCCCTGATATCCCAAGAAGGTAAGATGATATGTCATCTCAACTTGCGGCAACCGAAGTTTCGGACTACGTGGTGTCCCTAAGGCGGCACTTTCACCAGCACCCTGAGCTTGGATTTAAGGAGTTTGAAACGGCCAACAGAATAGAAGCGGAACTCAGGTCGATGGGACTTTCTCCAGTAAGAATCACCGAGACTGGTATAATGGCAGATATCAAGGGTGGCGAACCAGGACGAATGGTGGCAGTACGCGCAGACATAGATGGATTACCTGTTGTGGAGGAAAATAATTTAGAATTCGCATCGCAAAATAAGGGCGTAATGCATGCATGTGGTCACGATGGTCACACTTCGATGTTGTTGGGTCTTGCTAAACTTCTGGTAAAAGAAAAGCCGAAGATCAAGGGGACTGTTCGTTTGTTGTTCCAACCCGCAGAAGAGTGCCCACCAGGAGGAGCCATAGAGATGATCAAGGCAGGGGCGATGGAGGGGGTAGATTTCGTCATAGGTCAGCATGTGGATGCCACCGTACCTTCGGGAAAGGTGGAAGTCTGGTACGGTCCAAGCATGGCGAACGCAGACATATTCAGAGTTACGATTCACGGCAAGGGTGGTCATGGATCTGAACCCCAAGATACAATCGATTCAATAGTTCTGGCATCTCAGTTTGTTGTTAACCTCCAAACAATAGTGTCACGGCGCAAAAACCCTGTCACCCCTGCGGTAGTAAGTGTGGGAACCTTCAATGCCGGTTTCAGAGATAATATAATAGCTCCAAAGGCAGAACTTACGGGGACCGTGAGGACCTTAAGTGATGATATGAAGGAATTCATCAAGGATGAAATTCAGAAGGTGTTGAAAGGAGTTTGTCTGCCTGTTGGCGCAACTTATGATTTCAGCTGGGAGGATGGATACCCTGTCTTGGAAAATGACCCGGGGGTTGCAAGGGTGTTTGAAGATGTGGCTACGGAGATTCTTGGTAAGGAAAGCGTACTGCATCCACCTCCCAGAATGGGTGGAGAGGACTTCAGTTACTTCACAAAGGCTACCAGGGGTGCTTACTACTTCTTAGGTGTAAGAAATGAAGGGAAAGGGATAGCCAGCCCTCACCACAGCCCAACCTTTAACTTGGATGACGATGCTTTGAAGTATGGTGTTGAGATACTGTACAGAAGCACACTCAGATTGTTGGAAAAGGGTGCTTAGACATTAAAGGATTTTCAGTGCAATGATCATTGACGAAGAATATAGCGCGTATCTTGAGCGAAATCAGGAAGATGGTTCTGAACTCTTCTGATAAAAGGGCAACCGCTCTAGCAGAACTTAGGGAGAGGGAAGACAGAGACCCTTTTAGGATATTGATAGGCACAATCCTTTCTCAAAGAACTAGGGATGAAAACACAACTAGGGCTGTCGACAACCTCTTTCAACAATACAAGAATCCTGCTGAATTGGCAGCTGCGAATGAGGATCAGGTGAGACCTCTCATAAGACCGGCCGGGTTCTATAGGGCGAAGGCGAAAAGCATCATAGAAGTGTCCCGCAGAATTGTTTCAGAATATGATGGGAAGGTTCCGAACAATTTTGAAGAATTAATATCACTACCCTCTGTGGGGAGAAAGACAGCCAATTGCGTGCTTGTTTATGGTTTTGGTAAACCTGCTATACCCGTTGATACACATGTGCACCGAATATCGAACAGGCTGGGGATTGTCAACACCAAAACACCCGAACAGACAGAGCTAGACCTGATGAAAAAGGTGCCAAAGAAATATTGGCTCCAATTGAACGAATTGTTTGTCAGATTTGGTCAAACAGTTTGCAAACCGATCGGTCCAAAATGTGACATCTGTTCTCTCAGGCCTGTCTGCGACTATTATCAGAACGTGATTTCTAAGCAGAAGAAAGACTCCTGAAAGAAACCAAACCATGACCAAACCATGAAACAGACCCTGAATCTTATCCTGATTTCTTTCCTGGCCGAAATTACACTTACCACTCTATCGATATACATCCCATACAGAGCTTACGAATTAGGTGCGAGCAACGTGACGGTTGGAATCATAGGGGGTGCGAGTTCTATCGTATATGTTGTTATGCCTTTTGTCATGGGTAGGCTTTCGGACAGGATAGGACAGAAGAGGATGCTTGCCGCGGGCTCCGTCACGGTAGGCTTGTTGAGTGTGAGCTATTTCTTAATCACCAACCCTTCTCTTTTCATACCGTTGAGGGTGCTGGAAGGTTTTGGCTGGTCAATGGTTTGGCCCCCCCTGGAATCACTTGTCAGTATAAGCAGCGAAGACCCATACAGAAGTTTAGCTAACTTCAACATCGCCTGGGGGACGGGTGCCGCCGTTGCACCTGTTTTGGGCGGTGCCATAGTGTTTTTGACAAAATCTATCAAGTATACTCTTGCATTATCCTTCATAGTGGCCTTCATTTGCGCTATGTTTGTAGTTTTAACTCCTTCAACCCATGGCCAACATTTGGAGCTGCAAACCAAAAGATACTCGCAGCCAAACTACGGGAAGACCACACTGCTTCCCCTCTACTTTTCGGCTATGTATGGTGTAACCACCCAGGTAATCACCACTTTCTTCCCCAGATATGCCACCACTTTGAGCCTGGGCGTGTTGGAATGGGGGAGTGTAATATCATTCTTCCTCTTTGGAAGATTGTTCGCTTTCATACTTTCCGAAAGGGTGAGAAGAAAGATAGGTTCGGGTAACGTATTCTGGATATTCTCAGCTTTCTCTCCTGTTTTCCCGATTTTAGCCATGCTTCTCGGGAGGTTATTTTTGCTCGATCTGTTAACGTCGCTGATGACAGGTGCCTGTATAGGTTACGTTTATTCAGCAACCATAAACAGGATGGTGGTGGGACCCGTTGAATATAGGGGCCGTGCTGCTGGTATGTTCGAGTCGTCAATAGGCCTCGGGACGTTTCTGGGACCTGTCTTGGCTGGCTATATAGCAGTGATGGGGGTTGGATTGACACTGCTTTTGCCTGCTGTGATGATGGTGTTTGCTGTAGTGATAGGCATAGTGGGTAGGGGAAGGTTGAACCCGGAGTTTTCGCAACAGTCTTGAACTCAGGACGGAGTTACCTATTAAAGACTTCATCAGAAAATGTTCGAACCCCTTCAAACACGAAAGTCCGGAGTCAAAAACAAAAAACATGTGACACATTTTGCCTAACAATCGCAGTAATCGATCCAAGTGCAGCGTACTACGGAACGAGCTTTGTCAGTATAGCGGGGAAGTAAGCTATCGCGGGCGTGATGAAGACAACAATCTTACGGGGCATCGCGTTCCTTAGCCTCAGGTATAAGATTGGAAGAAAGCCTGCGAGGATCGAAGCGGCTGGCTGAAGATAGGGTATGGGGTCTATGTTGGTCGTTCGAGGAGATCCCCAGTAGAGTGTTGCCCAACGGTGGAAACCTTCTTCTTGAGTGTGAAGGCTTTGGGTAACAAAGCTTTCAAGCTGACTTCTGCTAATCTCTTACCACTGTTGGATACACATACAACCTTCAAATCATCGGAGAATTCTGCTAGGAACTGCCTGCAAGCACCACACGGATAGATGATTTCGGACAGACTCGATGTCAACACCACCTTCTTGAAGTGCAGGGCTCCATCTGATACAGCCTTGACTGCTGCAACCCTTTCGGCACATATCGTCAGTCCGTAGGAGGAGTTTTCAACATTGCTCCCCGTGTAAACCTTTCCATTAGATGTCAACAACGCCGCCCCAACCTTTATCCTTGAATACGGCGAGTATGCATAGAGGAGGGCACCCCTTGCAAGCTCTTCCAGCTTCTTCGTGTTGATTTGCCCCATAGCTCGGGTATAGTATCTTCTCTAATTAACGGCTTTGTCCGGATTGGTCTTTTATGGAATCCCTTATAACCTCAGAGAGATCCTTCACCCATCCTTCCCCCATACCTTTAGTTCTTGAGGCATCCTTCAGCATAGCGTTGCAAAAGGGACAAAGAGTGACCACAGTTTTTGCACCAGATTCCGCAAGTTGCTCCATTCTTTGATGACTTATTCTCTTCCTCTCCTGTACCTCGTACCAGTAGTTCGCTCCCCCAGCGCCGCAGCAAAAGGTCTTTTCTCCATGTGGGTGAGTCTCAACAACCTTCCCCAGCATCTTGATCAGCCTTCTTTGTTGGTCAACAACATCACCATAGCGCGAAAGATAGCACGGGTCGTGAATTGTAAATTCCTCTTCAGACCCTCTGATCGACAACCTCTTCTCGGCTACCAGCTCCTCAATCAGCTGTACTTGGTGATAAACTGTGATCCCTTGCATCCAAGCATCGAGTTTAGGATAATCCTTAGAGAATGTATTGCAGCCATGAGGACATGTCAGTACAATCTTCCTCACTCCATATTTCTTGAATAACTCTATGTTTCCGAGGGCAAATTCTTGAAACAGGCTTTCCTCTCCTAATCTCCTTGCTGGGTCTCCACAGCACAACTCCGCATCTCCCAATATAGCGACACTTTCCAGAACCCCAAAACAACCGAGGATTTCAACCAGAGCCTTAATTGATGCCTTGGAACCCTCATCGAAACTACTCATGCACCCTACCCACAGTAAATATTCAAAGTTTGGATTCTCGTTTACCGTCTTAACACCAAGTTTTCTAAGCCAATCGTTTCTTCCTGAATTTGGAATCCCTAACGAATTCCTTACCTGGTGAAGATTTCCCAGAAGATCAGACTTCTTTTTATCCAATCGGTTTTCAGAAACCAAAGTTCTTCTCATATCTAATATCATATCAACATGTCTGACCCCGACAGGGCAACTTTCAATACAGGCCGCGCAGGTAGTGCATGCCCACAATTCCTCTTCGTTTATTGTAGGAAACACGCAAGAATCAGTCCCTTTTTGGTTTTCCAAGAGCCTTAGCTTTCTAACCAAGACCCGTGGAGACAAGGGACGACCAACAGCCGTCGCAGGACAGGCGGCTTCGCAAGCACCGATTTCTACGCAGGATTCGATCGAACTTCGCTCATAATCTTGAAATTGATCAATTGTCGACACACCCATCCTCACTTGTGAGGGGTCAACCCTCCCCTCAATAACGTCCTTGAGAAGGAACGGCACGGTTACATCCGACTTCGGTCTCTGGAAATTCATGTAGAGGTTAACGGCCGGTCCAGTGTAAAACACAGATATAACCACGTTTTTCACAGCATCAAGCGTTGTGGCGACAAGCCCAAAGCCACTTAACCATTCAAGAGTAGCCTGTGTTAACGTAAGCAATATTGCGAACATCATAACAGATTGAAGCATGACCGATTTCCTCTGAAAACCCTTCTCTGAATCAAGCATCCTGTGAACCCCAAGGCTCGAACGCAGTCTCAAGATCCTCCAAACGAGGGCTACCAGCAGACCCATAATCACAGGCAAACTCAAAACAAGTAAAACATCCCTTATCGCATACAAAGTTGAATCAAATGGGTCTATCAGGGTTAGTGCAATTGTTATGACAACGCCTCCAATTATTGAACCATGCATGATAAATACAGCATCGCCTTTGAAGAGTCGTGATAGCTCTTCCCTAAGCAGGGCTAGCAACGATTCACCCTTCACCTGCACACGTTTCTTCTTTACATGTAGAAGTAACGATGTGATTAGGGTGAATATAGAGGCTACAGCCATCAGGTAAGCAATAAGGTAATCAGGAGAAGATAGAGAGGCCACCATTTTCAGGACTAGCTCCCGAGTTCCACGTTTCTAATGCTTAATCTTTCCGAACCGCAGAAAAAGTTATTCATATAGGGGGTGCGGTTGGCACGCTATTATTGCTTTTGAGTCTGGTTGGTGGGATTGCTTTCTTGATTCGCGGTCTTCCCTCCCATGAAGTTACCTTCCAGCTATTTTATCATTATGTGAGTGAGAAAACCCACACCCTTTAGGGTGGGATGAAAGCGAGTTTTAGATATTAGGTGAATATAATTTATAATAGATGCTCTCAGCCTACAACTGTCATATATATCCCAAACCTGAGCAGGAGATGCGGTTAAGGCGCTCCCTGCTGTTGCTTTGCAACCTGTACAGACAACAGGCTGAGAGTGAAGAAGATAGATAGAAAGAATACAAGAAAGAAATGTAGAATCACATTAAGACTAACCGATCTAAGAGAAATATCTCTAGAAGAACGTAAAAACAGCATGAAACTCAAATCAATAACACACAGCCAGGTGGTGCAGAACGTGGCTGACAGAGTGTATACAGCATTCAAGAACTTCTTTGATAAGAAGGCGAAGTTCCCAAGGATCAAGCAGCCAAAGAAATACCGTTCTTTAACATATCCTCAATCAGGCTTCAAGATCAATCCAGAACGCGTGCTATATCTTTCAAACAAAGATAGGCTATATCAGAATCTTCTTCCACAGACCAATCTGTGACAAAATCAGGAGACTTACAATCAAGTATGAAGCTGGACAAACAATGGTATTCGCTATTCATAGCTGATAGGGAAAATCCAGAGAAACAGGAGATAGACTCGATACCAAAGAGCAGAATCAGAGGCATAGACTAAACCTTGGCCTCGATAGTTTCGCTACTCTCGATGAAGATGCTGCCGAATCGATAGAATATCCAGAGTTTCTCAGAGCCTCTTAAGAGAAGACCAGGGCATTACAGAGGAGATCAGCAAGTAAGAAAAATCGTTCAAAGAGATGGAGACAGGTACACTTCTCCCTTACTAAGCTTCATCTCCACGTGAAGAGGCAGAGGGAAGATTTTCAGAACAAATTCGTAACCAAGTTCTACAGAGAGAACGATATTCTTGTGTTTGAAAAGCTTAATGTCCGAAGAATGCTTCAAAATCATTCACTTGCCAAGTCAATCTCAGATGCCTCATTTGGTAAGTTCATCAGGAAGGCCATCTTCGAGGCAGAGATGCTTGGCAAGCACTTCATCGCAGTGGATCTATGGGGCACAACTCAGTTCTGCTACAACTGCTTAAGCTGGGTTACCAAAAGACCTCTCCGAAGGAAA
>Ga0080006_1171260_pt1 | contig 52329 bp, 63 predicted proteins | sample RS3BMetagenome_FD_69209 | JGI IMG/M metagenome (GOLD analysis project Ga0080006, IMG submission 69209) | Ferric oxide microbial mat and aquatic microbial communities from Rainbow Spring, Yellowstone National Park, USA - RS3B (SPADES... ... | reverse complement strand
TGAATCGCGGCGGGAGGGCGTCATCGACGCCGAGGGCACGCCCCACAACGCTGTGGAGAAGGACCATCAGCGCACCCTGACGACCATCGTGGGCGATGTGGTCGTGAGACGGAAGGCCTACCGTCATGACGGGTGTCCCAACCTTTATCCGGCCGACGCACAACTGAACTTGCCTCAAGAGCAATTCTCTCTTGGGCTGCGCCAGCGAGCAGCCATCGAGTCCGCCCGCGGTTCCTTCGAGGAGGCGCAGGCGGCAATCCACAAATCCACCGGCCAGCATGTGGGCAAACGTCAAGTCGAAGAACTGGCGCAACGGGCTGCTCAGGACTTCTCCGACTTCTATGCCCAGGCGCCTCATCAGGCGACCGACAGCGCGGATATCCTTGCCCTCTCGGTGGACGGCAAAGGCATCGTCATGCGTCCCGAGGCCCTCCGTCCAGCTACGGCCAAGGCCGCCGCCGAGTCCGACCAAAAGCTCTCCACCCGCCTGTCCAAGGGCGAGAAGGCCAACCGCAAACGCATGGCCGAAGTCGGTGCCGTCTACGACGCCACACCCGTGCCGCGCACACCCGAGGACATGCTCCGCCAAAGCAAGCCTACAGAAGATCCCAAACCCGCTCCCAAGGCGAAGAACAAGTGGCTCATCGCCAGCGTCGTCGAGGATGCCGCCACCGTCATCTCCCACGTCTTCGATGAGGCCTCGCGCCGCGATCCGGACCACCAGCGCACCTGGGTCGCCCTCGTTGACGGCAACAAGCATCAGATCAACCGCATCCAGGCCGAGGCCGAATCCCGCTCCGTCGATGTCCACATCATCGTCGACTTCATCCATGTCCTCGAATACCTCTGGCGGGCGGCGTGGAGCTTCTTTGCGGAGGGCGATCCCGCAGCCGAGGCCTGGGTGCTCGACAAAGCCAGAGCCCTCCTCGCAGGAAAGGCCGGTATCGTTGCCGCGGCGATCCGCCGCAAGGCCACTTGCCTCCGGCTCGACAAGCACAAACGCGCCGGGGCAGACTCCTGCGCCAACTACCTGCTCAATCACCGTCCCTACCTCGACTACGCCACCGCCCTACAGCGGGGCTGGCCGGTCGCCACAGGCGTCATCGAGGGCGCCTGCCGCTCCCTGGTCAAGGATCGCATGGACATCACCGGCGCGCGTTGGGGGCTTCAGGGAGCCGAGGCCGTTCTCAAGCTGCGCGCTCTGCGCCAGAACGGTGACTTCGAAGCTTACTGGGCCCACCATCTCGCGCAGGAATACCGCCGCATCCACCAGGCGCGTTATGCCAACGGGCACGTCCCTCGGGCCGCTTATCGGGCCGCCTAACCCTCCGCTGCCGCCTGCTGTTGCCGTTCCTGCAATGCCTGCTTGATCCGTACCTGCATCGCCATCAGCGTCGCGAACAGCCGCGCCTCCAGTGCCGCCGCGTCGAGTTCCCCGCTGCCGATGCCCGCCTCCATCTGATCAAGCAGTTCCTCCACCAGCGCGGCTCGCCACTCCTCCTCGTCTGGTCTGCGCGGCAGTTTGTCAAAGGCTGAGACCAGTTCCACCACCGCCGGCCGATACCGTCCACGTAAACCGGCGTACCACTCCTCTATTGTCGCAGGAGCGGGTCTGACCCGTCCTTGCCCCTTGGCCAAGCCAACCATCCTCAAGACTTGGCCCAATTCCTCAGGGGCAGCCAAGCCCTCCGGGGAACCATAGCTCTTCGCGGGTCAGACTTCCTGCCTGCTACGTCCCTCCAAAAGAGCCGCACCCGAGTGAGATCCATGAAAAAACCTTCTCTTTCTTCCTGGTTCCGAATTACCCCAGGCGCACCAGGATGCGGGGCTCAAGGACATAGGGCCCAAGAGCTTGGTCAGATCTTCGGATATGGCGTCTCTAAGGCGACGGTCCCGTCTGGCAACGCGGTCTCCCGGTAGTCGGAGAAGAGCATTGGCGCGGCCTGGGCGAGAACCCAGAAGATGCGAACGGTGAGCGCGCGGATCTCGATCTCGGCATGCGCGCTGGCCCGCATCTCGATGATGTGCCGCCAGGCGCGGACGTTGGCCGTCAGGACCATCGGCGCCGCCTCGGTCTCGTTGGGCAGCAGGGACCGGCTGCACTGCTGGACCTTCTTGCGGACGTCCGTACGCGCCTCGGCGCTGAGGATCTGGTCGCCGTTCTTCTGGCGGGCCAGCAGCATCTTGCTGAGGCGTTCGTAGGCCTGCTCCGCGGCGTCGATCCGCTCGCAGAACAACTGGTGCAGTTCGGGGTCGTCCCGGTACTCGGGTCGTTCCACGAAGCGCAGCACCCGACCGGAGACGTACCGCTGGCTGATCTGTGAAAAGGCGGTCCCGGCCCGGTGCCGTACCAGTTCGTGCGTCAGGCTCCGGGAGATGCCGTACAGCAACAGGCTGAAGGTGGCGTGCTCCTTAATGGGCAAGAAGACTCCGACAAGACGAAACCGGAGCGGCAGCATCGACCTGGGCTTGCAGGGCAGCCACGCCCTTGGTGCCCTGCGCAGGGATCCCAGGATAGGTCGTGTCGTTGCGCTGGCACCACCCGACGAACTGTTTGGCCGTAACCTTCAGTCGAACACAGACCTCGGCTACCGAGATGCCCTCCCGCTCCATTGCCGCGAGAGCATCCGTCGTGATCGGCAGCACGCGGGGCCGCCCCCGCGGAACCGCGGCGCGCGGCGTGGGCTTAGACTCCATGGCCAGAGCAGGAGTTGGCAGCGATGTGGCGACTGGCTCCGAGACTTGTGGTGCGGCGCCCACCTCCTGCTGTGGGGCTGGTGCATCCGGTGCCGGGGCCCGTGCAGGAGCAAGGGCCGGATCTCCAGGTGCTGCCTCAGCCTCTGCCGCCGCCTTCACCGCGCGGCGGGCCTGGTCGGCGGCGAGGCGGTCAAGGGCGCGCTGGATGACTATGATGCGTGGGTCATCCACGGCCCTCGGGATGCCCGGCCACTGGATGCCCACACGATGGCAAGCCCAGACAAGGGAAGCAAGCGAGGTCATGCCGAGTTCTTTGAGAGCCCGGGGCAGCGGCGTCCTTTTGGCAATCATGACCCGCAGGGTGTGTGCGGGCACCGGTATGTGGTCGAAGTCCGGTGCCGGGTGGATCTTGATGGTCACTTCGTAGGGAGGATCCAGAAAGCGTTCGGACAGGCCAGTTCTGTGTAATGCCAATGGGGGTCACCTCGCGAAGGCACTGTACCGCGAGGTGTACGCCCCACATGTTACGTGGGTGATTCAGGGTGGGCTGCTTCATGCCTGCGACGCCACTTGAAGACCAGGGCCAGCGCATTGTAGGCGACTTGCAGACCCCGTGCGTTCACGTAAAGCGGCGGGCTGGGAAAGGCCTCCGGCGATTCCCAAGCGACTGCAGCCATTCCCGGGAGACCGACCAGCGCAGCGGCGACGGCGGGGACGGCATGCGCAGGTCCTTCAAGGTGCAAGGCGTCTCCGTCTCGCCGAACCGCAACCCCTATGATTACGAGAGGCGCCCATGAGGATGGGGCGGTCACCGTCAAGGTGAAGCGTTCGCCACTCATGCCGCCGGCCAGGACCGAACGCCCCGAGAGGCGGTACCAAATCAAAGGAGACTGCAGGCAAACGACCATCTGGAACCCCTCCGAATCACCACAACTGTATCGCCAGCGGAAAAGGTCTCTTGAATTTTCGCGATACGCGTCGAGGGGAGTGTTTGGTGCTACGTCGCCGCTTCGTGGGCCTAGTCCTGACGGTACTTCTTTTCGGTTGGTCCAGCCCGGTCTTTGCTGCATCCGGTCACGGCCTTCAAGGACATCAAGAGCAACTTCGCCTATTGGGACATCGTGCAACTGCTGGGCGCCGGGGTCGTCAACGTGCCGCAGGACGGGCTGTTCCAGCCATCTGTCCCTGTGACCCGGTTGCAGTTTGCGGTCTGGCTGGCGCGGGCCCTGCACTTAGTTCCTCCGGCCAAGGAGACTGCCCCTTCGCCGACGAGGCCCAGATTCCCCCGGCGGATCGGCCACTGGTCTCCGCGGTTGTGGGCGCCGGCATCATGGCTGGCGTCTGGCACAACCTCTTCGATCCCATGGGCAACCTGACCCGAGCCCAGGCGGCGACGGTGTTCGGCCGGGAGTTGCAGAAGCACGGGCAGGTGCCTGACACCCGCTACTTCGGGGCGACGATTCCAGCCTGGGCGGCGCCGGCAGCCAGCGCGGCCGCCGCGAGGGCGGCGAATGAAGCGGCCGCCAGGTGCGGGCGGACCGCCATCACCAGGCAGGTGGAGATGGCCCCGACCGTGGGCGGGGCCAAGCGTTCGACTTGGAGACTGCCAATCCACTCACCACCCAGCGGACATCTTGTGTCATGAATCAAGAAGAGACCGGCGGCCGATCACGATGCAGTTGGTCCGAGGTACTGCGCGAGAATCAGACAAGAGTCAGACCGCGCGGCACAGGACGTGGACAAGTCCGCCAAGTAGGCTGGCTTCACGGTATCCCACACCTTGAGTGTGGTCTTGTCCACCTGGACCAGGTCAAGCGAGCCGTGCTTGTTCTTAGCAATGAACCAATGGCCTGGGTTGTTGGTATAGATTTCATGGACGAAGGTGAGATTGCGGGCTTGCATCAAAACAGACACATATCGATCTGTCCGCCACCTCACTCCTAAAACACCACAGGCCACACAAAGCACCACAGCAATAATAACGTAACCAGCTTTTGTGGCTTGCTCCCAAACGTACACAACTACCGCCTCCAGCTGTTCTTGATGGGAACGGAATCAAACTATCTCTGCGTGGATCGGTGATTGCTCACGATCAGCTCCTTCCGCTAACGCCGTTGATTAAGTGGGCAAATCCACTTTGAGAACTACCAACCGCGATCACGGTGTGGAACGGACCGAGGTCCTGTACGATGTTCTGGGGCGTCGGGCCTTGGGGCACAACCTCCTTTCGAGCGACACTATACCGCGGTTTTCGCATGGGCTAGACTTGCCGCGATAGGCGCATCTCTTGCGAAAACGTGCCCCATGCCCCATGCCACCTTCTGCCCGACGCCCGTGAAGCGTGTAAGCCCGAAGAGGGCGCGGATCCTGGCCTGCTGCGGCGATGCCGGGATGCGGTACACAGCCTTGCCGGTGAAGCCGAGCCGGAAGATCCCCGGACCGAGTCGCGCGAGGCCGGAGGAACCGGATACGGACGCCAGAGTGATCGCGGGCAGGTCGTCCGGCAGGGGGATGTTCGCGTAATACCGCCAAGCGCGCGCGAGGATCTGCAGCAGGAGGTCCGGATCGGGCAGTGGGAGGTCCCGGCCGCCCCGCCGGAAGGACAGGGGGGAGCAAAATTCGGCCTCGACATAGACAGGACCGCGGGTGGGCCCTGGGACCAGCGCCGCCCACGGACAGGCTTCGACCACTTCGAGGCCGCGGACGCCAATGCGCTCGCCGGCATCGAAGACTCCCTTGGCCTCGAGGGCCATCCAGACCTGACTGGCGGCCTCGTCCTTGAGAAAGCCGATGTCGAGTGTCGTACCGTGCAGAGACGGGGTGAATAGGGCCGGCGCCTCGCCGTCGTGGGCGGCATCCCCTAAGCCCCTCAGTAGATTGGAGACGGCGCCATGCACATCCCGCGGTGTCGCTGTACAGGGTCGGGCAAGAGTCGCGCGCAACCGGACGAGTGCCATTTGCAACCCCCTACCTTGTTTGCAAGCCCCTATGTGGAACGAAACCGTATGCAAGCGATGCTCCCACTCGCATGCGCCGCCTTGTTGCGCAAGCCCGTTCATAACAGCATCATACCGCGAAGAGAACATTGCCTGGGCCCGCCAGCACTCGCAGACTCAGCTGTGGATGATGGTGCAGTCGCTGAGCGCCGCGCAGAACGCTTTTCTGTCGTCGCCCTCGGAGGAGTCGGCCATCGTCGCAGTCATCGCCGCGGACGTGAAGCGCGTGGGGTACGTAGGGGTCAACCTCGATGTCGAAGGGTTGCCGGCAAGCGAGTCGGGCACCTACACCGCATTCGTCGCTCAGGTCGCCGCGGCTGTGCATGCTGAAGGAGCGAAGGTCAGTGTCGATGTGCCTGCGCCGTTCGAGTACGGCCCGGGGGATCCCAGCGTGGGGGCGTATGATTACCAGGCGCTAGGGCAGATCGCGGACCAGATCTGCGTGATGGCGTACTCGGTGCACTGGCCGGGCACGAAGCCAGGTCCGATCGCACCGCTGGCGTGGGAGAAGTCGGTCCTGGCCTTTGGCTCTGCGTGGGTTCCCGGATCCAAACTCGTGCTGGGCCTTCCGGCCTATGGGTACATCTGGAACGATACGAGCCTCGGGGCCACCGCGTACTGGGTGTCCGGGATGCTCAACGAGGCGGGGCAGCACGGGGCTTTGGTGTCGGCGGATCCGGCGTCTGGAGAGAACACCTTCTCCTATGAGGATCCGGGCGTGAGTTACACCGGGTGGTTCGTCGGTGGTCGGGGGCTGGCGGAACGGGTCTCCCTCGTGCAGCAGGCGGGATGGACCGGCGTGATCGCCTGGCGGCTGGACTACGGGGTGCGCGATTGGTGGACACCGTGGCAAGCGGCGTTCGTGCAGTACCACTGATCGGAGGCGTTCGGGATGTACCTGAGAACCGACCTGGCATCCAGTCAGGCGTCCAGCTACTTCCAGCAGGCTGCGCAGGCCTTGCAGGTCGCCACTGCACAGATTGCCAGCGGGACGCCGCTGATTTCGGCGAGCGTTAACCCGGCGGATTCTGCGATCTCCGCCGCCATGCAGGCCCAGGTCGACAATCTGGCGGCGGGGTACGAGAATACGCGGACGTCCGTCGGGATGCTCAACACCGCATCCGGTGCGATGGCGCAGATCCAGGGTCTTCTGCAGGACTTGTATAAGACGGCGACCCAGGCGGCGAACGGGGCAAATAACCTTCAAGATCGCATCGACATGCAGCAGCAGATGAACCAATACACGCAGGCGATCGCAGACTTAACGAACCAGACCCAATACAACGGCTTGCCTCTGTTGGCGGGCGTGCTAGGGCAGACCAACGTCGATGTGGGCCAGCAGGGAAAAATCTCGTTCTCACTTCCGGCCCTTGATCCGGTAAGTCTCGGGATCGCGGGGAACATCCCCACTGCGATTCTCGATAACGGCTGGTACACGGGTGGCGGCTACAATGCCGCCTCGTACATCCAGAGCGTTATACCGTTGGGGAACTTCGGCAGCGGCGCCCTGGTGGACCGTCGGTACAGCATCGCCTTGATTTCCGCGCAGCTGGACATGGCCCAGGGCCAGGGGTACCAGGAATACGTGTCCGGTTCCGGCACAACGAAAGTGACGGGGCAGGTGACCCTCAACCCCGATGGCAATGGCGGTTGGTTGGAAACAGGAGGGACGTGGGTTCAAACTGTCGGCGTGCTGACGCCGGTTTCGTCGACCGCGGCGAGCACGCACGGGGCGTGGGCGCCACTCAACTTTTACTATGCCGGTCTGACACCCGGAACCTACCTTTTCCGAGCGACGACAAACGGTGCGGGGACCGGGCTCGCCTCGTTCGAGTTCTCGAAAGATGGCGGCTCGACGTGGATTTCGTTACCCATTCCAGGCAACCCCGGTATCGCCGGCAACGGTTCCCTAAACCTGGTCACCGGGACGTCCATGGGCTTCAGCAACCCGAACTTCATCGGGATGGGCGTCGGCAAGCAGTTGAGCCCGGGAACGCCGCCAAGCATCTATGGTACAAGTCCAGGTCTTGGCCTCGATCCCAACTCGACACCGGGGGCCACCGACACCTATCAGCTCACATTCACACCGGCCGAGTACACGTACCAGTTGCAGAACGAACAGGGGCAGGGGATCGGAGCGCCGGTCACCCTTGTAGGCGGGCAGGCGGTCAGCATCCCGGGACAGTCCACGAGCCCGTCCAGCATGATCCTGGGGGACATGGCGACGGGAGAGGCCGTGCAGGTCAATCTGGGTCCCCAACCACTCTGGCAGTCAGGATGGTGGTTCAATAGCGGATTCAACATGATGAGCGGTCAGTTACAGACGGGGCCGGGTATCGGGCCGTGGGGGCAGTATCTGTACCTCAGTGCGTCGAACCAAGTGGCTCAGGGAGGGAACGGGGCGATCACCCAGCCGGCTCAGGTGAGTTCCGGTTTGTCGGTGCTGGGCTATCAGGCCGCTACGGTCGCGCAACAGAAGATCCTCCAGGCCATGCGGATGGTCAGCCAGGCGCAGGGCAAGGTCGGCGCCGTCACGGACCGGCTCGACACGGCCGGTACAGTGAGCCAGGTGGAGAAGGGGAACACGGTCTCTGCGTTGACCGGGATCGCCGACGTCCAGGTGGCGAAGGCAACTACGGCCTTGGCGGCCGACCAGGCCAGGGAGCAGGTCACCGCGGCGATGTTGGCGACGAGCGAGCGGATGCCGCGGTGGATTCTTCGGCTGTGGTCTCCCACGAAACTGCCTTAAAAGGTCTGGTTGTGTGAGGAAGGCGTTGGCCGCGGTCGTGTGCGCGAGCCTCTTGGTGGCCGGGTGTGGCTCCGTTTCGTTGCCCGCGGCCTCTTCGCACACGGCAGCGGCCCGGGGGACCAGTCAGGCAGGCAAGCTAACAAGACAGCAGGTTGCCGGGACGGTGCCGACAGCGGGCTCCTGCCACTTCCGCAAGGCGGCAGACGGGAAACTGCTGCCAGATCCGGCTTGCACCCCGGGGGCGACGGATACGCGGGTAACGCAGGGGGACATCGCTTCTACCATCTGCAAGGCGGGATACACGGCGGAGGTACGGCCCGTCGTGCAGGAAACGGATCATGGCAAGTACTTGCTGATGCGCGCGTACGGCACCCACGCCAAGAACGAACTGGATCACCTTGTGCCGCTGGAACTGGGCGGTTCGAGCAATCTTCAGAATCTTTGGCCTGAGCCAGGCCCAATCCCGAACGCGAAAGACAAGGTTGAGACGGAGTTGCGCGACATGGCCTGCGCCGGCGTGTGGTACGGCAAGCCATATCTGCCGTTGGCCGTGGCCCAGCGGCTGATCCGCACGAACTGGACCACGGCTGTGGCCAAGGCGCGAATGGATCTCGTGTCGAACAGGTGATCCGTCGGTGTATGCGTCTTGGCGTAAAGACGTGGCGGGCGCATGCGCTGGTGAGTTAATGGCTCGGTCCACGCATTCGATGTCTGGTGAGGCCGGTACAGTTGCATGCGGTTCCGGGACCTGGTGGCCGGGTGGCCGCGTCGGAGGTACAAAGTCGTGCTGCGCGATCTGTTGGTTGTCAGAGTCCTCGAGAGTCTCGCTGATCAGACGGACCCGGAAGTGCTCCAAGCCGCGCAGGGCGTGGAGGGGTGCGGGGGGCGGGCCGCAGATCTGGTAAAGATGTTGGCCCGCCGGCGAGGAGAGCGCGCCCGGGACCATGTGGCACGTATTGCTGAACATTCGGAAGAGGCCTTGCAGATCCACATCGCCCGCCAGCTATGCGCGGTTCGGGATGCGGTCTACCTGCGGCCGGCCTCGCGCGCCCGCTTGATTGCGGACGCCGAGCAGTGCCTGCCCTTTCTGGAACGGGTGCCGTCCCGGCTGCGGTCGGCGCTGACACAGGCATTGGAGTTGGCCAGGCGAGCCGCGTAGATAGACGCACCTTTCTGGCGGGAGCCGAACGGCTGCCGCCTTTTCGGCGTTGTCGGAAAAGAAACAGCCCGGAAGCGCGATAGAGTGTCCGTCCTGGAAGGGGGGATGATTGTTGAAGAGGGCTTTGAGTGCGTTGGCGGTCTCGGCGGTCCTCGTGGTTGGCGGAACCGTCCAAGCCAGTGGAGCCATCCCGACGTACAGCGACTTCCAGGCGTCGGCTTGGTGGGCACCGTACGTCGAGGTCAGTTCCAGCCTCGGCATCTTCGAGGGGTACCCCAACGGCACGTTCCAGCCCAACGGGGAGATCACCCGGGCGGAGTGGGCGACGGTCCTGGACAGGATCGGCAACTACGGTCAGGGGACGGGCCCGACCGGGTTCAAGGACGTCGTGCCAGGCCAGTGGTATACGCCGGACGTCGCGGCGCTGGTGACGGCGGGCATCATCCGGCCGGCGGATTACCCCGGGGCAGTGCTGGACCCGAACGGGCCCATCTCGCGTCTGGAGATGGCGACGTGGGCCGGCCGGGTTCTCGGGCAGAAGGGGGTCCCGTTGCAGGATCTGGCGCGGCTGTACGCCGACGGGATGGCGTCGACACCGAAGACGCTGACGCCGCAGTCGATGTCGGCGATCGAGCACGGGCCGGTGACGTCCTACGGCCAGTTGCAGTGGTTCCAGGTGCCGACCCCGGTTGTGTCGGCCACACCCGGCGTGACGTTCAGTGATCTGCCGAGCAAGACCCCGCACTACGGCGACGTGATGGAGACGGTCCAGTACGGGGTCATCCAGGGGTTTCCGGGAGGCACGTTCCAGCCGGCGGGAGAGACGACGAGGGCCCAAGCAGCGAAGGTGGCCGTGCTGTTGTCGGGAGACCTGACGACATCAGGTCCGAACCTGGACCCGCAGGCGGTGCTCCAGGGGATGGAGACGGCGGTGGATACCGCGCAGGGAGCTCTGCCGAAGACAGGGGCGACCGCGGCGGAGGCGGAGAGTGCCCTGCAGGCGGCGGGGATCGGCCAATACGCGGCGCCGAGTATGCTCACCGGGCAGAACGGCCTTGGCGCTTCGCTGGTGGCCTTCCGGCAAAACGCGCCGGGCTCCAGGACCATGAAGCACCAGGTGCTCGAGTGCCGGACGGACTCCACGGGGGCGGCCGAGGCGGAGGCAGAATGCGCGTTCTCTGTGTCGGCGATCTCCTGGACCGGGACTGCGGGGGCGCCGCAGGACTTTGGCACGCTGGTCTTCTACGTGCTGGACGGGTCCGCGTGGAAGGTGTCGGCGGCGGTGGGGTATCAGGTGGTGCCGCCGTGGTTCAAGGGGGGTGGCAGCGGTGCGACCCCGTAGCTGGTTGGCTGGGATCGCGGCGGCTACGGCTGTGCTCTTTGCTGCAGCCCCGGCTCTGGCTGTTGCCCCGTCCCCAGACCCCGTGTGGCCGTACTATGCGGGGATGATGGCCGGGTCCGTGTGCTTCGATGCCGTCTGTGACAACGCACCGGCCTATGAGTTCGCGAAGACTGAGGCGTACAGCCCGGCCTGCGGGTGCATGGCCGGATACGCTGGGACCATAAGCGCGTTCGTCCCTGCAGACCTTCAGGGCATTGTGCTGAACAAGTACGTTGCGGCTGGGGTGCCGGAACGAAACGGATGGCTCGCGGCGTCGCCTCACTTCTGGCCCGATCTTGGGGTGTCTGGCCCGAACTGGCCGTATGAATTCATGCAGCCGACGTACAACGGTGGCGAGGCCAGTTTGTGGGGTGGCGGCGGGGTCGTCGGGTTCGATATGCACCTGTACAACTATGGACAAGGAACACCTTGCACCACGTTGACAGTCAATGCGGCGGGGTCGGTGCAGTCCGGCCAGTCTTTCGATGTGACGGGGTGGGTGAACCAGGCCAACTGCCAATGGGGACAGCCACTTCAGCAGGTGTCGGTGAATCCTGCCTGGGGTGGCTTGTCTCCGCAGGGGGCAGGGTCGTGGTTCGAGGGGATCCTCACCGCGCCAGTCGTGGGCGCGCCACAGCAGGTGGAACTGGCCGTAACCGCCATGGACTCCAATGCGGACTATCTGTACGGCTACGCCAATGTGACCGTCGTGCCTGCCCAGCCACCAAGCATCCAGTGGTTCACGTTGACACCCGGAACGGTGTCTCCGGGCGGCGAGCAGATCTCGGCCCGGGTGGGCACGAGTGGGACCGTATCCAGTGTGACCCTGAGCCTGCCGTGGGGTGGGACCGTATCGCTCGTGGGCAATAACGGGACGTGGACGGGAACCTTTACGGCGCCAACTCCGGGGTATGGGGAGACGGTCAATGTCCAGGCCGCCGCGGGCGGATCGGACGGGACGGTGACGGCAACCGCGCCGCTGCAGATCATCCCGGCTCCCTACGCGGCCATGACGGTGTCGCCCTCGAGCCTGCTCGTGGGGCAGTGCTGCTTCTCCTACCAGGACCAGACGAACACCTTCGGGGGCGGGCCGGACAGCCCGACGTGGACCATCTATGGACCCAACGGGGCACATGTGTTCCAGGGCGCCGGAGGGATGCCGACCTCGTTTCAGCAGCCGGGGACGTACATGGTCACGCTGCAGGGCAAGAACGCCTACGGGGTGGTGTCGGGAAATACGGCGTACCAGTGGATCTCGGTGACCGAGCCGCAGCCGGTGGCGGGCTTCACGGTCACGCCGAACCCGGTGCAGATGAACGACCCTCTGTACTGGGTGGACGAAGCCCAGGGCGGGCCCGGGGCGTGGGTGTCCGCGGAGACGTGGACGGTCACGGACGCCGCGGGCAACGTGGTGTGGAGCAGCAGCCACGCGCCTTCGGCGGCGACCTTCGCGGACCCCAGCCAGGGGGCGGCCGAGACGTACCTGGTCACCCAGGCCGTCGAGAACAACGACGGGCAGTGGGCCTACGCGAGCCAGCCGCTGACGGTGACCGCGCCGGCGCCCAACGCGGCATTCACGATGAGCCCGGATCCGATGGTGACCGGGTGGCAGACGGTGACGTACACCGACCAGTCCACGGCCGGAGGGCCCGGCCTGACGATCACGGCGAAGAAGTGGACGGTCGCGGGGCCCGGGGTCCATGCCAGCGGTTCGACCTCGGCGTCCCTGCCGGTGTCTTTCAAGCCTGGGCAGTACACGGTGACGCTTGAGGTGCAAAACAGCGCGGGTGTGACGGCTCGGGTGTCGCACATCCTGACGGTGCAGCCGCAGCCGACGATGAGCATTTCCGTACAGCCTGGCGTGCTTTCGGTGGGCGGGCAGGTGACGGTGAAGGCGATCTGGTCCGGCTGGGACTCGATGAGCATCGATGCCGGCCAGGTGGGCGGCGGGATCGTCTCCGAGACGGGGACCGGTTCGTTCGACCAGACCTACACCCTCGGCCAGAAGGGGACCGTGCAGGTCTGCGCCACTGGGTCCATCGACGGGACGACCCGCGAGCAGTGTGCCAGCGCGACGGGGGAGTACGCGGCATTCCCGGTGATCGTTGGCTGAGAGGGTGACGTCCGCGATGGGGCGTTCCGGCGGGGGCCGGGCGCCCCTTTTTCGTTGGTTTGACCGCGATACACTGCCTTCCCTGAGGGGGAGGCGGACATTGAGCGCGGTCGTCGAGACCCAGGAAACAGCCAGTTGGTTCTTCGTTGTTTCAGGTCGGCCGGTCCCGGCGGCGCGGATGACCCAGAGAAGCAAGTATGTGCGGGGAGGCCGTGAAGAGCGCCATCTTGCCCACAAGCAGGCGGTGGGCTGGCAAGCCAGGGCTGCACGTGTCCCTCAACTGGAAGGGCCGGTACGGTTGACCTGCACGTTCTATGTTTCCGGCCGGCAGCCCGATCTCAAGAATCTGATCGCTCTGGTCGAGGACGCCCTGCAGTCGATCGCCTACAAAGATGACGTGCAGGTTGCTGAGTACGGACCGATGCGGCGCATCCCCTGCGCTCCGGAAGATGAGCGTACTGAGGTACTCTTGGAGCCGATAGAACGGCAGTCCAAGAGACCGCCGCGGCGGAGATCATGAAAGTGTGGGGGTTTTTGTCGTGACCGAAGAGGAGAGGCTTCTGGGCCGGGACATATTGCAGGGCATCTGCCAGCAGGTACCGATGCCGATGTTGCGCCAACTGGTATCGGCCGCGCCCGTGCGCCTTCCCAAAAAGGCGATGGACAACCGAAAAAAGCTGAGCCTGCACCTGCAGCGGGCATGGGGCGAGCCGTTGGCGGACTACATCACGAACGCCATGGGCAGCGGGATGCGGCTCGTTGCGCAGGGGCCCGAAGAGATTCGGGCGCGTGTGGACAAGGATGGCGGTGCCTCGTTCCTGCTGATCGCCGGGTGGACCCTACAGCGCATGGGCAAGGCAGAGGTGTTCGAGCAGGCGACCGCGGGGATGGATCTCGATGAGTATCACAAACAGAGGCAGGCGGGTATCGAGTGGGGTCGGACGTACGAAGAACTGGAAGCCAAGCGGCTATCCGAAGAGCGCCGTGCGCGAGCTGCGGCGTCGGCCGGCCTGCAGGCGGCCGAGAGGCAGGCGGCGGCCGCGAGGGAGGAGGCCGCGCGCCAGATCGGCCGGACCCGGCGCACGGTGCGGCGGGCCGGGGAACTGCTCGCCGCGGCACACCGGGACAGGCGGCGTCTTCAGGAGGAACTGGCGTCTGCCAAGGCCGAGGTCGATGCCCTGCGCGAGATTCTGCGGGAGCGGGACGAGCAGGCGCGGCGGCTGGTGGCGGACTACGAGGAGCGCCTCGCGGGCCGGAAAGCGGTCAACTACGGACGGGTGCTCGTGGTCGGGGATCCGAACAGGGCGGCGGGGTACACCGCCGAGGCGCTCGCCATGGGGGCATCGTCGGTCGAGTTCTTCGACGGCATGACGCATCCGAACGACCTCTTGGCGGGGCTGTGCGCGTCGGCGGACGTCGTGGTGCTCAACTTGGCATGGTGCAAGCACGTCACATCCGAGGCGGTCGGGCGGAGCCGGGCCCGGGTGGCCCGCATGCGCGTTGCCGGCCTGAAGGCGTTCAGAGAGGCACTGGAAGGAGTGGGCGGTCATGTGGCAGGAGATTCCGGGCGTCGGGCGGCTCTCGTTCGTTGAGGTCTACGAAGAATGTGACGGGCCAAGGCTCTTCGCGTGCCGGTCTGAGGCCGGCAAGAGGTATCTGGTCTTCTCTGCTGCGGAGGAAGATGGAGCGAAGGTTTGGGTGCTTATGCCGATCAGCGACGGGCGCTTGGCCGATGTCCGAAGTGGGCGTGTGTCGCTGCGGGACGCTGTTCAGCGATGCGAGTTCGGCGAGGTGATCTTGGCCACCGTCCCGTTCGACGGAGTACCGCAGGTGCGCTTCCTGCTGCCGGCGGACGTTCCGGACAGCGACCTGCCGGAGCCGGATACGTATCTCAACCGCTGAGAAAGAAAGTGTCATTCCCCCCGATAAGGTGCGCTGGGGGGGATGAAGGGTTGCGGTGGTATGCGCGCCTCTTGGGTGTCTTGCTGACGGTTGGTCTGGTGGCGGGGGCGGCGATTCCGGCGGCCGCGGATGGCTCTTCGGCGAAGTCCTGCGCGAGAGTGCAGGCGGCGTTGACGGTTGAGCCGCTGATGACCTACTTCTTGTACGTCCAGAGGCTGGCCGCCCAGTGCGGGATCCAGGTCGCGGTGTCTCCCGGCGATCCTCTCTGTCCTGGTTTCGATGCTGCCCTCGCGGTGGATCCGTCGTTGAAGGACGACCCAATGCATGAGATTCCGGCGCAGGTCGAGATGTGCAAGCTCGAGGCCAAGGTCAAGCCGGTCGACACGGGGCCGATCGTCCCGCACTCGACGCAGCCGATCCAGGTGACGCCGCAGCCCATCACGGCGCCCGGCACGTTCCAGGACCTGAGCGGGTACGGCTGGGCGAGCACCGCGATCAGCACGCTGGCCAAGGACGGGATCTTCAAGGGGACGGCTCCCGGGGTGTTCGCGCCGGCTGCGAGCCTGACCCGGGCCGAGTTCGCGACCCTGATGGTGCGAATGTTCCACCTGCCGGTGCCGGCGCAGCCGCTGGCCTTCGTGGATGTACCGTCGACGGCTTGGTACGCCAAGGACGTCGAGGCGGCGGCCCCGTACATGAGCCGCTTCACGGTGCCTGGCGGGACGGCCTTCGAGCCGGACATCAACATCAACCGAATCGAGGTCGCCGCGACCATCGGGGCCATCGAGATCGCGGACGGGAACGCGAAGCACCCGTCCGCGAGCGCCGCGGCCGCCGTGTGGGCGGGCTTCACGGACGGGAGCCAGGTGCCGGCGGGACTGGCGCAGGACGGCGCTGTGGCCGTGCAGATGGGCCTCATGAAGGGGCTGCCCGGCGGGACCTTTGGCGTCCTGTCCGCGCTGGACCGGGCCCAGGCCGCGGTGCTGCTGTACCGGGTCCTGAGCACGACGGAATCCATGGGCCAGACGGTGCCGGGTTCCGTCTACGGCACCACCTACGGCTCAAGCACCCAGCCGGCCAACTATCTCCTACCCTGACCGCGTCCGTTAAGCGCAGAGGGCCGGTTCCCCGAGTGGGGAGCCGGCCCTCCGTGCGTCTTGGAGCTTGGCGGTATCAACCGCCGGGCTTCAGTTGCTGACGGTCGCATGTGTGGTCCGGACCCGCCCCAGGCGCCCCGCCCTTGTCGCGTCGATTGGGCTCCATCGCTTGCAGGGCATCAGTCGCCATGGCCCGGGCGACCCGGTGTGCTGTGAGGTCGATTCTGGCCATCCGATCAACGAACGCCGCCGCTTCGGCGTTGGCCCGCTGCTGGGCGAGGACGTCGTATTGCCGGGCTCGCCACCGGCCGCCAAAACGGTAGTCGTCCCGCTTGCTCAAAGTCTCCACCCCCAGTTCCGGCATCCCGCGTCCGCCACCGGCCCCCAGGGCGGCTTCGCCGCGCCTAGACATCCGCGGGCACCGCCGAAGTGGGCATCTCGTGCCACTGGCGGCCGTCGAGGAGGGCGCCGGCGGCCTTCTTGCCAACGCGATAGACCCTGATCTCGTTGAAGCCCGATCCGACGAAGGCCCGCCTCTCGGGGCAGATGTTCAGGGCTGCCTCTGGATTGGACGCCGCTAGTTGCGACGGCTGCACGTACTCCCCCCACTGCTTGAAAAAAAACGGCGTTCTGGATGACGAGCACTGCCGCCGGATGTCCCGTACCCAGTCTGGGTGCATCGGGCGCGATCCGGGGCCAGACTCTCCGCCGACGATGACCCAGTCAATGATGTCGGGGAAACAATCCGGGCACGGACGCCCCCGAAGCAGCACGCCGTGGTGCCCGCACCGTGCCCCGGGCGGCGTCATGGCCTCGGACGCCTCCGGGCCCAGGAACTCAGCAAGGTCCACCGGCCCCAGCAGCGGCTCGCACGACAGAAACCGCACCTCCGCTGGGCAGTTGAGAAGGTGGGGAATGCGGGTGTTGGCGGCGGACTGGTCCTCCACACTCGTGCCGATCCAGACGTTTGGGAGAGGCCAGCGGGGATCATCGGGGATGCCGAGGATTGTGCCCTCGCCTGTCTGCCGCAAAAGAGCTGCTCGCAGGATGTGCCGACGCCGCCACTCCTGGCCGTCCTCCGGGAACACGTTTCCAAGCGCGGTGGAACGCCGTTCCAAGGATTCGAACCACGCTGCCATCCGCGCTGGTCGCTTTGTTAACACCTGAAAGGTGTGCTGAGGAGCCGCCGCCATGGCGCCCCAGACGGCGCAGATGTACTCGTCGGGCACGTCGAGGTGAAACAAGTCGGACATCGAATCCACGAAGACCCGGCGGGGTTTGGTCCAGTGCAAGGGCAACAGGAGTCGGTCGGGGTGCAGAGTCAGGCGGAAGGGTTCGTCCCTCGGATAGCCCGCCCGCCCGGCTAGGCGCTTGGCCATGCGCGCGGCGTAGCAGTTCTTGCAACCCTGGCTGACCTTGGTGCAGCCGGAGGTGGGATTCCATACGTCGGTGGCCCATTCGATCTTGGTGGGCACAGAATCAGCCCCTTTGTACACGATTTCATGTTGCCAGTTGCAGGAATGGACATTGCATCGTGTCTGCACCAGAACATCGTTTCCTGTCGCCGAAGTACACCGTATCGTGTCACTGAGAGGGCAAGATCGGGTTCGGTTTCTCGGCTTGGACGCCCGGGGCGATGCCCATGTGCTCCCCGCACAGGCCATGCGTTCCCACCGAGTATCCGACATTTGTGCGTGGGCGGAACGGAGGCATTCGGCCAAGGCCAGCACGCGCGGATCGCTCAAGATCCCAGCCGGCTGGCGAGGTGCTGGCTTGTTCGGCCGCGGCCCGGCGCAAGTGGCGATATCTGCGAGCCCCAGCCCATCCTTCATGGCCGCGATCTCGCGCAGGATCTGGAGTCGGTATTTGGTCAATTCAGGCCGTTCATGTGCACGTCACCTCGTTGCTTGGAGCGCCAACCGCGGCTGCGCCTCGGGCCATACCCGGCGGCGGCTCATGTCACAGTACCCGGGATTCGAGTCGAATCCGATCGCGTGGCGGCTGAGCCGCGCGGCCACCGCCAGGGTCGTACCGCTGCCGCAAAAGGGATCGAGCACCGCACCTCGCTCGGGGCAGTACGCGCGGACGAAGAACTCCGGCAGGGCTTCAGGGAATCGGGCCGGATGTGGCCACTTAGAACGCTGCTCAGGTGCCGCCCATAGCACGTTGCAGGCATCCCGGCCAGCAGGGTGGACATACTCTGCTTTCTCGCGCCGGACGTATGGATGCACCTGTCCAGTGTGGTTGCCGTGGTGGCTCGAGTGCAGGTATCCGCGCGCTGCTCTCCGGATCGTTGTATCGGAGTACGGCCGGCGGATGTTGTCGCGCCCGAAGTAGGCCAAGCGCGGCCCGCGGCGGAAGACCCAAATCGGTTCCCACTCAGGAATCAGGCACGTGCCCCGGTGCCCGGTGGGGATGGCGTTGGCCTTCACCCAGCACATGCGCTCTTGCAACTCAAGATCGGTCTCGCGCACCACCCGGCCGGCGACTTCCTCTGGATACATCGCCCCGCCCTGCCCGTTGAGGTTGAGGGCAAGAACGCCCCCTGGGACGAGGACACGAGCGATTTCCGCGAGGATCGGCAGGAGCCAGTCCGCGTACTTGTCGGCAGAGGGTGCGGGATTGGCCCCGATGTCGCCGCGGCGTCGGGCTGCTCCGTAGCGGATCAGCCGGGCGTAGGGCGGGCTGGTCACGCAAAGGTCGCAACTGCCGCCCGGCTCAAGGCGCAGAAGGTTCAGCGCATCACCACACTCGATGCGAATGTTCGGGGTCAAGGCGGTCATGGTGTCCTCCGTGTCCGAGGAATGGTTCGCAGCACTGTATCGCCGGCGTCAGGCGAAAGAGGGCCAGGACGGGGGTCTTACTTCATGCACACCCCATACTTGCACACCTAACGGGTTAGGTGTAGCCTATGCCCAGAGACGAACGACGGGGGTGGCGAGGATGGAGCACAACCCGGGAACGATGCCGGTCACGACCCAGGCCCGCGCGGCGATGGCGGAGCGCGTCATGGAGTTGATTGCCGAAAGGCGATACGGCAGCATCGCGGCATTCCGGCCGGACGGCAGCGGCGGAACGCTCTACGCGACCGACGTGCGGTACGTCGGCGGCGCCTTCGCCGGCAAGGTCGTCGTGCGCATCCCATGCCCGGACGGGGACGCGGAGGAGGCAGCCGTTGAGGCCGTGGACGCGGCGTGCGAGCGGTACGCCGAGGCGGTGGCGGACGAGGCGCAGTAGGGGCCGCCAGGGACGCGCCTTCGGGCGTGGGCCCTTCCGCTCATGGGGCACAGATTTCGGGGGGTGGACGGGATGAAGAACGAGACGATCCGCGAGGTCTGGGAGGCAACAGTCCGCACCGACTACGGCAACGGCGCGGCGAGCCGGGTGACGAGGCCGCCCGTGCCCACGCCTGATACCTGCCCCTCCTGCGGCGCGACCTACATCCGCCGGTCCTCACTCCAGACGGCCGGCGGCCCGTGTCCCGTCTGCCGCGCCCGGCGCAACCAGAGAGCAATGCGGGAGCGGCGCGCGGCCGCTGGTATGTGCACGAGGTGCGGCAGACGGCCGCCTGGCGGTGGTCGCGCCTACTGCGACGAGTGCACCACTGCAACCAACGCAAAGGCCCCCGCCCCGGCGTAAGCCAGAGCGGGGGCCTTCTTTTCAGGCCTCCCCGCGTATCAGGCGGGGGACCGGCATCTGAGGAATGGAGACGGCGATGCGCCACATCATGCGGACCCAGACCGCAGTGCCGTAGGTGCTCAGAACCAAGGCACCGACCGACGACGGGATCAAGGTCTGGAGCATCGATTCGGCCACGGCACGCGCCGCCGGGGCGGGCACCGCATTTCCAATTCTCTCCCTAAAGCGGGCCTGCGAGTTGCCGACCAGCGTGAGGGGGCGGCCGTCGCGCATGATGGCTGGCAGTCCCTGCAGGCAGGCCAATTCCAGCGTGGTCAGTGGCCGGTGCCAGGTCCCGTCCTCCGAGATGATCACCCAGACGCCGCTCTCGTTGTTTGCTGGGATGTGGATGCTGGTCGCTTCGGTCGGAGAAATGGGGCGCGGGTCCCCGACGCAGGGCGCCCCTTCCTGGACGTCCGTCATGCCGGTCACCGTGTGGGCGGGACCGTCCCATTCCTGGATGCCGTACTTGTTGGTGTATCGGCCGTTGGCGTCCGGTAGCCGGATATCCGCCACGGATTGGCCGCCGCTGCCGACCGAGTCTTCCGCGGTGACGGTTGACGCGGCCTGGCCCCATCCATGGACCGAGAGGTCTCCGGCGCGGCGCGTCGGACGGTCGGGAACGTGCGGATCCGCGACGCAGAGGGCCCCGCTACCGACGCGATCGCGGATGCAGGGATCGGCGACAGATGCAGGTGTGGTGCCGCAGGAAGGCCGCATGTTTCCGGTTACTGTCCCGGCGGGCTGCTCCCAGTCCAGGACACCGTACGGGCCGCCCCGGGGGTCGGCCACGGCCTGGGCACCGTTGCTCGTTCCGACGCCGGCGGCACCCGTTACGGTTCGTGACGGTCCATCCCAGTCCGCCACGTCGTAGGATCCCTCGCGTGGTGTGTGCCGGAGTCCGGGATCCGCGACCGCCGCAACACCGTTGCTGCCCCGAACGCTGGCCGACCCGATGACGGTGTTGGCGGGCTGATCCCATAGATTGACCTGGAAGACACCTTTGCGCGGGCTGTGCCCGAGTCGGGCATCCGCAACCGCCATACCCGACTTGCTCGAAAAGGAGCCGCTTTGGCCGGTGACGGTCTTCGCCGGTTCTCCCCAGCGAATGATGCGGAAGTGCCCGCGCCAGTGCTGTCCGGTGGGGCGGGGATCCGCCGCGGACGCGGCACCGCCGGCCGGCCGGGTTGCAGCCGTCACGGTACCGGCAGTGTCCTCCCAGCCGGTGACACGGTACAGGTGTTCGTAGTAGTCGCCAGGCAGGCGCGGGTCGGCCACGGAGACGGCGCCGTTGCTCGGGCCGGATCCACCGGTGACGGTGCCCGCGGTGGCCTTCCAGTCGGTGACCCGGTAGGTGTGGTCATACTGGGCGGCCTCGGCGGTGATCCCGAAGGAACCGGGCGCGATGTTTTGCAGGTCTCTCCAATCGCCGCCGGCGGGTATCAGGGCAAGGCGTAGCCACGTCAACCAGTTCAGTCGGGGCAACTTGTGCAGAGGGCCACTGGCAGGATCGTCAGGCATGGGCAGATCCCCGAGGACGCTGCCAATGGCCTTCACTTTTCTCCGGGGCGGGTGATAGAGGAAGGACGGGATCTTGGCGGCATGCCGGGCGACCAGGAGGTACCGCCGCCGGTGCTGGGCCAGCCCGCCGACTTCGCCCACGTCGTGGATCCCATCCGCCACCTCATAGCCGTAGGCGTGCAGCAGAGCCTTGATCCGGTCCAGGAGGGGCTTCCCCCGGGACGTGATCCGGGGGACGTTTTCGAAGATGATGAGACCTGGGGGATTGTCCTTCCACGCCTCGACGGTCAGCCAGATGCCGCGGACCGTTAGATTGTTGAGCGCCTGGTACTTGCGGGACTCGGCCTGGGCCTTGGGCAACAAGGCAGACAGGCCCTTGCATGGACTGGAAGTAAATACTACATCTGGGTGCTCGTTCTGGGCGGCTGCCCGGATATCCTCCGGGGTGGCTTCGGCCCATCCGGCTGGGGGCTCGTGACCGTGGAACGCGGTGTAGTCTTCGGTGCGAAAGAGGTCCAGTCGGGTGGCGGGGATGCCGGTCAACTGTTCGAAGTCCTGGCAGGCCTCCGGGTCCACGTCGACGCCGCCGAGGGTATTAAACTGACCCTTGAAGCCCCGCCACTCTCCCTTCGCGGCCTGGAAGCCGAGGGCGCCGCCACCGAGGCCGCAGAACAAGTGGAACACGCGGAACTCGAGGCTCTGCTCTTCCATCAACCAAATCCCCACTCAGCGGTTTGCCTGCCAGGTGGCCTCCGGCGTCCGCTGAGAATGAAAAAAGCCCCAGGGCACAATACCCCGAGGCGCTTTTCCAACTTTGATGCTGAGGGCAAGCCCACCCGGCGGCCAGGTTGGCCCCGCCGGAAGCCCGTCGCCGTCCAAGGACGGCCTGCGCTCTGAGCCTCGCGCATTGGCTTGTCCGCCGATCCTGTCTCCGGACGGAAAGAGGGCGCCGGTGTCGGAATCCGGTCGCCGTGGTGGGTGGCGAGCAGCAGAATCTCGCCACGGCGCGCAGTGCGAGCGTTCCTGATCCACGACGAAGGTACTCCCTGAAAGTAGGGCGGTCAAGGCTGACAGGCGGCGCTCGGATATGGTAAAAGTGGAATGTGGACGTGGCCGGATCGCTGCCGGTCAGGCATGGGATCCAGTCTCCCATGCCACACTCAGGCGGAGAATACAGTTTCTCTACCTCTTCTTCCGACCGGGTGCCGATACCGGCGGACCAGCCAAGCGCGAGGCTTAGAGCGCAGGCCGTCATTATGACGGCGCCGGCCAGCAGCCAGGCAGAGAGGGGCTGCCGCGGTTTCGCCGCGAGCTCAGCAAGGTACTGTTCTTTTTGCGCCCCGGGGGCTTGTGCCCTTGGGGTTTTTTGATGCCCACGGAAGGAGCGAGGCGATGTTGTTGTCGTGGCTGTTCAGCCCCACGCGGCGAAGGCGGGCAGCAGAGGCGAGGCGCGTGCAGCGTTCTTTACTGATGCCGCAGCAGTCCGTCGAGGTCCTTCTGCGCCAGTGGCCGCATCTGAGGGGCGATCCTGTGTTGGTGGCCAAGATCTTCGACGTCTCAGTGCACCAAGCCAGGATGCGGCTCGCTGAAATCCGATGAGGGGGATGACGGGAATGGACGCCGCCGAAGTGGTTCTGATCGACCGCAGAAACATCGTTTGCGACTACATCGAGGCATGCCTGCGCTTTCTGAAAGAGCAAGACCTCATCACGAGGAAGCGCGGTGGGGAGGAGTGGCTTCTTCGCTTGTCCGCCTCGACGGCGGTGGTGATGGAGACGACCCTGCGCGGCGGTCCGGCCAACGGGCGGCAGTTCGATCCGGAGGTCGACGCCTTCATCCGGGGCGAATGGGACGTGATCGCGGAGTTGTACCCCGACCTCGCGCCGGCGGAAGCCCTCAAGCGGGCTTGGGACGAGAACCTCATCGTCCGAGAGCAGTACTTCACCCTCTGCTCGCTGCTCGGGATACAGAGCGAGTTTCAGAGGGCATCAGGCTTCAAGCGGTGGGCGGATGCCCCCCTGGAGCGTTGGGCACTGCCGAGCGTGGCCGCTGAGGGGTAGGTGGGGGTTGGGGCGCCCGGAGGTGGGCATGCGTCGGCGGAGGGGGCGTGGCTTCGTTCCCCCCTCTGGCCCGCCGAAGGCGACATCCCGAAGCTGAGCGGTAGTGCGCTATGTGCGGGGGCTCTGGTCGCCTGCACCATCCTGGCATCCGGTTGCTTGTACGGGGCGCTTGATCCCCTGGTGGTGCGCCACCACGCGATGATCGTCGTCTCGTGGCTGCTTCGCCTGTGAATGCTCGGAAGTGGCTGAGCGTTGACTCCGTGGAACGCGATCTGGAAAAAGGCCAGGGGGGGATACCTTGGATCAACCCAATTCCCGAAAGTGGTTGCGCCGGGCCGACCGGCAGCAGAAGAAGCGCCAGCCCCTCGGCCGCTGTGCCTGCGCCATGTGTAAGGGCCATCGGCGGGAGGGGGCGCTGCGGCGGGGCGGATATGGCGCAAACGCAAGACGCTTAGAGGCCGCGAACGACTCGGTGTACGACGTGCACTGACCGTTGACTACCATCGAAGACACAGGATGAAGACCGTTCTCGCAAACGGCGTCCCGTACCCGGGCGTCGCTCTGTTCGAAGGTATTCCTCCGAGATCGACCACCCACCCAAGACAGCCCGGCTGACCAGAGGCGCGCGGTAAGGTGCGCTGCTGACCGGTCCGATTGAGCAAACGCCCCACCGTGAACGGATGCGCCCAACGCCGGTCATGCCAGAAGGATATGGCGTGTGGTTGGTGTGCAAAGCGAAGGAGATGGCGCAGGTGACGGACTCGATGCCGGTTTCCGCCGTTACGCAGGTCTGGTATCACGGCGGCTGCACGGACGGCTTCGGCGCGGCCTTCGCGGCCTGGATGGTCCTGGGCGACAAGGCCAAGTACGTGCCCGTTTTCTATGATCGGCCGATGCCGGAGGTCGCGGACGGGGACACGGTGTTCATGCTCGACTTCTCGTATCCGCGAGAGGTACTGCTCGACCTGGCGAATCGCGCCACGGTCGAAGTGCACGATCATCACCGGACGGCGAAAGATGCCCTGGCCAGTCTGTTCTTCGCTCGGTTCGACATGGAACACAGCGGTGCGGTGCTCGCCTGGAAGCGGTTCCACGGAGACGCGCCAGTACCACCGCTGCTGACATACGTCGAGGACCGCGATCTGTGGCGGTGGCGGCTGCCATTTTCGCGGGAGGTCAGCGCGGCGATTGCGTCCTACCCTCACGACTTCGAACAGTGGAAGCAGTGGCTAACCACGCCGATGTTGGAGCTCGCGCGGGAAGGGACATCCATCCTGAGGACCCGGGCCCTCCAGGTCGACGGGATCATCGACGCGGCGAACGGCCCTCGCACCGTGGCGCTTGGAGGGCGCAGCGGGCGTGCGATCTGTACGCCGCTCCTGCAGTCCGAGGTCTGCGAGCGAATCCTGCAGCGGTTCCCGGAGGCCGAGTTCGCGATGGCGTGGCACGAGGACGGCAAGGGCGGGCGGAAGTTCTCGCTGCGATCGCGTGTGGGCGACGACGTCGACGTCTCGCAGATGGCAACGCGGTTCAGCGGTGGGGGGCACCCGGCCGCCTCGGGGTTCTATCTGCCGGCGGGGGCGGCGTTCCCGGGCGATCAAGATGGATCGGCGGTGGCGGACCTGGAACGGGGTATCCTCGCGTACTTGAGCGGGGAAGCCGAACCCAGCAGCGACAGCGAGATCCAACGGCGACTCGACGGCCCGATGGCCAGCTTCTGCACCGTCATAACGGTGCAGAAGCATGTGCGCGACCTGACGCGCAGGGGGCTTGTCTCTCGGGTCAAGGTCGGAGATCACTGCTACTCGGCCATCACCGACGCTGGCCGGCGGGCGCTGGCCGGGATCCGGTAGCCCTATCGATACGATGTGCAGCGACAGGGGGCCGTGGTGTTGAGCCACGGCCCTTCTGTTGCCCGGAAAGGGGCGAAGGGAGACATGCGCCGCGACCCGACGAGGTGGGGTCACACGGTCGTACGCCGTCTTGAACTGCTGCCGGGGATAAAGTCGGTTGTCTCGATGCAGACGAAGGGGCCAGGTCGTGTGTCTCGGCGCCGACGCCAGCCGGCGTGGGTCCGCGGGCAGAGGAAGTCGGAGGCGCGGGCCCGGCACTTCCGCCGCCAGGCTCTGGCCAATCTGAGAGGTGTGGGGTGATGGTGGACGACGACCGTCCGGCGTTGAGGTCCATCTTCTCCGACCATCCGTTCGTGCTGCTGGACGCCGGTCATGAACGCGTCTATCACAGTATCCACCAAGTGCGGGAAGGAGCGTCTTGGCATGGCCACCGTGGGCGAGTTGGCAGACGCAGCGACCACAGCCTTGCCGGAGCACAAGGCCCGGTGTTTGCGGCGTCTCCCGTCATGGCAGCCGCAGGCTACGGTGGTGACCAGGGCCGAGATCGAGAGCATGATCCGCGCCGTCGCGGCCTATAAGGGCATCGCTGAAGCACCATGGCCGCGTATCACCGATGCGGTCATCGCCAAACTGCCCGATGCCGCCCAGACGGAAATGCAGCAGTGGGGAACGGCCGAGATCCTGCGTGAAGATGTGGTCTGGATAGCGGCCTGTGTGGCGCTGGAACTTCGGCGCTAAAGCGACGAAGCGTGAGGTGCCGAGGTCGGAAGCGTTCGCGGCGGGTCCGGGGCCCGCCGCGCGGGGGAGGTGTTCGGGTGGAGGCGATCAGACTGGCGGCCTTCGACGCAGCCGCTCGCGAGGAGGCGCGGGCCATCTTCGCGGGGCGAGAGACGCCGATGCACTTCGAGGGGCAGGAGCAGGGGCGGGGGCCCGCCTACATCTTCGCGGGACTAACCACGGAAGGGGAAGTCGCGGTCGGAATCACCCTGGGCGACCCGTGCGGGACAATCCTCGCGGCCACGTTCGCGGACGGGGAGGTCTCCTACCTCCTGTGCGAGATGTGGGCGCTCCGCCTCGGGCTCCCGACGACGGCCGAGGCGGAGGGTATCCACAATGAAGTGTCCTGGAACCTCGGGCCGGGAGAGACCGCGCCCTATTTGATCCAGGCGGAGAAGGGCGCGGGTGGCGATTGGGCGGTTCACTGGGGCGAGGCGTCTTCGCTGATGATGCCGGAAGACCCGCGGATGATCCTGGCTTGGGCTCCGGACGGGGCGACGGCGGCCACCCGCGCGGTGCAGTTGGCGCGGGCCTTCGGGTGGACCGTAGGGTAGGGCGCGAAGACGAGAGCGGTTCGTCTACCCACCATTGTTCACGACCACTTCTGATTTGAAGGGAAACACGCAGCATCCGGAGGTGCATGCCTGCGTACGCGATCGCGTCTGGGCCTGGCTTTGGCACCGGGTCCTTTGGCGGATCGACTTCTTGACCTGGGGCCTCCGAAATCGACGTATACGGAGACCCGGACGACTCGCCGCCGGCGTGGGTGTCTGAACTCTGCGTGGGCGTACTTCGGCCGTCACGCCATTGGCACATCGACGACGCACCGGAGTCATTGCACAGACTGCGCGAGGCCCTGCGGGCACCGACGGGGGAGGGTGGAAAGTGAACGATTTACGGACCTACGATCACGGATCACGATGCGGGTGTTGTTTTTGCTTGGACGCGGCGGTTGAAGCAGTGCAGCGTGCGTGCATGAATTCGGATAAGCCCAAGCAGATATCGGCGTGGGCGACACGCTGGGAGGTTGATGTGACGCCGGAAAAGCTGTCGTTGTGGCAGCACGACTTGGATGACGGACTGCTCGGCGACGTGGAACAGAGGTCAGTGTTCGCTGCCTTGCGGCAGGCGTGGGCCGAGCGTGATGACCTCCGCGCCCGGCTGGCGGATGCGCATCTCCGGGTGGCTGAAGCGCGCGGCCGAGCCCACGCACGACGAGACCCAGGTCACCAACTGACCCGTGGGGGCGCACGCGCGCCCCGGATTTGACCGGCCCGAGGCCCGCAGAGAGGGTGGCGGGGATGGCTGAGACGAGAGCGCACCTGTGCGACGAGCGGTGGATCGGGCCGGGCGGAGAGCGCATGCACGAACTGAAGACCGTACAGCCGCATCTTGCCGACGTGCGTAGCGGCCGCAAGACGTTCGAGGCGCGGCGCGACGATCGTGGCTTCCGCGAGGGCGACCTGCTGTGCCTGCGCGAGTGGACGGGAAGCCGCTACATCGGGGAGCCGGTGACCGTGCGGGTAACTTACATCCTGCGGAACGCGGCGTTTTTCGGGCTCCAGCCGGGTTACGTGGTGCTGGGGATTGAGCGGACGACCCGAGCCGATGCGGACATGGGGCGGGTGGCGCATGGCGCGCCGCCCTGGGCGCTAACGGGGGAGGGTGGGGCGCGTGGGTGAATTGCATCAAGGGCACGTAGGGGGCGTACTCAAGTCTGCCTTTTACGCGGGGAGGATTCTGGACGCCGCCCTCTCCCGCCCACGCACCGCACATGCGGCCGTGGCGGATGCGAGGCGGGTGGTGTGCGAGGCGGCAATCCGCCAGCGCAAAGCCCGCGAGGCGTTGGAAGCGCAGTTGCGGGATGCGGTCGGCGGATGAAGGCCATCAGCATCCTCCAACCATGGGCGTCCCTCGTCGCCGCCGGCTCCAAGCGGTTCGAGACACGCAGTTGGGCGACCACGTACCGGGGCCCGTTGGCTATCCACGCCAGCGCGAGGTTGCCGGTTGAGTCCCGGAACCTGTGCGACATCGGTTTCTGGGCCGAAGCGATGGGGATCGAGCGGGGGGCGTGGCAGCGGCTGCCGCTCGGCAGCGTGGTTGCAACCTGCCGCCTGGTCGAGTGTGTGTCCACGGACCGTGTGCGCCTGAGCCGAGGCGACCTCGAAGCCTTCTTTGGCGACTTCTCGGCTGGCCGGTGGGCCTGGCGCCTGGAAGATGTTCGGCGCCTGCCCATGCCAGTGCCGGCGATGGGGCGGCTGGGGCTGTGGGAGTGGGAGCCTAGAGGGGATGGATTGCGGAATGGCGATCACGCGCCGGAGTCCCGTCGATGAGGTTGATGTCGGGGATCTGATTCGGGTGTCAGAATCGGAACGCTGGGTCGATGTCCAGTTTAAGCTTGCTGCTCACAATCAGATTCATCTCCTGTACCGCACTCTGGACAATCCCCCCAAGGGCGGTGGTCTTTGGCTTTCCCGCGGTCAAATCGTTGAGGTCACTCTGCATCTTCGGGAGGTCGACCTCAGCATCCTCGAGGTTCTGCACCGCCACGCGGTGACCTCGGCCATCGGGGCGTTGAGCGTTGACGGAATCATGGCCCACGGCGACCGGCAGTTGCATCGGGCGACCGCCCGTGCGGTTTCAGGCCGGCTTCGGTCGCTCGTGCGACGGGGACTGGTCCGGAAGGAGCCGGGCCCGTTCTACGTGCCAACGGAGGCCGGGCGCTGGGCCGACTGAGCCCAGGGCCAATTCGGAACCTGTGGAGGTGTCGGCCTTGGCTGCGGAACGGAACAAGAAGGACGTTGCGATCCTGGAGGTGCTCCTCGCCGCCGGCGGACCCCTCAGCCCGACGGACATCGGGCTGAGGATCGCGCCCGGACTCGGGTACGAGGTCCCTGGACACGACTGCGTTGCGGCCATTGGAAGCTCTCCGAAGAGGACGGGGAGCACCGCCAGTTCCTGGGTGAACGCCAACCTCAAGCGGTTGGTCTCAGGGGGCGAGGTGGAACGGTTGCCCCGCGGTCTCTACTGCATCCGACCGAAGTAATAGACAGGTCTGCCAGCACTTCGGCGGCCTGTGGGGAGGGACTGGCTTTGGTCAGTCCCCCCCATTTCTGTGACCCAACACGGGGTATGCTGCCTCAGGGGGTGCGGCGTGCGTCGACGGACCGGTCGTATCCGTCTCCGGTTGGCCGAGATGCTCAACGAGGTCCTGGCGCCCTATCTGGCGGAACTGCCGGGGCACCGCTTCTATGCCGAAGACCTGCGACTGCAGACAGAGCGATTCAGTCCGAGCCTGTGCTGCTGGGATGCATACAGCAGCGGCCCACGTGTTTGGATGTCCAATGTCTGTCTGCATGTCGCGTGCTGGGACGCCATGACCGACTGCGTGCGGTTCGGTGTCGCAGTAAGCCACGATTCCCGCGACCTGCCAACCTGGTTTGAGATCCACGCAAAGTGTCCGTGAGGGAGGACTCGGGATGCCCTGGACCGAGCAAGATATCGAACGGACGCGGGAACTGCTGCAGACAGCACGTGTCGAGGACCGGCGCAAACAACTGAATGAGTACGATGCGGATGCCAGACAAGACCAACGGCGGGATCACGGTGAGTGCCGGGCCTGCTTCTATCTTGGGGCCAGAATCGCCGGTCAAGGTTTCACCAAGTATCGATGCCGGAACTGCGACCAGGAGCAGGACCATCCGAACACCGCCACGCCGCGGCTGTGCCGCACGTGCGGCGACGAAAGAGACCTGTGCGTACACTGCGGCGGGCCCCGGGAGACGTATGCGCCGGCGGCCGTGGAAGCCCGGACAGACATGATCGCTGAGCAACTTCTGGGAATCATGGCGGCCCACCCGGAGTGGAGAACCACGAGCCATTTGGCTGTGCTGGTAGCCGAAGACCCAAGACTGGTCTATCGGCGACTCGGTGTCTTGGAGGCTCGCGGTCTGGTGAGGAGCCGGGCCCTGCATGGGAAGCGGCGAGAGTGGAGAGCTGACGGTGATGCCATGTTGCGCGGTGGCAGCGCATGATCCTGTACGTCGCGGGGCAAGTGCCGGAGGATCGCATGATCGCGGTCACCGGTACCACGGGTCCTTCTTCCGCGGAACGCCAAGCGGCTCGAACCCTCGGCGGCCTGATCGCTCGACGGGGATGCACGCTCGTCTGTGGACTGGCCCGCGGCGTGGACACAGAGGCCGCGCTGGGCGCGCTCGATGCTGGGGGGCACGTCGTTGGGGCCCTGCCGTTCGCGTTAAGCGACACGTTCTATCCCCCTGAAAGCGAGGCGCTGGCTGCCCGGATCCTTGACGCCCGCGGCGGGCTGGTGAGCACCTACGCCTCCGGGCAGGCCGAGCGGTGGCGATTCGTCGAGCGCGACATCGTGATCGCGGGTCTGGCCACGATGACCATTGCGGCCAGCGCCGCGGATCCGATCACCTCGCGGGGGACGGGTTGGACCGTCCGCTTTGCCAAGGAACTTGGGCGGCCCACGTACCGGTACGATGGCACGTTTCACGGGAACCCCCGTGTGTCAGGCGAGCACGACACGCGCCGGTACAGGACCGCCATACAGGCGTGGCGCGACGGCGACGTATTCCGGGTGCCGATGGACCGCCCCAGCCTCGCAATCTGACGCCGGTCGGGGAATTCTCCCCGGCCGGCAAAGTTTTTGGTTTTTCGGGTGATACACGGGTCGAGGTGACCCACGTCATGTGGCTGGTGGGATGCATCGTGGTCGGGATCCTGCTTCTCGGGGCCGGGGCGATTCGGGGCAGCAGCTTGGCGAGTCGCCACGAGGAACGGCTCAGAAGGGACGCCGGGACCGGCGAATCGCCCACTGAATATCGTACTGGGCGCCCGTGAGGTCGTTGGGCATCACCTCGTGATACCAGGCCAGGACCGCCGTCGGGTCGACCTTGTAGCGGCGGATGGCGCGTGCGGCGCTCAGAATGCGCACGGCCCGGTCGAACGGCATGGTCATCTGGTCCGTGATCTTCTCGGGCAGGACCATCAGGATGCGCTCGAAGTGGCTGTAGGGCGCGGGCATGATCGGCGTCGGCCAGCGGACACCCGTGCGCCGCGGCCGGGGCTGGCCGGGGACCCGGTGCCGGGGCACGGAGTCCCGCGGATGGTCGGCCAGGGAGATCAGGTTAGAAGGAGCTGGGCGCGCATGTCGAGGATGTGCCCTCTGAGGTATCCCGGTCTTGCGTCCGGGGGCAGGACGAGAGCGGACCGGGCGGCTTGATCGCGGAGCAGCCAGTCGAGATGGAGCATCAGGTCGCACCATGGGACGGATTCCTCCTTGGCCACATACAGGCCATAACCGTAGTGTCTGCGATAAGGCCTCGTCGCAATTGGATCCGAGTCGGGCAGAGCAACCGCTATGCAGTGCTGGCCATCGTCCGTCTCGATGTGCCAGGCGAACATGCCTGCGGGAGATTGTATCCGATTGCACTTGTCTGCCCGACTGCCGGTGACTTGACGGACGGCGACCCAGGCGAGACCGAGCAGGAACGTCGGGACTGATACCGGTTCCGTCGCGGACCCCTCCCAAACAGGCGTTCCACTGTGGTCGTCGCCAATCACAGTACCGCGTCTATTTGTGTCGGACGTGGCGCGGTAAGATGCCGGAACGTCCGGTCGTCCGCGCGTAGAGACAGGGGGATGGTCTGAGTGGTGTTGGCGGTGTCGATGCAGAAGGGTGGCACCGGGAAGACGACAACGGTGTTGAATCTGGGCGTGGCCCTGGGGGAACTCTCCAAGAAGGTCCTGTTGGTCGACTTGGACCCGCAGGGATCGCTGACCACGGCCCTGGGGTTTGAGCCCGACGAGCAGGAGCATACGATCTACGAGACGCTGCTGGCGATCGGCCGCAGGGAGAAGGCGTCGCCGGTGATCCTGCGGACGGAGGCGGGGCCGGACCTGATCCCGGCGAACCTCGAAATGAGCCAGAGCGACATGACGCTGGCGACGGCCATGCGGCGTGAGTACCTCCTGCGGCAGGCCTTGGCGGGCGTCCGGGCCGACTACGACTTCATCCTCATCGACTGCCCGCCGACGCTGGGGCTGTTGACGATCAATGCCCTGACGGCGGCGGACGAGGTGCTCGTGCCGGTGCAGACGGAGTTCCTGCCGGCCAAGGTCCTGCCGCTGCTCCTGCGGACGGTGGAGGAAGTGCGGGACAGCGGGCTTAACTCCGCACTCAAGATCCGCGGCGTCCTGCTCACGATGGTGGATACGCGCACCACTCTCGGCAAGCAGGTTGTCGAGCAGTTGCGGGCGAACCTTGAAGTCCCGGTGTTCGAAGAGATGGTGGCGAGAAGCGTGAAGGCGGCGGAGAGTCCGGCGATGGGCCGGGCGATCGTCCAGTGGGAGCGGAACAACAAGGTCAGCCAGGCGTACCGCTCGGTGGCGCATCGCCTGGCCACGGGGGGCGCTTGATGGCGACGCCGAAGATCAATCTGGGGTTTGGTAAGAAGCCTGCGGAGAAGCAGGACCTGGCCGTGCTCTACGCGCGGGACCAGGGTCGGGACATCGAGGTTCCGCCGGACGAGATCGACCCAAACCCGCACCAGCCGCGGCATGAGTTCGACCCGGCGGGCATCGAGGAGTTGGCGGAATCCATCCGCCAGTACGGGTTCCTCGGCGTGCTGCACGCCCGGGAGGTGGACGGGCGGTACCAGCTCGCCTTCGGCGAGCGGCGCCTGCGCGCATCGAGGGTGGCGGGTGTGCCGCGGCTGCCGCTGCGGATCCACGCCTACACCGACGACCAGATGCTCGAGATCGCCCTGGTGGAGAACCTGCAGCGGCGTGACCTGCGGCCGTTGGAGGAGGCCGAGGCCTTCCGCATCATGCAGGAAAGGGGACTGTCCATCCGGGACATCGCCGTGCGGATCGGCAAGGACAAGGGGTACGTCGAGAACCGGCTGGCCCTGTTGCGGGCGCCGCAGGACGTCCGGGACATGGTGGCGGAGAAGCCGAACACGGTAGCGGCGGCACGAGAGATCGCGAGATTACCGGAACCGGAGCAGCGGGCGCCGCTGATCGAACGGGTCCGGGCCGGGGAGGCGAGTTCGCGCGAGGTGCGGGCCGAGGTCTCCCGGGTGGTGCCGCCGAGGCCACAGGTGACGCCCCCCTCTCGCCGGACGTCGACACCGGTTCCGGCCACGCCAGTTCCGGCTGTACCGGCCCCGGCCACTCTGGCACCTGCAACGCCTGTCCCACCGGCTGGGTCGGCCACACCGGCGCTGGCTGCTCCGGCCCCCGCCGTTGCTGCCCCGGCGGAGCAGCAACGGCCAGTGGAGGCCGCCCCGGCAGCCGAGTCCGACACACCGGGGGTGCGGCGGGTCAGGGATGAAGCGGTGCGCCGGGTGCAGGAGGCGGCGGAACGGGCTCAGGATGTGCTGAGTGGGTTGGGCAACTTTGACTGGACCAACGTCGACGATGAGCGCCGCGACCGCTCGGTGCGCGTCCTCGACCAACTGATCGCCTACATCGAGGACCTGCAATTCAAGGTTGCGCCGCGGAGACGGCCGAGACTGGTGGCGGGTCCGGCCACCCGAAGGTTCGAATCAAGCCGTCAACGCTGAGACACCACGAGCCGCAGCCGCCGGGGATGCCCGGCGGCTTTTTTTGTTGAGAAAGAAATGCGAGAAACGGGGGATACGCTGCAGGGGTGGTTTCGTGGACCCGTTGGCCGTGTATCTCGATGCCCGCGAGGCGTGGGAGAAGGCAGGGCCGGAGAACCGGGCCCGGGCCTGGAGCCGCATGGTGCTCGCCGGTCTGGAATGGCTCGACGCACAGGAGAGGATGGCCAATGCGTAGGATCGTGGCCATACTGGCCGCGGCGGGCATCCTGCTGGCCGGGTGCGGCGGGACGGCCGCCACGGCCCAGCCGGCGCGTACCGTGCTGAACCTCGGCATGCCGAAGCCCCTGTCGTTGGATAGCATCACGGCTATGGACGCATCGAGCATCGATATCCTCGCCCAGGTCGAGCAGGGCCTCGTGACCCTGAACGCACAGGGTGTGCCGCAACCGGGCATAGCGGCGAAGTGGTCCACTGCGAACGGGGGGAAGGTGTATACCTTCGACCTCCGGGCGGCCAAGTGGTCGAACGGGGATCCCGTGACGGCGCAAGACTTCGTGTACGGCTGGGAGCAGACGCTGGATCCGTGCAACCAGAGCCCGAACGCCAGCGCGCTGGCCCCCATCGCCGGCGCGAGTTCCCTGCTGTCGATTCAGTGCACGAGCAAGGCCAAGGGCGCTGCGCAGGTGGCGGCGGCAGACAAGGCCCTCGGGATCAAGGCGGTGTCGCCCACAGAGTTGCAGGTAACGCTGGCGACGCCCACCTGGTACTGGCTGGCGGAACTGGCGGGCCCGGCGTACTATCCGCTGGATGCCTCGGCGGTCGGCAAGTGGGGCATCTCCCACTACGGTGACTCGCTCCAACACCTCCTCTTCGACGGGCCGTTCACGGTGACGACTTGGCAACCGTCCACAGAGACGGTGCTTAGCAAGAATCAGGGCTACTGGGACGCCTCCACCGTGCGGTTGACCCAAGTACACCTGTACTTCGGTGGAAACACCGGGGCCACCAACGTCGACGCGTATTCGAACGGAACGCTTGACGGAATCGTGCCCTTTGTCCCTAACGCCTTTGTGCATCAATACCAAGGGAAGCCCGAGTTCTACTCGGTGGTTGGTAACATCGTCACGTTTCTCATGGCCAACACGACGGACCCCGTTTTGAAGGACGTCTACATCCGGCGTGCGCTGAGCGAGGCGCTGGACCGGCAGAGCCTGATGGGCATCGAGGGGGCGAACGCGGCGCCCGCGACGGCATTCACGCCGCCGTCCGTGGACTATGCGCCCAACCGGACGTTCGGCGCCCTGATCGGTAACGTGCTCAGCCCGGCGGCTCAGGCGGCCCAGGCCAAGGCCGACTTGCAAAAGGGCCTGAAGCAACTCGGTCTGACGAAGCTGCCGGCGCTGTCTGTGCTTATTCCGAACCAGGGCGCCACGGGAAACATCGTCGGCCCCCTCAACGCCTTCTGGAGTCGCACCCTGGGGATCACTGTCTCGACCGACGCGGTGTCTCCGGCAAAGTACGTGCAGGACCTCGGTACGAAGAAGTACCAGCTGGCGTACCTGACATGGCAGGGGAATTACAACGACCCCAAGACCTTCCTCGACTTGTTCACGCCGGGCTCGCAGAACGAGTTGTCGCCGTGGACAAACAAGGCTTTCACCGCCGACATGCAGCAGGCCCAGACCGCTGCCACTCTGGCGGCCCGCGGCGCCGACCTGGCGGCGGCGGAAAAGGAGATGCTCAGCCGGATGCCCGTGATCCCGCTGTCGTGGCCGCGCAAGAACTGGGTCCTGCGGCCCTACGTACACGGGTATGTAGAGTACGCCCAAGGCAATGTGGACTTCAGCCTTGGCCTGGTCTCGATGACATAGGGGGCGGAGATGGCCATGGAGTCATGGCGTAGCCGGGTCGCAGGAGCGGTCTTCTGGACGGAGCTTCTGTGCGGTGCCTGCGCGATCGCCTGGCTGTATGCCGCCGGTAATCCCGTCACCGAGGCCCGGCACAGCATCCTCCTGATAGCGGGCGCCCTCGCGGCGCTCGCTATCTTCTTCCCGGCCTTGCGCCCGTGGCCGGTCTTGAGGCAAAACGCCCTGTGGGTGATCACGGCCCTCGCCATCCAGGGGATCCTGCTCGTGCAGCACGCCCAGGCGTGGCAGGCGGGCACGGCCTGGTTGGACCTCTCGTTCGGTGTGACCGCGGTGGCGGCTTGCGAAAACCGACGATGGACAATTCTGGCCGGGATTCTGTCCTCGATAGAGGTGTTCGCCTATGAGCGGTATTTCGTCCACCAGGGAGTGTTGCTGAGTTGGGCGGAGTCCGCCTCAATGCTCGTCCTGACCGGTCTCCTGCTGAGAGCTCTGCAGCATCAGGCACGGATCCGGCGCCAGTTGGCGGCGGAACGGGAAAAGACGCGGACGGACGACCTGACGGGGTTGCTCAACGCCCGGGCGTTCGAAGAGTGCAGGCCGGCCGCCCCGTACGCGTTGGCGGTCTGCCACATCGACCGCTTCAAGGACGTGAACGACACCTTCGGGCACGAGGCGGGGGACGGTGCCCTCGTCTTCACGGGGCGCGTACTCTCCGAGGCGTGCCCAGAGGGGGCCGTGTACCGCCTGTTGGGCAAGGAGTATGTGGTCGTCTGGCCGGGGGGAACCGTCCAGGAGATGGTGCATCGGCTCGATGCGGCGCGTGCCGTGCTGCGGGAGAGGCCGCTGCGGCTGGAGGAGGGCAGGGTGGTGGTCCTCTCCCTGAGCGCAGGTGTCGCGGCGGGCGGGGCCCGAGAGACCGGGGCGGAGGTCAAGGTCCGGGCGATGGCGCCTCTGCGGGCGGCCAAGGACGCCGGCGGCCAGACGCGGATACTGGAAGAGGTCGATCTGCTTGCGGCGCTTCGAATCTCTTAAGATCGAATTCACCCTGCTCAGCCTGGCGGTGACCGGGCTGGCGATGCTGCTCTCGGTCCTGCAGTTCGGCCAGGCGGAACCGGTCGTCCGCTCCTACCCCTGGCTGGCGGCCGCCGCGGTGGCAGAGGGGCTGGTGATCGTCGCGAGCCGGGCCTGGGCCCGTCCATGGCTTTTGGTCGGGATCTCGATGGCCATTGCCTCCCTGGTCGAGGTGCGGGCGAACCTGGCCGTGCCCGGTGAGGTCCTGATGAGCGTGCCGCCGATCGCTGTGGCGATGCTGGTGACGCAGTTCGATGACGGGCGGCTCCTCGCGGGGGCGGGCGCCATCCTGCTGGCGATCAGCGCGGGCGGTCTGCTGACCGTGCCGCGGGCGCAGTGGGGCTTTGCGGTCTTTTCCGCGCCGCCGTGGATCTACATGGCGCCGCAGTCGGCCCTGGGAAGCATCGTGGGGCTGGCGGCAACGGTCTCGGGGCTCCTGGTCCTCCTGCTGGCGCTGCAGAGGACGACGGCCCAGGTCAGCGTACAGATCAGCCGCGAGGTGGCGGCCCAGACAACGGACCGCCTGACCGGGGTCCCGAATAAGGCGGCGTGGACGCGGGCCTGCCGGCGTGGGGCGGGGCCGGGTTCGGTGATCGTGGTGGACGTCGACAACTTCAGCCGGATCAACGACCGTTTCGGGATGCCGGCCGGGGACGCAGCCCTCAAGGAAGTGGCCTACGTCCTGCGGCGGCACGTGCGGGAAGCGGACTGGCTCTTCCGGTTCGGGGGGGAGGAGTTCGTGGTCTTCCTGCGCCGCTGCGGGCAGGACGTGGCAGCGGAACGGGCGGAGCGTCTCCGAGTGGCCCTGCGGAAGCACCCGCTGATCCTCGGGTCTAATCAGGCCGTTCAATTGACAGCAAGCTTCGGGGTGGCATCTGGGGCATATCCCCTGGAAGCGTTGTTCCGCTTGGCGGACCAGGGCGTCTATGCCTCCAAGAATGGCGGCAAGGACCGGGTGTCCGTGGTGCGGTGTGAGAATGCCGGGCGGGTGGGAGCTATGGGCCTGCTCTTGGGACGGGCCGCGGACGAGCCGGGTCGGGTGTATGTGGCGCCGTATCTGCCGGCGGGGGAGGGGGTGGCGGCCGGGCGGGTCGGGGAGTGGAGGCCCACTGCCACAGCATAAACGCACCAAGGTTTCGCGCGGCGAAGCGGCCCGCCCTCTTTGGGGCCGCTCTCTATAGCCGAAGGGCTAGGGTAAGGTGGGATAACGCTCCGCGGTAGAGTGGCTATAAATCGCTCGAAGGTGAGGCTTTGACCAGGATGGATTCCGTTTTGGTAGGGGGGACCATCGCTGCGCTCGTCGCCCTGTCGGCATGGGCTAAGATGGATTGGCCAGCACCGCTCTTCTTCATCGGCATGGGGGCGGTGTTTGGGTTTGTTGTTGGGATGCTGGCGGTCGCTCAGCATGGGTCCAAAAGGGGGAAATGAAAGACCCGTCAGCTGTTCGGATGGCTGTGTTGGCCATTGGCTGCCCTGAGCGAGATTGGATGTGTTGTTAGTGTGTGAATCATGTTGACCATATGATAGGAGGGCGTGTTGTTGTTTGTGATCATCTTGTCTGTGGCCACCGCCTGTGCATGGTTGTCGGTGATGCTTGAACGGAAGCAGAAGAGGTTTAGCAGTGCCCCGGGCATCGTTATTGCGATTTCAACCGCGGGGTTTTCGTGTCTGGGGTCGCTGACGTGGGTGTTATCCAGGGCGTGCTGTCATGTTGCGTATTCAGATGGCACTGTGAGGATGGTATTTCTATTGTTCGGATGGGTGGTCACTGTGTTGGTCTTGCGCGGCGGACGCCTCGATATTTGAGTGTTAGATAGAAGTGGCGTCCGTCTGACTTGAGCGAGGTTCTGCACATATTGCACACTCCTTCGGCCCACCAAATCGTGCCCACCATCGTGCCGTACCAAGAGACAGGGGATGCCAATGATGTCCAGGTGAATGGATGGGGGCGATCAATGGACAAGAGCACGATTATTGCTCCAAAGGCGCTATGCACAAATGGTCCAGATCCGATGATGAATAGTTTTCTCGCACCTTTGACTCTGTACGCGTGTGTATAAGTCTTCCCGTGACATCCCCACCTGTCTTTGCGAAGACCAATGGTTATGCCAAATATCGAAAATTGGTGACGCAATGATCCATAGCCGAGTGTAATGGTGTTGGCTGGGCAACCACAGATTCGCGCTGCGACGAGGTGCCCGAGCTCGTGTAGCAAGACAGATAATGGACTCAAGAGAGGCCATGCGAATATGCGGCACGCCAAACAATCGAACACTTGTTTCCGTCGTTCTTCTCGTGTCATTAAGTACCCGCATTGAACATCATCTGTCTGCCATCCTGCTGCAAGTTGTCCGAGCCCTTCCGGCAATCGTGGCGTCTGGCGGGCAGTAGAGGTGCGGGTCGGGCACATCGCATCCCTGTCATGTGCCAACTTATTTGTCGTGTCACATCCCGAATTAGGCGCCCGTCCCGGCACCAGCTTCGGGCGGATGTGGGCGAAGCCGGACCCTTGCCGCCGAGTGGCGGGTACGGCAGGCTGGTCATGCCTGGGCGGCTCCTGAGCCGCCTTGCCGCCCATCCGCGTGCCCGCAGAGGCTCGGCGGCAAGGGCACATCTGCCCGCCGCCCAATGTGGGACCGACGGCGCCAAATAGCGCGAGACGCTACAGTGTGCACTGGTGGGTAGGCGCCAGGGATGGCGAATAGAAGGCTCCGTGCGTTGCCACCGCATAGAGGTATGGGTTTGCGGAGCCAGGTAAGTATGGCAACCCAGCATCGACTCTGTTGTGTTGGACGAGTGTCCATATCGCCGCCCAAATGGGCGTAGAGAGGCTTGAACCACTGGCCGCGACCCATCTAGGACCCCCTAGTGCCACTGACCAGTGCTCCTCGCTAGGTGTGGGTGGTCGTCCGTTTTGTTTCAACGAGTGACGGGTTGCGGCGACGAGGGGGATGTGATAGAAGAAAGGCAGAGCGAAGCCGGGGCCACTCGTGGATGTCCGGCATGGTACGGAAGTCAGGATCCGTGCCACTTTCAGGCGGAGAGTCCTGTATCTCCGCCTCCTCTTCCGACCGGAGACAGACACCGGCGGACAAGCCAATGCGCGAGGCTCAGAGCGCAGGCCGTGCTTGATGACGGCGCCGGGCTCGCGATCGGGCCAGAGAGGCGATCGCCCTGTTCTTCAAGGACAGAATCAGTTGTCGTCATTGAACTCTTCCCAGGCGCAAGTGTGCGCTTGGGATTCTTTGTTGTCCGGAAAGGTGGTGGTTACTCGGGGGGAGACCTGATGGTGCTTCCGAGGCGCACGTCTTCGAGCGCCTCGTTGACAAGTCTGGTCTGGGAGGCACTCGCACATCTTGGCGCAGAAGGGCTCGCGGTATGATGTGGCGGTGGTGGCGAGTGCACCAGCAACGTACTGAGGCCACCCGCTCGCAGACCGTCCGGCGAGGCCTTGCGGGACAAGGCACGCGCAGTATTGCGGGTGCAGCGGTTGCTCAGCACCGTAGAAGCTGAGAGTTGACTGTGGCCAGGCGGCCGGCGGCAGGGCCCTTGAGGTGCAGCGGTTGCTCAGCACCGTAGAAGCTGAGAGACCCCCGGTGTAGGTGTGTGGCTTCGGCGGTGGCGTTGGGTGCAGCGGTTGCTCAGCACCGTAGAAGCTGAGACTAATCCCCCACATGGACTCCTGAAAGTCCCCATATCGTCCCTCTCACCGAGAGGGGCGTGGGAAATAAGCTCCCCGAAAGGAGAGACCGCGTGTGACCACGGGTCGACTCATCTTTGGCATTCTCCTGATCATCATCGCCGGAGCTGGTGCGATCGCCCCCTTCTTCTTTTGATGGCAAAGCCAGGTCTTTCTCAGCCACAGTCCATGCAGCCCACAACGGGCGCGGGAAAAGCAAAGGGCCCAGGTGCTTGAACACCGGGGCCCCGAAGGGAGGCTGCGTCAATGCCACGCAGCAATGTCGGGGGTCAGGGTATCAGCGATCAGGCTCCGGTGTCAAGCGATCTGGTTGAGACCTTCCAGAGCTTGTACCAGAACGAGGTCGAGGGCCTCCTCCTCCGGGCGGCCGGCCGGCTGCGCGGGGATGCCCGGCGGGCGTTCTTTGACGCCTTGGATGACGTCGCCGCAGCGCCGATCGCGGATACCAAGACATTCCGAGACCTGAGCAACGTGGCCTTCGCCGCCCGGCGCTCCATGACCCTGATGGGCGTCATGGCGTAGGAGCTGACAACACGGGGTGGGGGGTGGGCTGGCGCCTGCCCCCACCCTTCCTTGAAAAGAGGTGAGAGGTCGTGGGAAGGGTTCGGGTCGCGTGGATCTGCCTCTGCGATGCGTTCAGGGCGAAATCCCTGTACGCCTTCATCCTGGGGGTGACGGGGGCTCTCACCATCCTCGTGATCCCGGGGGAGCGGCTGCAGCAGCTGTTTGCTGGAGGGTGGGAGGATGATCCCACCGAGTGACGACGGTACCACGCCGACGGTTCTCCACCGGGCCACGATCCAGCCGGGGACCCGGGTCCGCTGGACGGTTTCGGACCGTCTGCATTGCGGAATTGTGCAGCATGTCGACTACGGCGGGAAGGGATTCATCGAGGTCCAGGAGCAGGGCGGAGTGTATCGATACCCCTCCCCGGACCTGGTCGAGGTCTGCCCGCCCACGCCGCCGTTCACCTGCCGGCACTCCGTCGTCGAGGGCTGGCTGTGCGAGCAGTGCGTGAAAAACACCAGTGCGGTTCAATGAAGAACAGCCGGTGCCGGTACAAGGGAGGATGCTGCGTTGAGCGCAGAGATCGTGCGACTCCTGGGCGTGGGTCCGCTGTCCCCGACCATCACGGCGTTGGTGCTGACACTTATGGTGACGGGTACCCTGGGCTGCCTGATCATCGGCGGATTCCTGGCCGCGATGCTGGTCAAGACCGCCGTGGTCATGGTCAGCAAGGCGGCGCATGCGGCCTACCGGCTTTGCTGCCGGGTCGTGCGCGCGCTGTACATCGCCACTGGCGGTACCGCTGACGGCATCGTGCGGATCGCGACTCGCGTTCGCGCCATGGCCGCGGGTATTCAGGCCGGCGCGGGCCGTGCCGCCTCGGCAGTACTTCATGGCGCACGCCATCTGCTTGGTCTCTTGCGGCCCCGGCGGGCGCCGCGCATCGGGCTGACGGGTCACTACGCCTTCCATGCGTGGCTCCACCTGCGGTTCGGTCGCACGGTCCTGTTCTCCGGGGCGGCTGGTGCCTTCACGATGGAGGCGTTGAGCGACCTCTCCCCTCGGGGGCTGCGGTGCGTGCTCCAGAACGGCGTGCTGGTCGGTGCGATGCCTGTGCGGCGCGGCGAGTCGGAGCAGGACGTCATTCGCGTGGTGCGCGCGAACATGAAGCGCGGCGCCGGCGCGGCATTCGAGACGGTACACCTCTTCAGCGAGAAGACGGTCAGCCAGGCGCTCGGCGATGTGGTCGCCCGGCACATGGAGTCTGTCCGCGAACCGCAGACCCAGCAGAACGGGCCTGTGGAGCAGCCGATCTTTGCGGAACCGGCTGAGGAGCCGATGGCCGCCGCGGAAGTGCCACAGGCGGCGCCGGTGGACCGGTTGGAGAGCATTCGGAAGCAGATCCAGGAGTCGTACGGTGTGCCGGCAACGCCGGAGTCCTTGCGGCGTCTGGGGTACAGCGGGCACATGGATCCGCGTGAAGCAGCTTCGTTGGCTGCGGCCCTGGAGGGGAACGTGTCGGCCCTGGCCCCGCGCCGGGTGCGCCGCCACCGCAAGGCGGCCCGCACGTCGCTGCCGCTTCGCGTCGTCAACGATTGAGGCGTCGCCTGATCTGTGTTGATCGGAAGGGGGGTGGACGGCCACCCCCTCTCGTCATATGCCCCGGCCGGTATGGTGAAACAAGGGAGGCTTTTGCTTGGATAACGAGGGTAGCAGTTTGAGCGAGCGTCTGTGGGCGCCATTTCCCGAAGGTGTCGTGCAACTGGACGAAGACAACCGTCCGTACGTGCCCGAGGAAGCGGCGCTGGAGCGGTTGACGCAGGTGCTCGGGGATGGATCCTGGTCGTTCCGTACCGTCCGGACGTGGCGTGAAGACGCGCACGGGCGCATCCTCTCCCCGGGTGATGAGAGTGCGGCGGAGTGGACGGTGACCCACGGGATTCTCACGATCACGTGGCCGAACGGGCGGGTCACGCACCACGAGGGGCGCGGCTCGGACCGGATCCAGCGGTTCGGCCAGGGAAAGCGTGAGGGTCAGGTCGTCGATCCGGGTAACGACGAGAAGGGCGCGGAGACCCAGGCCATTCGTAACGCCTGTCAGCGGGTCGGAATCGGCACGTACCTGAAGGATCGCAACAAACCCGCGCGTTCCGGCGGGGGCGGGCGAAAGCCCGCGCCGCCGAGGGTGGATCCCCAGCAGGCCGCCGCGGCTGCTCAGGAAGCCGCGCAACAGCGGGCGAGGAGCCAGGAGATCCGGCAGCGCGTGGACTCCGAGGTGGCCGGATCGGCTCAGGCTAAAGCGGTCCCGCCCGCACAGGGCGCGGCCGAGGCCTCGGCGCAAAGCGCGACGGCACCGGAGAGCGCCGGCGCGAAGCGCGACGCCCTGCCGGCGGACGCCAAATGGTATGTCCTGCCCAACGTGGCGGAGGACCAGTTGTCCGCTCCGGCCGAAGCGGTGGTGATCGAGAACCGGGGTTGGTCCCAGGGGACGGTGCATGTCGACGTCGCCGGAGTGGCGAGTGGTCAGAAGGCCACGCTGACCTTCACGGGCCCTGCCGCCGGTCGACTGGCCACGGCAAAAAAGGACCAACACATCTGGGTGCGGCTCGGCCCAGACAAGGTTGTCACCGCCTACCACATTCCCGGGGACAAGAAGACGGCCGAGAAGAGCAAGGCCGGGTAGCAGCAGCGAGCGGGCTCGGGGCTTCCCGGGCCCGCTCGGTTGATGCGACCAAGGCACTTTTGGGGGTGCGCACGTCGTGATGAATGTTGTCGTTCTCATCGGAAGGCTGACGCGGGACCCGGAGTTGCGGTACACGGCGTCGGGGACCGCGGTTGCGAATACGGCCCTGGCCGTGGAGCGCAACTTCCGTACGCAGGATGGCGAAAAGCAGGTCGACTTCGTCAACATCGTCGTGTGGCAGAAGTCGGCGGAAGCGTTGGCCCAGCACAAGAAGAAGGGCGACCTGATCGCTGTTCAGGGGCGGTTGCAGATCCGCAACTACGAAGACCGCGACGGAGTCAAGCGTCAGGCCGCCGAGGTCGTGTGCAACGACGTGCGGTTCCTGCCGGATGGCCGGCGCAACGGCGAGGGAACCGGCGGCGCGAACGCCGGCGGGAACGGCGGCGAAGCGCCCGGCGGGGGATCCGAGTTCGGGGATGACGACCAGGAGGTACCGTTCTGACGCGCGACGGCGGGGGGGCTGTACAGTCCCCCCACCTTGCTGAATACTGGGGGGGCAAGGCGGTGGACGTCGTGGCAGCGGAGGAGACGGCCGCAACAAGGGAACCGGGTGGCCCACTGGGGCCAGACTTGGGTATCTTCTTGGCACAACGGGTAGATCACCTCGAACGGCGTTTGGAACGATTCGAGGACAAGGTTGACACCCGCTTCGACAAGGTAGATGCCCGCTTCGTGGCTCTGGAACAGAAGATGGACGACCGCTTCGTCACGGTCGAAGCAAAGATCGATGGAGTCCGCAAGGATATCGAAGCGAAGATCGACGGAGTCCGTAAGGATATCGAAGCGAAGATCGACGGAGTCCGTAAGGATGTGGATGCGAAGATCGACGGACTCCGGGGCGATCTGGAGAAGAAGATCGACGCATTGTCGGCCAACGTCGCGAGCACCCGCGCCTGGTCCATCGGGATCGTGGCGTTGGCTGTGGTCGGGCTCATCGTGAAACTCTTCCTGCCAAGCCTGTAACGGCGGACAAGGCGGATACATTGAACTTCGAGGGGGGGCGACAAGCCTCCCCTTTGCTTTGCGCGGAAAGGGGATGACCCGGTGGCAACCATGACGCCGGAGCAGAAGGCGGCCAAGAAGCTGAAGGGCGTGCAGGGACCGGGGAACCTGTACTCTCATTCGCAGTTGACCACGTTTCTGGAGTGCGCGTACCGCTGGTACGGCTCCTACGCCCTCGGCCTGAAGGACGCCCCCAACTTCCATCTCGCCTACGGGCACGTCCTCCACGCGGTCGGCTCCGAGGCCGTCCGGGCATTCGTCAACGGCCAGCGCGAGATACCGACCGAGACGATCCAGGGGTGGATCGCCGACGCCCGGCGCCGGTACAGCCCGGAGGGCGGGTACGAGGTCAACGAGGCTGGGCTGCTGCCGGAACCCGCGGACGAGGCCATCTTGAACAGCACCCTGGAGATCCTCGGCTCGCTGCCGGACACGTGTCAGCAGATGATCGTCGAGGGGGTGATCCTCCAGCCCCTGCCGCTCGTGAAGGGCGCGGCGGCCAATCTGGACGTGGCCAAGTGCGAGTCGTTGCTGCTGGCCGAGGGTAATAAGAACGCCTACTTCGACGTGCTAAACGCCCTGCAGGCCGCGAACTGCAACGGCATCCAGGTCAAACCGGACCTGACCATCGTGACGGCCGACACCGTGCTTTTCCGGGACTGGAAGAGCAACGGCCGGAGGTTCAACAAGACGGTCCGGGACATCGTGGAATCGTACACGCCGCAGGTGCGGCTCTACGCGGCTGTCGGGCGCCACCGGTTCCCGGGCCGCCAGGTGCTCGGGGACATCCACTCGTTCGAGTACGGCCCGCCGGCGACGGTGGAGATGGGAGACGACAACCTCTCGACCGTGGCCAAGGCGGCCGTGGCGACCATCAAGGTCATCGCCGCCGCGGGTGCCCAGGGGGTTGCCGGGTTCCCGAAGGCGCTCACGCAGGATCCTCAAACCAACGCCTGCCGTTTCTGCCACCTGGCGAAGATCCGGATCAACGGCGAGCCCGCCTGCCCGGAGGGCGCCGCGTACCGGCAGTCCAAGGGCTGGGACAAGGACGACGAGGAGCAGGCGAATGCCCGCATCGTCGCCGGCATCGAGTGGATCGGCGACGACTACTTCCGGGAGCGCCTGTTGGAGCGGAGCCGGCAGGTCCAGTTGGCGGAGCAGGCGGCGGCGACCAAGGCCGCGGCCACGCAGGAGACAGGGGAGGCACCGGCACCCACCGGGGCGCCGGCCCCTACAGATGCACCGGCGTCCGCGGCGGTGGATCCGGTGACGGAAGAGGTGGCGACCTGGACCCCGGAAGAGGCGCACGGCTACGCACGCGAAGTGGTCTACCAGGAGCGGCTTGTGGATCTCGCAAAGTCGATGAGGCCGTTCATCGAACGGTACGTGAAACTTCGTGGGCCGATTGTCCTCGATGCGGAGCCCAGCAGGAGTTTGCCCGCGGGCCAGTGGGCCATCAGCGGCGGCCGCGAACAGGTCGTCTGGCTCGATGATGTCGAGTCCATCAGGGCCGCGGCCATGGGGGGCGAGTTGGACCCCTCGCAATTCATCCGTGAGGAAGTGGACGCCAAGGCCGTGGCGAATGCGAAGCCGGAGGTCGCGGCAATCATCGCGGCCGCCGTCAGGCAGGCCCTGGAGGGGAAGGGCATCGACCCGTCCACGTACGTGCGGGCGGTACCGGACGTGGACGCGCTGGACGCCACGGTCAGCCAGCCCGAGGTGTTCGAACACCTGAAGAGCCTGCGCGTCACCGAGACGACGCGGGCCACCCTCAAGTGGACGCCCGACAAGAAGCAGCCGGCCAACGCCCCGGCATCGATCGCCAGTTAGGCCAGCGGATGGCACGGATTGCCTGATCCGTGGTCGACCGGCGCCGATGCCTTGTCATGGAAACCACCCCGCGCGGTAGAATGGAGGACGGCGCTTTTGCTCCTCGACGATGCTCGGCAGAGGTGGGCGGTGGCCATGATCGAGGAGAAGATCGGCCCTGAAGGGGCGGCCGCGCTGGGCGTAGTCTTGCAGGAGATCCAGCGGGAGATCCAGCAATCGTTGGACCGCAGTTTAAGGGAGCAGGCGACTGAATTTCGCCGCGGGCTGCAAGAGCAGACGCGAGAGTTTCGTCGTCTGACCTTGATGATTGTCATTCCGGTGGCCATGGCATTACTGGGGGTGCTGCTCAAAGCGTACTTCCCGAGACTCTGAGGTGGCGAGCAGCATCAACCAGCCAATGACAATCACCGCGCAAGAGGAGTGCCTGGCCTACGCCAGGCGCTCCTCTTGCTTTGCAGGGAGGGCTTGGGCGTGAAGCCGGCCGGGCAGCCGATGATCCTCGTCGGGCACTTGGTCCGTGACGTCAAGACGGCGGATGTCCTGGGCTTGCGACGTATCCGCTTCGCGGTCGCCGTCGCTCATGAACTCGGCGTGGACTACTGGCCCTGCGAGATGGTTGGCAGCGGTACCCTGTCCGTTCGTCGGCAGTTGAAGCGGGGGCGTGTGGTCGTCGTGTACGGCACTCCCCAGCGGAAGGCCGGTGGCGGGCGGTACCGCCTGCACTCCATGGTCCGGGTCCAAAGTGTGCACGTGGCCTGAGGAGTTGAACAGCTTGCCGATTTCCATCGAAGACCTGTCCGATCCCGGAGATCTCGGCTCTTGGGTCCAGGTGCACGAGGAAGCCGCCCGGATCGACGGAGACCGCTGCCTCGTTTTGGTGGCGCGGACCAGCGCCTTTCTCACCGGTGCGAAGCCCTGGACGGCCACCGCGGTGGACATGACCAGGCGGGACGAGAACGGGAAGTTCCTCCTGCGTTTCGTGCGTGCGGACGATTCGGTGTCAGCAGCCGGGGAGGGGATTTCCCTGATGCGTGCGCTGATCGCGGAGAGGCCGGCGTTCGAGTCCGTGCTTCGGCAGGAAGCTGCCGGGGAATCGGTCGCCTGATCCTGGGGGGCGGGTAACCGCCCCCCTCTTCATTCGATGCCATCGGGAGGTCGTTGTTGTGGACGAGGAATTCCCCATCGTGCGCATCGAGCCCAACGGCCCTGTGCGTAAGGACCTGAGCCACAAGCATGCGCCGTTTGAGGTGTCGGTCAAGTATGTGCTTGAGGACGGCCGTACGTTCGCTGGCAGCGAGCGGTTTCGGCTAAGGCGAGACGCCACGAGGTTAGCGGATACCTTGCCCGCTGCGCCACGGCACACAATGCGTGCCATCCTTCGGGATGGCCAGTTCCGGGGAACCGTCATGACGTTCAGCCTTTGAAGTCGCCTCCATGTGATACAGATGTTCCGTGTCAACCATAGCTATCAAGGAGGATGTACGATGGAAGACCCGTCTATCAGCAAACTGAGCGCTCTGGCAAAAAAGGAAGCAATGGTGACGCGCGAGACGATCAGTTATGAAATCTATGCTGATGATCACGCGGCAACCGTAGTGGCGCAGATGTTTGCTGAGGCACGCGACCGCGGATACGGGTTGGATCTTCTGGTGCGGTTTCAAGATGCTGGGCAGATCGAAGCGGTGTGGGAAGCGGTAAGTGCTCAGGCATGGCCTGAGTTCGGCGCCCCGAATCGGACGCCGTTCACGCTCTCGTACCAGCGACACACCGACGCGGCCGCAATCAAGTATGCAAACACCAACATGGTTCCGGAAATGGTCACGGCTGCGAAAAGGTTGGTCACCCGGAGACCAGAAATCTTTCTGTTAGAGTCGTGGTGGGTATTCAGAACAGAAGAGGCCCGGTATGCATTGGGAGGTATGATCCTGGGGCCGCTGCTGAACGCTTGCGTAGCTGAGGGAGGCAAGAGGCGCGACTTTCAGGCGAAACCGGCCGCAAACGCTTGTGTTGACCGCCTGGCTGATGCGTTGCGTGCAGCACCATATGCTGCGAGGGCTCTGGCTTCCACACTTATCATGTGGCCACGCTCTGGATGGGTTCTGTTGATAGATCGAGCATCTCAGTCGTATGTGGATAAAATCTCTGCTGTCCTCCTTCCGCCATGTTTGCCGTTGGGATGAGATATCTCGGGAGTTGCGGGACGACCTTTGGACGATTCCCCTAAGGCGGTGGGCCTGACCGTGCTTCCGCCTTGGTCACAACCCGGTATGCGAAGGCGCTGCGCACTCTCGGGGTGGCGGCGGTACTCTTTGCCGGCGCCGCCCTTCTAGTGCATGCCGTTTCCGGCCTGTGACCATGGCCGGGGCGGCCAGTCTCCAGCTATGTGGGGATGATCGCTGAGTAACTGGCGCCGGTGCGCCTGGGGGAACGGATCGAGGACAAGAGGTGAAACGTGGTGAGGGACTTGGACCTGGCGCCGATCAAGCAACGGATGGAGGCGGCAACGCCGGAGCCTTGGCTTGATCTATACGGCCAGGATGCGGCCTGCCCTGACAAGTACACGCCCTACATGATCCGCAGCACGAAACATACAGACTCTGAGGCCGTGATCCAGGCCAGCAGATACAACGGTGCACCCTGGTGTCTGATTCAGGATCGAATCTTTATCGTCCACGCCAGAACCGATGTTCCCGCACTCGTCGCTGAGCTGGAGCGCCTTCGCGCCGAGCGCGGCGCCGTCGCGGAGGCGATGCAGCGGGTGTGCTCGGCGGCCGATGAGTACCTGCCTACAGACACGCGAGCCGCGATGCGGAGAGAGGGGCCCGAGGTGTCCATCTCTGCGACGTGGGAGCTCATGGAGGCCCTGGACGCGCTTGCCGTGGTGAAGGGGACGGAACCCAACAAAATCAAGGCTCGCTGTCAGGAAGGTGACCGGCGTGGGTGAAGGTGAAGCCAGGATTTCGCTGCCGATCGACGTCGAGCGCGATGGCCGGCTGCGGTTCCAACTGGGGCGCGATGTCGAGTGCATTCTGATGCTGCCGGACGGCTCCCGGCGCCGGGGTTGGGTCTCGGCCGGCGAGGTCTACCAGGACGGCAGCGGCGAGGCCAGCGTCACGACGACCTTCCCGTACCGGGCACCGGCCGCGGAGGCGGTCAGGTTGCCGCTGGGTGACGAAGCGCCGACCACCGGGGCGAGTGCGATTGAGTTGGCCAAGGCCGCTTTTCGCACCGAAGGCAAGGTCGCGGCCGTCAAGGTTTACCGCTCCTGTACGGGCTCAAGCCTGCCGGTGGCCTGCGATGCCGTTCGCCGGGCCGTGGGCGAAGATGCCTGGGCCGGAACAGAGGCGCCGCAGGGGGGCTCGGATGCTTCCTACGAGGAGCAGGTCCGAGCCATTGCGATGGACTGGAAGCGCCCTGTGGAGCCGGATACGCAAGCGCAGAATTGGTCTCTGGCGGTGGCTATGGCCGGGATTCAGACCGCCGAGCGCCAGAAGTGCGCCGACGCGATTCTCGCCGTGACGCCGCCGGCGGCCCAGGCATCGAGCATGGAAACGACCCCGCATCTCAGCACCTACGGGGATATCGTGCGCCGCATCGTGGCAGACCCTCAGACGGTTGTCGGCTATGAGGTCGGGGTCGACCAGGACGGAACCCCGGTCTATCTGCGGCCGGATGGCCGGATGTTGCAAGTCTTCTGGCGCCACGACGACGGTTCGTGCGTGACCGGCGTCGTGGGCAAGGCCTACGACATCGGGAACCCGGCGCTACGTGAGGACCTCACGTTCTCCCGCGAGAAGGTGGAGCGGGTCCTGCCTCTGCTACCGGAGGAAGTCCGGGCGACAGTCGAGGCGGCGCTCTTGGGTTCTCTGGCGTAAACGTCGCGGCGGTTCGGCGGAGGGGCGGTATTTTGCCGCCCCTCGTTCACGTTCAAGGCGAGAGCAGCGCGTTCCTCACAAAACAGTTGGAGGTCAAGACACATGTCTGTGGCAACACAGGTCTACTTGAAGGTTGACGCTGCGAAGGTCGTCAAGAATACACCGCAGATGTTCGTCTCGTTCAACGAGGCGTGCACCGAAGCCGTTCAGAACGCCTACCGCGCCGGGGCAAGCCGGATGGAAGTCATGTTGGACCGGGACGCCGCGGTGGTCGAGATCCGCGACGATGGCCCGGGGATCAAGGACCCGGAGTCGCTGCTGACCATCGGCCGCAGCGATTGGGAGCGGGATGTCGTCGAGCCTGCCGGCATGGGCTTCATGGCTCTGGCCGGGCTTTCCGACGAGATCACGGTGGAGAGCAGGACCGCGGACGGACGGGCCTGGCGCCTGACAATCCCGAGCGAAGCGTTTGACGGCGGGGCCGCCGCGCTCGAGGACCTGGAACCGGATGGGACACACGGCGTGCTCATCCGTGCGGAACTGGATCCGAAGCGGGCGGTGCTGAAGCTCTCGGACGACTTCCGGCAGCGGTACCCGCTCGACGTGCGGCTGACCGTCGTGAACAACAGGGAGGAGACGGTCAGAGACCTGCCGGTGGTTCCCGAAGTCCGAGTTGGGACCGTGGAGACGCCAGCGGGACGGCTGATCTCCGGAGTCGGCGAACGTGGCCTCTGCTTCGTATGGGAGTACCGGGAGTTGACCACGGAGAACGGCATGCACGACATGCTCGACGCCCTGCAGCAGATTCCTGATGGAAAGCATGTTCACGACCTGATCCGGGGCTTTTCCGGTTCATTTGCACTGGAGCTCCGGCCGGAATCGGGTGTGCGGCCTCAGTTGCCCGACCGGCGGGCCGTGATCCGCGACCAGGCGTACCACCGGGCTGTTCAGGATGTCGCGATGTCGCTCGTGCAGGTCCTGGATGTTGCGGGCATTCGTCAGCGCGTCGGGGCTCTGGGGCTTCCGGACATCTTGCGGCCTCGGGATTTACCGGGGAAGGATTTGCGAATAAAGGCTGCAGCTGAAGTCCACCCTCTCTTGGCACGCCACCATGGTGTTCTTGATGTGGTCCTTCGCATCTGTGGGTACCGCAGGGTCGACTGGGACGTACTGTCCAGCATGTCGTTTTGGCAGAACGACGATGAACATGGTCTGGAATTCGGGACAGAGGTGGTGTGGGCCAAGACGCCACTTCTGACCAAGGACCATGTGCTGGCCGAGGCGCTGTCCAGGTCCGGACTGCTGGTGGCCTACGACGCTGACGCCGGAACGATCGGTGTCCGGGCCTCGGGCACGACCATGACCACGGACGACTCCTTGCCGCGGTTCGGTGTGGCCAGGGCGATCGAGGTCGTCGCCGAGGATGGCACGGTCGTAGGGAGCGTAAACCGCCTTGTGTCAGCGGAACCCTTGGTCGTTGAGTGCAATGGTGAAGAGGTCGAGGGACCCATCTGCCTTCAGGTGGCCGAACCGGCGGACGCCCTGCGGACGATCCGGCACTCCGACGATGTTGTCGGGTGCGTGATGAAGGCGCTGGACGGCGGATACTGCGAGGGCGGAGACTTCTGGAAGTACGTCGAGGGCGAGGATATCCTGGAGGTCCAGGTCATGGATGACGTGGTTACAGCCTTTACCCGGGACGTCGTGCCTGAGGCCCATCGGGCGGAGACGAGATACATGGCGGTGCGGGCCGCCGCCGACAGCCTCCGTGCGCTCGCCAGCGAAGCGCGCTCTACGATGTCGCGGCTGAACCAGACCGCGGAATCCTTCCCAGAGACGGCGGACGGTCTCCGCGAGAAGATCGCGACCCTTGATGCGCTGCTTCCGGTCTTGGAGTTGGAAACCAAGAAGTGGCGGCCGGATCAGTGACCATGCTCCGTCTGTAGGGGCAGCGACACTAGGCGAGGGGGGATCCGCCCCCTCGCCGCCATTTAAGCGCAACTGGGGAGATGGAGCGTGAAGTACCATCCGACCGCGGCCCGGGTTGGCTGGTTGCTAGGGCGACAAAAAGCCGGAGCGCACTGAGGCCCAGGGCTTGGCACGCCCTGGGCCTCAGTGCGCCGTGTTACTAGGCGTCGGCGGTGGCGATTCCGGGCTG
>Ga0080006_1242663_pt1 | contig 52382 bp, 46 predicted proteins | sample RS3BMetagenome_FD_69209 | JGI IMG/M metagenome (GOLD analysis project Ga0080006, IMG submission 69209) | Ferric oxide microbial mat and aquatic microbial communities from Rainbow Spring, Yellowstone National Park, USA - RS3B (SPADES... ... | reverse complement strand
CGCCGGTAACCCGCCCCCCGGGGCTCCGATGCCGGCGTCGCCAGGGGCTGCGCCCCCCGCCCCCCCCGCCAGCGAGCGGACGCTCCGGTCGAAGAACTTGCCGAACCGGGTCATTCCCGCCCCGACCACCATGACGTCACGCATGTCGTTCCTTTCGGTCAGCATCGTCCCCACCTGCCGCGAGCCGATCCCAGGTGCCGGGGGTGAGGCCCCGTTCCTTCAGGACGCCGTAGCGAACCCGTTGCGTCCCCGTCTTGGGGATCTCGTCGACGATCTCGACGTAGCGGGGGACCGCGTAACGTGCCACCTTGCCCGCGCAGTAGGCGACGAGCTGTTCGGGCGTCACGTGTCCTCCCGGCTTCGGTACCACGACCAGTTTCACCTCGTCCTCGCCGAGCTCCGAGGGGACGGCGTGAGCGGCGGACTCCTCCACCTCCGGGTGCGCGTTGACCACCGTCTCGATCTCCCACGCGGAGATGTTCTCCCCGAGCCGACGGATCGACTCCTTCTTGCGCCCCTGGTAGTAGTAGAAGCCCTCTGCGTCCCGGCTGGCCAGGTCGCCGGTGTGGAACCAGCCACCCCGGTAGGCCGCCTCGGTGGCGTCGGGCAACCCGTGATAGTGGGTGAGCTGACCCAGGGGATGGCGGAAGACCAGCTCGCCGACCTGGCCCGGCGGCACCGGTTCACCGTCCTCGCCGACGACGGCGAACTCGACCCCGGCGACCGGCTTTCCCATCGACCCGACCCGGCCCTCGGTGTTGACCAGGATCCCCGGGGCGTCCACCATGCCGAACCACTCGATGAGCCGGAGCCCGAAACGCTGCTCGAACTCCACCCACCGGTCGGGTGGGCAGCCGGCGGACAGCACGGTCCGGACCGGATTGTCGGCGTCGTCCGCCCGGAGTGGCTGCTTGAGCAGGATGGAGATCATGCCGCCGAGCGCATTGCACTCCACGGCGTCGAATCGTTTGCAGTCGTCGAAGAACCGGGAGGCGCTGAAGCGTTCCCCGAGCGCGAACCGGGCATCGAGCACCATCGAGCCGATCATCGAGACATAGAGCGCGTTCCCGTGGAAGAGCGGCAACGGGGTGTACATCGTCTCTCCGGGTTGGATGCCGGCTGCGCCGAGCAGGATGCCGATGGGCCCGCTGTCGTAGCTGGCCGTGACCACACCCTTGGGCGGCCCGGTGGTGCCCGAGGTGTACAGCATCGCCGCGGCCGCCGGTGCGTCGGCGAGGTCGATCGCCGGTTCGGTGTCCGGGGCGGCCATGAGCCGATCGACGTCCCAGTCGATCCCCTGGCCGGCGGACCCGCCGACGACGACGGTATGGCGCAGGTCGGGGCAGTCGGCCCGGGCCTGGTCGAACACGGGCCGGAGCGAGGCGGAGACGATCGCGGCACGGACGCCGGAGTCGGCGAGGATGTGGTGCAGCGTCGTCCCCCGCTGGGAGGTGTTCACCGGAACGGCCCCCGCCCCCATGAACAGCAGCCCCAGATAGGCCCAGATGAACTCAGGGCCGTTGTCGAGGAGGATGGCGACCCGGTCCCCCGGGCGTACACCGAGCTCGAGCCAGCCGTTGGCTGCTCGCCGGGCGTTGCTCAGCACCTCGGACCACCGGTAGGTCTGGTCGGCGAACGCCAGCCAGATCGCGTCGGGGTGGGCACGGGCCCGTTCGCGGACGATGAGCTCGATGCCGGACTGGGCCCGGGTCACGGCCGCGACCCGACGCTGGCCCCACGCCGACAGAGCCGGGAAGTCGCCGGCACACCGGCCGGGTCAACACGCATAGGAGTCCACCAGTTGGCGCGCCGCCACCAGCCCGAGGAAGTCGTTGACGCCGTCCTCGATCAGCGAGGCGCGTGCGTCACGGAGCAGCTTCTCCACCAGCAGCCCGCGCACCAGGCCGCTGCCCCCGTGGATCTGGACGGCATCGCTGGCGAGCGCGTACGCCGTGTCGGTGCAGGTGACCTTGGCGCTGATGGCGTGGGCCAGGCCACCCACGCCCCCCAGTTCGGAGAGGCCGACCATGACCGAGCGGGAGAGGGCCCGCGCCTGCTGGTAACGCGCGAACATGGTGAAGAGCCTGGACTGGACGAGCTGGTGCTCGGCGATCGGCCTTCCGCCCTGGACCCGCTCGCGTGCGTAGGTGAGGGCCTCCTCGAACGCGGCGCGGGCCAGCCCGGTGAAGACCGCACTCATGCCGCTGTTGGCATGGGAGAGCGTCATCTCCAACGCGAGCGGGTACATATCGGGGTCGGCCAGGAGGCAGTAGCCCGGCACGCGTACCCGATCGAAGAAGATCTCCCCCTGGTTGAGCGCCCGCTGGCCGTGCTTGTCGAGCGGCGCGCCGCGGCTGACGCCGGGCAGATCGAGCGGCACCATCAGCACCGCGCCACCGGCCATGCCCCGGTGCTCCTCCATCGTGCAGAAGAGCAGGGCGTGGGTGGCGATCGACCCGTTGGAGACCCAGGCCGACTTCTGGCCGCTCACGATGAAGTCACCCCCGTCGCGACGGGCGCGGCAGGAGCCAGCGCCCTCCGGCTGGCTGAACTCGGCCCTGCCGACTCCCAACGTGTCCGAACCGTGGCCGGGCTCGGTGATCGCCCAGCAACCCACATAGCGCACCTCGCGGTCCTCGACGAAGGGGCGGATCATCTCGTCGACGAGCTGGTCGTTGCCGTTCAGCAGGGCGACCTGGGCGGCGAGCTGGAAGGGCATCGACGAGACGCCGAGGCTGATGGCCAGGTCGGCGGCAGCCCAGCCCATCTCCACGAAGAGCCCGTGCTGGGTGGCCGGATCGAGCTCGAGGCCTCCGTAGCAGGCGGGGAGCGATGCCGCGTGGTTGCCGAGCGCGTACCACGCGCCGAAGACCTTCCAGAGAGGGGAACCACGGTCCACCACCTCTGCCGGCGTCAGGAGGTCGAGCTCGAGGCTCGTCGGCCGCAGGACGTCGGCACCGAAGCGGTGCCCCTCCGCGCAGATGGTCTGCTGGTCGTCGGTCAGTCCGGTCGGGATCTCGGCGTACATGGCACCCCCTCCTCAGCTGCGTCGAACACGTCATCGACGGTACGGCCGCACCCGGGGTCTCCCGGCCTCCACGCGAGGCGACGGACCGGCGGAGCTTCGCCCGTGGGTTCCGAAGGTGCTTCCATCGGCACCATCGCACCTTCCCCGCTCGGATGTCAAGTGACCGAGTCGACGTGAAGTGGATCGCTCATGTTCGAGGAAGGGACGGCCGCCGGAGCGCAGGCGGTGGCCCCCTGGCGTGCCACGATTGCCGTCGTGAGCGACACCGGCACGCCAGCCGACCGACGGACGGCGCCGCACGGCCCGTCGGGACGCGGCCCGACGGGGGCGGGTCACAGGGCCGGCGGGGTGGTGCTGCTCACAGGCGGTCTCGGGGGCGCCCGCCTGGCGCCGACGCTCGCCCGTGTCCTCGGTCCGGGGAGGCTCACCGTGATCGTGAACGTCGGCGACGACCTCGACTGGCACGGTCTGCGTGTGTGCCCGGACCTCGACACCGTCCTGTACGCCCTGGGCGGTCAGTTCGACCGCGAGCGTGGATGGGGGCGGACGGGGGACACGTTCACGGTCACGGACGCCCTGCGCTCGCTCGGCGAGGCCGCGTGGTTCGGAATCGGCGACCGGGACCTCGCCACGCACCTGGTGCGCTCGGACCTGCTCGAGGTGGGCCGGTCGTTGACCGACGCCACCAGAGAGCTGGCCCGCCGGCTCGGCGTGTTCGATCCGGTCGTGCTCCCGGCCTCGGACGGACGGTGCCCGACGGTGCTCGAGCTCGCCGACGGCCGTCGGACCGGCTTTCAGGAGTGGTACGTCGGCATGCGTGCGGTCCCCGCCGTGAGCGCCGTGCGCCTCGGCGCCGGCACGGCGGCGCCAACCGCGCTGGAAGCGCTCGACGGCGCGGCCGCGGTGGTGCTCGGACCGAGCAACCCGGTGGCCAGCATCGGGACGATCCTCTCCCTCGAAGGGATGACGGAAGCGGTGGCGGCCGTGCCGATCCGGATCGCGGTGTCGCCGACGGTCGATGCCGTCGGGCCGCTCTCCACGACGATCGCCCATCATGCGTTGGCGCGCCGGCAGCTGCTCGCGGCGTCGGGCGGGACCGACTCGCCTTCGGGTGTGGCTGCCCACTACGCCCGTCATCACCCCGGCCTGGTCGATCGGTACCTCATCGATGAACGTGATGTCGCCGAGGCCAGCAGCGTCGCCGGTAGCGGCCTCCGACCGCTGCCGGTGGCTCTCCTGGACCCGGATCGGCTGGCGTCGGCATTGGCCGGTTTGGTGCGCTAGCCGGATCCGCGGTGGCTGCCGGGGCTTCCCGGCCTCGTGACGGAGTAGGCACGCCGCCAAGAAGGCCCTGGAAGACCGCGGTGATCGACGGCGGCGCAGAAGATCACCCTTGTCATAAGACGATGGAACGGATACCATCTCGGTGTCTCATCCGAAGCGCCCGCGTGGGCGCCGCACGGTGGGCCGGGGGGTCGGGCTGCGGCTTGGCGTCGGCACCTGCAGTGGGGAGTCCGAGGGGGAACGGAGGACGGTTGAGCGCGATCGAGGTGGGGGCCGAACAGGCCGAGGAGGGCCGGCGGGGGGTCGAGGATGCCTACCGATCCCGGTGGAGCTGGGAGAAGGTGGGCTGGGGTACCCACTGCGTGGACTGCTATCCGGGGAACTGCCCCTACCGCGTCTACGTCAACGGAGATCACGTCGTGCGCGAGGAGCCCGCGGGGACCTTCGGCGTGGTCGAGGAGGGGGTGCCCGACTTCAACCCCATGGGGTGCAACAAGGGCGCATCGTGGAGCCAGCAGCTCCACGGCGGTGATCGCCTGCTTCACCCGATCCGCCGGGTCGGCGAGCGCGGCGGGGGCCAGTGGGAGCAGATCTCGTGGGACGAGGCGCTCACCCAGATCGCCGACGGGATGCTCGACGCGATCGAGGACGGGGGCCCGGAGTCCATCGTCCACGAGGGGACGCCCGAGGTCGCCACGGTGTTCCCGACTGACCGGTTCTTCAATACGTTCGGCGGTCGGTCGCTCGACCTCCATCCGTCGTTCAACGACTTCTCGATCGGCCTCCACGAGACGTTCGGGAAGTGGAACCCGGCATCGTCGGCCGACGACTGGTTCCACTCCGAGCTGATCCTCATCTGGCACATGAACCCGGCCTTCACCCGGATCCCCTTCTACCACTTCATGCTCGAGGCTCGGTACCACGGTGCGGAGGTCGTCTCCATCTCGCCGGATCTCAATGCCTCCCACATGCATGCCGACCTCCACGTGCCGATCAGCCCCGGTGACGATGCGGCGCTCGCGCTCGCCATGGTGCAGGTGATCCTCGAGGAGGGGCTGGCCGACGAGACGTTCGTGCGCGAGCAGACCGACCTCGCCTGCCTGATCCGCCGCGACACCGGGCGCTACCTGCGCGCCACCGACGTCGTGGGCCCCGACCGCCGTGAGGACCAGCTCTACCACTGGGACCCCGACGAAGGTCTCGTCGAGGCCGATCGCGGCAACCTCCTCCTCCACGGGCGTCAGGTGGCCCTCGAGGGCACCTACCGGGCGACCCTCGCCGATGGGAGCACGGTCGAGGTGGAGCCGGTGCTCGCCGCGCTCGACAGGCACCTGCGGAAGCGGTACACCCCGGAGCTCCAGCAGGAGGTGACCAGTGTGCACCCGGACGTGGTCCGGGCGTTGGCCCGGAAGGTCGCGACCAAGCGGACGGACATCATGCTCGGGTGGAACTCCTGCAAGTACTACCACGGCGACCTGATCGAACGGGCCATGTGCCTACTGCTCGCCGTCACCGGGAATTGGGGCAAGCCCGGCACCGGCATCCGGTCGTGGATGATCGGCATGGCGGACGGGATGTTCACCATCATGGTCAAGACGGTGCCGGGGGTCGAGGGGGCGGAGCAGCTTCTCTCCGCGCAAGAGGCCGCCGTCAGCGCGTTCCGGGCGGAGGACCCGAGCATCACCACCGACGAGCTGGCGGTGCGCGAGCTCGCCCGCACGCTCGCGCGCCTGCGCGGCCTCGGCAGCGACGAGACGTCGCGACTGACCGGCTCGCCGCCGGCGTTCTGGTGGTACTGGCAGGCGAACTTCCGTGAGCGTTGGAACAAGCGGGAGTGGGGCGACAGCTCCCTGCCCAGAACGTTCGACGAGTACTTCGAGGAGGCGCTGGCGAAGGGCTGGTGGCAGGGGCTCGACGGGCCCCGGCCCGACGAGCCGCCGCACGTGCTCATCGAGTGCGGCGGCAACATGCTCCGACGCACGCGCGGGGGGTTCACGCAGCTCGGGGAGAACCTCTGGGACCGTCTCGACCTCATCGTGTCGATCGACTTCCGGCTGAACTTCACCGGGCTCCACTCCGACATCGTCCTCCCGGCCGCCCAGCACTATGAGAAGGTCAACTTCCACATCCCGACGTCGCACACGATGCGGCTCACCCTCTCGGACCGGAACGTGGCGCCGGCGGGGGAGTCGAAGCCGGAGTGGGAGATCTACCAGATGATCCTGCGGAAGCTGGCCGAGCGCGCCGAGGCGCGGGGAGTCTCCGAGTACACGAACCGGAACGGGGCCACGTTCCGCCCCGCCGACCTGTGGGACTCGTACACGCTCAACGGGTACCTGGCCGAGGAGGACCAGCTGGCCGACGAGATCGTGCGGGACTCGGTCTACGCGGGCACGCTCCCCGAGCACACCGACCTCGCCCACCTGCGCAAGGTGGGTTACGAGCAGTTCATCGGCTGGGGTACGAGCCCCTACGCGCTGGCCCAGGCCTCCCCCATCATTCCCGGCAAGACCCACACCCCGTTCCGCGACCACGTGGAGCGGGGTGCGCCCTTCCCGACCTACTCGCGTCGCGCCCAGTTCTTCATCGACCACCCGTGGTGGATCGAGGCGGGGGAGGAGCTCCCCGTGCACAAGCCCAATCCACCCTCGGGCGGGAACCAGCCCCTGCGGATGACCTCCGGTCACAACCGCTGGAGCATCCACTCGATGAACCAGGCGAACCCGGTCCTCCTGCAGACTCACCGGGGCGAGCCGTTGGTGGAGGTGGCCGTCGAAGACGCCCGGGCACGCGGGGTGGCCGATGACGACCTCATCAGGGTCTGGAACGACATCACCTCGTTCCGTGCTCGGGCGAAGGTCTCGCCCGGGGTGCGACCGGGGCAGATCATCTCGTACAACGGGTGGGACGGCCACCAGTACGTCGACTGGAAGGGCGCCAACGAGATCGAGGCGGGCATGGTCAAGTGGATCGCCTTCGCCGGCGGGTACGGGCACATCAACTACTCGATGGCCGAGTGGCAGCCCATCCCGGTGGACCGTGGCGTGCCGTGTGACTTCGAGCGGGACGCCGCTCCGGCCGGGAAGGGGAGCTGAGCGGTGGGAGCCTTGACGGTGACAGAGGTGGACGGGGAGGGCGCGCTGGACCCGGGCGACCCCGCCTGGGGAGCGGTGACCGCCACCGAGGTGCCGCTGGTGCCCATCCCGTTCGATGCCCAGCTGAACGCGTACGTGCGTGCAGCGTGGACGGGTCGCGAGTACGGCCGGTCCGGTCCGGTGGAGCTCGCCCTCGCCGAGCAGGGCGACCGTCTCCTGGCACGGCTGTCGTGGGAGGGCTCTGCCGAGCCACCGGGAGAGTTCAGCGACGCTGTCGCGCTCTTCTTCCCACCTGCAGCAGGGACCGCGGCGCCCGTGACCATCGGGACACGGGTCGAGCCGGTCAGTCTCTGGCTGTGGCGTGACCGCCTCCCGGTCCAGCAGGCGCTCCCGTCGGCCACGCAGCTGGTGGCGGCCGGTCCGGGCGTGTTCCGGCCCGAGTCCGCGGACGCCGGGGTCAGCGCCCGGTCGTCGCGGTCGGGGCGGAAGTGGACGGTGGTGCTCGCCGGCCCACGGCAGGCGTTGGCCGCCCAGCGCGTGGGCGTCGCGGTGTGGGACGGCTCGAACGACGAGCGGGCGGGGATCGGTGCGGTCAGTGCGGCGTGGACGGAGGTCGGGTCGTGAGATGGGATCGGGTCGTGGAACGGACGAGCAGGGGGTGGGATCACCGGTGAGCGCGAAGACGATGACGAACGGGGACGATGCGGTCGGGCACGGGGGCGAGGGTGTTGCGCCGCCCGGACAGATCACGATGGTCTTCGACCTCAACAAGTGCATGGGCTGCCAGACGTGCTCGGTGGCCTGCAAGGTCCTGTGGACCCGGGAGGAGGGTGAGGACCACCAGTGGTGGATGAGCGTCAACACCCAACCGGGGTTGGGCGCGCCCAAGGGTTGGGAAGGGATGGGCGGGGGCTGGCATGACGGCCAGCCGGTACGTGGCCATCAGCCGTCCCGCGAAGAATTCGGTGGTGGCTGGGACTTCAACTACCAGGAGGTCCTCTACGGAGGGACCGGCAACGCCACGCATCTGCGGCCGGTCGACCACGGCGACGGCACGACGCGGTGGGGCATGAACTGGGACGAGGACCAGGGGGGAGGGGAGTACCCGAACTCCTACTACTTCTACCTGCCCCGGCTGTGCAACCACTGCACGCATCCGGTGTGCGTCAGCGCCTGCCCGTCGGGTGCGATGTACAAGCGCCACGAGGACGGCGTGGTCCTCCGGGACGAGTCCGTCTGCCAGGGCGCCCGCTTCTGCATGGAGGCGTGCCCGTACAAGAAGATCTACTTCAACTACGCCCGCAACGTGGCCCAGCACTGCATCATGTGCTTCCCGAGGCTCGAGGTCGGGGTCGCCCCCGCCTGCGCGCGCCAGTGCCCGGGCCGGCTCGTCTTCGTCGGTTCGGCCGAGGACGAGGAGAGCCCGATCCACAAGCTCGTCCACGAGTGGGAGGTGGCGCTCCCCCTGCATCCCGAGTTCGGCACCGGGCCCAACATCTTCTACGTGCCGCCCCTCGCCCCGAGTCGCCTTCACGAGGACTTCTCGATCGACGAGGAGACGCCGCGCATCCCACCCGAGTACCTCGAGTCGCTCTTCGGGCCCAGGGTCCACGCCGCGCTCGCCACGCTTCAGGGCGAGCTCGCACGCGTGCGAGCCGGGGGCCAGTCGGAGCTCCTCGAGACGCTCGTCGTCTACCGCTGGACCGACCTCTTCGGAAAGTACACGACCGATCCGGCGACGCTGGACCGGACCCCGGACCGGGTGCCGGTGAGGATGGGGCGGACGTCGGGTCCCACGGCCGCCCCGTGAGCTCCGGTCGGGCGATGTGCCGCCCCCGGTTCCGGTTCGAAAGGAAGTGACGGAATGTTCACCTATTCATTGCAGGGCCTGGAGCTGACGGCCGAGCCGACCGGGGTCCTCGAGGTGGAGGAGAACGAGACCACGGCGCGCAGTGCCGTCTATCAGGTGCTGGGTGCGTTCTTCGCCTCGGGGGACGCGACCAGCTTCGAGAAGTCCCGCGAAGGGCTGTGGACCAAGGAGCTGGCCGAGGCGGCGCTCCTGCTGCCCTTCGCCCTGGCCGGTGGTGAGGTCACGATCGCGGTGGGTATGTCCGAGGCGGAGTACGCGGCGGAGTTCGACCGCGTCTTCGGAGGAGCGCGACTGCTTGCCGGCACCGGGGACGCACGCGAGGCGGAGGTGGCCTCGGTGCGACGTGATTATGAGTACTTCGGCCTGGCGGCGAGCGACGAGGCCCCTCGCCCGCCGGACCACCTGGCGACCGAGCTCGACTTCCTCCAGTATCTCTGCTTCAAGGAGGCGGCGAGTTCCTCGCCGCGCCTGGCCGCCTCCTTCCGGCGGGCCCAGCGCGACTTTCTCTCCGGTCACGTGCTGGGCCGTGCCGCCGAGGTGGTGGCCGCGCCCCGGGCCGCGGGGGCGGCCCAGCCGTTCGCGGGGATGGCTGATCTCGTGGGTGCGTTCGTCGCTGATGACCACGGGTACGTGGCCGGCCTCCTCGGTGGCTGAGCCGGCACCCACCACCGCCGGGCTCCAGCCGGGCGGTGGGTCGGACGGGACCGAGGACGGCTACCGGTGCCGGTGGAGCTGGGATCGTGTGACCTGGGGCACGCACTGCCTGAACTGCCTGGCCGGGTGCCCCTATCGGGTGTTCACCCGTGACGGCGTGGTGGCGTTCGAGGAGCAGGGCGGCACCATCGACCCGGTGTCCGGCGGCGTACCCGACCTCAACCCGCTCGGGTGCCAGAAGGGCAGCGCATGGAGCGTCCAGCTCTCCAGCGAGGACCGAGTCGTCCACCCGCTCCGCCGGGTCGGCGACCGCGGCGGCGGACGCTGGGAGCAGATCACGTGGGACGAGGCGCTCGCCGAGATCGCCGACTCGGTCCTCGACGCCATCGAGGAGGGCGGCCCCGAGTCCGTCGTCTTCGAGGAGAGCGTCGAGGGCGGGCTACTGGCGCAGGCCCCGTTCCTCCGGTTGGCCGCGTTGCTGGGAGCGGTGACCCTCGACGCCCAGGGACTGGTGAACGACCTGCCCGTCGGCCAGCAACTGACGTTCGGGACGTTCTCGTGCGCCAGCACGGTGGACGACACCTTTCTGGCCGACGTCCTACTGCTCTGGCACGCCAACCCCGCCTACACCTCGATCCCGTACTTCCACTTCATCTCCGAGGCCCGCTACCGGGGGGCACGCGTGGTGGCGATCGCACCCGACTACAACGCGTCAGCGGTGGGGTCCGACCTGTTCGTTCCGGTGCGGCCCGGGACCGACGCCGCCCTGGCGCTCGCCATGTGCAGGGTCCTCATCGACGAGGATCTCTGGGATCGTCCCTTCGTCTGCACCCAGACCGACTTGCCGCTCCTGGTGCGCACCGATACCGGGCGCTACCTGCGAGGGCGCGACCTGCAGCGCGGCGGTGACGAGGAGGTGTTCCACCTCTGGGACGAGGCGACGGGGTTGCGCGCCGCTCCACGGGGGAGCCTCGCCCTCGGGGAGCTGCGTCCGGTGCTGACGGGACGATGGTCCGTCGAGCTGGCCGACGGATCAACGGTCGAGGTGACCCCCGTCATGGATCTCGTCCGGGCCAATCTCGAGGGGTACGCACCGGATGATGCGGCCGCGGTGTGTGGCGTCCCGGCATCGACCATCGAACGGCTCGCCCGCATGGTGGCCGGCAAACGGTGCAAGATCCTCGAGGGCTTCAACGGGCCGAAGTACTTCCACGGCGACCTGATGGAACGCTCGATGTGCCTGGTGCTGGCGTTGACCGGCAACTGGGGAAGGCCGGGCACGGGGATCCAGGGGCTCGCCCTCGGCGGCCTCGACGGGTACTTCCTGTTCTCGATGAAGACGAAGAAGGGCGTGGAGGAGACGGCCCGGGTGCTCGACGGGATCGACCTGGCCATGCGGACCATGAGGGAGCGCGACCCCGACGCCACCGACGAGATGATCGGGATCCAGCTCCTGTCGCTGGCGACGGGCTCGGGCACGACGGCGCCGCCGGTGTTCTTCAACTACCACCATGCCGGCTACCGGGAGACGTGGAACCGGCAGGAGTGGTCGGATCCGACCATGTCCAGAAGCTTCGACGACTACCTGAGCGATGCCGTGCGCCGTGGCTGGTGGGGTGGGGTGGCCCGCCCGGGTGCGTCGACGCCGCCGCGGGTCCTCTTCTCGGTTGGCACCAACCCCCTGCGGCGGGCCCGGGGCGGGCGTGCGAAGCTCCTCGACAACCTGTGGCCCAAGCTGGACAAGATCGTGGTGGTCGACTTCCGGATGTCTGCGACCGCGTTGCACGCCGACATCGTGCTGCCGGCCGCGATGCAGTACGAGCGGGTGAACGTGCAGTACCCGATCACCCACATGCTGCGCCTGTCGTTCTCCGACGCGGCGACCGCGCCCAAGGGGGAGTCGCGCACGGAGTGGGACATCTTCGCCGCGCTGGCCAGGATGATCGCCGAGCGGGCGGGCGCCCGGGGGATGCACGAGTACGTGGACGCCCGCCGCCAGACCCGCCACGTCGACCGGATCGGCGACGACTTCGTGCTCGGCGGCGACTTCACCGACGAGGAGGACGTGCTCGACGAGTGGGTCCGGGACTCGGCCGACGCCGGCACGCTGCCGGTGGGCAGCACCATCGAGACGCTCCGGCGCGACGGGAGCATCCGGTTCACCGGGCTCGGAGGGTTCGCCCCCGGGCTGGCGGTGGCGACGGACGTGCGGGCCGACGAGGTGATGACGGCCTTCCGGTGGCACGTCGAGCAGAACCTGCCCTTTCCGACGCTCACCCGCCGGGCGCAGTTCTACATCGACCATCCCTGGTTCCTCGAGGCCGGCGAGCAGCTGCCCGTCCACAAGGAGCCCCCCAAGATGGGCGGTGACTGGCCGCTCGCCCTCACCAGTGGGCACGCCCGGTGGACGATCCACTCGATCGGCATGGGGAACCGGCAGCTCCTCGGCACCCACCGCGGTCGTCCGCTGGTCGTGCTGAGCGAGTCCGACGCCGCGGCCCGGGGCGTGGTCGACGGCGATCAGGTCCGGGTGGCCAACGACCACGGCGCCTTCGAGGCGATGGCGAGGGTGACGCCCCGGGTCCGCCCGGGCCAGATCATCGTGTACAACGGCTTCGAGCCCCACATGTTTCCGCGCTGGGAGGGAGCCAACGAGGTCGAGCCGGGGATGGTCAAGTGGCTGCACCTCGTGGGCAAGTACGGGCACCTGCGCTACCTGCCCTTCGGGTGGCAGCCGGTGCCGGCCGACCGGGCGGTGTTCGTCGACGTGTCGCGCGTGGCGGACGCGGGGGTGGGAGCGGACGTCGCGGACACGGGGGTGGTGGCGGGTTCCGGGCGGGGGGACGGACGGTGAGGATCCCGCGTCGGCACGCCGATGGCGGTGTGCCGACGACCACCGGCAGTGCCGATGGCGGTGTGCCGGCGACCACCGGCGGTGCCGATGGCGGTGTGCCGGCGACCACCGGCGGTGCCGATGGCGCCCACCGGAGCGGGGCACCGGTGGGCGAAGACGAGTTGGCGCTCGTCGCCGAGGCCTTCGAGGGGTCCCGTTCGCTGTTCTCGCTGTTGGCAAGCGTTCGGACCCGGCGCATGGGGCTCGGGTATCGGTCGGAGACTGGTGAGGAGGAGCTGTTCTCGTGGTCGAGCGGGCACACGGTCGTCCAGCCCGAGGGGCCCTTCCACTTCGCGTCGTCGGCGGCGCCGGTGCCGCTCTCGGAGGTGGAAGAGGCGCTCGTCTGCTGGGCCGGTCTGGGCCCGAACGGTCTCGCGCTGGCGGACATCCCGGTGCACGGAGCGCTTGCCGGCATGCTCCATCGTCGGGGCCGGACCGTGCCCTCCTCCTCGGGCGACCTCGGTGTCGACCTCTTCGTCGTCAACGACGACGGCGTCTTCCGGTACCGGCCGTCGCCCTCGCCGGCCCTTCCCGTCGAGATCGGGGGGCCCGAGGACTACGGGAAGATCCTCTCCTGGTACCGGGACGGCCGGGTGCGGGTGCTCGACCGTCGCCCCGACATCGCCTGGCCCGGAGGCCCCGAGGGCACCCATAACGTGCGCCCGATGGGTCCGGGTCAGTACAACCTGAACCGTCCCGGGAGCACCTGGTTCCTTCCGGTGGGGGACGTCGGGCTGGAGTGGTTCAACCAGCTGCTCGTCTCGTACGAATGGTCGGGGTTCTACCTGCAGGATCCCGACTCGGGCGAGCCGGCCGGCTGCAAGGACTGGATCCGCCCCGGGTTCCTGGAGGTCGGTTTCCCCATTCCCGCTTTCGACGAGCTGGCACTGATGCTCCACGCGGGCCAGGCCGGGTGCGTCGTGCAGAACATCCGGCTGGCCTGCGAGGCGCTGGGCGTGGGCGCGTGGACGACCGGCTCCTACGCGGGCGTCTTCGTCCTGGGTGCCTACCCGGAGATCTCCACCGGGCTCGGGTTCGGGTTCCGGGAGCGTGACCCGTCGTCCAACCCGTCGGCCACCGCCACCTGCCTCGGTCTCCCCGGGGTGATGGAGCCGGTCGTCGTACCCTCCCGCCGGTTCCCGGACGCGGCGTCGGCGGTCCGGTACGTGCGGGCGCTCCGCACCGATCCGGGTGGTGTGCTGGCGGGCGGGTCGGGAACGCCGACGGGCGCCGGCGCGCCGTGGCGCCCGGGGCTGGTCGACGAGGTCCTCGAGGATCCGCGCGCCCACCTCTCGGACTGGGCCGAGGAGGCGGCGATCGCCACCGTCGAGTACATCGTCGCCAAGCACGGCTGCTGTCCGGCCTACGTGAGCCCGGTCCGGGCGAAGCTGTCCGTGCAGGCCCACCATGTCGACACCGCCTTCTACCGGGAGTTCTACGCGGGAGGGGGGCGTTCCGGCGCCGTCACCCCGGCGATCGTCGACCACTTCGCCACCTGGCACCGGGGTCTGCCCGACCCGACGGCCGGGCCGATCGGCGACGACGAGGGCCGATCGGCGTGACCGCGACCTGGGTGCAGGTGCTCGCCTCCTACCTCCACCTGCTGGCGGTGGCGGTGTACGTCGGCGGATCGGTGGCCATGGAGTTCGTGCTCGGACCGGCGCAGCGGTTCGTGCCACCGGCCCAGGCGCAGATCCTCGGGCAGCGCTCGGCCGACCGCTTCCTCGTGCTGGTATGGGGCTCGCTGGTGCTCTTCCCGGTGAGCGGGATGCTGCTCTTCTTCTCCCTGTCGGACCAGCATCTGATCACGCACGGCGACATGCTCTCGACCAGCGAGGGGCGGACCCTGTTGGCCATGATGGTGCTGTGGGCGGTCCTCGTCGCGAACGGCGTGCTCATCACGTTCGTGTTCCGACCCCGCCTGGTCAGCCGGGCCAAGGCTCAGGGTGGTGGCGCCCGTGTCGCTGGTCATCTCGAGTCGATGCAGCGGGCGGCGACCTGGGTGTCGAGGCTCACGCGGATCGACCTCGCCGTCGCGCTGGTGGTGGTGCTGCTCGGGGCGTCCCTCGCCTACGGGAAGGGAATCCTGTGACCCGCACCGTACTCGGCTACCTCTTCACGGTGGAGTGGGCGGTCTACGTGGGCGGCGCCCTCTTCATGGAGCTCGTCTGGCGCCCGCTGCAGCGCCACGTGCCGCCGGCGCAGACCGGTGCGCTGTGCAACGCGATGGGCCGGCGTTACCGGTGGCTCGCCCTCGGATCGCTCGGGCTCATCGCCGCCACCGCCATCGCATGGCAGGTGGCAGGGGGACCGACTCTCCGTGCCTCCGGTGTCGCCGGTGGCGGGGCTGCCGCGGAGTGGCGGATCGCCGGTCTGGTGGCTGTGTGGGTGGTGCTGGTCGCGCTGGTGGCGGCCATGGGCCTCCTCGTCCATCCGAGATCGCATGCCCGCCATCGCCCGGGCGAAGACAGCGACGAGCTGCGGCGCCTCCGGCTCCGCTCGATCCGGTTCATGGACGTGCTCCTGCGGGTCGAGCTCGGAGTGGCTCTCGCCGGTGCGCTGGTGGTCGCCTGGCCGCTGGGGTCCGCTCCCGGGCTGGCGCTGTAGATGCCCAAGACGATCGCCACCACACCGTCGTGGTACTGGCCCGACGGGCTGCCGCGGGTCCTGGGCATCCCACCGCTCCCCCTCGTACGCCTGTCGGTTGACCGCCAGGCCGAGCGGGCGCCGTCCCGCCCCGCGCTGGTCTGCGCCGACCGTACGATCACCGCCGGCGAGCTGGCCACGGGCGTGGCGGCGGTGGCCGCCGCCCTCGGACCGGGTGGCGCCGGCTCGGGTGCCGTCGCCGTCTGCGCCGGGCCGAGCGCTGACGGGATCGTGTCGGTCCTCGGCGCCCTGGCGTCGCGCCGGCGGGTCCTCCTCGTCGATCCGGGTTCGAAGGCGGTCACCGATGCGCTCGCGGCCACACCGGTGGCGGTGACGCTCGCGGATGAGGACGGTGCGGCGGTGCTGGGCGGTGCCGGGGTGCCCACCACCGGTCTCGACACCCTGGAGTCGGCGCCGACCGCCGGCGAAGGACCCCCCGGCGAGGGGCATGCCGGCGGGGGACTGACCGCACCCTCGGTCTGCCTGTCCGGTGGATCGGGACCGCTGTGGCATTCGCAGCGGTCGCTGCTGGCCGGTGCGCTGGCGCTGCGGGCGTTTCTCGCTCCCGTCGCCGGCTCCTCCTGGCTGGAAATGGCGTCGCCGTGCTCGTGGGACGGGTTGTGCGCCGTCCTGACCGCCCTGCTCGCCGGGGTGACGGTGGTGGCGGCCCGTCCCGGGGTGGAGGCGGAAGAGGCGTTCGAGCGTCACCAGCCGGCCTGGACGTCGTCGAGCTTGGATCTCGCCCGAGCGAGCTGGGCCGGCGGGGGGCGCAAGCGCCGGCGGCAGGTCGGGACCGGGAGGTGTGTCCTCGTCACGGTGGACGGCCCGTTCGACCCCGACGAGTGCCGTGCACTCGCCGGGGCGACCGGTGCCGATGTGTTGACGATGTTCGGGACGGCCGAGACCGGCCCGGTGCTGGCGTCGCACCCGAGCTGGCACCTCGACGAGTCGGTGGGGATCCCGGTCCCCAACATGCACATCGTGCCGGCCGATCCGGACACCGGCGAACCGGTCGACGTGTTGTGGGAGCTGCTGGATCGCGCCATGGTGTCCGTGTGGTCGCCATCCCTCGCACTCGAAGGCTTCGTCCCCGGCCCGGGCACGCCGGCCGGCGGGCGGTTCGTCACCGGCGTCCTGGCCGCGTCGGATCCCAACGGAATGCTCTACCTGGTGGATGAGTGGTGAGCGTCCGCGACGCCTCGGACGGCACGGTGCTCGACAGTGCGCTGCGGATGGGCGTGGTGGAGCGGGTGGCGCTGTTCGGCAGGTTCTTCCACATGCATCCGGGCACGGGGAGGGCCGGTATCGGCCTCGGCAGGGCGGTGGTGGACTTCCTCGCGTGGGAAGTCCAGAGCGGGCGCGTAGCCGACGAGGGAGGTTCACCGTGGTGGGCGGCGGTGAATGGCCTTCTGGCTCTCGACGTCGCTTCCGCCGGCCCCGGCCGATCGGGGGCGACTTCGGCGTGGCAGCGTTACGCGACCGCTCCGCCCCTCGAACAGCAGGCTGCGCTGTGGCGCGCCCACGGGGAGTCGATGGCCCGGGCGGTCGAGTCGGCGTCTCCGTTGCTGGCAGACGAGTGCGAAGCGGAGCGGGAGTTCATCGCCATCGTGCTCCGGGTCCTCGACAGAGCGACGGTGCGATGTACCCCGACGGACAGCCCGCAGTTGGGGGATTCGGTGCGCCGGAGCTACCCGGCGCACCACCCGATCAGGGCCTCCGAGCTGGCGGCGCTGAAAGCGTCGTTCGGATCGCGGGGCCACCGCGTCGGCCATGGTCCGCGCACCCGAGCGCCGGGAGCCTCGTGACGGCCGGGACGCGCGTCGGCCGCGCCCGGGGCGGTCTGGCGCGGTCGTGCGAGGTGCGGCTCGACGGGGTCCCTCGGTGGTGAGCACCGCCGAACCCTTCGTGGTGATGGCGAAGCCGGTGGGGCCGATCTGCAACCTCGACTGTGGCTACTGCTATTACCTGGGCAAGACGTCCCTTTTCCGTCCGCACGAGCCTTTCCGGATGAGCGACGACGTCCTCGAGCACTACGTGCGGTCCTTCATCGAGGCGAGCCCCGGCCCGCTCGTCCACTTCGTGTGGCACGGTGGCGAGCCCACATTGGCCGGTCGGGCGTTCTATCAGCGGGCGATCGACCACCAGCAACGGTTCCTTCCCGAAGGATGGACGGTCCTCAACAGCCTGCAGACCAACGGGACGCTGCTCGACGACGCGTGGTGCAGGTTTCTGGCCGAGCATCGTTTCGCTGTGGGGATGTCCATCGACGGACCTGCCGAGCTCCACGATGGCGCACGTCTCGACAAGCACGGCGGTGCCACCCACGCGCGGGTCATGCGGGGACTGCAGCACCTCCGCAACCACGGCATCGATCCCGATGTGCTCTGCACGCTCAATGCAGGCAACGTGTCCCGGCCTCTCGAGGTCTACCGCTTCTTTCTCGACGAAGGCGTCCGCTGGCTCCAGTTCCTCCCCGTCGTGCAGCGCGATGCCGACGGACGAGTTTCCGATCGTTCGGTTCCTCCCGAGGGAATGGGGGAGTTCCTCTGCACGGTCTACGACGAGTGGGTCCGCCACGACCTCGACCGGATCGGCGTACAGCTCTTCCTCGAGTGCCTCGCCGTCTGGGCGGGAAACCAGCCCACGCTGTGCACGATGGCCGAGACGTGCGGTCGCGCGCTCGCGGTCGAACACGACGGGAGCGTCTTCGCCTGCGACCACTTCGTCGATCCCGGCCATCGTCTCGGAGCGGTGGCGAGCGAGGGACTGGCCCTCCTTGTCGACAGCCCCGGGCAGGTCGCCTTCGGTGCGGAGAAGAGCACAGGCTTGACGCAGGCATGCCGGGAGTGCCCCGTCCAGTTCGTCTGCCGGGGCGGGTGCCCCAAGGACCGTTTCGTCGAGGCACCCGACGGCGAGCCGGGCCACAACTACCTGTGTGCGGGTTACCGGAGGTTCTTCACCCATGCCGCGCCGACCATGGAGCGCATGGCGCAGCTGGGTCGCCGGTTCCGACCCGTCGCGACCCTGATGGGCGAACTGCGTGAGGAGGAGGACTCGATCGAGGCCCCGTGGCGGAGCGCCGGCCGTAACGACGCCTGCCCGTGCGGGAGCGGGCGCAAGTACAAGCGCTGCTGCCTGGGGTTCCACCGTCCCCGTTGATGCGGGGATCCGACGGCTGGCTCCCTGTATTCGTGGTCGTGCATCGGTGGGACATGATGGCTTGCGCTGTTCCATGAGCGCAGGTACACTGCCTACGGACGCGAGACAATAAGACAGAAGCTGTTGGGTTGTCTCGCCCGGTTAGGGGGGTGCACGTGCGGGACGAACGGTTCGATGTGGTGGTGATTGGCGGTGGGCACAACGGTTCGACCATCGCCGCCTACCTGGCCAAGTCCGGGCTGAGCACGTGCGTGCTCGAGGCCCGCCCCGAATGCGGCGGTGGGCAGGAGAACACGGAGGTACGGCCGGGGTTCCGCATCGACCCGCATGCCACCTACCTCTACGGCGGCGCAGCACCGGGTTTCGATCAGCTCGAGCTGTGGAAGTACGGCATGCGGATGGTGTACTACCCGTCGATGGCTGGCCTCGTCACACTCGACGGCCAGGCTGCCAACATGGGGTCGCGGTGGCGGCCCGACCTCGCCGAGCAGAGTCTTGCCCGCTACTCGCCCGAGGACCAGGGTGGCACGGGGAGGATCTTCGACGAGCTCGGCGAGCAAGGATCCCGCGAGTTGCTGCACGCCCTCTTTTGGACCCCGCCGCTTCCCTCGCAGCTCGAGATGGATCCGGTCGACATGCCGTGGTGGAAGGTGTTCCGCGAGCGGCTCCCCCAGTTCTGGTTCGACCAGCTCCTCGACATGAACTACCTCGACTTCCTCGACGAGTTCGTCCATTGGGAGCCCTTGAAGGTGCTGAGCGCGATCGGGGCGTGGTACTGCGGGGCCCACCCGGCGTGGGACGGCATGATGCTCCAGGCCCTCGGCGGCACGCTCCTGTTCAACTACGCATCCGGGGCGCCCCGGGGCGGCATGCACACCTATGCCCACGCGATCGTCAGGTGCGCACTGGCGCACGGGGCGCGCATCATCACCAATGCGCCTGTCGGAGAGATCATCATCCGTGACGGTCGGGCGGTCGGGGTCCGGCTCGCGGACGACGCGGCGTTCGGCGAAAAGACGATCTGGGCGGACAAGGCGGTCATCTCGGCGATCGACGTCCAGCACACCTTCTTGAACGTGATCGGTCAACGCCACCTCGACCCTTCCTTCCGCCAGCGGATCTCCGACATCTCCCTCAAGGGGGGAAGCCTGTTCGTCATGTCCGTCATCTGCCGGGAGCTCCCCCGATACCACGGGCGTGCCGACGCGTTCCCGGACGAGGTGTACCCGTCATGCGTCGTCGCACCCGCCGACTCCCTCGAGTGGGTCCGGATCCAGACGCGGGACTCGTACTCGACAAGGACGGGGCCTGTCAGCCTCCAGCCCGAGCACCTGACCATGATGATCTGCACGCACGACGTCTACGACTCGACACGCGCGGTCGACGGTTTCCACGTGCTGTCACCCATCTACCTCGAGATGCCGCCGCCCGAGTACGACGTCAACGGACCCGACGGGGTCAACCGACAGAAGGACGAGATCACCAAGGCGGCGCTCGGGCTGCTCGAGCAGCTGGCGCCCAACATGACCGGCGAGAACATCGTGGACGTGTTCGTCAACACACCACAGGACTCGGAGTTCCGCAACACGGGGCTGGTGGGTGGCAACTGGTACGGGATCCGGCATTCCGAGGACCAGTGGTTCGGCAACCGGCCGCTGCCCGAGCTCGGCCGTTACCGAACACCCATCGAGGGGCTCTACCTCTGCAACCAGACGTCGCACCCCGGGGGCCTGTGCCTGATGGCCGTTCCCTACAACCTCATGCACGTGCTGATCGAGGACGGCATCGCCGACCCGGGGAGCTGGTGGTACCCGTCGCCGTTCTATGTGCCGGACCCGTCCGCGAAGGGAGGGTACGCGTCATGACCCGGGTCGAGCACCGTGTCCTACGGCCCTCGGAGCACATCCTCGACGAGTTCCCGGAGCGGACCGACTTCGACGTGGTGGTCATCGGCGGTGGCCCGAACGGGCTCATCGCTGCCGCCTACCTGGCGCGTTCCGGCCTGCGTGTGGCGCTGGTCGAACGCCGCCAGGAGATCGGGGGCGGGCTCTCGACGGAGGAGACCCTCTTCCCGGGGTACTACACGAACCCGCACGCGTTCTACCACATGATGACCGACTACCTACCGGTGTTGTCCGACTTCGACCTCCGTGCACACGGTCTTTACTTCGTGAAACCGAACGCGCAGGCCGCAGCGGTGTTCTCGGACGCGTCGAGCCTGATGCTCTGCCATCAGATCGAGGACACCAAGGACTCGCTGGCCAAGGCCTCGCCCGCCGACGCGGCCGCCTTCGGTCGGGTGATGCGCACGTGGCGGAGGATCGTCGAGGATCTGTTGGCGCCGGGTACCTACCTGCCCGCGCTGTCACCAATCGACATGATCGAGTCCCTCGAACGCACCGAGGTGGGCCGTGAGGCGCTCCGCCTCACCGAGATGTCCCCGGTCGAGATCATCGACGAGACCTTCGAGGACGACCGCGTGCGGGCCCTGATGCTCTACGTGGCGTGCATGTGGGGCCTCGACCCCCGGGAGAGCGGTCTCGGGTTCATGGTCCCCTTGATGATCGATCGCGCCATGAACAAAGCGCAGTGCTACGGCGGCTCCCACAAGCTGGCCGGTTCGTTGTCCCGTGAGATCCACAAGGCGGGCGGCGTGGTCCTCGACAACTCCGAGGTCACCCGGATCGTCGTGTCACAAGGCGCGGTGACAGGCGTGGAGTGCTTCGACGGGAGGTTCCTCGGCGCCAAGGCCGTCCTGTCGAGCCTGGCACCTCCCCTGACCTTCGGGAAGCTGATCGACAGCGCCGACGTCCCCGGGGAGATGTCCGAGGCGGCGGAGCACTGGGAGTGGGACAAGTGGTCGTTCTGCACGCTTGCCCTGGCCACCACGACGAACCCGCGCTATGAGGTGGACGACCCCTGGGTGAACGACGCACTGATGGTCGTGCTCGGCTTCGACTCGACCGATGACGTGCTCGGCCACTACGACGCGGTCGCCACCGGGGAGCTCGGTGACCGCCTGGGCGGGCATGCCACCGTCGAGACGCGCTACGACCCCACCCTGACCCGGATCGCGGGTCACCACGTGAGCTTCCTGCAGATCCATGCCCCCTACGACATCGACGGCGGGTGGGAGGCCCGCGGACCCGGGGTCGCCGACGAGCTCCTCGACCTGTGGAGGCGCCACTGGCCCGGGCTCGACGACTCGGGGATCGTCCGCCGATCGCTTGAAAGCCCGGTCGACATCGAGACCCGCATCTCGTCGATGGTGCGGGGGTCGATCAAGCACGGCGACTACAACCCGCTCCAGATGGGTGCGTTCCGGCCCAGCGCATCGTGCGTCGCGGGTCGCTCTCCGATCGCCGGCCTCTATCTGTGCGGGTCCTCCTCCTACCCGGGCGGGCTCGTGATCGGGGGACCGGGCTACATCGCGGCCGGGTCGGTCGTCGAGGACATGGGCGCCGAGCAGTGGTGGCAGACCCCACCCTTCGTCCGCCGCTACCAAGAGCAGTACCTGTCATGAAGATCCGCTCGAAGGGACTCGGCCGTCGCGAGCTGGATATGGACCTCCGGGAGTTCACGGTCGAGCGCGACGGGAGCGGCATTCTGCTCAAGGGTGTGACCCACGCCCCGATCACCTGGGAGACGACGGTCAGGGTCGGCCCGCGCGACATCGGCAGCATCCTGAAGCTCGCTCTCCGACCGACCATGCTCCACCTGGGGCTGTCGTGGATCTTTCGCCGTCCCGACGTTCCGGGTAGCGACCACGAGGGTGAGCGCCTTGGGGGTCCGACCCGTCTGGGCCGGGCATCGCTCCGATCTCCGGCCCAGACGGACGGAACCGCCCAGACAGAGGGGACCGCCCAGACAGAGGGGACCGCCCAGACAGACGGGACCGCCCAGACAGACGGGACCGCCCAGACAGAGGGGACCGCCCAGACAGAGGGGACCGCCCAGACAGGGGGGACCGCCCAGACAGACGGGGCGCCACGCGCTCCCCGGGCCGTCCTCCCGCCCCGTGCCGTCCGTCCGCCCCGGCCGCCGGCCCCGGCCCGTGCACCCCGACCCGATCGGCCGCCACGGGGGCCGTCCCGTGAGGGCGGATCGGTCCCCAGCGCATCGCAACGTGCAGACGCCGTGGCCGGCCCCGAGAAGGATTGACCATGCAGCGACACACCTACGACGCCATCGTGATCGGAGCCGGCCACAACGGGCTGTGCCTGGCCGCCTACCTCCAGCGTGCCGGCCTGTCCACACTCGTCGTCGAGCGTCGGCACGAAGAGGGCGGCGGCGTGAACACCGAGGAACCGGTGCGGGCCGGCTTCCGGCACAACCTGCACGCGCAGTACATGGAGTTCTTCGACGTCATGCCGATGATCACGGACTTCGGGCTCGAGGATCTGGGGCTGCGCACGGTGACCCCGGAGGCGCAGGCCGGGATCGTCTTCCCCGATGACCGTCCACCGATCATCCTCCACCGTCCCGACCTGCTCGAGCGGACGAGGGCGAGCATCGCCCGGTACTCGGCGACTGATGCCGACCTCTACGTGGAGATGAAGCGACGCGCTGCCAGCCTCGAAGGCCTCATCGCCGCCAACCTCTACAGCCTGCCCGTGGCGCAGACCCTGGAGGAGCAGGGTGAGCTGCTCGAAGGGATGTTCGGCGATCTCGGTGTCTCGGCGAACTTCGTCACCAAGTCGCCGCGTGCGGTGATCGATGAGCTCTTCGAGACGTCGGAGCTGCGCGCCCTGCTGTACCGGGCGTCGGTGGAGTGGGGGGCGCCCCTGGAGGAAGCGGGCCTCGGCGGCATGTTCGTGACGTTCGTGATGTGGACGATGGCGAATTGGAAGCTGTGCCTCGGCGGGACCCATACCCTGGCCAAGGCGATGACGCAGGCGTGTTACCGGGAGGGTGTCGATCTGTTGGAGAACACCTCCGTCGACTCGATCATGGTCGAAGGGGGTCGCGCCGTCGGCGTGCGTGCCCGGGGGACCGAGTACCGTGCCGAGCGGCTGGTGGCCTCCAACGCAGACCTGCGCCAGACCCTCTTGGAGCTGGTGGGGCCGGACCACCTCTCCGATCACTGGATCCAGCGATCGGAGGCGTTCCGCTATGGACCGAGCCATGTGCTCGGCACGACAGCCTGGTGCCTGCGGGATGCGCCCGCCTATCGGGCGGCCGCCATCGACCCGGACATCGATCGGTGCTTCTACACGGTCGTCGGCTTCGAGGATGCCGCCGACGTGCTTCGCTACGTTCGAGACGCGTATGGCGGTCGGTTGCCGGAGCGGGCCGCCGCGGGGACGTGGGTGAACAGCCTGTGGGACCGCGCCCAGGCGCCACCAGGACATCACGCGGCAACCGGCTGGTTCTTCCTCCCGAAGGCCAGTGAGCTCTCGTCGGCGGAGTGGGCCGACGTCCGGGCGACCCACGACGACCGGTTTCTCGCCGAATGGAACCGCGTCGCCCCGAACATGACCATGGACAACGTGGTTGCCCATCGCCTGTACACACCGGACCAGATGGAGCGCAAGAACCTCATGCGCGAGGGTGATTTCTCCAACGGCGAGTTCTCCCTCGACCAGGTCGGCGTGAACCGGCCGTTCCCGGAGGCCGCCAACTACCGCACCGAGATCGACGGTCTCTACCTGTGTGGGCCGTCGGCGTACCCGGGGGGCGGTGTGCACGCCGCATGCGGGTACAACGCGTTCAAGGCCATCGCCGAGGACTTCGAGCTGCCCTCGCCGGCCGTCGCCGATCGCGGGTACTGAGATGGCGAGCCCACCGCGTCCGTTCGGGCGGCGCCCAGGGCCAACGGGCCGCGCCTGCGGCCGGCGGGATGCGGCACCGGGCCCGGAGGGACGACAAGCACGAGGGAGGAGAGGCCATGCCTGACATCTATTCCACCGAGTGGTACGACGCGGTGCGTGCCGCCATCAACGCCGGGGTGACCCGTCTGCGCACCATCCCGGAAGGGCGGTTCGTGGTGGCGGTCGAAATTGCCGCCGACGGGAGGTCTCCGTACGTGGACGGTGAGGGCGAGCGGCGATTCCTCATGGAGATCGAGGACGGTTCCTGCCTCTGGTACCGGGAGCTCGATCCGGGGGAGGACGAGAAGGCACACGTGGCGGGCCGCGTCGACTATCGCTTCCGCGGCCCGGCGACGGTCTTCGACGAGATTGCGGCAGGTCTCATCGACCCGATCGACGCCGCCCTGCGGGGCGCCATCACCGTCCGCGGGGACATGCGCCTGCTTCTCCGCCACGCCGAGCACGTGAAGTCGCTCCTCGAGGCGTACACGAACGCGGTGTCGACGACCTGGCCGCTCGGACGACCTCCCTACGCGGCAGCCACCTCCGGCAGCGAGGGGGCAGTGGCCCGTGCGTGATGCCTGCGATGCCGTCGTCATCGGGTCGGGGCACAACGGGCTCGCCCTCGGTGCGTACCTGGCTCGGAGCGGTATGGAGGTGGTGGTGCTCGAGCGTCGTCACGAGGAGGGCGGCGGCCTCTGCACCGAGGAGCTCACCTTGCCGGGATTCCTCCACAACGTGCACGCCAACTACCACACCTTCGTCGATCTGGCCCCGCCCCAGGCCGATCTCGACCTGGCCGACCACGGGCTCGAGTACGTGCGTCCCGAGGTCCAGATGGCGTCGATCTTCGACGACGGCACCGCGCTCACCGTGCACACCGACCTCGACAAGACCTGCGCCTCGATCGCCCGCTTCTCCGAACAGGACGCCGAGACGTTCCGGCGCCTCTACACGGAGGCGCACGGATACGTGAACCTGCTGCTCGGGACCCTGATGTACCAGCCGCCGATGTCCATGAAGGAGCTGACGCGGGCGCTCAGCGTCTTCGGCGTCGAGGAGCGGTCCGAATTCCTCTCCGTCAAGCTCCGCCGCGAGACGATCGACACCTTCCTCGACCTGCACTTCACGCACCCGAAGGTCAAAGCCCACCTGGCCTTCCACGGAGCGGTGTGCGGGTACGCCAACGACGTGCCCGGGCTGGCCATGAGCTTTCCGCTCCTGGTGGGCAAGATCGACAACTGGCGGCTGTGCGTGGGTGGTTCCCACCGGCTCGCCCACGTGCTCTGGCGGGACCTGGCGCAGCATGGAGGCGTGCTCATCTCCGATGCCGAGGTCGCACGGATCGCGGTGGACGGGGGCCGGGCGGTGGGCGTCGTCCTCGCCGACGGCACCGAGATCAGTGCCCGCAAGTTGGTGGTGTCCACCATCGACATCGAGCAGACCTTCCTCCGCCTCCTGCCCGACGGGTCGGTTCCTTCCGAGCTCACCGCGGCGGTGGAGTCCGACCTCCTCCACCAGCCCTGGAGCCTCTTCTCCGTCCATCTGGCGATGTCGGAGCCACCTCGCTACGCGGCTGCCGCCTTCGATCCCGACGTGGACCGCGCCTGGGTGGTGAACCTCGGGTACGCGTCGACCGAGGAGCTCGACACGGACTGGCGGGCGGTTCGGTCGGGCAGGCTCCCTGAAGTCTGTCGGCCGAACGCAGCGGTCAATACGCTGTTCGATCCGAGCGACGCACCGGAGGGTGGTTACACCGGGCTGCTTCGCCAGATCGCCCCCTATGCCGTCGGTGACGGCGGTCCGGCCGCGTGGGACGAGATGGGACACTGGTACGGCCGGCGCTGCATCGAGGCGTGGCGGCGGTTCGCCCCCAACATGGGGGACGGGGCGATCCTCGATTGGACCCCGTACACACCGGCCGACATCGCACGGAAACTCCCGAACATGGTCCGGGGTGACTGGATGATGGGCGAGGTGTCACTGGCCAACATGCTCGACCGCCGGCCCCTGCCGGCGCTCGCCCAGTACCGCACTCCCGTCGAGGGACTGTACCTGGCGGGTTCGACCCAGCACCCGCACGGGTTCATCACCTTTGCCCCTGCCTACAACGCCCTCCAGGTGATCGCTGACGACCTCGGGCTCGAGGCGTGGTGGCGAGACGTGTGATCCTCCCGCCGGAGGTCGCCGTCGAACCTGGCGGCGAGGCTGCCGGCATGGCGTCGATGGTGGCGGAGCTCCTTCGGGCGAACCTCGCCGACTCCCGGGCACGGGCTCGGATGGCCCGCAGAGCCCGCGGGAGCGCGGTGCTGATGATGAGCGACCGTGACCTCGGGGTGACGGTCACCTTCGGACCGGGGGTCATCGTGGTGTCCGGCTCGGCGGTCGGCGCGGTGCCGGAGCTCTCGGGTGGATGGCTGGAGATGGCAGCGGTCTGTACGGGGACGCGGTCGCCCTTGCGGGCACTCCTCCGGCGTGAGATCCGCGTGACGGTGCGACGCCCGGTGTCCGTGCTCGCCACGATCGCCTTCACGCTCAACGTGCCCCGTGCGGCCGGACGTGCTCGCGAGTGAGCGCACCGTGCCCCACCGAGCGCGGGCGGCACCCCGCCGCGCACCTGGCCGCGCACCCCGGCGCGCACCCCGGCGCGCACCCCGGCGCGCACCTGGCCCGGGCCACGCTCGGGGTTCGGCTTCCGGGGTCGGGGACGACGATGGCGGCCAGAGGGCGGTGGCATGATTGGCGACATGACGAGAGACGAGGAGATGGCCACGGTGCTGGGCGACCTGGTCGAGCAGGCGCTGCAGAGCGGGCTTCCCACCCGCCAGCAGGCGCTGGCGCTGTTGGAGAGCCACGACGACGAGCTCCTCGAGGTGGTGGCCGCCGCGGGTCGTGTGCGTCGGCACTTCTTCGGGAACCGGGTCAAGCTCAACCTGATTGTCAACATGAAGAGCGGGCTGTGCCCCGAGGACTGTGCCTACTGCTCGCAGCGGCGAGGGTCGGAGGCTGACGTCCTGACGTACAACTGGGTGGACGCCGCGACCGCGTCGGCGACCGCGGACCGGGCCATCGCCGGCGGAGTGAAGCGCATCTGCCTGGTGGCGAGCGGGAGGGGACCGTCCGACCGTGACGTGGGCCGCGTCGCCGAGACGGTCAGGGTGATCAAGGAGCGCCACCCGGATCTCGAGGTCTGCACGAGCCTCGGTCTGCTGACCGCGGAGCGGGCGGCAGATCTGGCGGACGCCGGGGTGCACGCCTACAACCACAATCTCAACACGAGCGAGGCGAACTACGACCACATCTGCAGCACCCACGGCTACGCGGACCGTGTCGACACGGTGGCGGTGGCTCAGGGCGCCGGACTGTCCCCCTGCTCGGGTGCGATCTTCGGCATGGGCGAGACCGATGGGGACATCGTGGACCTCGCCTTCGAGCTCCGGGCCCTCGACCCCGATTCGGTGCCGGTCAACTTCCTTATCCCCTTCGAGGGCACCCCGCTGGGCGGCGAGTGGCAGCTCACCCCGCAACGCTGCCTCCGCATCCTGGCGATGTTCCGCTTCGTGTTCCCCGATCGCGAGCTCCGCATCGCCGGCGGTCGGGAGATCCACCTCCGTGGCCTCCAGTCCCTCGGCCTCCACCTGGCGAACTCGATCTTCCTCGGCGACTACCTGACCAGCGAAGGCCAACCCGGGTCAGCGGACCTGGAGATGATCGCGGACGCGGGGTTCGTCGTCGAGGGGCACGAGGACGAGGCGCTGCCTGCGGCACGGCATGACCTGGTAGCGCTCCGCCGTCGGGGGCCGGGGACCGCGTTGCCGGCCAACGCCTGACCGATCGGATGGCACACGGCCCCGGCAATCCCACCCCACCCGTCGGCCTGCTCCTCACCGGGGGTTCGAGTCGCCGGATGGGCTTCGCCAAGGGCACGCTGACCCACAGCCATGCGCCGCTCTCGCGCACGCTCGGGGAGCTCCTCGGCTCGGTGACCGATCCCGCCGTCGAGGTCGGCCCCGGCTACTCGAGGCTCCCCACCGTGGAGGAGGCGTCGCCCGGGCGGGGGCCCACGTCGGCCATCGTGGCCGGCTGGGAGGCGTGCCGGATGGCCGGAGGGAGCGGCCCGGTGATCGTCCTGGCGTGTGACCTTCCGTTCGTGACCCGTCCGCTGCTGGCGTGGTTGGTGTCCCGGCCGGGTGGCGGGTCGGTCGTCCCGGTGGTGGACGGCCTCGCCCAGCCGCTGTGCGCGCGCTGGTCGGTCGACGACGTCGACCGGATGCGCGACCTGGTGGCGCGGGGGGATCGCTCGTTTCGTTCCCTCTGCGCATCGGGATCGGTCACCCTGGTCGACGAACGGTCGTGGGGGGCAGTGGCTGAGACCCGGGCATTCGTCGATGTCGACACTCCCGACGACCTGGAGCGGTTCGGGCTGGAGGGTGGGGCCGGGGTCGTGGCCGCATCCCCGCCGCCGGACGGCGAGCCATCAGTGGTGGTCAGACCGTTCCCGGGCCGGGGTCCGTCCCCCGGGTGATCGTGGCGATGGCCTCTCCGCACGGCCGGGCGTCGTAGCCGCGCAGGCGGCTGAGCTGACTGCGCAGGTCGGCACCGGCCAGGACGCGGAGCAGCCCCTGGATCTCCGGGGTCGCCACGAGCGGCGCGGGGACGACCAGGTGGGAGCACTCGGACGCGAGCGGGGTGAAACCGAGCCCGTGGGTGATGGCGCACGGCTCGGTCGACATCCCGACCGCCCCGAGGCCCGAGGCGACGGCCGAGGTGACGAGCAGGTGGGCGGTCGTCGCCGTGCCGGCGCCGGGCATGGCGGCCAGCGGGAGCCCGCAACGGGCGGCCTCGGCCTCGAGCAGCGAGCGCGCTTCGGAGCCGGCCTCTCGGTTGACCAGGCGTAGGCCGCGCTCGAAGGCGCCGGTCAGGTCGAGCGAGGGGCCGAGGGACCGGTCCCACGCCAAGCCCTCCCGCCAGGCTGCGAAGCCGATCACCTCGGCTCCAAGTCCACCCAGGTGACGGCCGACCAGGATGCTCAACCCGGGGTCGGAGTCGGGAAGGTGGGCTCCGGCGACGTGGACGAGCCCCGAGGCGGCGAGCTCCAGTGCCTGCCGGGTCGAGCACGGCCACCACGCCAGCGCCAGGGGGGGTGACAGGCGGGCCAGGGGTGCCTCCAGCAGCGGCAGGGCCGGGTCGCAGCCGGCCACCACCAGGGTCCGCCACGAGGTGCCGGTGCGCTGCACCAGGGCCCGATCTCCTCCCGCCACCGCCAGCGCGGTCCCCGAGGCGTTCCCGAACCCGGGACGCAGGGCTCGGTCGCCGGCCAACGGCAGGGCGACCGTCGCCTCCGCCACGGTGCCCAACGCCACCGGGACGGACTCCCCGGAGAGGGGGGCGAGCGTCGTCGCCTCGACCGGGGGAAGGTCGGGGGGGGATCCGAACAGGTCTTCGACGTCGAGGGAGAGACCGCGCGAGATGGCGAGGGCGACCCGGAGGGACGGGTCCCATCGCCCCGCCTCGATGCCGGTGACCGCCTGCCGGGTGATGCCGGCCATGTCGGCCAGGTCCGCCTGGGACAAGCCACGCGCCAGGCGGGCCAGGCGGAGGCGCGCACCGGCCCGTCCGGGGTCGGTGGGCCGGTCGCCCGAGGGTTCCCCCGCCCCGGTCATCGGTGACCGCGCCCGACCGGTCGGGGGACGGCGGGCGCGAGGGATGCGCTTGCGAGGTCCGCACCCACCGTCTCCGTGGCGTCGTCGGTGGAGGCGAACCGGGGCGGGTCGAGGGCGGTGACCGCGGTGCGTGCCCCGATCGGGGGAGGGGCTTCGTCGACGCGGTAGACCACGCACGACCCGTCGACGTCGAGCGTCACCCGGAACCCGACACCCGCCGGCCGGAGCCCGGCCACCCGGCCGGTCAGCACGACACCGAGGTCGGGCCACGACCCGGGACGGACCCGATCGGGATGCACGGCGGCGACCCGCCCCCCCGTGCGGACGAAGCCGAGGTAGCCCACCAGCTCCGCCACCCGCCGGCTCGACGGGTGGCGCACCACCTCGTCGGGTGGGGCGAGCTGGAGCAGGCGGCCCTGGTCGAGGATCCCGAGGCGGTCGGCGAACGCCTGGGCCTCGCCGAGCTCGTGGGCGACGAGCACTCCGGGCACCGACCGCACCGCCAGCTCGGACCGGACCAGTGCTCCCAGGGCATCCCGGAGCCGGCCGTCGAGGCCGGTGTAGGGCTCGTCGAGCAGCAGCGCCCCGTGGTGGCTGAGCAGGGCACGACCGAGGGCGACCCGCTGCGCCTGGCCCCCCGACAGCTCGCCGGGGTGGACGTCGAGCAGCCCGGCGAGCTCGAGCCGGTCGACCAGGTGGGCCAACCGTGCGGGGTCCCTGCCACCGGCATAGGTGAGGTTGGCCCGCACGTCGAGATGGGGGAAGAGGGCGGCGTCCTGGCGGAGCAGGACGATGCCGCGCTCCCACAGCGGGACGTGCATCACCCGTCCCGCTCCCGACCGGCTGAGCAGTCGACCGCCCAGGGTGACGTGACCGCGGTCGAGGGGCTGGAGGCCGGCGACCGCCTCCAGGACGGTGGTCTTCCCCGAGCCGGACGGCCCGAAGAGCGCGATCCGCTCACCGTCCGCCACCTCGAGGGCGACCGCCACCGTGAACCGGCGGCGGCGGACCTCAACGTCGAACGCGAGCACGGGCGCTCCAGGCGTAGGCGGCGAGGGGGAGCGGGAGGGCGACGAGCAGCAGCAGCAGGGCGAAGGGCAGGGCCGCGGCCAGACCGCGCTCCTCCAGCGTCGTCCAGATCTGCAAGGGGAGCCCCTGAGGGTGGTAGGCGACGATGAGCACGGCCCCGAACGCTCCGATGGCCCGGGCCCACCCGACGGCGAGCGCCATCGCCAGGCCGGGCGCGGCGACGGGCAGGGTCACCCGGCGTAGGACGCGGCGGGGCGGGTCGCCGAGCATCCCGGCCTGCTGCTCGAGGCGCGGGTCCACCGTGGAGAACGCGCTCTGGGCCCCGAGGACGTAGTAGGGGGCGGCCTCGTAGACCTGGGCGATCACCAGGGCGAACAACGTGTTGGTGGCGTCGAGATGGAGGTCGGAGAGTCCCCGTCCGATGGGGGTGAGGGGTCCGACCATGAACACCAGGAGCAGGCCGATCACCAGCGGCGGCATCATCAGCGCCACCAGCATGCCTGCCTCCCACAGCCGGGCGAACGGGAGGCGGTCGTGGGCGAGCAGGTAGGCAAGCGGGCTGCACCCGATCACCAGGACGGCCAGGCTGATCGCGGCCGATTCGAGTGAGACCACCAGCGGGGTGAGCGCGCCGGGAGCGGCGAGGGAGGCGCGGGTGGCACCGTAGGAGAGATGGGCCCCGAGGGCGATGACCGGCCCGAGCAGGGCGACCCACACCACCACACCCACCGAGAGGGACGCGAGGGCCGACACCCGACGCAATCCGGCCCCCGGAGACCTTCCCCCGGGGAACTGTGACCTCGGCATGCCCCTGCGGACCGGGGCGCCCGGCTCAGCCGTCAAGGGCACGGCGCACCACGGCGGGGACGGCGGAGACCTGCCCGAAGGCGGTCGGAGGCAGCAGCTGGTAGCCGGCGGAGCGGAAGGCGGCACGCCCGGAGGGCGACAACAGCCCGGCGACGAAGGCGGTTGCGGCCGCCGGGTCGGTCTGGCCGAGGGTCGTCACGTCGACGACCAGGGGTACCCCGTGGACGGTCTGGCCACCGGCCAGGGCCACGTGCGCCCTGGCGTAGGTCCCGGCCAGCGACGGATCGCCGAAGTCGATGGTGGCCGGCAGGGCGATGTAGTGCAGGTGCAGCTGGACGGCCTGCGACAGGAACGCGCTGGCGGCGTCCAGCTGGCCGGCTTCGAGGCGCGATTCGAGCGCCGTCTCGGCGAAGATCTGAGTCGGGTTGGACGGCGACCCGAGGACCTTGCCCGCCGTTCCCGCTGGTAGGTGGAGGGCGGTCTGGGCCAGCTCCACCATCTCGTAGAAGGCCTGGCCCTGGGGATCGGTGGCGGGGTCGGTCCGACCCAGGAGGAACCCGGGGGTGGCCATCAGGGTGAACAGATCGGAGAGCGGACGTGCGCCCTTGGCGATCCGGCTCAGCTCGGGGCCGTCGGGGCCGTCGGGGTTGTAGGCGACGACGAGGGGGCTGGCGGCTACCTGGACGTACCAGGTCGTGAACCGGGGCTCGAGGGCGGTGATCGGGGCCGACCCGATGCTCTCGAACACGTTGGGGGTGATCTCGCCGGAGGCGATCTCCTTCGACAGGCCGAGCGCCCCGGCCCCGCGGCCTTGGTAGGCGGCCCCGGTCGCCTTGGTGAAGTCCGGGCCGAGGACGGTGTCGTTCAGGAGCTGCAGCGAGCCCGCGTAGGCGACGTCCGCGGTCCCGCTCACCCTGGCGGCCCCGGTCGAGGCGGTACCGGTCGAGGCGGCCCCGGTGCCCGCGGGGGACCCGCAGCCGGCCGCCAGGATGCCGGCGACGAGGGCGGCGGTGACGGTCCCCACGGCACGGCGACGACGAGCCATGGGGAAAGTCTAACCAGCACGAAGAAAGCGCAGCTTGCGAACGACCCCGGCGCGTCCGTCCTCGGTCCTTCCGGCACGGGTGCCGGGGTCCGTATCGACCGGCTGGGCTGGGTGGGACGGGCACCCGGCGGTAGCATGACCAGGTGGAGCCGCTCTCGATCCCAGACGGCGCCGACTGGATCGCAGTGACCGGTGCGCCGTTGCCATGGGCGGACGCGGTGGAGTGGGCCGGTGGACCCGGTTGCGGCGCGGTGGTCACCTTCTCGGGCACGGTGCGGGACCACTCCGAGGGGCGCCCCGGCGTGGTGTCCCTGGAGTACGAGGCCTTCGAGGGCGCGGCCGTACGGCGCCTGGCGGAGGTGGCCGCGGCCGCCCGCCGTCAGTGGCCGTCGGTGGAGCGGGTGGCCCTGCTCCACCGGGTGGGACTGCTCGAGGTCGGCGAGAGCTCGGTGCTGGTAGTGGTCTCCTCGCCGCACCGTGACGAGTCCTTCGAGTCGGCGCGCTTCTGCATCGACACCCTCAAGCGCACCGTGCCGGTATGGAAGAAGGAAACCTGGCAGGACGGCTCCGACTGGAGCGAGTGCGCACATGCCATCGAGCCGGTGGGCCCGTCGACCGGCGCCGGGGGATCGCGGCGATGATCCCCCTAGCGGAGGCCCGCCGCGTGGTCTTCGACGCGTGCCCGCTCCGGGCGCCGGAGCCGATGACCGTCGACGCGGTGCTCGGCTGCGTCCTGGGCCTGCCCGTGGTGGCCGCGGTGTCCGTTCCCCCGTTCACCAACTCGGCGGTGGACGGGTTCGCGGTTCGAGCCGCCGATGTCACCCACGCGCCGGTGGAGCTCGAGACGGTCGACACGGTCGTGGCGGGTTCGGCGTTGTCTTTGCGGCTGGAGCCGGGTCGCGCCATCCGCATCATGACCGGAGCACCGCTCCCCGAGGGAGCCGACGCGGTGTGCATGGTGGAGGACACCACGGTCAACGGCGCCGGTGGCGCGGTCGTCATCGGGACGGCGGTGGCCCCCGGGGAGAACGTCCGCCGGTCCGGCGAGGACATCGCCGCCGGTGAGCGGCTCTTCGAGGCCGGGACGGTGCTCGGTCCGGCGCAGATCGGCGTGCTGGCCAGCGTCGGACTCGCTCAGGTGACCGTCCACCGCCGCCTCCGGATCGGGGTCCTCTCCACCGGTGACGAGCTCGTCGCGGTCGGGCAGACCCTGGCACCGGGGAGGATCTGGGACTCCAACCGGCCCCTGCTGATCGCCGCCGCCCGTGCTGCCGGGTTCGAGGCGGTCGACCTCGGGATCGCACCTGACGACGAGCGCGCCTTGGCCGAGGCGTTCGCCGACGCCAGCGGTCGGTGCGACGCCGTCCTCACCAGCGGCGGCGTCAGCATGGGGGAGCGCGACCTGGTCAAGGTGGTGTTGGAGCGGCTGGCGCCGGGTTCGATGCGCTGGATGCAGATCGCCATCAAGCCGGCGAAACCGTTCGCCTTCGGGGTGCTGGCCCAAGGGGCCACGCCCGTCTTCGGGCTGCCGGGGAATCCGGTGTCCTCCCTGGTCAGCTTCGAGCTGCTCGCCCGCCCGGCGTTGCGGCGCATGGCCGGCCACCACCGGATCGACCGCCCGTCGGTGGTCGTCACGGCGTCCGAGGCCCTGTCGCGGCGGCCGGACGGGAAGACCCACTTCGCCCGGGTGGTGGTCCACCGGGAGGAGACCGGGGAGCTCCGGGCCGTGCCCGTGGTGGGCCAGCAGTCGCACCAGCTCCACGCCTTGGCGGGGGCCAACGGCCTGGCGGTGCTGCCCGACGGGACCGGAGTCGGGGTCGGCGGCACCGTCGACGTGCTGCTGCTCGACTCGGAGGACGCGCTGGGCGCCGCCCGCACCTCCGTGCTCCGGCTGCTGGGCGAGCCGCCGGCCGACTCCGGGACGGGGGGGCGGTGACGACGATGGAGCAGCATCCGACCTCGACCCCGGTGACCATCGGCCGCCATCCGGTCGAGGTGGGAGGGAGCTCGACCAGGGCTGTCCCTGTGCCCGTCGCCCCGATGCCGACCACCGGTCCGCTGGTGGACACCTTCGGCCGCCGCCACGACGACCTCCGTCTGTCCGTGACCGATCGCTGCAACCTCCGGTGCGTCTACTGCATGCCGGAGGAGGGCATGACCTTCGTTCACCGCCGGGAGATCCTGACCTTCGAGGAGATCGTACGACTGGCCGCGGTGGCCCGCCACCTCGGGGTCACCTCGTTGCGCCTCACCGGCGGTGAACCGCTGGCGCGCAAGAGCGTCGTCGACCTGGTGGCCCGGCTCGGCTCCCTGGGGTTCGCCGACCTCTCGATGACCACCAACGGGATGCTCCTCGCTCCGGTCGCAGCCCGGCTGGCCGAGGCCGGCCTGACGCGGGTGAACATCAGCTGTGACTCGCTCCGGCCCGGACGGTTCGCCGAGCTGCGTAGGCGCGGCGACCTCGACCGGGTGCTGGAGGCGATGGACGCGGCCGAGGCGGCCGGCCTGCGGCCGGTGAAGGTCAACGTGGTGCTGATGGCGGGGGTGAACGACGACGAGATCGTCGACTTCGGCCGCTTCGCCCGCTCCACCGGGCGGACGGTCCGGTTCATCGAGTTCATGCCGCTCGACGCCGACGGGCAGTGGGGCCGCCACCGGCTGGTACCCGGCCGACGGGTCCTCGACGCGATCGGTGCGGTGTGGCCGATCCGTCCGGTCGTTCCCGAGGGTTCCGATCCCGCGCCTGCGGAGCGGTTCCGGTTCGTGGACGGCGAAGGGGAGATCGGTGTGATCTCGAGCGTCACCCAGCCGTTCTGTGGCACGTGCAACCGTCTGCGCATCACTGCGGACGGTGCGGTCCGCAACTGCCTGTTCTCCGACGACGAGCGCTCGCTGCGGGACCTGATGCGAGCGGGAGGCTCCGACCGGGATCTCGCCCTGGCGCTCCGGCGGGCGGTGTGGGCGAAGGCGAGCGGGCACGGGATCAACGACCCCGCGTTCGCCGCGCCGCGGCGGTCGATGTCGATGATCGGCGGCTGACCGGTGCCCGTGCTGCGCCTGTTCGGCCCGGCTCGGGAGGCCGCAGGGGTGGGGGTCGCGGAGGTGGAGGGCGCCACGGTGGCGGAGGTGATGGCGTCGGCCGTGGACCGGTACGGGGAGCGGTTCGCCGCGGTGGCCGCCACGTGCAAGGTCTGGGTCGACGCCGAGCCGGCGGGGCCCGCGTCGGTGGTGCCCCCGGGATCGGAGGTGGCCCTCCTGCCCCCGGTCTCGGGAGGCTGAACCGGACGGGGTACCGCTGCACGGCTGGGTGGGGCGGGCAGGGTCCGCTGCCTGCGGACGGTGCGAGCGGGGTGCCGGACCGGTCCGCTGCGCTGCCGGCGGCGAGTGGCAGGGCTCGGACCGCGGATGTGAGAATCATGGCCATGGCGCCCGCTGCTTCGCTGCTGCCCGAGACCGAGCACGGCGGGGGTGACCGTCTGGCGGCAGCACGGGAGGGGGTGCGGCCCCGTGGCGGGCCACCGGACATACGGACGGGGGAGTCGAGGCTGGTCGTGCCGCTCTCGCTGATCACGCTCGTCCTCACCTATGGGCTGGTGGTGCTCGGAAGCACGGTGCGGGTCACCGAGTCGGGGATGGGCTGTGCCAGCTGGCCTCTCTGCAACGGTCACCTCGGGTTCGCCGGCGGCTACCACGCACTGCTCGAGCAGAGCCACCGGTACCTCGCCGCTACGGTGACCATCTCGGCGTTCGCCACCGCGTGGGCTGCGCGGCGGAGCACCGGGTACCGGGCCGCGTCGGTGCCGGCTCTGGCGGCGGCCGGCCTCGTGCTCTTCCAGGCCGCCCTCGGCGCACTGACCGTGTTCGCCCACAACGCCCCCTGGACGGTGGCCGTCCACCTCGTGACCGGTCTCGTGTTCCTCGGTGTGGTCACGGTGACCGCGGTCACCGCCCTGCACGGTGGTGACCGATTCCGCCCCGACCTGCAGGCTGCCGGCCGGTGGGCCTCGGTGGCACTTGCCGCCACGTTGGTGCTGCTGGTGTCCGGCACGCTGGTGGTCGACGGGGGAGCGGCCCGGGTGTGCCCGTCGTGGCCCATCTGCACCCACCCGGGCCCTCTCCATCTCATCGCCCTCCAGCTGCTCCACCGCTCGATCGTCGCCGTCGCCAGCGTGGCCATGGTCGGGTTCGTGGTGACGTCGTGGTCGCGCATGACCGGGCACCGGCGTTGGCGGGCCGGAGCGGCCGGCCTTCTGGCGCTCCTGTGCCTGGTGGCCGGGATGGGGGCGGCGAGCGCCCTCAGCCGGGCGAGACCGCTGTGGCAAGACCTCCACCTGGCCTGCGCCTCGGCGCTCTGGGCACTGCTCGTGGCGCTGTTCGTCCGGGCCGCCATCCCGGATCGGGTCGGCGACCCGGACGCGTTCCCGTCGGTGCCGAGCCGGACCTAGGCACGCGACGCCGACCCCGCTGACGCCCGACGTCGGCGGTCGCCGCCCCTCTTCGGTGCCGGCCGGTCAGGGCTCCGATCCGGCACAGGCCGGGCAACGCTGCAGGCCGGCGATCAGGGCGGGTGACCTCCCCTGGGTGGCGAGGCAACGTTGGCCCGAAGCCACCATCGGGTCGGCGGCGGTCGTCGTGCCGCACCGGCTGCACCGGGCAGCCAGGTCGGTGGTTCCGACGGCGGTGCGAAGCATCATGTGCGTTGGCCACCGCTATCTCCATGCCGAACGGCACGCAGCGGACTCGCACGTCGGCTATTGACGGCAGGTCCAGGGATGGATCCGGCAGATGTGGTGCCGATGCAAAGGCAGCCGTCGGGCAGGTTTGAGGCAGCGATCTGCGTGTTCCGACGGATGCCGTCGAGCGTGTGCCACGCAGGGAGCGCAGGCGTCCCGTGTGACCGCGTGGTTCCGGTCGTTGCGTCCGTCGGTTCTCGCCGTGGCGCGCCCTGGGCCAGCTGCCCCGCTCCCGGTGCGGGGTCCTACGATGCCGGTCAGGCCGGGTCTGGAACCGGTCGTCTCCAGTGGCCCGAGCGCCCCCCCGACTTCTCCCAGAGGGTGAGGTCCTCGATGGACGGATGCACGTCGCCGCGCCGGCACGCCCCGATGACAGCCAGGGCACTGACCGTACAGGCGGTGAGCGCCTCCATCTCGACGCCCGTGCGCTCGACCGTCTCGGCGGTGGCGGAGATGCTCACCTCGTAGCCGATCGCCACGAGGTCGACGCTGACGGCGGAGAGGGAGATCGGATGACAGAGGGGGATGATCTGCGGGGTTGCCTTGGACGCCTGGATGCCGGCGATCCGGGCTTCGCCGAGCGCATCGGTCAGGTCGACGTCCTCCGCCAGGCAGTCGGCGAAGGGCACGGGGAGGACGACCCGGCAGGCCGCCCGGGCCACCCGGCGGGTCGGTGGCTTGGCGGAGACATCGACCATTCTGGCCTGGCCCCGGTCGTCGACGTGGGTGAGTGCTCTGCCGGTGCGGCCTGCCCCGTGCTCTGAACCGGTGACGTCGTGGGGCTCCGCCGCCGGATGGGCGGTGTCCTCGCCGGCGAGCAGGGCGAGGGCGTGCGGAAGGAGGTCGGCGATGGCGGCGATGCCTTCGGCCACGGCCTTCGGCGAACCGGGAAGGTTGACGACGAGCGCGCTGCCCCGCGTCCCGGCGATCCCGCGGGACAGGGCTCCGAGGGGGCTGGCGGCGCGGATCCGCTCCGCCAGCCCCGGCGCCGGCCGTTCCACGATCCGGCTGGTCGCCTCAGGCGTCAGATCGCGGGGGGAGAACCCCGTGCCGCCGGTGGTGACGACCAGGCCGGCGAAACCGTCGGTGACTCGGAGGAGCTCGTCGACGACGGATGCGACGCCGTCTGCGACCGAGGAGGTGGTGACCGAGAACCCGAGCCGTTCGAGGTGCTCGGCGACCATGGGCCCCGAGCGGTCGATCCTCGTTCCGTCGGCCACCGAGTCCGAGACGGTCACCACCCGCGCCTGGTTCGTCACGGTGCGGAGCTTACGACCGTTCGGGGGGATCCTCGCCGGCTCCGGTGGCTGATCGGTGCGGATCGCTCCTACCGGGTGGTCGGCGGTGAACCTTGGTACCATCCGGGTCTGATGACCACCGACTCCCGGACCTGGATCGACCGCTTCGCCGAGGCACTCGGTGTGGACGCACCCTCGGACGACGAGGTGGCCCAGGTGCTCGACCTGGCCGGCGTCGCCGCTCACGCTGCCGAGCGGACGGCCGCCCCCGTCTCGTGCTGGATGGTGGCCCGGGCGGGCGTGCCCCTGGCTGGAGCCCTGGTCGCGGCGCGGGAGCTGGCGACCAGCCTCGAGACACCGGCCGGTTAGGACCCGAGGAGCGGCAGTCGAGGTCGTCGGAGGACCCGCACCACCGACAGGGTGGCCGCTGCACATCGGGCCGCGCACCCCGGGGACGTAGCCCAACCGGCAGAGGCAGGGCGCTTAAACCGCCCCCAGTGAGGGTTCGAATCCCTCCGTCCCCACCCAATGTTGGCTCAGCATCGGCGCTGGCCGGGACGGATGTGTCCAGGCCAGAGTCGACGGGAATCGAACCCGCAGTGGCGCCGAGGCTTCACTGCGAGGCATCCCTCGAAGCAATCGGATGGTATGCTGACATACCATGAAGCGAACGACGGTGAAGTTGCCAGATGAGCTCGATGCCCGATTGCGGCACGAATCGGAGCGACGTGGCCGCACGGTCTCCGAACTGACACGTGATGCGATCGATCAGTATCTGGGTGGGTCGGACCATCACGGAAAGCGACAGCTGCTCGCAGCCGGAGCGGGCCGGAGCGGATACCAGGACGTCTCGGAACACATCGAGGAAATCCTGTCGAAGGAGGTCGGGGCATCGCTCTCCTAGTCGATGCCGGTCCCCTTTACGCCTACATCGACGCTGACGACCGCCACCACGCCGAGTGCCTCGAACTGCTCGAGAGCCACCCGGGGCCACTGCTCGTCCCGATCCTCGTCGTGAGCGAGGTTGCCTACCTCGTGGCGACCCGCCTCGGCGTCGAGCCGGAGGTCCGGTTCCTGGGCGATCTCGCGGCCGGCGCGCTGAACCCGGAGCCTGTCGTCGCCAGTGACTGGTTGCGCATCGCCGAGCTGACCGCTCGCTTGGGCGACCTCCCGCTCGGCACGGTAGATGCCTCCGTCGTCACCGCAGCCGAACGGCTGAAGATCAGCCAGGTAGCCACGCTGGACAGAAGGCACTTCAGCGTCGTACGACCGAACCACGTTCCGACCTTCGAGCTTCTTCCGTAAGGATGGTCACGAGAATATCCAGGCGCTTGTGACCCATCCATGGGCGCCCTGACCAGGCCTGACGCCAGCAACCGAGTGAACAGGAAACCGGGACCTCACCGCTCAGTCCAGCCGCGACGAGGACCCGGTCTTCGCTGCCTACTCCGTAGCCCCTCCCAGCTCGATGCCCCGTGACCGTGCGTAGTGTTCGAGGGTCGGCAGCACCATGAGATCCTTCGGCCGCGCGGCTGCTCGCTTGGAGCGGATCACGTCGGCGAGGGCGGCGACGCGAGCCTGCGTGTCACCGATGAGGACCGTCGTCGAGTGCACCGTCAGGTCCTCGAAGCCGCCGGTACCGCTGGGATGGAAGGCGAGGTCGAAGTCGCCGTGCCGGCACGTGAGATTCAGCATCGCCATCTGGACGATGAGCTGCGGTGCGGGATCGAACGACACGCCGTCCGGGGTGCCGGCTACCCGAAGCCGTGCGCCGAGCTCGCGCAGCGCGTCGGCGATCCGCCGGACGTTCTCCGGGCTCGACGACGGCGTGAAGTCGATGTCGAGCGTCGGGGGGATCGGTGCACGGAGGCCTGTGCAGCAAAGGCACCGATTACCACGTAGTCGACACCGTGCGCGTTGAGGACGGCGATGATCGCCTCGGCGTTCAGCGCCGGTGCTTCGTCAGTCACGAGACGGCGGCTCAGCCGTGGAGCCCGGCTCGGCGCCCGCCTTCGGCGAAGCGCTCGACGTTGCGCCGGTGGCCGGTGGCGACCCACTCTCGCTCCTCGGGAGAGCGGAGCCGATCGATTGCGTCGAGCACAGCGTCGTGGTCGTCTGCCGGCTCCAGATGGATGCGCATCTCGAGGCCGGCTGCGGCAAGCAGCCGTTCGAGGGTCGAGAACGCGGGCTCGGCGTGGCCCGATTCGATCCGGGCGACAGTCGACTGTGCGACACCCGCTCTCGCCGCCAGCTCGCGCTGGCTGAGCCCGGCACGTACCCGCGCGCTCGTGAGGAGCCCGCCGGCTACGGTCGTACGAGGAGCGAATCGGTGGACGACAGCCACGGATCCGATGATAGCGCAGACGCCATCACATCCGCCGCGGGCAGACGGACCAGAGCGGTCGAATGACGTCTGATCGAGTGCGGCCAGTAGCTGGCTGAGTTGCTCACGCAGCTGGCCCGGGCTCGAAGAGCGACAACGCAGTTCCACCTGATCTCTGCTCGACGTCAGCTCCGGTAGGGCCGCTGTGCCCTGGCCAGCCGTCGCGTGCCTCGAGGCCGGCAACGTGTCTCCCGGCCCGCCGACCCTGGACAAGGTCGGCGAAGCGCTCAGGGTCGAGCTCGCCGTGGGCTTGTCGCGCCTCGACGAACGGATAGCCGGCTGATCGGCTGCGGGCGGCGAACTGGCCAACGATCGCAGAGCGTTGACGAGATCGCAGAGCTGGCCGCGCGGGACGCCGGAGTTCGACTCCCGACGACGCAGCACCACCCGGTGGCCTTCACGTTCCGGCCGTCACCGTCCTCAGGTCTGGGTGCTCGTCCGGCGGTGGACGGTGATGGTTGTCGTGAACGAGCGCTGACCCGCGTCCCCGGTCGGTCCGCGGCCTTGGGCGGGTGTCGGTCCAGAGACCTCGTTGCCGATGGGTCGGTGCTCCGACGGGGTGGGCATGGTGTGGACCGTCCGGCAGCGGCCCCAGTCGGGGAGCTGGCAAGGTTGTCGGGTGGCCGAGCGAGAGGTGCTTCAAGGGGGCGTGGTGAACGCCGGGGAGGTCGTCCGCGAAGGCGCCTAGGTGCTGCGACCGTCGAACCCCCACAGTGACGTGATCCACGCCCTGTTCCGCCACGTCCGAGCTGCCGGGTTCGACGGCGTACCGGAGCCGGTGGGTATCGACCCCGACGGGCGAGAACGGCTGGTGTTCATTCCCGGTGATTCCCGGTGAGTCGGGATGTCGGTGTCGACCACCGACATCCCAGCTCAGATGGATATCCCTTCGTCGTCTATCGGAACGGTGTCGCCGTTGCGCTCCAGGATTTCGACTTCGCAGCTCCCGGCCGACCGCACTACGACCTGGGGGTCGTGGCCAGGATGTGCACTCCCCTGGACACTCCCGAGGACGCCGCCGTGTGGGGGTGGGGGTGGGCGGACCCGATCCGGCGCCTGCGCCTCTTGGCTGACCGCTACGGCCTCCCGCCAGGCCGGGAGGAGCTGGTGCGGGTCATCGAAGAGTCCCTGGCCCGCGGCGGCGAGTTCGTGAGACGACGGGTGGAGCGGGGCGAGCGGGCATTCGTGGAGATGTGGGAACGGATGGGTGGCGAGGCTCGCTACGACCGCCGCCGGGACGGGTTCGCCCAGAACCGCTCTCGAATCGTCGAAGCCCTCGGTTGACAGCCGACCAGACATCGCCGCCTGCCGACTGACGGCACGCGGACACGTCAGCCGAGCGTGACGACGCGAGCGCGTGCCACGGGACCCGCACATGGCCGGGAACCACCCCGGACCTTCGAGCCCGGAGGCATCCCGATGGAGAGCGCTGGTGGGCATGCCCGAATCGTGTTCGCCCTGGTCTTCTCCGTGCTGGCCGACTGCGGACTGTCCCGGACCGAGTAGGCGCCGCCACGTGGCGGCGACGGTCGACGCCGGGCCCGGGTGCACCGCTCCGCAACGGTCGTCGTGCCACCCGTCGCCACCGACGGCGGCCGGAGCCTCAGGCTGCGGCGCCCACCGCCCGCAGGTAGCTGAGCGCCTGCCGGTAGGACTCCCAGAGGCCTGTCTCCGTGTAGGGGACACCGTTGCGGCGGCAGTACTCCTTGACCATCGGCTGTGCCGCGCGGAGGTTCGCCCTGGGCATCGTGGCGAACAGGTGGTGCTCCACCTGGAAGTTGAGGCCGCCCAGCATCCACTCGACGATCCTGCCTCCGCGGACGGTGCGCGAGGTGAGCACCTGGTTGCGGAGGTGACCCCAGCTCTCGCCGGCCTCGGGCATCGGCATCCCCTTGTGGTTCGGGGCGAACGAGCTGCCCAGGTGGAAGCCGAGGAGCGCCTGGTGCACCGCGATGAAGGCGAGGCCCTGGGCGAGGGACATAGTGCCGAAGACGAGCGCGAGGTACGCGGCGTAGTGGAGGGAGAGCAGGCCGGCCTCGGTGTAGCGGTCCCTGCGCGGGAGGGCCGGGAGGCCCGCCACGCTGGAGATCTTCAGGTTGAGTCCTTCGAGCAGCAGCAGCGGCAGGAACCAGACCGCCTGGTGGCGCACCCACTGACGGGCCAGGCCGGAGCGGGTCGCCGCCTGGGCCGGGCTCCAGACCAGGATGCCGGCGCCGACATCGGGATCGCGGGCGACATCGTTGGGGTGACCGTGGTGCCGGTTGTGCTTGTTGTTCCACCAACCGAAGCTCGTCCCGGTGAGCACGTTCCCGTGCGCCAGTCCCACCCAGCGGTTCGACCGCCGGGAACGCGAGATCTGAAGGTGCCCGGCGTCGTGGCCGACGAAACTGGAGCGGGTGCTCCACAGTGCAAGTGGCGCGGCCAATAGGAGCTGCCACCACGAGTGGCCGACCACCACCATCGCGACGACGATGGCGCCCAGCAGGGCCACGTTCGAGGTGATCGAGCCGACGTACCAGCCAGGGCGGCGATCGAGCAGTCCGGCGGCGCGCACCTGACGCAACAGAGGCGTGAACCCGCGGTCGACCCCGTCGTCGGTCGTACGGTCAAGACGGTCGGGTCCCGGTTCGACCAGGGTGGACATCGTTTCCTCCAGTGGGATGCGAAACGACGTGGTTCCGACGTCTGCCCGGCCATCCTACCGGTACCCGGCCGCGCCGGGCCGCCGGCCCGTGCGGCGATGGACCTAGAGTCACGGGTGTGCTCCACCTGACGACCGCCCAGCTCGTGATCGGGCTCGTCTTCGGGCTGGTCTGGGCGGTCGTCGGCTTCCTGCTCTCGGAACAGGCCCGCAGGAGGCGGGGCCGCACGCCGTGGGGGCTCCCGTCGCTGGTGTGGGCGCTCTTCTGGTTCCTCTCGGTGGTGATCGGGTTGGTGCTGTACCTGATCGCCCAGTACGGCGAGACCCGCAGGTCACAGCGCTCGGGCACCCCACCGGTCGGGGGCGCGTACGGTCCTCCCGCGTCCGCCCGGGCCCCCCAGCGGGCGGCCCCGCCCGGGTCGCAGTTCCCGGCGTATCCCCGTCCGGCCAACTCGGGTGGCACGGAGCGGCGCCCGGCCTACCTCCCGCCGGAGCTGGTCCCGCCGCCGCCGGGCGCAGAGCCACCTGTCCCCACCATCCCACCGGGATCGCAGGTCCCCCCGACCGTCGTCGGAGGCACCCCGGAGGGACCGCCCCCCGCCGTGCCGGCGGTCCCGCCGGGGTGGTACCCAGACCCGGGAGGGCGGTACCACTACCGCTGGTGGAACGGCTCCGAGTGGACCGCCCAGGTGTCGGTCGACGGTCATCACCTGGTCGACACCAGTCCCGATCAGAGGATCGGCCCCTACGGGCCTGGCTGACGGCGCCGGGAGCGGGTACAACAGGGACGACAGGACGGGACGGGCGATGGTCCGTGCCCGGGGCAAGGGGGACCGATGACAACCATCGACGCTGAACAGGTGGTGCGCCACGCCGCGGAGGCGGACCTGCCGTGGGTGGACGTGACCGGGGGCATCTGGCTGCAGGTGTTGCGGGTGGACCCGGCCAATGGGATCTGGGTGGTGCGGAACCGCTTCGAGCCGGGCGCCCGGGTACAGACCCACCGTCACACCGGCCCGGTGGACGGGTTCACCATCGCCGGTCGCTGGCACTACCTCGAGTACGACTTCTTCAGCACCGCCGGCTCGTACATCCGGGAGCCCGCCGGATCGGTCCATACGCTCGACGTTCCTGCCGACAACGGTGAGGTCACCGATGTCCTCTTCGTGATGGAGGGGGTCAACCTCAACCTGGCGCCGGACGGCTCGGTGGAGAGCGTGACCGACGGGGTCGGCACGCTGGCGGCGTACGAGGCGCTGGCGGTGGCCCAAGGGTTCGGCCGCCCGACCGGCGTGCTCGTCGGTTGAGCCGGGAGCCCGCCGCCGGGCCGTTGGGGGAAGGAGCCCCGCACGGCGCACCGCACGCCGCACCGCACGCCGCGTCGGGGGCGGCTCCGGGCGTGGACCTCACCGCCCCGTTGCTCGACCCGGCGTTCTATGCGGGTGATCCCCATCCCCACTTCGCCAGGCTGCGGGCGGAGGCGCCGGTCGCCCGGCACGAGGCCCCCGGGTTCTGGGCGGTCAGCCGCCACGAGGACGTGGTAACCGTCTCCCGCGACACCGGGACCTTCTGCTCTGGCCAGGGGATCATGGTGTTCGAGATCGGCACTACCTACGACACCCCGCCGACCATGATGCACACCGACCCGCCCGAGCACACCCGGTACCGGGCGTTGGTCCAGCCGGGCTTCCGCCCCACGTTCGTCCGCGGCCTCGAAGCCGGCGTCCGCGAGCGGACCCGTGCCCTGGTGGCCCGGATCGAGCCGGGCGTGCCGGTGGACGTGGTGCCGGAGCTGGCCGTCCCCCTGCCGCTCCAGGTCATCAGCGACCTGCTCGGCATGCCGGAGGACGAGTGGTCGCGATTCTTCCGGTGGTCGGAGGCGGTCATCCCGGGAGCTACCGACTGGCCAGAGGAGGAGCGGGCGGCCCTCGCCTCGGAGATGGTCGGCTACCTCCTGACGGCGGCGTCTGCCCGGAGGGCGTCCCCCGGTGACGACCTCATCTCCGAGCTGGCGGCGGCACCGGCCGACGGGGACCGGCTGAGCGACGCGGAGCTCGCCATGTTCCTGGTCCAACTGCTGGTGGCGGGGAACGAGACCACCCGGAACATGATGTCGGGCGGACTGGTCGGTCTGGCCGAGGCCCCCGGGGCGTGGGGGCTCCTCCGGCAACGGTGGGAGTCGTCCACGCCGAGGGCCCTGGCGATGGCGGTGGAGGAGATGCTGCGGTGGACGACCCCGGTCGTGTCGTTCCTGCGCACCGCCACCCGCGACACGGTGCTCGGCGACCAGGCGATCGCGGCCGGTGACCCCGTGCTGATGCTCTACGCGTCGGCCAACCGCGACGAGTCCGTGTTCGGTGCCACCGGTGACCGGTTCGACGTCGCCCGGGATCCGAACCCGCACCTCGCCTTCGGGTTCGGCGCCCACTTCTGCATCGGGGCCGTGCTCGCCCGGCTCGAAGGGAGGATCCTCCTGGAGGAGCTGCTCGGGCGCTTCGGGTCGGTGGAGCCGGCGGGTCCGGTGGTCCGCACCGGGTCTCCGGTGATCGCCGGGGTGCGGTCGGCCCCGCTGGTGTTCGGGCCCGCGCCCTGAATCCCCGCGGTCGCGGCCTCATGCCATCCTCCCGCCTGCGGCCCCGTTGCGGCAGGGACCGGACGGTCCGGACCGCAACGGCCGGGACCGTCAGTGGCCGTGGACGATCCCGACCTCGGGGTGGCCATCCTCGGGTGCCGGGCGTCGACCGGTCGGATCGACGACCCGGCGGCCGTCGAGATACGCAATCAGGTCATCCGCTGCCAGGGGGCGACAGAACAGGTTGCCCTGGCCGAAGGCGCAACCTTCCTCGCGCAGCAGGGCGAGCTGGCGCTCGTCTTCGATCCCCTCGGCGAGCACCCAGAGGCCCAGTGCCGATCCGAGATGGACGATGGCGTGGACGAGTGCGGCGGCCTCCTGGCTGTCGCCCAGGGCGGCCACGAACGACTGGTCGATCTTCAGCACGTCGGCCGGGAACCGGTGCAGGTAGGCGAGCGACGAGTAGCCCGTCCCGAAATCGTCGATCGCCACCCGGATCCCCCGGTCCTTCAGGGCGTGGAGACTGCGGGCCACCTGCGTCGGGTCGTGCATCAACGCGGTCTCGGTGATCTCCACCACCAAGGTGCCGGGGTCGAGGCCGGCGGCGGCGAGGACCCGCTCGAAGTTCTCCACCAGGGACTCGTCCTCGAGCTGGCGGGCCGACAGGTTGACGGACACCGCCACCGGCAGCCCCTCCTCCGCGAGGCGCGCCGCCTGACGGGTGGCCTGGTCGAGGACGACCAGGCCGACGTCGACGATCAGGCCCGACTCCTCGAGGACGGGGACGAACTCGTCGGGGAGGACCGTCCCCCGGGTGGGGTGCTCCCAGCGCACCAGGGCCTCGAGTCCGACCACGTCCAGGGACCCCAGGGCGAGGACAGGCTGGTAGACGACGGTGAACTGTCCCTCGACGAGCGCGGTCCGCAGCTCGGCGTCAAGGGCGATCCGATGGGTGACCGCGGAGCGCATCTGCGGCTCGAAGCGGACGGCGACCGCCTTGCCCGACGCCTTGGCCCGGTAGAGGGCGATGTCCGCGTCCGCCAGCAGCTCGCCGGCGGTGGCGGTGGGCTCGGTGGCGATGCCGATGCTGGCCGTGATCGGCAGGGCCACCCCGGGGAGGGCGGGGACGCGGAACGGTCCGGTGCACGCGTCCAGGAGGCGGTCGGCCAGGGTGACGGGGTCGGGAGCCGACTCCGGTCCGGCCAGCACGACGAACTCGTCCCCCCCGAGGCGCCCGATGGTGTCCGATGCTGCGATGGCGGACGCCAGCCGCTCGGCGACCGCTCGGAGCAGCTGGTCCCCGACGCCGTGCCCGTGGGCGTCGTTGACGTCCTTGAACCCGTCGAGGTCGACGAACAGTAGCGCCACCGGGGAGCCGCTGCGGCGGCTCCGGGCGAGGGCGTCGTCGGCACGTTCGAGCACCAGGGTGCGGTTGGGCAGTCCGGTCAGGGAATCGTGGAGCGCCAGGTGGCGCAGCTCGCCGGTCTTCTCCTCCACGAGGGCGAGCGCCGCCCGGCGCGACCGAGTGAGCACCGCCACCAGGAGGGTGACCAGGGCGGTGATCACGAGGCCGGCCACGAAGATGATCCATGCCTGGGCGTCGGGGGAGAGCCCGTCGCCTTCCGACCCCGCCAGGCGGACCACCCAGTTCCCCTCGGCCTTGAGCGGGATGGTGACGACCGAGTCGCCGGGGGTGGGATGGCCCACCCGGCTGAACACCTGGGTCGCGCCTCCGGGCACCCGGTCCGCCAGCACGAAGGACATCCCCCGCTGCACGTGGAGCACCGGCGCCAGCAGCGCGTCGGCGTCGAAGACCCCGCCCACCCAGCCGAGGAGCGGTCCCTGGCGGTGGGATCCGGTGGTGGACGGGGCGGCGTAGACCGGCTCGACCAGCTCGATGGGGGACAGGTTCCCGAAGAGCACCTGGATCGCGGGGCGTTCCGCCGGATCGGAGCGGAGGACGCCCGCCAGCACCGACGAGAACGAGCCGACGGCGAGCTGGCCGGTGGCCGCCGCCCGGTCGAGCAGCGGCGCCTGGGAACCCGTACACTCGTCGACGTCCGGATCGAGGAACCCGCTGAACTCGTGCTCGAGCGACCCGATGGCCGCGACCTTCGCCGATGCCCCGGGCGGGAGCTCCACCGCCGTCAGGCGCATCAGGCAGTAGCGGCTGCGCACACCGGGCGGGTCGAGGGCGAACCCGCCCGCCGGGGCGATCCCCGCGGGCGGATCGGCGGTGGCGGTGGCGGCGAAGGCCGGGAGCTGGGCCGGGGTGACCGCCTCGACATAGGCGAAGGCGAAGGACCCCGGGTACCGTTTCGCCGATCCGAGGGTGGCGAACCACCGCTCGAACGCGGCGTTGTCGATCCCGGGGTCGTCGGCGACCAGGGTCCGGACGGTCGCCATCACGTCGGCATCCCGCTGGAGCGACATGGTCAGGGTGTCCGCCACGCTGGTGGCGGTGGCGGCGAAGGCGCGCCGGCGCTCGGTCGCCACGGCCGTCCGCCACGAGCGGGCGACCAGCGCCGAGCCGAGGGTGCCGCCGGCGAGAAGCATGCCGAGGAGCACCAGCGTGGCAGCCCGTGAGCGGGGCCGGCGCCGTCGGCCCCCCGACGACGGCCGCGTGTTCGTGTCCGTCGTCGGGTCCACCCCGGGTCTATCGACCGGACGACCCACCCTCTGTAGCGGAACGCCCCGCCGGTCCCGCTAGATACGGCTCAGGGTTTCGAACTGCTCGTCGCTGAGGGTGACCGCGCCACCACCACAGTTCTCCTCCACGTGCGCCACCGACGACGTGCCGGGGATGGGGAGCACCACCGGCGAGCGGCGCAGGAGCCAGGCGAGGGCCACCTGGGCCGGGGTGGCCCCGACTGCGGTGGCGACCTCGTGCACCGGCCCTCCGGCCAGGGCGAGCTGGCCGGAGGCGATGGGGAACCACGGGATGAAGCCGATGCCCTCGGCGGTGCAGTGGTCGAGGACCGCCTCCGACGACCGGTTCGTCAGGTTGTAGAGGTTCTGTACGCTCGCCACGGAGACGACCTCCCGGGCGGCGGTGATGTCGTCCACGGAGACCTCCGACAGGCCGACGGCGCCGACCTTCCCCTCGGCCACCAGCTCGGCCAGCAGGCCGAACTGCTCGGCGGCGGGCACCTTGGGGTCGATGCGGTGGAGCTGGAAGAGGTCGATCCGGTCGAGGCCCAGGCGCCGCAGGCTCATCTCGCACTCCTGGCGGAGGTACTCCGGCCGGCCGACCGGGGCCCACACGTCGGGCCCGGAGCGGGTGAGCCCCGCCTTGGTGGCGATGGTCAGGTCGTCGGGGTAGGGGTGGAGCGCCTCGCGGATGATCTCCTCGCTCACCTCGGGGCCGTAGGAGTCGGCGGTGTCGATGAGGTCCACCCCCAGCTCGACCGCCCGGCGGACCACCCGGACGCACTCGGCGCGGTCGGCGGGTTCGCCCCAGATCCCGGGTCCGGTGAGGCGCATGGCGCCGAAGCCCAGACGGTGGACGCGGCGCCCCCCGAGCACGAAGGTGCCGGACTGCTCGACGGGACGGCTGTCAGTGGTGGAGGAGGGCATGAGTGGACCTCGGTTCGTTCTCGGGGATCTACCCCCGTTCTAGTCGGATCCGCCGGTGGGCGGACCCGCCCTCCGGGTCATCGGCCCCGGTAGTGGGCTGCCCGCTCCCCGGAGCGGGCAGCCTTCATCTCCGCGTAGTCCGCGGAGGCGAGCACCATCGACTGGGCGACCGCCTCCTCCGCGATCGAGCGCTGCACCTCGGCGGTGGCCAGGCTGGACAGCGTCCGCCGAGCCATCTTGACGGTGAAGGCGGGGGCGGCGGCGATGGCGTGGGCGATCTCCAGCGCGGCGGTGTCGAGCGCGTCGGCGTCCACCAGGCGACTGACGATGCCGTGGCCGAGGGCCTCCTCGGCTGCGAGGACCCTGCCGGTGAGAGCCAGGTCGGCGGCCAGGCCGTGGCCGGCGATCTGGAAGAGGCGGGCGACCCCGCCGGAGTCGGGGATCACCCCGTGCAGCACCTCCGGCAGCCTCATGTGGGTGCCCGTGGCCGCGATCCGGAGGTCGCAGAGCAGGGCCCGCTCGAAGGCGGCGCCGATCACCCAGCCCTTGAGGGCGCAGACGATGGGGCACGGCATGGTGAGGAAGAGCTGGGTGGCCCGGTGCCCCCGCTCGATGAACTCGAGGTCGGAGATGTCCTCGGTGCGGACACCGATCTGGCGGGTGTCCCGGCCGGAGGAGAAGGAGGCGCCCTCGCCCCGCCAGACCACGGCGCGCAGCCCCGGCATCCGGTGCAGCTCGGCGAGGACCTCCCAGAGGCGGGCGTCCAGCTCGTCGCTCATGGCGTTGTGCTTCTCCGGGCGGTTGTTGGTCATCACCGCCACCGGGCCGTCGACCTCCAGCCGGACGAGGTCCTCCCCCGGCACGCTCACCGGGTCCGCCCGGCGTCGGAAAGGGTCCCCCCGGTGAACGGTCCCCTCCCGAGCTGCTCGCGGACGGGGGTGAACGGGGGTTGCACCGTGTGGCGGCGCTGCCAGTTGGCTCCGTCCACCACCAGCGTGTGGCCGGTGATGTAGGAGGCGTAGGGGGAGCACAGGTAGGTGGCGGCCCAGGCCAGCTCCCGGGGCAGGCCGACCCGCCCGGCCGGCACCCGGTGTTCCGGGCCGGCGTGCTTGCCCGGCACGGCCGCGATGGCTGCCGTCTCGTCCTCGTGCGGCACAAGGCCGGGGACCAGGCCGTTCACCCGGATGCCGTAGGGAGCCCACTCGACGGCGAGGGTCTCGGTGAGGTTCTTCACGCCAGCCTTCGCCGCCGCCGAGTGGGCGAAGCCCGGTCCGCCCGTCCAGGCGTAGGAGGCGCCAACGTTGACGATCGCCCCGGCCCGACCGGCGGGGATGAGCCGGCGGGCCAGCTCCCGGGAGCAGAAGAACGTGCCGTTCAAGACGATGTCGACCACCGTGCGCCAGGCGTTGGGGCTCATGTCCTCGGCCGGGACGGGGAAGTTGCCGGCCGCGTTGTTCACCAGCACGTCGATGGGGCCGACAACGTCCTCCACCGCCTCGAAGGCGGCGGCCACCGCGTCGGGGTCCCGGATGTCGCAGGGGTGGGCGAAAGCGGTGCCGCCCGCCTCTTCCACGGCGGCCGCCCCCCCCGACAGGGGGGAGGGGGGGCGGCTGGCGCCGGCGACCCACGGCCCCAGGCGGGGGGAATCCGGGGGGGGGCGTCGCCTGCTCGGGGCCCCCCTGGGGGGGCGGTGGACCCCTCGAACCACCCCGGAGCAGCGCCCTCCGCCCGGGTCGGGGCGGTCACCACGACCGCTCCGACCCACGGGTTCGGCGCCGTGGACCCGCGCACCGCCGCTCCGAGCTCGATCGCCCGTCGCATCATGGCCTCGTCCGACCCGGCATTTCCGGGGGAGGCCTGCGCCCGCTCCGTCATGGGGCCGTGATCGTACCGCCGCCCGAGCGCACCGCACCGCGTCGGGCACCCGCCCCCTCGGTGGCGGCGCGGATGTCGCGCACCGCCTGCCAGGGAGCGTCGTGCCCGAACACCGCTGATCCGGCGACGAAGACGTTGGCTCCGGCCGCGGCGGCGGCGCGTACTGTCGTCGGATCGATCCCGCCGTCGACCTCGATGTCCACCTCCAGTCGGCGGCGGTCCACCAGGTGACGCAACGCGGCGATCTTCTCTAGCACCTCGGGCATGAACGACTGCCCTCCGAACCCGGGGAACACCGTCATGCACAGCACCAGGTCCACCACCTCCAGGTACGGCTCGATGGGCTCGAGGGGGGCGGCGGGGTTGGCGGGGGAGCCCGAG
>Ga0080006_1150253_pt1 | contig 52412 bp, 48 predicted proteins | sample RS3BMetagenome_FD_69209 | JGI IMG/M metagenome (GOLD analysis project Ga0080006, IMG submission 69209) | Ferric oxide microbial mat and aquatic microbial communities from Rainbow Spring, Yellowstone National Park, USA - RS3B (SPADES... ... | reverse complement strand
CTCATCGCCCCGGCCCCCGCACCCGCCCCCGCAACCGCAGCCGCAACCTCAACCGCAACCGCAACCGCAGCCGCAACCTCAACCGCCATCGCAACCGCAACCGCAACCGCCATCGCAACCGCAACCGCAACCGCAACCGCCATCGCAACCGCAACCGCCATCGCAACCGCAACCGCGGCCAGCCGCAGAAGCGCCGGCCTGCCGCAGAAGCGCCGGCCTGCCGCACCTGTCCTGCCAATGCCGAACGGCAGCCTCTCAACCGCGTTCGGCATCTATCCAGAGACCCGCCATCGTGTATGCTTGGCCGGAATCATCAGGCTCAAACCGCAGGCCGCGTCAGACGCCGCCTCCACCATCCTCTCCGAGGTCTACGAATGCCCCGCGCGCGCAGCTCCGACTTTTCACGGCTCGAGCCTCTGCTCCTTCTTGGAGCCATCGTGCTGATCCTCTACTTCGCCCGCGAGCTGCTCATCCCCTTTGCCTTCGCCCTCACTTTGACCTTCCTGCTCGCGCCCGCCGTCGTTCGCCTCGAAGCTCTCCGCGTCCCGCGCGTCGGCGCCGTCGCGCTGACCGGCGCACTTGCCTTCGCCGCGATCCTGAGCGTCGGCTATGTCGTGGCCCATCAGCTCATGAACGTCGCAGAATCCCTTCCCGCCTACCGCCTCAACATCCAGCGCCGCATGGCCACGGTCCACTCTCCCGCCGAGCAGTCGATCGAGAAAGCGCTCGCGGCGGCCGAAGGCATCGGCGAAGACCTCAGCCCCGGTCCCCGTAACCAGCCCCGGCCCAACAGCATCCTCCTGGAGGTTCCCCCCAGCGAGGCCCAGCCCGTCCGCATCGTCGATCCCAAGAGCAGCCAGCTTCAGTCGAATGCCGAGTTCCTTCTCCAGATCCTGCGCCCCATTGGCGCCCTCGGGGTCGTCATCGTCTTCACCATCTACCTCCTGATGAAGCGCGAGGACCTCCGCCGCCGCATTCTTCTGCTGGCGGGCATCAGCCGCATCAGCCTCATGACCGACGCCCTTCAGGACGCCGCCACCCGCATCAGCCAGTATCTCGTGATGCAGCTTGCCGTCAACGCCGCGTACGGCATCCTCTTCGGCTGCGGCCTGTACCTCATCGGTATTCCCGACGCCACCCTCTGGGGAGCGCTCGCCGGTATGCTTCGCATCATCCCCTACGTCGGAACCGCCGCCGGCCTGATCTTTCCGCTCGTCATCTCCGTCGCCGTCTTTCCCGCCTGGGGTCATCCGCTCGCCGTCGTCGCTCTGTTCCTCTCGCTCGAGCTGTCCGCCACCAACTTCGTCGAACCCTGGCTCTACAGCTCGCGCACCGGCATCTCCTCCCTGGCCCTGCTCACCATGGCGATCTTCTGGGCTTTGATCTGGGGCTGGCCCGGACTCATTCTCTCCACCCCGCTCACCGTCTGCTTCGTCGTCCTCGGCCGCTACGTTCCCCAGATGTCCTTCCTCCACACGCTGCTGGGCGCCGACGCCGAGCTCTCCCCCGAGGCCCTTTTCTACGAGCGCCTGCTCGCCCTCGACCAGAACGAAGCGCGTGAAGTGGCCAACAAGTTCCTCGCCACCAACTCCCTCGTTTCCCTCTACGACGAGATCTTCATCCCCTCCCTCCGTCTCGTCGAGCAGGACCGCCACGCCGGCACGCTCGACGAAGGCCGCTCCAACTTCTTCTTCCTCTCCATCGGCGAACTCATCGCCGAGCTGACCAGCTACCGCCATATCGAGGGCTCCTCCGAGCCTCTTCCTCCAGTCGGCCCCCTGGCCCTCGAATCCTCGAAGGGAAAGTATCGCCGCCTGATATCCCTTCTGAAACGCCGCGCCGAATCGCCGAATCTGGTTACTCTCGATCCGGGAAGCTGGATCTCCGCAGACTCCACGGAATCCCGCAGCGACACCCGAAACCATGCCGGTGCGAATGCATCTCCGGCTTCCGCGACAGAACCCCTGTCGGCGAGCGAGGAGTCTGAAATCGCTGAGAGCGGCTTCGCCGTGATCTGCATCTCCGCCAGCGATCAGGCCGACGAGCTCACCTCGCACATGCTCGCGCAGCTCATGGAGCGCGACGGCCACCCTACCCTCCTGCTCTCCGCCGCCTCCACCTCCTCCGAAGTCCTGGACGGTCTCGCACTCGAGCCCAACACCGTGGTTTTCATCTCCGCGCTGCCGCCCTTCGCCTTCTCGCAGGCCCGCGCGACGTGCCAACGCGTCCGCTCCCATCTGCCCCGCAACCGCATCGTCATCGGCTTCTGGGAGAAGCCTGAAGACGCCGCCCAGCCCGCGGGCCAGCCTGCCGATCCGGCAGCCGAACGGTTTGGGAGCGGCCGTCCCACCCTCGTGGTCAACACCCTGGCCCAGGCCCTGGCCCAGGTCGAGTTCTGGCGCCAACAGCCCTCACCCCAACCCGTAAACTCCGTCTAAGAAATCTCTGATCAAGTACAAGAGCTACTTTATGGGCGGGATTAGTTGAGCCGCCGACAATCAGAAGCAACGGCGAAATGCGGGGGTTTCTCCACTCCGCCACGCGATAGGGCCGCGTGGCTGCGGTCGAAATGACGGCTTTCCGTCGGGCGTAGGCAGGTTGGGGACTCAATCAGAGGTTCCCAAAAGTGAGAAGACGGCTTCGGTGAGCCTGTTACTCACTCAAAGCGGGAGTTGCTCGGGCGGGGGATAGCCATGCTGCTCCCGGCCAACTCTACCGTCGTATTTTTTTGTTGTCTTGTACAGCTCGAGATGACCGTCACCCGAAGAGGGTCTGCATCTCTGCCGGAGGGCAAGCATCGCCTGAGAGGGCAGCGGTTTGAAGCCGCGCGCAATTTCCACGTTCTGATGCAGCACGTCCAGCGAGTCGATACCGCAGATTGTGGTCGCGACCGGCAGGCTCATTGCGTAACGCAGCGCCTCTTCCGCCGTGACGACGCCATACAGGATCGGCTGGCCGTCGCCCCCGAGGCTCTTCATGCCGAGCGCCGCAATGCCCTGCCGCTGAAGTTCAGGAAGCACCTGCTGCTCGAAGCTACGGTAGGTCGCGTCAAAGCAGTTGAGCGGCATTTGCACGGTATCGAATGGATAATTGTGGGCCAGCATCCTGAGATGTATCGCCGGGCTCTTATGTCCGGTGAAGCCAACAAATCGAACCTTGCCCTGCTGTTTCGCGTCGTGCAGCGCCTCGACTGCACCACCCATTGCGAAATGCAAATCGGGGTCGTTCTCGTAGACGACCTCGTGGATCTGCCATAGGTCCAAATGGTCGGTTCCCAAGCGCTTGAGGGAATCCTCCAACTGTTGCATGGCGACCTTCTTATCCCGGCCGTGGGTGCAGACCTTGCTCATCAGGAAGACTTTATCGCGCCTTCCCTGCAAGCCGAGTCCCATCCATTCTTCACTCCGGTGGTCGTTGTACTCCCATGCGTTGTCGAAAAAAGTGACTCCCGCGTCGATCGCCTCCTGAACCAGGCGCACGGCCAACTCGCGCGATTGCACGGTCCCGAGATGGTATCCGCCGAGACCGATGATGGAGACTTGTTCGCCGGTTTTTCCGAGCGGCCTGCGAGGAATCTGTTCAGAGCTGCTAGATGTCATTTGCCCTGTCATGGTTCATCTCCTCGAGGTCTCCGGGGTTATCTCCGGGGTTGTCTCCGGCACTAACCAGGGGCCGTCGGCGTTGGCGAGCATCTCTGTGACCTCTTTTTGCGTGTGGTCCAAGGGGAATCCATGAGGCATGCGGGTCACCGGGTTGTCATAGCGGAGCGATACTTTGTATGGCTCAAAGCGGCCATCGGCGGCGGTCGGCGCACAGCGAACGCGCAGGGCCTCCATCTCGCCTTGCGTCATCTGCTGAAAGTTGCGCACGACGCCGAGGTTCTGGTGGAGCACGTCGAGCGATTCCATGCCGCAAATTGTGGTTGCGACAGGCAGACTCATCGCGTAACGCAACAACTCCTCAGCGTTGACGACGCCGGCTTTTATCGCCCAGGCAGTACCACCCATGCTCTTCATGCCGAGCGCGGCCATGCCTCGCCGATTCACCTCGGGCAAGACCTGCTGCTCAAAACTATGGAAGTTGGCGTCGAAGGGATTGAGCGGCATCTGCACTGAGTCAAATGGATAACCGAGTTCGAGCATCTTGAGATGAAATGCGGGATCCTTGTGACCGGTGAAGCCAACGAATCTGACTTTTCCTTCTTTTTTTGCCTGGTCGAATGCTTCCAGGACACCGCCTTTGGCGTAGGCCAACTCGGGGTCGTTGTCGTAGACGATGCCATGAATCTGCCAGAGGTCGAGATGATCGGTTTGATACCGCCGCAGCGAGTCTTCAAGCATCTGCATTGCTAATTTTCCGCTTCGCCCATGGGTGCAGACCTTTGTCATGAGGAAGACCTTTTCGCGGCGTCCGCCCCGGAGCGCCCTGCCCAGGATGGTCTCGGTCTTTCCGTTGTAATACTCCCAAGCGTTGTCGAAGAACGTAACGCCGGCGTCGATCGCCTCGTGGATGAGTCGCACTGCAGTGTCCAGGTCCGGCACATCGCCGAGATGATGACCGCCCACCCCGATAGCGGAAATGTGCTCACCCGTGCTCCCGAATTTCCGATAGATCATGTCTGGCGCCTCCCCTGCCGGCGCTGGTGTTGCTTCCCCGAAACCCGACACGCCAGATATCGCAGCCACGGCACCTGCACCGACTTTGAGAAAGTCCCTGCGATTTGTTTTCATCTCAGCGCCGTAGTCTCTGTCTAATCGACGCATCCCTGGCAGACGTTTTCTTCAGATGACGAAATCCCGGAGATCGATGCATCCTGAACCGTCAGACGATGCTGGTATTGAACACCAAGGCGCACGTGGCGCTTGCCCGAGCGATGGGGCAGGCAGGTTTTTGGTGCTTGCGGTTGCGTCTTCCCGCAGTTCTGTGGAAAAGGGGGGATTGAAAATCTTGTCAAGGGGTCTGGCGGGGAGATTTTCTTCTAAGTTCCTGTTACGGAATGGAATAAAACCTTTTTTGAAGGTGGCGTAGTAGTTTTGGTCAAACTGGTATTCTGGATTTAGTGAAGAAAACGACGGGAGAGCGCCTGGAGAGGCTGCTCTCCCGTTTTGTTTTTGGGGGGAGCGACGTGGGGGAAGAGCCGGGGGCGGAGGGAGTGCGCCGGACTGGGCTGGATAGCGCGGACAGCGTGCGGAACGTGGCCGGGGATGGGGAAAACAAGACCCAGCCCCGGCCTCCCAGGCCGGGTAAATGCAAGAAGTACACGCGAGACGAGGTCGCCAAGGCGATGCCCGATATCGTGAGGAAGTTTGTCGAGGAGGCGAAGGCGGGAAGCGTTGCGCATACGCGGCTGCTGACCCTGCTCAGCGGGATCGATAAGGAGCCGATCGCGCCGCCGAAGCCGAGGCGGCGGAAGGGGATGGTGGCGCTTCTGATCGAGCGGCTGGAGCAGGATCACCCGGAGCTGAAGTAGCTGGATGGCGGCGGGACGGTCTATGGAGAGGTTTTGAGGAAGTAGAACCTGGAGGAGGTGCGATGGGACATGCGGAGGGGCTCTATCGGCGAAGTGCGGGCTCAACGAACGGGCAGGATGGCTGGCGGGGAGCGGCTGGCATGGAGATGCGGGCCATGGCGGTGGAGTTTCCAGTGGTGCATGGACATCCGAACCGGCTGCCGTTCGAGGGCGTGCTGACGCTGGTGGATGTGCCGAGCGATAAGGCTCCGAGCGGCTCGCGCGGGCACCGCGTGGTGCTGACGCGGGCGGCGGCGTCGGCGGCACTGCCGAGCCTGCTGGGCATGGCGGTGGACTACAAGGCGGGCTGGGATGGGCATGATGCGAGACAGAAGTGCGGCATCATCACGGCGGCCGATATCGAAGGAGAACGGCTGACGGTGGCGGGGTATCTGTTCGCGCGCGACTTTCCTGAGATGGAGGCGAAGATCACGGGAGGCGGGGGCGACGGTGCGGAGGGCCACCGCGGAGCTGAAAGCAGATCGGGAAGTTCCGGCAGCGTGATGGGCATGAGCTACGAGTTGGCCGATGCTCATGTGGCCGATATGCGGGCGCAGATCTGGACGCTGACGCGGGCCACCTTTACCGGCGCGGCGATTCTGCTGAAAGAGAAGGCGGCGTATCGGAGCACGAGCTTCCGGGTGAGGCGGCCGGTAGGGACGGCGGCGCGGCGGGCTGTGGCGAGGTAGTTCGGGTGCGACCACGGATGTTCGCGGAGCGGAGCGGATAAAGGCTTAACACCGATTGGCGCCGATGACACCGATTTGGACGGTGGTCGTCGTGCGGGGCTGCCGCCGGTCCGAATGGGCTGGCGCGGATGCGTCGACCGGGGTTCAAAGAGTTTTCAAGGAGGAGTGCGGGATGAGTTTTTTTAGTGTGTTGAAGACGGTGGGTAAGGATTTTGAAAAAGGTTTGAAGTGGGCGGTGGAGTATGCCGTTCCGGTGGAGAAGCTGGTTGCGATTCTGTTTCCTGCGGCGGCGCCGGTGGCTGAGGGATTGGCGGATGCGACCTCGCTGATTCAGACGGCGGTGCTGCTGGTGGAGCAGAAGTATGCGGCCTCGGGCGTGCAGAGCGGCACGGGCGCGCAGAAGCTGTCGGAGGTGATGCTGTTGACCGAACAGTCGGTGGCAGCGCTGCTGGCCAAGGCCGGTGTGACGGCGGACAGCGCATACATCCAGAGCGTGGTGACGGCGGTGGTCGCGATTCTGAATGCGCAGAGCGTCACGACGGCGGCTGCGGCTTAGAGGCCGGAGTGTCTCCGGTGAGGGCGTAGACGGCCGGCGAGATGGTCGTGGTCTTCCCATCTTTGTGCAAAGGACGCACAACGATGGGGCACCGAATGCTTTGAGTTGGCGGAATGAGAGAGCGAGGAGTGATGGAGATGGAGATGAGGGAAGAGTTGGGCATGACGATGGAACGTCTGGCGGCGGCGGCGAGTCTGCTGGAGCAGGCGGTGGAGCGGCTGGCGGGGCGGCAGAGCGACTTTGCGTTGAATGCAGAGGCTTCGATCGGGCGGATCGTTGCTACCGTTTCAACCGCAGAGGGCCGTCGGGAGGCTGAGCTTGAAGAGAAGCTGGCTGCGGCTGAGGCTCAGATTGCAGAGTTGAAGGCTGCTGCTGCTTCTGTGCCTGTTTCGGTTACACATGGCAGAAAGACGCTTCCCGTGGCGATGGAGAGTCTGCTGGCCAAGCAGGGTGTTGCGGTCGATTCGATGGAGGCTGGAGCTTTGGACACAGCTCTGGCGAATCTGAGCATCGAGCAGAGGATCGCCGTGAAGGCGCAGTTGATGCGGTCGGGGATGCTGGCTTAGAGACTCTTCGGTGTGGAGTTTACGGCGGGAGAGTTGTGGTCTTCCATACTTAGCGCAAAGGCCGCGCGAAGGATGGGGGGCCGGGCCGGTCCTTGAGAAGAGGGCACAAATACAGGGGTCCTTCCCCTTCGCGTTGCTCGAGGGTCAGGATGACGACGAAGAACGAGGCGCAGGGTCCCTGGATTTGTACGGGAGGCGGAGTTTTGCCGCGCGGCAGCGATGCGGTGGCGGATCACGACAGGTTGAGAACATGGGTGGCGGGCCGCGGCTTGCGCCCATTTTACGTTTGAAAGGGAGACGATGAACGCGAAGTTTACGAGCATTCACGGCGCCGCCGATTATATTGGGCCGGGCGCGATTGAAGTTCCGATGTATCAGACCGAGATCCTGGACCTGGTGCGCCGCCGAGGAATATTCGGGCGCCGTATCAAGCAGGTTCCGGCTACCGGCCATCCTTCACGCTACTTTGAAGAGACCGCGATTCCTTCGCCGTCTGCTTCGGGCGGTTTTGTGGATCCGCGCAACATTGTGGCTCCGCTGGTGATTCCGACGCGCGTCGAGAACAGCGTGCCACTGAAGGCGCTGGTCGCGCAGATCAACTACAACCTGTTCGATATGGAGCTTGGCCAGCAGCAGAGCCAGTTCGCCTATCTGCAGGCGAAGGATCTTGCCGACACCGTGGACGGGGTGCTGCGGACGCATGACGTTGCGCTGTGGAACGGCACCGACACCAGCATGAGCGCGCCGACTACGCCGCAGTACTTTGGCGCGGCCGGGCAGATCGCCGCGGGCGGCAATACAGTCACCATCGGCACGAGCGCAAGCATCGTCGATGGCTTCAAATCGACCATTGCGCAGATGGTGGCGAACAGTTCGTTCGGGGTTCGGCCTACTGCGATCTATGCCAATCCTGTGCTGCTTGACCTGATCGACCGCGAGATGAAGAGCGAGTTCAACGTGGTGTTGAATACGCGCGAGATTGCTGCGGGATTTACGGTGAAGACGCTCTCGACGCAGGCCGGCGACATTCCGCTGATTCCGGAGTGGACGCTGAGCTACACGGGCACTCCCGGGTCGGGCACGGCTGTGCTTCCGGCTTACATTGTGACCGAAGACCTGATCGAGTACCACTGGCTGAGCGATCCGAATCCGAGAATCTTCCAGCTTGGTCTGCCTGGTTCTCTCGCATCGCAGTATGTTGTGGTCAAGTTTGGCGGGCTTGTGGTCAAGGGCGCCGGCTATGCCCACTATCAGGTGCTGGTCGACCGGTAAACGCAGGGAATAGGGAGTAGAAAACGACAGCTTGCAGGGGCCGGCGCTATATGTGCCGGTCCCTGTTGCTTTTTGCTGGAGAGGAGATTTGCGATGGGGTATTTGCTGCCTGCGGAGTATGTGCAGTATGGATTGACGGCGGATACGACGGATGACTGGGTGACGATGGCGTCGGCGCTGATCGAGTCGTATTGCCGGAGGCCGAGTCTGCTGGTGACGCAGTATGTGGAGCGGATGCGGTTGACCTCGGGATCGCAGGCGGTGCGGCTGAGCTATCGTCCCCTGGCTGTCGCGTCCGGTGCGGCCTCTGCGCTGGTGGGGGTGCAGGTGCGCTATACGCGGCCGCGGCGCGGCGAGATGGTGGATGCGTTTCGTGAGCAGGTGGTGTGGGCGTTCGGGCTGCCGGGGATGTGGACCGCGCTTGATCCGGCGATGGTGGATGTGAATCCCGGGATCGGCGAGTTGACGTTCCCGGTGAACTTCTTCGGACTGGACTACAACGAGGTTGAGGTGACGTATACGTCCGGTCTGGCGGTGATTCCGGATGCGGTGAAGGTCGCGTGTGTGCAGATTGTGAAGAATGCGCAGGCGACGCCGTCGGTGAACATCAAGCAGACGAAGATGGACACACTGTGGACGAGCTACTTCGGGAGCTCGCTGATTGATCCGCAGGTGCAGTATCTGCTGAAGCCGTATGTCGCGGAAAGGCTGGGGTGAGCGCGATGGGAGAGCTATGCGATGCCGCGATCTCGGCGGTGCGGACCGCGGATGCGCTGCTGCAATGCTGCGGGGGACGAACGGTGCTGCTGCGAATGCCGGCCCCGGCAAGTGCGGGCGATACGACGGAACAGCTTGGGCTGGCGACGCCGGTGTTCCAGGATATGGAGCTTGGTCCTGTGGTGTTTCGGAAGGCACGCAGCACTGGGGCGCAGGGCAAAGCGGCGCAATGGGAGCTGATGATCTCGGCGACCGCCGTGAACGGGGTGCTGGGGACGTCAGGACCGGGGGGCTACTCTGGAGCGAGCGTGCTGTTTGCGACGGCGTATGGTGTGGTGGTCGATGAGGTGTTGATGGAAATTGTGTCGGCTACGCAGTCGGAGGTGGGCGGGTCGGCTTATGTTTACCGGCTGGTGGTGCGGGGCCCGCTGGCGGTGGTGGTTTAGCGGAGTTTTGGAAGAGCTGGTTGGGGGAGCGGTTGGGGTCCGACCCAACGCAGATGCGCGATGGATGGGGCACCCGGCTGGGTGGTGGAGCGGGAGACCGCAGGAGCAGAATGCGGGGATCTCTCCGCTGCGCCGTTCACGATGAGACGGTGAACAGCTTCGGGCGAGATGACGATGCTCCTAGAGTGAACGGGGAGTGCGCAACTAGCCACTAGAAAGGTTACACATTTTATGCAGAATGCCAGGGATACGTTTTATGTGACGCTGCGGGACCGGCTGGCGGCGATCAATCCGGCGCGGACGATCGTGCTGCGGGGGGTGGTGCGGCCGGGGGTGCTGGTGCAGGAGAACGAGCTGGTGTCGGCTGAGCTGCCGGTGAATGCGTTCTGCCTGCACTGGACGACGCTAGCCGTGGATACGCAGGGCGCGCTGCCGCTGGCGACGATGGGATGCACGATTACGTATGCGACCGATGGCGATTCGGGCAACGGCGGCATGGATCGCGGACGGCTGCTGGCTGCGATGGACGCTGAGCTGATGTCTGCGCTGAGCGCATCTCCGCAGCATGTGGTGAAGATGAGCTACGTGGGGGCGGCTGGCGGGTCAGGAGTGGCCGCGGCGACGCTGGCGACGAACGTGTTCTGGGGAGACGCGGTATTTGCTCCCGTAACGGTTACAGATGAGCGGCTGGAGCGGGTGGCGACGGTTGCGGTGTTCTGCTATCAGGAAGCGGGTGAGCTGTGAGCGGAACGGTAACAGGGATTGGGCTGGTGGGGGCGATGGCTCCGGTGACGCGGCGGGTGCGGGCGTACTTTGCGCCGGTGAACCGGGAGGCTGGGGCGCCGACGGTGTTCGATGCAGCGCAGATGGGGGCGTTTGCGCTGGGGACACCGCCGGCGCCGTGGGTGGATCTGGGCTGGTGCTCGAAGTTCGTTCGCAAGAGCGGAGCCGGAACGAAGAACGGTGTGGTCGCGCTGACAACGGGCGCGCCGGCGATGGTGCAGAGCCAGGTGCGAACGCTGGTGGAGGCGACGGTATCGCTGGAGTTCGAGAGCTGGGGCAAGCTGCAACTGGCGCTGGCGGCGGGGTCGCAGCAGATGAATCTGCTGCAGACGGCCGCGGGCGCAGTGGCGAATGGAAGCGGCGGGGTGGCGGCTGCGGCGGTCCCGCTGGCTGCCGGGTCGACGGCTACGTCACTGAACGTGGGCGCGGCGGCGGCGCAGTTTGCGGTGGGCGAGCTGGTTGCGGTGGATGAGGATTATGTCGCGCAGGTGGGCTTTGTGGGCAGCGGTGTGAGTGCGGCGTATGTCAGCTCGCCGAGCTCGGTGAATACCGACATCAATTACATACGACGGGTGACGTTGAACGTGGGGCGGGTGGTGGGGATTGCGAATGGGATGCTGCAGCTTGGCGCACCGCTGCTGGCGGGTGCTCCGCCTTCGGGTATGCAGGTGAGCCGGCTGGTGGGGTTTGTGGATCGCGAGGGCGGCGGATTCTTCCAGGAGTGGTCGGGGCTGTTTGTGATGGATGGGGAGCAGGGCGATCGTGTGCTGTATCACTACCCGCGGCTGCAGACGATGCAGGGCTCGGCCGAGGTCGTGGAGGTTCTGGCTGGGCCGCTGGAGCGGGTGAAGCTGGCGGGGGCGTTTCGCGCGCTGCCGGTGAAGGATGCGAATGACGGGGAGACGGTGCTTTGTTTTCGGAGTTACCTGCCGGGGGCGATGCGAGCGGTCTGACGGATTTGCGATGAGGTGCGCGGGCTCGATGGCAGATGATCGAGGGACAGAAGGGTATACATTCCCACCCATCGCAGAAGCGCAATGGATGGGGCACCCGGTTTGCCCTGGGATCGAATGGAAAACAGCAGAACGGGATTCGGGAGAATGGCGATGCGTTGGAAACCAAAGGAATGGATGTTGATTGGCCTGCTGGTGCTAGCGGTTCCAGGGGTGACGGCGGCGTATGGGGCTGCGGCGATGGCTCAGAGCGTAATTGCAACGACGCCGGTTACAGATACCGTGTATCGCGCCGATGGGACGCTGGCGACGGGTACGGTGATTGTGAGTTGGGGTGCGTTTACGACGGCGCTGGGAGAGTCTGTGCCGAGCGGAACCACGTCGGCGGCGATTGGGCCGAACGGTGCATTGAGCGTGTCGCTGGCTCCCAATGCGGGTGCGACGCCGATGGGGACTTACTATACGGCGGTGTACCACCTGGACGACGGGACGGTGAGCCGGGAGTTCTGGGTGGTTCCGGCGAGCCAGACCGCGGTGACGGTGAGTTCGATCGAGACGTCGGTTCTGCCGGCGTCGGTGGCGATGCAGACGGTGAGCAAGAGCTATGTGGATACGGCGATTGCGACGGCTATCTCGGGCCATCCGCTGACCGCTTCGTCGCCGTATGTGCTGGTGACGGGGTCCGCGATGACAGGACCGCTGGCGCTGCCGGCCGATCCGGTAACACCGAGCCAGGCTGCCGATAAGCACTATGTGGACACAAGCGTAGCATCGCTGACCAGCGGGCTGGGGCAGAAGATTTCTCTGCTGCCGGCAGGAACGCAGACGGTGTCGCAGCCTGCGGGGACGCAGTTGCAGGTGAACGAGATGAATGGGCAGGAGTATGCCAGCCAATATGTAACTGGATTAGGTGGAAATGGAGTTGCCAACGCCGTGAATAGTCCGGACTGCGTAAGCGGCTGCAATGTGATGCTGGACCGCAGCTATACGTCGGTTGAAGGCTATACGCCATCGACGTGGAACAGCGGCACGGGCGGCACGCATCTCGAGGACGATCGGAACGGGCAACGGCGCGACAGCTACATGAATCCCAGCTCCTCTACGGGCAACGGGGAGGACGCAGGCCAGGTGGTCGATGTGACGTCGACGCGCAGCAGTGCGTCTACGTTTGCGGCGGGGATCACGAGCGATCCAAGTTCGTATGGGCTGGTGGTGAAGCACCAGGGCTTGACGGGGGGCTCGAATCTTTTCCCGAAGACGATCGAGAATGTTCCGTACTTCAAGACGAACTACCAGGCGATGACGGTGACGGGCACGTACAACACGATGGGCCAGCACTCGCTGAACGGAGAGGCGATTAACTGCTATGGGGTTGGCGATTGTCTGATCGGATCGCAGTTCATTACGTCTTCTGGCGGAGTGCGGGACGAGGCGGATGAGGGTGCGCATCCGTTCGATCTGCAGATCCAGGAAGACTACCGGGTCTTCCAAGGAACGTGCAGCGCGGGATGTACGGCGGGTTCGACGGTGGTGAGCGTGGCGGTGAGTTCAGGCGGGGGCACACAGGGCGAGGGACGATACCTGATCGACAAGAATCCGGCGCTGCTGATGACTGCGGGTTCGCTGACCGGAGGTGGCTTTGCTGCGCCTGGGGGGACGGCGACGTTCAGTGGAACGAGCTTTCCGGTGAGCGTGTTTCTGGCGACGGCGGCGACGATCCCCTCTCAGGCGAAGAACATTGCGCCTGGAACTGTGACAGTTACAATTGCGACGAGCGGCGTGACGACAGGGTTCGCGACGAGCACGACGGCGATTCCGGCGACGAGCGGAGTGGCCTGCGTGACCGATCAGCCGAACAGCACCAATCCGCACAACTATGAGATGGCGACGTACAGCGTGATCGACGCAACGCATCTGCAGATGACGTTGAACAAGGTGCATCGCGCGGGGGCTACGCTCGCTTTTGGTGGACTGTGCGGGTATGGGCTGGAGCAGACGGTGGATACGGTGGGGCAGATCCGGCAGGTGTTTCCGGTGATCGGGTCGTACTCGGCGACCGGGCTGTACTATGCGGGCGGGAACACATCGATCGTCGGCGTGCAGGGAAATACGAGCGCGTTTCTGAATGTGACGCAGGCAATCGCGTCGCTTTCGCGCAGCAGCGGGGTGGTGACGGTGACGACGGCGGGCAATCTGCCGGTGGATGTGAATGGTCTGACGATGACGGTGTCGGGCGCGGTGGACGCGAGCTACAACGGGAGCTTTTCGGTGACTTCGACCGGAGGCAACACGCTGACCTACGCGCAGACGGGTGCGAACAGCACGACGACGGGCGGCACGGTGGCGGTGTTGACGGGCGGTTATGTGTTGTATCCGATGGCGGAGGTTCTGGGCGTCTTCGATGCCGCGGCCAAGAGCGTGGATGGACAGTTGACGCTGGCGCCGAACACGGTGGCGTGGGCGGCGAACGATCCGCTGGAGGAGCCGCACTACTATCAGCAGATTGTGTCGGGCGATGTGGAGTTCATCGGGCAGACGACGCCCCGGCCTACGACCGCGCAGACGGCGGGCGTGGAGTACGAGTACAACGCGGGCCCCGGGCTGAGCGGCTGGTCGGTGATCAATGCCGCGCCGGCAAGCAATTACCTGGGCAATGGCGGAACGCATTCGGTGCCTCATGCGGCGTTTGAGGACCAGGGAATCTGGCAGTTCGGGATGGAGATGCAGGCGGGCGAGGAGAGCGTGTTCCGGGTGCATTGCAATTCGCATGGATGCGGGCGGTGGAACTCGGGGTATAACGTGTTTGAGTTTGATGGCAACACGCGGCAGGATCAGATTTTTTATCAGCCGCTGACCAGCACGCTTGCGTTCAACTTCGGAGGCGGACAGTTCAGCTTTGGCGGCAACGGGTTCACCGCGACGACGATCAACGCGGGAACGGTGAACGCGACGACGCTGAACGGTGCGGTGAGCGCGGCGCAGTTGCCGTTGTTCGGCGCGTCGGGAGCGAGCCATGCGGCGGGCGCGGTGCCCGATCCGGGAGCGACGGCGGGGGCAACGCGGTATCTGCGCGAAGATGGAAGCTGGGCTGTGCCTGCGGGTTCGGGCGCGAGCGGGCAGAGTGTTACAGGGGCGTATCCGGGTGGACCGCAGGCGATCGCGGGCGCGCTGGCGGACTACGACTTCCTGCAGGGGACGGGGACGGTACTGACCGATATCAGCGGGAATGGAAACAACGGGACGCTGGGCACCGGCGCGCAGGCTCCGACGTGGGTAAATGGAGGCTTGAGTTTTGCGATCGCGAATCGAGTAGCGTTGCCGTCCGCTCTGAACCCGGCACGGACGTTCTATCTGGCGTTTTATCTCAATCCGCTGCCTACTACGAACGCAGCGGTGGTGGGTCAGCCGTACCCCGCGCTCGTGACCAGTTCGCTGGGTTCGAGCGGGGTCAACATCATCACGGATGACCGTGCCGATCAGGGGACGATACCGGGATTCAAACCCGCGATTGCGGCGTATGGAAACTATTCCAGCGTCTCCAATCTGCTGATCTCCGGGTTCAACATTCTTACCGTCACGCTGGGACCGGGCGGCGACAAGTATTACATCAACGGCTCCCTCCTTCCGATGTTTCAGGGTGGTAACTCATATGGCGCGCAGGCGTCGGGGAACTACTATCTGGGAACGTCGCTCACCGACATATTTACCGCGTCGGGATTCAGTGGAACGTACTATCGGGCAGTTTTTGTTCCGACAGAGGACAGCGCCACAACGGTGCAGTTGAATTATCAGAAGATTTTGACTGATATCAATTCCCGTTCGATTCCGGTCGCTCCGGTGCCGGTGATTCAGGTATCTCCGCAGCTTTATGCAGTCGGTGATTCGATTACCTACGGTCTGGGGCTGGCGACGCCGAGTACGCAGGCATGGCCCGTGAATCTATCGCTCACCAACCAGCCTGCGTATACGGTGAGCAATATGGGACTCTCCGGGATGACGGTGAGCGCCATTGTGGGATCGGAGCCGAACCGGGTGGGTACGCTGTGTCGCGCACAACAAGGACCGTCGGTTGCGATTTTGTTTGGCGGCACGAACGACGCGGCGTTTTCTAACTCTCCTACGGAAGTGATGGCGAAGGTTGCAAGCTGGATTCAAACGGTGAAGGCGGCTGGGTGTCGCGCGTTTGTGGGAACGATGATTTCGCGCACTTCACCCAATCTCGATTCGTTCAAGGATGCGTATGACGCTCTGATTCTGACCAGCGCGGAGAAGGCGGGGGCGGACGGCGTGATCGACTTTGCGGCGAATCCGCTGATGGGAGCCGATGGTGCCGCAGCGAATGCGACGTACTTCCAGGGCGACCAGACGCATCCGACGGCGGCGGGGGCGCTGCTGCTGGCGGCGGCGGCGAGCAACTCGCTGAACTACTACTTCGGCTACAGCGAGGCCAATCCGCATGGGGTGACTTCGCTTCCGTACAGCATGGCGGCGGGTGACGGCGAGGTGAGTCTGGCCGGACTGACCGATGCGGGCACGGTGACGCTGCCGGACTGCACCGGGCAGAGCGGCGCGGTGTACCGGATCCACAATCCGCAGAGTGCGTTTGCGGTGACGGTGGCTCCGATGAACGGGAGTGAGCTGATCAATGGGCTGGCGCTGGGTACAACCGTTACGGTGCCGGCGAATGCGACGCTGACGCTGCGGGATGTTCCGAATGCGAAGACGGTGTCGGGCTGCCACTGGGAGATGTAGAAGGGCAGGTTGGAGGGGAAAGGGTGGAGGAGAGAGTGAGGCGCGACGCGAAAGCCACAGCTCGTATCTGGAGCCTCTCCACTTCGCCGCTACGAAGTCTGCGGTTTCGCGCAGGGTAAAGGGTAAACGATGTGTGGGTGAACGGCCTCGTCACTTTGGGGGAGGCGAGGCCGCTCGTTCTTTTGCGATGAGGATGATGGGATGCGTGAGGTTCAGTGGGATGTGGAGGAGTTGTCGAACCTGGGACGATTGATGAGCCGGCAGCCGGGGTTTCTGGTCCATGCTGCACCCGGTCTGCTGAAGGTGCGGGACAAGTATGGAGTGGAGAGACCGCTGCGGGCGAACTCGGCGCAGCGAATGTTTGAAGAGAAACGCGGACAGAGGAACATCGTTCTGAAGGCCAGGCAGATGGGTATGACGACCTGGGTGGCGGGGCGTTTTTTTCTGAAGACGATCACAGCGCGCGGTGTGCTGAGTGTGCAGGTGGCGCACACGCAGGAGGCGGCGGAGGGAATCTTTCGCATGGTGCAGCGCTTCTGGGAGTGTCTGCCGGCGTATATGCGCGAGGGGCCGTTGCAGCGCAGCCGCGCGAATGTGGGTCAGATGTGCTTTCCGAAGCTCGACAGCGAGTTTCGCGTACTGAGTGCCGGGGACGAGGGTGCGGGGCGCGGGCTGACGGTGCAGAACCTGCACTGCAGCGAGGTGAGCCGCTGGCCGGGGGATGCGAAGGCGACGCTGGCGGGACTGCGGGCGGCGCTGGCGCCAGCGGGCGAGATGGTGCTGGAGTCGACGCCGAATGGAGCGTACGGCTGCTTCTACGAGGAGTGGGTGCGGGCGGCCGCGCCGGGTGATGGCGACGATGCGATGGTGCGTCACTTTCTGCCATGGTGGATGGAGCGGGCGTATGTGGCTGATCCGGTGCCGGGAGAGTTGAGTGAAGACGAGCAGAGGCTGGTGCGGGTGGAGGGTTTGACGCGCGAGCAGATCGGATTCCGGCGGGGGCTGGAGACGAGCTATCGCGGGCTGCGGTCGCAGGAGTTCGCCGAGGATGCGGAGACCTGCTTCAAGGCTACGGGCGAGTGCTGCTTTGAGGTGGAGGCGATTGAGGCTCGGCTGGCGATGGTGGGCGAGCCGATGATGGTGCGGCGAGGTGGCGCTTTGCAGATCTGGCTGCCGCCGCTGAAGGGGAATCGATATCTTGTGGCGGTCGATACGGCGGGCGGCGGCAGTGAGGGCGACTTTGCCGCGGTGCAGGTGATCGAGCTGACGACCGGGCTGCAGTGCGCGGAGCTGCAACAGCGGCTGGGGACGCTGGAGCTGGCGCGCGTGGCGGCGGAGCTGGCGCGGGAGTATGGCGGCGCGATGATTGCCGTCGAGCGAAACAACCATGGCGCTGGCGTGCTGGCGTACCTGGACAGCGTGGAGCGGTACGCGAAGGTGTACGAGCAGGCGGGGGTTGCGGGGTGGTTGACGACGGCGGGATCGAAGCCGGGAATGGTGAGCCGGATGGGCGCGCTGCTGGTGGAGGCTCCTGAGCTGTTTCATAGCAGGCGGCTGCTGGGCGAGTGCAGGACGTTTGTGACGTCGGCGGGAGGCAGGACGGGCGCGGCGAATGGAGCGCATGACGACTGCCTGATGGCGATGGCGATTGCTCAGGCGGTGAGAGCCGAGAAAAGATAATGTGCTGCCGCACGGGCCCGCTGCGCGCGGAGCGACCACTTCGTGGTGTGTATACCGGTCTCGGCAGGTGATCTGCATGGGCCTCCCGATGGTCGGCGCGAGAGTTTCTTCTCCCGGCCAGCGGGAGGGCCACCCGAACGGGTATACGGCACGAAGTGCCCCGTCCGGCAGGACAGTGGGGTTTATCCTGCTTGGGATGGCGGTGCTGGCGGTGCAGGCAATTCGGCGGATGCGGGGCGGGGCGCAGAGTCAGCTGATGCTGGGGGCCGATGGCAAGCTGTGGGTGGTCAAGTTTCAGAACAATCCTCAGGACGTGCGTGTGCTGGCGAATGAGTTGATCGCGACGCGGCTGGCGGCTGCGGCGGGGCTGAGCGTGCCGCTGTGCGATGTCGTCGAGGTGACCGATTGGCTGGTGGCGAATACGTTCGATATGTTTGTCGACCTGGCGCGCGAGCAGCGGCAGCGGTACACGGCGGGGCTGCAGTTCGGCTCGCAGTTTGTGGGCGGATTGATGCCTGGGCAGGTGGTGGATTATCTGCCGGAGACGCAACTGGACGAGGTGAGGAACCTGGCGGAGTTTGCCGGGATGCTGTGTATCGACAAGTGGACGGGAAACTGTAACGGGCGGCAGGCCGTGTTCGAACGGAAGCCGCGTGAGCGCAAGTACAGGGCGTTGTTTATCGACCAGGGATTCTGCTTCAATGCTGGGGCGTGGACGTTTCCGGATGCTCCGCTGCGTGGGGTGTATCCGCGCAACCAGGTGTACGCGCGCGTGACGGGATGGGATAGCTTCGAGCCGTGGCTGAGCCGCGTGGAGACGATGGCGGCGGGGACGCTGTGGGAGATTGCGGAGGCAGTGCCGCCGGAGTGGTACGGCGGCGATACGGCGGTGCTCGAAGGGCTGATGGAGCAGATGCTGCGACGGCAGGGGCGGGTGCGGGATCTGATTGCGGAGTTTCGCGATTCGAACCGCGAGCCGTTCCCGATGTGGAATCTGGGTGGGAGAGTGGTGGTGCCGCGGCAGTTTGATGATATCGGCGGTGCGGCAAAGTTTGTAATGTAGAGGTTGGGAGGGGAAGGGTTGGCTGAGCGGGTCCAATGCGAGTTCTTCCTGGTCCGGTATGTGCCGGATGTGGTGAAGGGCGAGTTTGCAAACATCGGCGTGGTGCTGCGCGAGGTTGGCGCGGGCGATGGCGCGGTGGTGCGCTTTACGCGGGACTGGAGCCGGGTGAAGTGCATGGACGCCGAGGTCGATGTCGGGCTGCTGGAGGCGCTTGAAGGCGAGATTGGCGCACGGCTGAAGGCTTCGGGCACGGAGGCGCCGGGCGTCAAGCCGGTGATGGAGTTGCTGGAAGACACGCTGTCGAACTCGGTGCAGGTGACCGAGGTGCGGGCGTGCCTGGCGGAGAGCCTGCCGGCGGAGCTTGAGCAGCTGATGAAGATGTACGTGGAGCCGCTGAAGGTGAAGGTGTCACGGCAGCGCACAGGGCGTGCGGCGATTGCGGGGGCGATGCGGACGGAGTTCGAGCGCGCGGGCGTGTGGGGGCTGATGCGCAAGCGGATTGCGGCATCGCTGTATACGCGGTCGGGCGATCCGATGAAGATCGACTGCGGGTACAGGGCTGGTTCAGAAGGGGCAGCGCCGGGTGGAATGATTCGGATGTTCCAGGCGGTGTCGCTGGAGGGCGATGTCGAGGCGGCGAAGGGGCTGGCGTACTCGGCTCCGCAGTTGATTGAGGGCGTCGAGCGCGTGGAAAAGGCGCGGCTGGAGCTGACGGCGATCGTCGAGCCGATGCGTGCCGTCTCCGATATCGAAATCGAAGACGAGGCGATGGAGCGTTATCGGTTTGGCGTGGAGGCGATGGAGCGGCAGGCGATTCGCGTGGTGACGTTGGGCGATCTTGCGCGAGTGGCGGAGACGGCGCGGCTGGCGTTGAGAGTTTGAAAGAGACAGGGAGTAGGGAATAGGGAGTAGAGAACGAAAGCGATTTGGAGGCATGGCCCATGTGGCTGTGCCTTTTTCTTTTGTGGTGAAGACGAAGGTGAGAGAGGGTGAGGCGATGGGAGTTCGGGGGACGGTGAAAGAACTTTGGCAGCGGCTGGCGGGCGTGGAGGCAGCCGCTGGAGACGCGGGCGTGGGCGAGCGGAAGACGACGATGCTGCCTTCAATCTTCAGCCCGTACAACCCGATTACGCGGCCCGGGATCAACACACTGCCGAAGCCTACGGCGGCGAACCTGCGCAAGTTTTCGGAGACTCCGGTGGTGCGCCGCGCGATCAACGTGGTGAAGGACAAGATCGCGAGCATGGACTGGCAGGTGCGCGTGCGGCGCGGCTACACGGGCGCTGATGTGGAGGATGCCGAGGCTCGCCTGCAGGCGCTGCGCCGCTGTCTTGAGGAGCCCAATACGTCGGACAGCTTTCGTGTGCTGTTCGAGCAGGTGCTCGAGGACCTGCTGGTGGGCGGCTTCGGCGCGGTGGAGATGGAGGCGACCAGCGATCCGCTGCGGCCGTTTCACCTGTGGGCGGTGGATGGCGCGACGATCCAGGTGGATGTGAAGTGGGACGGCGATCCCTCCAAGCCGCGCTATGCGCAGATTACGGGCCAGGTCGGCACCGGCACACGCATCCCGCTGCTCGACGATGAGTTGATGTATGTGCGGCTGAATCCGCGGTCGCATACGCCGTTCGGGCTGGGGCGGCTGGAGGTTGCGTTCGAAAGCGTCAACCAGTTGCTGAGTGCGAGCCGCTATGCGGGCAAGCTCGCCAGCAACTCGGTCGCGCAGTATGCGGTATGGCTGAACGACGCGACGCCCGAGGAGCACGACCGCATGATCCGCTGGTGGCAGGACGAGGTCGAGGGGACGGGCCGCGTGCCCTTCCTGAGCTGCGAGCAGAAGCCTGAGGTGTTGAAGTTCGCGGGCGGGACGGACGCCGATCTGCGGCTGCAATGGCAGGAGATGCTGATTCGCATGATTGCGAACGCGTTCGATCTGCCTCCGATGCTGCTGGGCCTGCAGACCGGGCTGACACGTTCGACCGCAGGCGAAATGGCTGACGAGGCCTTTCAGAGCGCGATCATGCCGGTGGCGAAGTTGCTGGCCGATCACATCACGCGCGATCTGTTCGCGAAGAAGCTGGGCTGGCGCGAGTTTGAGTTCTGCTTCAACGACCTCGAGAGCCGCGACGAGATGGAAGAGGTGCAGATCCAGTCGGCGTTGCTGAGCGCGGGCGTGTTGACCGTGAATGAGGTGCGTGCGATGCGCGGGCTTGGGCCGCTGGATCCGGTGAGACAAATCGAGCCGTCTGGCACGATCGCAGCGCCGGGTGCGAAGGAAACGGCGGTGGTGCGGTGATCCTGACGATCGACAATCTGGATGGCGCGGGCGCGGTGGACTACAGCCCGGCGTTGTGTCCGGACGGGCCGGTGAAGATCAAGCGCGTGTTGAACGCGCCGTCGATCGCGAGCGGTCTGCTGGATGTGAGCGATGCCGGATTGAGTGTGCCGGCGCGGCGCGGGCGCATGGTCGCAACCTCGGCGAGCGGGGCGGTGTTGTTTACCGGCTATCTTGCGACTGAGCCTGAGGCGATCTTCGCGGGCGTGGGGCTTGCGGGGCCGGTGTATCGCTATGCGTTCAGCGCGGTGAGCGATGAGTGGCTGCTGGACAAACAGCCGCTGCCGCTGAGCGGGCCGGGGCTTGGCCAGAACGCGGGCGAGCTGCTGACGACGCTGACCGAGCGCGTGAACGCCGGGCTGTTTACGACCGCGGGTGTGACCAGCCAGCGTACCGTCGGGGTGTTCGAGCCAAGCGAGACCGAGAGCTGGTCGAAGAACGCAGGCGCTCTCGCGAGTGCGAGCTATGCGGCCTATCGTGTGCTCGATGGCGCGCTGAGCCTGCAGCCCGCAGGCTCGGTGACGCATACGTTCAGTGACGGCGATGGCACGCTGCAGGTCGCGGCGCTGAAGTCTACGTCCGTGAAGGAGCTTGCCAACGATGTGACGATCAGCGGCGAGATGGAGCCTTCGGAGTATGTCACTGAACTCTTCGAGGGCGATGGGACGACGACGGTCTTTCAGTTGTCGCAGAGTCCGTTCAAGCCGAAGAAGACCGCGTCGCTGGCCGCGGTCTCGAAGTATCTTCTGCTGGACAGCTTCAACGAGGCGGCGATCGACGCGCAGATCTGGCGGGTGACCGATCCGGGTTCGCACCTGACGCTGAGCGGGGCCGGGCTGGCGATGTCGGGCGGCACGGGACTCGACGGACAGACGACGCTGGCCGCGATCGACGCGCTTGAGATGGGCGGCACGCTGGTGATTGAGGCGGGCAGCCTGCAGCTTGGCAGCGCGAGCGCGGGAATCGTGTGCGGGGTGTACTCGGGCACCGTCACAAGCGCGAACTGCTTCGCCGGGTACAACGTCCGGCAGAGCAACGGCGCGACAGTTGCGGTTCCGTTCGTCAATGGAGCCGAGGTGGGGACGGTCTACACGCTGCTGCAGGGACACATCTATACGCTGCGGCTGCGGCTGCATTGTGTCGAGTCCCAGCGTGTGCTGCAGTCCTACTGCGCGATGGTCGACGGTATGGTGGAGAGCTTCGGTGGCGGCGTGATTGCCGCGCCGATGCAACTCGTGTTTGAGCTGCAGGACCTGGGGGCGGCGTCGAATACACCCGCGACGGTGCTGTATGACGGCAGCGTCGTCAGCTCGCCTGCAAGCTGCAGCTTTGCGGCGGTGAACGCGGTACAACTGTTCGGCTCGATGGGCTACTGCAGGGTGACGCAGACCGGCTCGGCGTGGGTCGTGAGCACACCGCCGAGCGGAGCGAGCTATACGCGGCTGATCGGCGTTACGGGTGAGGGCGTGGACTGCAGGGTATCTGCAGCAGGAAAGGTTACATTTCTTGCGGGCCGTGTTCCGGTTGCCGGCGAGATTGTAACCGTTACGTATCGCACGCAGTTCCGTGCGGTCGCGCGGCTCGACGATGCAGCCAGCGTCGCGGCGGAGGCAGCGGGGAATATGCCGGGCACGGCGCAGTGGCTGGGCAAGGTGTCGAAGCCTCCGGCGCGAAGTTCGATGGACTGTGAGAGCGCGGCGATGGCGGTGCTGAGCTTTGCGTCGAGCCGGGCTGCGGCGGTTTCGGGTTCGTATGAGGCTATCAATCCAGCCGACGTATGGCCGGGAGATGTGTTGGCTCTTACGTCCGCGAGCCAGACGCTGAGCGTGATCGTGCGGCAGGTGGAGATCGCAGACGGCATGGCCGCGCCCGAGCTGCTCACATACAAGATGACTTTTGCGAACGACTGGGCGGAGTCGCTGGGACTGACCTTGTCTGAGTCGATCGCCATCAATACGCTGCGGCCCCTGACGGCGATGAGTTCGCCGTTGCCGGCGGGCAGCAACGTGCTTGCGAACCTGCAGCAGTTGCAGGTGGTGAGCGCGACGGGCACGGCACTGCAGGTGGATGCGGGCATGGCGCCACCCGCGGGCGGTGGGTTCGAGGTGCGGCGGCGCGATGGAGAGTTCGGTCCGGGCGTGGATCAGGACCTGGTGCTGCGCAGCCCGGTGCGGAGCTTCTCGATTCCGCGCGAGGGGCAGATCGAACACTACTACGTGAGGATGTATGACGCGTCGACGCCGCCGCTGTATTCGCGGTTTTCGAGCGCGGTGTTTACCGACTTGCCAGTTAGTTAGTCCTGCCGGACGGGCCGCCTGCGCGGCGGGCTGCCACTTCGTGGCGCGTATACCCCTTCGGGTGGCCCCATGCTGATCATCCCGGCAAGGAAGGGTATACACACCACGAAGTGGTCGCTCCGCGCGCAGCGGGCCCGTCGGGCAGGACATTATTTCTTTACAAGAAAGAAAGGAGAGCAATGACAGAGTTCGAAGGGCAGGTATTAGCGGATTTGAGTGTGCTGAAGAGCCAGATGCAGCAGTTGATGGGAATCGGACAGCCGGGGCGGATTGTTGAGCTGGAGCAGCGCGTCGAGCGCCATGAGCGCAGCGTGCAGCGCATGAAGGGCCTGGTCAGCGCAGGCGGAGCGATGCTGGCGATGTTCCATCTTGCGATTGATTATTTTCGGCGTTAGACAGAGTTCACGGAGGAGAAAAAGATGGATTTTTTGAAGCTGTTTTTTCGCAGCATCTCTCTGCTGCCGGGCGTGATTCACGGTACAGAGGCTATGTTCGGTATAGAGACCGGCGAGCAGAAGAAGAAGGCTGCGCTCGAGATTGTGGGCGCGGCGATCCACCTCACGGACGCGGTGACAAACAAGCAGATCGCCGATCCGGAGCGCTTCACCGCGGGCCTGAGCGCGATCATCGACGGCGTGGTGATGTGCCTGAACGCAAGCGTGTGGGCCAGGCAGTAGGCGGCGTGGGGGCGCGCAAATGCCGTGTTGAAGAACGTATAATCGAGGCCATGGGCGACGTGCCGCAGGGCAGTATTGTGGTGGGTGTGGTGATGGGAAGCCGCAACGATTACGCGGTGATGCGCAACGCCGTCGAGGTGCTGCGGGAGTTCGGCGTGGCGCATGAGGTGCGCGTGGTTTCCGCTCACCGGACTCCGGATCTTCTGTTCGAGTATGCGGAGACGGCCGCCGAGCGTGGGCTGCGCGCGATCATTGCGGGAGCGGGCGGGGCGGCGCATCTGCCGGGAATGCTCGCAGCGAAGACGGTGGTGCCGGTGCTGGGTGTGCCGATTCCGGCGACGGCGCTGCAGGGGCTGGACTCGCTGCTGAGCATCGTGCAGATGCCGAAGGGCATTCCGGTCGGGACGCTTGCGATCGGCGCGGCGGGCGCGACGAATGCCGGTCTGCTGGCGGTCGCGATGCTGGCTACGACCGATGCTGTGTTGCGTGAGAAGCTGGTGGCGTGGCGGGCTGCGCGGCGTGATGAGGTACTTGCGCAGACGATTTCAGATTCAGTAGACGATGGCGAGGCGGGCGCGTGAGCTCTGGCGCTGTTGCACCAAAGCCAAACCCGATTCTTCCCGGGGCGACGATCGGCATCTTCGGCGGGGGGCAGCTTGGCCGCATGACCGCGATGGCTGCGCGGGCGATGGGCTACCGCATTCTGGTGCTCGATCCCGATCCGGCCTGTCCCGCACGGTTTGTAGTCGATGGGTGCATCGAGGCAGGATGGGACGACTCGCGCGAGGCCGCGAACCTGGCGCGCGGATGCGATGTGGTGACGCTTGAGATCGAGCAGATTGCGCCGGCGAGCATGGAAGCCGCGGCGCGCTTTGCTCCGGTGCGGCCGGGTGGCGCGATGCTTGCCATCATTCAGGACAGGGTCGAGCAGAAGGACTGGCTGCGGAAGAATGGATTTCCTGTCGGCGAGTATCGGGCCGTGCGGTCGCTCGACGAGCTGCGTGAGGCCGTGGATGCGCTGGGCGGAAGATGCTTCTGCAAGAGCGCTACCGGTGGATACGATGGGCGGGGGCAGGGCAAGGTCGGGTTTGTTGCGGGGGCTGTAGCGGAGGACGAGATTCGCGGCGCGTGGGAGGCGCTCGGCGAAGGCCCCGGAGTGGTGGAGAAGGCGATTGACCTGGAGCGCGAGATCTCGGTGCTGGTTGCGCGTGCGCCGAACGGTGAGGTGAGGGTGTATCCGCCAGCGTGGAACCACCATGAGAACCAGATTCTTGCGTGGAGCGCGATGCCTGCGCCGATCTCCTCTGCGATGGAGGCCGAGGCGCGAAAGATCGCCGGCGAAATTGCCGATACGTTTCAGCTCGAAGGCGTGCTTGCAGTGGAGATGTTCTGCACGACCGATGGCAGGCTGCTGGTGAATGAACTCGCGCCGCGACCGCACAACAGCTACCACGCAAGTACGCGCGCGTGCGTTACGGGCCAGTTCGAACAACTGGTGCGCGCCGTATGCGATCTGCCGCTGGGCAGTGTCGAGGTCGTGCAGCCCGCGGCGATTGCCAACCTGCTGGGCGATCTGTGGCTGAATGCGGACGGCTCGGCGAGGGAGCCGAAGTTCGACGCCGCGCTTTCGGTGCCGGGGGTGAAGCTGCACCTCTACGAAAAGCACAAGCCTCGCAAGGGTAGAAAGATGGGACACCTGTCGGCGGTGGGTGCCACGGCGGATGAAGCGGTGGAGATGGTTCTGCGGGCGAAGGCTTTGTTGTAAAGGATCGTGTCCTGCCGGACGGGCCCGCTCCGCGCGGGGCGACCACTTCGTGGTGTGTACACCTTGTCTTGCCAGTTCAGAAGGTATTGGTCCTCCCGCTGGCCGGAAAGAAAATTAGTTTGTGCGGTGACTAAGCGCAGGCTGCCCAATCCGGCAGGACTGATGCTGTTACCCGATGTCTTCGGACCAGTTCTCCAGATAGGCCTTGAAGTCGGACATGTATTTGCCCGCGTCGGCGCCGTCGACGATGCGGTGGTCGAAGCCTAGTGTGAAGCGCTGGATAGAGCGGATGGCGATGGAGTCGTTGCCGTCCTTGTCGGTGAGGACCTCGGCTTCCTTGTTCAGGCCGCCGATGCCGAGGATCGCGCTCTGCGGCTGGTTGATGATGGGGGTGCCGAACTGCTCGCCGAAGATGCCGGAGTTGGTGAGGGTGAAGGTGCCGCCGGAGATCTCGTCGGGCGAGAGCTTCTTGTTGCGCGCGCGGTCGGCCACGTCGACGATGGCGCGGGCGATGCCGAGGAAGTTCTTCTCTTCGGTCTGCTTGATGACGGGGACGATGAGGCCCCAGTCCAGCGCGACGGCGATGCCGATGTTGATGTTCTTGTTGTAGCGGATGGCGTCGCCTTCGATGGAGCCGTTTACGACGGGGTGCTTGCGGAGCGCGTGGATGGCGGCGCGGGCGATGAAGGGCATGTAGGTGAGCTTGACGCCGTTGCGCTGCTCGTACTTCGACTTCTCCTTCTCGCGGAGCTTGACGATGCGCGTCATGTCCACCTTGAAGACGGTGTGGACGTGCGGGCTGGTGCGTTTGGACTCGACCATGCGCTGCGCGATGATGGAGCGCATCTTGGTCATGGGGACGAGTTCGCCGGGCTGTGGCTGCGGCGCCGCGGGTTTGGCGGCGGCTGGCGCCGAGGCAGCAGGGGCCGCAGGCGCGGGCGCGGCGGCGATGGCAGGCTTTGGACCCTGTTCGAGATGGCCGAGGATATCGGTCTTGGTGATGCGGCCGGATGCTCCGGTGCCCGGCACCTGGGAGAGATCGACGTTGTTGTCCTTGGCGATCTTGCGGACCAGCGGCGAGGAGCGGGCGTGTTCCCCCTCGGAGGCCGATGCAGAGGCTGCAGCCGCGGCCGCCGGAGCAGACGCGGCCGGGGCCGGCGAAGCAGCGGCGGGAGCTGAAGCAGGCGCGGACTTGCCGGCAGCCCCACCGATTACCGCGACCACGGTGTTGATCTGCACCGTCGAGCCTTCCTGCACCTTGATCTCGGAGAGAATGCCGGCGACCGGCGAAGGAATCTCGGCGTCGACCTTGTCGGTGGAGATCTCGAAGATGGGCTCGTCGCGCTGGACGGTGTCGCCAACCTTCTTGAGCCATTTGGTGATGGTGCCCTCGGTGATGGACTCGCCCATCTGCGGCATCATCACCTCGGTGCCGGGACCGCCCGTGGATGGCGGATTGCCCTGGGTGGCGGCGGGAGTATCGACCGCGGCCGGCTCGGCGCTGTCGTCCGCGGGGGTAGCAGCGGTCTCCGCCAGTGCCGCGGGCGCTGCAGCAGCCGGAGCGGGTGCCGAGGCCGACGACGAACCAGCCTCGTCGATGGTGCAGACGACGGTGTTGATCTGAACCGTGGTGCCCTCGGCGATCTTGATCTCTTTCATCGTTCCTGCGGAGGGAGATGGGGTCTCCGCGTCCACCTTGTCGGTCGAGATCTCGAAGAGGGGCTCATCGCGCTGGATGGTGTCGCCCGGCTTCTTCAGCCATTTAGTGATAGTGCCTTCGGTGATGGACTCGCCCATCTGGGGCATAATTACGTCGGTCGGCATGAACTTTCTTCTCCCTCAAAACAGAGCGCACTGCCGAATCCCCGGTCGCATGCAGCCGGGAAGGCAGCGAAGCTTACACGTATGGGATTATACGGCGGCAGCGTGAATGCTGGCCGCATGGTGCGGTAAGCGAACGGCGGTCTGACTGCTGCGCTCTTACTTTGCGTACGCGGCAAGGACCTGCTCGACGGACTCGCACCAGAGCATCTGCCGTTCGAAGACGCGTCCGAAGTTGCGAGCGACGGCGTTGATGGCGCTGTCCATCGTGGGTGCGCGGTCTGCATCCGCTTCGAGCTCGAGGCTCGTCACCTGCCGGTCGGCGATGCCGCAGGGAACGATCCACTCGAAGTCGCGCAGGTCCGTCGTGACGTTGAGCGCGAAGCCGTGCGAGGTGATGCCCTGCGAGACGTGTACGCCGATGGCGGCGATCTTCTTCTCGCGGATACTGCCGCCGGCGAGCGTCCATACGCCGGTCAGTTTGCAGATGCGCTGGGTCATCACGCCGAAGTCGCCGCAGGTGCGGATCAGCGCCTCTTCAAGCAGACGAACGTAGTCGACCGGCCCGAGATGTGGACCCTTCTTGCCGGGCCACTCGCCGCGCAGATCGAGAATCGGGTAGCCGACGAGCTGGCCCGGCCCGTGATACGTCACATCGCCGCCGCGATTGATCTCGTGCAACTCGACGCCGCGCCGCGCGAGCATCTCGTCACTGGCCAGCACGTTCTCGCGCCGCGCATTGCGCCCCAGCGTCAGCACCGGCGGGTGCTCCATCAGCAGCAGCGTATCGGCGATCAGGCCCTGCTTACGCGCGGCGATCACCTGCTGCTGGACAGTCAGGCCGTCGGTGTAGGAGATGCGTCCGAGAGGCAGGAGATTGATGTGCATTTTCTCCTCAGTGCTCCTTGCCTTGCTGCCCGGTGAGAGGGTTTATCCAGCGCAGGCCGGGAAAGCGGGAGAAGTCCGAGTCCGTCGTGTAAAGCACACCTCCGTACTCCTGGGTCACTGCCGCCAGATGAGCATCGCTGCTTAGAACGCCGCTGGCGCGCCCTTCAAGCAAGGCTCGCCGCAAGACAGGCCAGTGCCCTTCCGCCGGGTAGAGAAGCCGGACGTTCGGCTGCTCCAGCCAGCCCTCGATAATCTCAAGCGCGAACGACATCTCCAGCCGTCCGAGGAGGATATTCCGGTTCGTCGTCAGGCGCAGAAAGGCCAACGCGCTCTGGATGGGTATGCCGACATCGAGTGACGAAGACAGCGTTTCGGAGAACCATTCGCGAGCCGCGCGGTGCTGCGGGGAGGTATCGAGGTGGGCGTAGATCAGAAGGTTGGCATCGAGAACGATCATCGGTGCAGCGGGCCTTCGAGGGCTTCAAGAGCCGCGGAGGTCTTATCGAGATTGACCCCCTCCGGAAACTGCATGGAGAAGGTGCGCACCGTGAATGGCTTTGGCGCGGGCTGGCTGGAACGCGAGGTCAGCGCCGAACGGAGATGGCGATTGACCGCCTGCTTGAAGGGTTCTCCGGAGCGGCGGATCTCCTTCTTCAGGAGCAGAGCAACGTCGTCGTCGAGGGTGAGGGTCGTTCGCACATCATGATGTTTTCATGCAGGCATCATGATGTCAAGGGCTCTATTGCAGCGAAAAGGGGGGTTACCGCTAGACCTTCGATGCAGGAGTACATGCGAGATGAAGGATCGCTCACAATGATCCATTTCACGCGCTCAACCGACTTAAGACTGCTCCTATTTTTCTCCAGTCATCAAGCTGTTGGAACCATGAACGATTCGCTATCCCGAGCTGACTGCAATGGCCCACCGCAAACACGCATCGCCCGTCCGGTGTCATCCAGGAGTTACCTGCTGCTTCTCCAATGGGCTTGGGAGCATCCATCAATCTGAGGGCCTGCCTGACGGACATCCAACCCTGCTTACCCATCCCGACGATAACGGGCGGATTGAGGTAAGCCAAAAGAGGGATTAGATGATGAGTAGAACAAGCTTGTACCCAGCGGTCTTTGATCTGGGCGTTCATTGCGCCATTTTTAAGGCAAAGTATCGAATTCGTAAGAAATACCGGCGAAGTCAAATCCTCTATCGGAGGCTTACCAACGTTCAGACCAGCTTGAGCGAGTAACAATCGAAGGTTATCATTCGTTTGTTATCTACTTCATCCCTTCCCTTATTTCGGATGAAGTATCCAATGTCACTGAAGTCTTGTCCGACAATCACTACTTTAGGTGTTTCGTGGCCCAACCATTGGGACCAATAACTAACCACTGGAGGATCGAAAGATTCCTTGCTTCCATTGAATATTTGCCCTGGATCTCGTTGCATGCAAATCTGACAGCTTTTTCTCGCGGTTGCCAGCATTTCGAGCGCTTGTCCTTGCATCGAAACCTCACTTTTTGACTTCCAAAGGAGCCAGTAACCTCAGAGTAGCTCACGAAATTGCTCAACGGTCAGCCCGGAGCCTTTGATGATGGTCGCCATCGTGAATGCGTGGATCGGATTGTTTCGTGGAATTGTCAACGTTTTGATGCCGTCTGTCATGATGATGTGCTTTCCCTGACGTTTGATCCGAAATCCAGCCTTCTCGAAGGCGCGAACTGCATGAAGGTGTTGAACACCTGGAAATGAACCCACCTTAGGCGACCTGTACTTCCCGGTAGTCGATCTTCAGTCCCGGTTCCCCGGTAGCGCGCATCTCTTCAATGACCTCAAGATAGTCATGAATGGCATCCTGAATATTGAGAAGCGCTTCCTCCTCGGTTTGTCCCTGGGATGCGCAGCCAGGAAGGCCAGGACACCAGACAGCGTATCCTTCCTCCGTTTGAACCAGCGCGACTTTGTAGGTCATGGAATGCCTCCTGCTGCGCGTATTTTATACATTCACCGCCATACCTTCGACGCTGGAGAAGGCATCGAGCAGCGCTTCGGCGACCGTGGGGTGGGCGTGGATGGTGAACATCATCTCTTCGATGGTGGACTCCAGTTCGATGGCGGTCACGGCCTCGGCGATGATCTCGGTGGCGTAGGGCCCGATGATGTGGACGCCGAGAATCTCGCCGTACTTCGCATCGGCCACCACCTTGACGAAGCCGTCGTGCGCGTCGAGGATCGTAGCCTTCGAGTTGCCGACGAAGGGGAACTTGCCGGTCTTTACCTGGAAGCCCTTGTCTTTGGCCTGCGTCTCGGTGAGGCCGACGCTGGCGATCTGCGGATCGGTGTAGGTGCAGCCCGGAATGCGCGTGCGGTTCACGGGTCGTGCGTACTTGCCCGCCATGCGCGCGGCAACGACGAGGCCAGCCATGGCGCCGACGTGTGCGAGCTGCGGCAGACCGCCTACGACATCGCCGATCGCGTAGACGCCGGGCTCGGTCGTCTCCATCCACTCGTTGGTCATGATGAAGCCGCGGTCGGGCTTGATGTTCGTCTTGTCGAGCCCGATGTCCGCGGTGCGCGGCGCGCGGCCCACGGCCACCAGCACCTTTTCGGCCTGCCTGGTCTCGCCCTTGCCGTCGGACTTCGTGAAGTGAACCAGCACGCCGTTCTTATTCTTTTCGAGCTTGTCGACCTTGGCCGAGACGTGCACATCGATGCCGCGCTTCTTGTAAAGCCGCAGCAGCTCCTTCGAGATGTCCTCATCCTCGACGTTGACGATGCGCGGCAGCGCTTCGAGAATCGTCACCTCGGCGCCAAAGCTCTTGAAGATCGAGGCGAACTCGACGCCCACTGCGCCCGAGCCCACCACCACCAGCGATTTCGGCATGTCGGCGATCTTGAGAATCTCGTAGTTGGTGAGGATCGTCTCATCGGGGGTGTAGCCGGGCAGCATGCGCGCGTCGGATCCGGTCGCCAGCACCACTTTCTTTGCCTTTACGGTCTGGGTCTTGCCATCGGCGGTCTTCACCTCGATCGAGTGAACGCCGTCTTTCGCCGGCCCGGTCAGGCGGCCATAGCCTTTGATGGCGTTGATCTTGTTCTTCTTCATCAGGAAGTCGAGGCCCTTGACGTGGCGCGAGATGACGTCGTCCTTGCGGGCGAGCAGGCCCTTCCAGTTGAGCTTCGGCGTCACGCCGTCGATGCCGTAGCGGTCGGCGTGCTTGAGGTGGTCCCACAGCTCGGCCGAGAACAGCATCGCCTTGGTCGGAATGCATCCCCACAGCAGGCAGGTGCCGCCGAGGCGGTCGTTCGCATCGATCAGCGCAGCCTTGAGGCCATATTGCGAGGCGCGGATGGCGCAGGTATAGCCCGCAGGACCGCCGCCCAGAACCACTACGTCGAATATTGTTTCTGCCGTCTCTGCTGCCTTCTCTACTGTCTTGCCTGCCGTCTTGTCTGCCAAAGGGAAACACTCCATTCACGTGGATCGGGATGAAATCGAATCCACACCATCTTATTCGATTCGCTCGATACTGTTTTGATTCCTGCGCCGCGCCGGGCTGCTTTGCGCCTTGACGGACGCGTCATAATCAGTGTGTGGGAAGGTTAGGTAGAACCGATGGTCAGTGACGTAGCCGAGCTCACCCGGACGCTGCGCAAATCGAACCAGACCGCTCCAGGCGAGGCCTTCGGGCGGGACATCCGCTCCCGTCTGCGCTCTGTGAGCGACAAGATCAAGGCCGACCTCAACTCCAGCGGCCGCTCCATCTACACCGACGAGCACGGCAACCGCTACCTGATCGAACGCCAGCCGGGCACCCCTTAGAAACCCCGTGAGACTCCCTTGATCGCCATCGTTGCCGGATTCGTTCTCGTGGCGTATCTGCTGGGTCCCGGCGCGATCTACCGGCTCGCCTTCTCCTTCTTTATCTCAAGCAAACGCTTCCAGCGGACCCGCACGGAAGAGGTTGTCTTCTCCGTCCTGGTCACGCTGATTCCCTTTCTGCTGACCTGGATTCTGCTGCTGCACACGCCCCTCGGCGGCTATCCGCCTCTTCACAGCCCGATTGGGAAACGAGCGGCCTATCGTGCCGTCCTCTCTTCGTTGCTGTCCTACACGCCGCAGGCGTCTCCAGCGCTCATCTCCGCCTATCTTCGCGCACCTTCGAGCAGGCCCGCTTTGTCGCCGTCCTCTGGGCCTTCTGCGCGGCGGAGGGCTGGCTCACCGGCCGCGTCATCCGCAGCTATGGCGATTACCCCGACGGCAGCTTCCTGCGCGGCTTCTGCGACCGCTTCCTGCTGAAGAACGTCTCCGAGTGGCAGGTCCTCTTCCCCCCTCTCGCCCTGCCCTCCAACGCCCCCCGTACCATCGTCGAGGTCGACGCCCTGTCGAGCCTCAACATCCTCTACCGCGGCCGTCTCGTCAACTGGTTCACCGACCAGGCCGGCCAGCTCGAAGGCATCTTCCTCATCCACGCGCAACGTTTCCAGCGCGAGCAACTTGCCCGCGACCGCACAGCCGGCATACACAAGGAGAACGAAGCCTACTGGGTGCCCGTCCCCGGTTCGAATCTCTACCTCGTCGCCAGTTCGCTGGTCAGCTACAACGTCCGCTACGCCGAACCCAGCGAGCTTGAGTTCGTCGAAGAAGAGCTTGGTGGGCGCGTCGTGATCACACGCCTGCCGCCTGAGGGCTAAAGAGAAGTGTCCTGCGCGGACGGCGGTCACTTCGTGACGCGTATACCCCTTCGGTTGGCCCTCCCGATGGTCGGGATGGAGAATTCTCGCGCCGACCATCGGGAGGCCCTGTGCCGCGCACCCGCCCATGCCGCAAGGTATACGCGTCACGAAGTGACCGCGCCGCGCGTAGCGGGCCCGTCCGGCAGGACATGGTAGATTCACTCTTCATGATGCTGCCAAAAAGCGTCCGTGCCCTGCTGTTTGTGTTCCTGCTCTGCCCGTTCGCGGCGCCGCAGCCTCAACCCGCCGCGAAGGTCATCCTCGACACCGACATCGGCGACGATATCGACGATGTCTTCGCGATCGACCTCGCGCTCGCCAGCCCCGAGGTCCAGGTGATCGGCCTGTCCGCTGCCTGGGGAGACACTGCTCTGCGCAGCCGGATGCTCGACCGCCTTACCTGCGAGCTGGGACGCACCGGCATCCCCATTCAGGCCGGTATCCCCACGGAAACCACCACCGTCTTCACCCAGAAGCCGTGGGCCGGGCAGGGCATCGCGCGCCCACACGGCGATGCTGTCACCTTCCTGCTGGACCAGATCAGGCAGCATCCCGGCGAGGTCACGCTGCTTGCCATCGGCCCGCTCACCAACATCGGCGCCGCCATCGACCGCGACCCCGCGACCTTCCGCAAGCTCAAGCGCGTCGTCATGATGGGCGGCGCAATCCGCCGCGGCTACGACCACGGGTCTGGCAGCACCTCCGCAGCGCCGCCCGAGCCCGAATACAATATCGCCCGCGACCCCGCCGCCGCGCAGAAGCTCTTCCACTCCGGCGTGCCGATCTACATGCTGCCGCTCGATTCGACCCAGCTCAAATTCGACGAGAGCAAACGCGCCGCCTTGACTACGCTTAGCACACCGATGACGGACTCGCTGCAACTCCTCACCGCCGAGTGGCAGCACGCGACCGGCAACACCACGCCCACCCTCTTCGACCCCGTTGCCGCCGCCTACGCGATCGACCCGGCCACCTGCCCGATGACTCCGCTCCACATCGAGGTCGACGCCAACGGCCTGACGCGCGCCACCCCCGGCGCACCCAACGCCCAGGCCTGCCTCGAACCCCACCCCGATGCGTTCTTCCAACTGCTCATGCCCCGCCTGCTCAACCAGAGACTGGCCGGCGGCCAGGTCTGCACAGCGTTGAGCCACCCGTAAGGTTCAATCCGGCGTTACTTTGACGCTGGCTTCTTTGCTGCCTTGGATTTTTTTGCGGCGGGAACACTGGCTTTTTTCGCTGCGCTCTTGCTCGCCACAGCCTTCTTCGCTGCGGGCTTCGCGGCCTTCTTTGGCGCAGCCTTCTTCGCCGGTGCAGCCTTCTTCGCCGCCTGTTTCTTGCCGGATCGGGCACGGGTTGCGGCGATCCGCTCGCTGACCTCCGCATTCAAATCCGACACGCTGATCGTGGTAGCGGACTTACGCAGCCGCTCCAGGCCATAGAAGGCGCGTTTTTCGGCCGAGAAGACATGGACGATGAAGTCCACATAATCCATCAGGATCCACTCGCCCTGGCGGCGTCCTTCGACCGAGTTGGGATAGACACCGAACTCGCGCTTCAGCCGGATCTCAACCTCGTCGGTGATCGCCACGTTCTGCCGCTCGTTAGTTCCGTTGCAGATCAGGAAGTAGTCGGTCAGCCCGCTCTCCGACGGGTCCAGCGCCAGAATGCGAATGTCTTCCGCTTTCTTGTCTTCGCAGGCGGCTGCGGCGGCGAGCAGTAGCTGGTTGCTTTCGAGTGAGGCCATGGTTCTCCCTTGAGAGTCCATCGTAGCGGGTTGCCGCCGCGGAAGCCAGCACCCTCCGCGCTCTGCCGGGAGCAGGACGGGAAGCCGACGGGCGGCGCGAAACCCGCATCCAATCCCCATACCGCGAACGGTCGCGAGAATCCGCGGCGCCCATTCCGCATAGAGGAGACACACACCATGGCAAATCCGAAAGATCCCACGCAGGACCCAACCCGGAGCCCGTCCTTCGACGAGACCCTGCGCAAGCTGGGCCCCGACGCCACTGCCACCTTCGACAACTCTCCCAGTAACCCAACCGAGCACGCCAGCAGCGAAGCCACCAGCGCCGCTACCGCCGTCCAAGGAGACGATGACCTGGACGACGAACTCCTCGAAGATGAAGACGACGACGCAGCGATCGACGAGGAAGACGACGAGGAGAACGAGGGCGAGGACGTCGCCGACGATGCGTACATCAACTCTGGCGGGAGTGGCCGCTAGCTCCAGCCTGAAGGCTGCGGGCAATTGAAAGGAGACCAGGACACGATGCCGATTGCCAACTACAGCGTGCTCGCGGGCAAACCTACCGCGGGCAAGGTCGTCAGCGGCTCCAGCGCTCACTACCAGATCACCATGCAGGCCAGTGGTGGTCCGTTCACCGTCGCGGTCAACATTCAGTCGTCCGATGGTTCGGAGGTTCTCTACGCGATCGAGGAGAACTTTGTCCCGCCGGACCTGGCAGCTCTCACGGCCCTGCCGTCCGGGATGACGGCGCTCGACAGCACGCCCGACGGCCTGGCTCTGGACTTCGTTCGCGAACAGACCGGTGGCATGCCCATGGTCACCCGCCAGCAGATGACGCTGCTCCCGCAGTTTCGTCCCGGCGGCCTCAGCGAGGAGGACCGCATGTTGAGCCGCGCCCGGTCGAGCGCCCTTCAGAATGCCGTCGTCACCCTGCTGAACATGACCATCGCAGACAACGATGGCGTGATCTACGCCTTCGGCAGCGCCTATGCAGACTCGGGGCGAGTCGATGGCATCCACAACATCCACATGAATCAGGGCAACCCGGCCGGCAGATTCGAGCGCGACAACGGCATCTGGCAGGATGGCGCGCTGTTCATTCACCTGCCATCGAAGAACACCTGGACGGCAGTCTTCATCGCCTTCCAGACCGAAAGCTGGAGCACGGACGACTCTGGCAACCCTGTTTAGAAGAGCTTAGTCCTGCCGGACGGGGCCACTGCGCGTGGGGCGGTCACTTCGTGACGTGTATACCGGTCGGGGCGCTGCTGGCGGCATAGGGCCTCCCGATGGTCGGCGCGAGAATCTCTCATCCCGACCATCGGGAGGGCCATCCGAAGGGGTATACACACCACGAAGTGGTCGCGCGCACGCGCAGGCGGCCCGTCCGGCAGGACAGAGTCTTTACAAAGCAGCCAGAATGTCGTCCGCGACCGCCGCTGCCTCCACCGCCGGACGAACGTCATGCATGCGCACGATGTGAACGCCCGCCAGAATCGCCGCAACGCTCGCCGCGACACTGGCGTGGAGACGGTCCCCCGCTGCGATCTCTGCGCCCCCAATACGACGCGCGATACTTTGCCCCAGAAATCCCTTGCGCGAGACCCCCACCATGAGCGGAAGATCGAGCTGACGAAGCTCCTCCAGCCCCGCCAGCAGCGGATAGTTCTCTTCGCCGCGCTTACCGAATCCGAAGCCGGGATCGAGCAATATCCGCTCGCGCAACAGGCCCGCCGCGACGGCCGCATCGAGCCGTTCGCGCAGCCCGGATACCACCAGCGGCACAACCTCTTCGGGTGCAAGCGCAGGCAGATCGCGCCACTCCCGCGGAGTGCCACGCGTATGCATCACCACCGCGCCGCACTGCAGGCTCGCGCACGTCGATGACATCGCGTCTTCCCACAGGCCGCCGCTGACGTCGTTCACAATCTCAACTCCCGCCTCGACCGCGCACCGCGCCGTGGCCGCATGAAAGGTGTCGATCGAGAGCACAACGCCGGGCCGCTCTTTCAGGATCGCCTCGATCGCGGGAAGCACGCGCGCCTGTTCCTCTTCGGCGCTCAACGGCGCAGCGTTCGGACGTGTGGATTCTCCGCCGACATCGAGGATCTCCGCGCCGTCGTCGAGCATCCGCAGCGCCTGCGTCAGCGCCCGCTCCGGCGCGTTCTGCGGAGAATAAAAATGCCCTCCGTCGGAAAAAGAATCCGGCGTGACGTTCAGAATGCCCATCACCAGAGTTCGCCGTCCCAGCGCGAGGGTGCGGCTGCGAAGGCGCCACTCATATTCCGCTCGCCGCATCAGGGACATAAGCAGATTCTAGTCGTTCGCGAACGGTCCGCGGCAGACCGGATGCTAGACTGCGCGCATGGTCAGGCCTCCCCTTCGCGCCGCACTCTTGCTCGCCGCGAGCACGTTCTTCGCGCCCTCTGCATTCGCGCAGCCGCAGCCACAGCCACAGCCGCCGGCTCCCTGTGGCACGCCGTCGCTCTCCCCTTCGGATACACCATGCACGGCGCTTGCGCAGACCATCTCCAACATCCTCAGCGACCCCGCCGTCAGCCGCGACCACTGGGGCATCGCGGTCCTCGGCATGGACGGCGTCCCGCTCTACTCGCTCAACGGCGGACAACTCTTCCAGCCCGCCAGCAACGCGAAGCTCTACACTACCGCGGCCGCCCTGGCGCTGCTCGGTCCGCAGACGGTCTTCCAGACCAGGGTACTGGCGCAGGGGGCGGTCACTCCTGACGGCCGACTCACCGGCAACCTGGCACTCCTTGGCGTCGGCGACGCGAATCTCTCAGGCCGCGTGCTGCCCTACATGCCACCGCCGGAGTTACAAATACCCACACCGCCGCCACTCATCCCGCCGCTGCCGGTCGTCCCGCCACTGCGCTATCTCGAGGATCTTGCAGACCAGGTCGCCGCCTCCGGTCTGAAGTCAGTGAACGGCGACATCGTCGGCGACGACACCTTTTTTCCCTGGCAGCCCTACGCCGCCGACTGGACGATCGACGATGCCGTCTGGGGCTATGGCGCGCCGGTCTCGGCTCTGTCGATTAACGACAACCAGATCGAAGTGACGGTCACGCCGGGCATCGCCGCTGGCGCCCCGGCGACCGTGACGCTCGATCCCGCAGTGCCGTACTACGCCATCGCTTCGTCGGTGACGACCGGCGCAAAGAGAAGCCCGAACACGGTGGGGATCGACCGCTCTGCCGGGTCGAAGACACTGCGCCTGTACGGCTCCATCGCTGTGGGCGCGCAGCCCGAGGTCGATGACATAGCCATCGAAGACCCGGCGGAGTACGCAGCCGTCGCGTTCAAGACGATGCTCGAAGCGCGCGGCATTACCGTCGCAGGCCGTGCCCGGCCACGCCATCGCATTCTGCTCGACACGGAGAATTTTCTGCGCGAGACCTCTGAAGTCTCCGGCGGCACGGAACAACAAGAGGCGCTGCAGCAGATCATCGAGCCGCCCGATGCCGCTGGTCCGGGTGCTGCTGCTGCGATCGGCCAGGCCAAGCCGCTCGCCACGCACACCTCGCCGCCTCTGCTGCAGGACATCGTCGTCACCAACAAGGTCAGCCAGAATCTCCATGCGGAGCTGCTCCTTCGCCAGCTTGGCGCGGCAAAGGGACGTGACGGAAGCATCGCCCAGGGAGCGCGCGTCGTGCGGCAGTTTCTGCTGGGTGCAGGCATCGACGAGCACGACTTCGTCTTCTTCGACGGCTCCGGTCTGAGCGGGCACGACCTTGTAACGCCACGCGCCACGGCACGGCTGCTGCAGTACGCGGCGCAGCAGCCATGGTTCGCGGACTGGAAGAGCAGTCTGCCGGTGGGCGGCGTGGATCGTGCGCTCGAAAAGCGGTTCAGCGATCCTCCGCTGAAGGGCAATGTCTTCGCCAAGACGGGCACGCTGGGCGAGGCGCGCGCGTTGAGCGGATACGTCGTGTGTGCGAGCGGACGCACTGTGATCTTCTCGATCATGGCAGGCAATCATCCGCCCCAGACCCATAACGATCGCGATGCCATCGACAGGATCGTCGCTGCCATCGCCGCGGAGAACTAGCCCATTTTCCAGTCAAGCCTTAGAACCTGTTTAAAAGATGGAAACCGAAGATGTGCGGCAGGCAGAAGGGCAAAAGCAAGGACAAAATGCGGGGGTTTCTCCACTACGCCGCGCGATGAGACTGCGCGGCTCCGGTCGAAATGACGACTTATTTTCTAACTTTTTTTTCTATTGCGAGTTTTTATACAGATTCTTAGGCGAAGACCCGGGTGGGCGGATAGGCAGGCCAAAGAGATATTTTGTCAGGCGAACCCTGGTTGGAGGCTCGAAATTGTTCCACGTGGAACAGTTGTGAGGCTCAGGCTCACATAATCTGCGCGCACTTTTATGGCCAAGCAGGACTGCGCTATTGAGGCTGGGCGCTGACCACTTCGAGGAGCAGGTTATCGCCGTCGCGCAGAAGGAGTTTGCGCGCCGGGCGGGTGAGGGTGATGACGCCGTTGGCGGAGTGCAGGGTGGTTCCTTCCTCGATTCCGTAGAGTCCGGCGGCGGTGGCGGAAAATGCGCCGAGGGCGCGAGGGAAGGGTGCGCCGGAGCCGTTGGCGGGCGGCTGGGGCAGCGTGTAGACGCCGAAGTAGTCTGCTGAACCGACCTTGTGGAGGCTGCCGTCGACGAGGTCGGCGATCCATCCCGAGCGGGAGAGGATGTCGCCGCCGATCTGGCTGGTGGTCCAACTGGCGGGGCTGTTGTTGCCCCGGTCCGAGCCTCCGTTGATGGGGATGGTGGTGTCGTCGACCTGGACGAAGTTGGCGATGGCGACTGCGCTGGTGGCGATGGGCACGGTCTGGTTTTTGTAACGCAGCGAGGTAAAGCGGAGGCTCAACGTCGCTGGATGAGCAGCGGTTCCGTCGCCCTCGGTCGAGGCGACGACGTTGCCGAAGAGCGTGGCCCCGTGGTGCAGGTAGGAGTGCGCTCCGACGGGAACGCGCTGGGTGGTGGTGGCGACGATTCTGGCTCCGGGTCTGGCGTTGCCCGCACGGAGGGCGTGGCTGAGCCGCACCGGCAGGGTGATGCCTGGTTGCAAAGGACGCAACTCGGCTATCGCGGTGCTCTTCTGGGCGTGGGACTGCGCGGGGAGGATGAGGAGGAGAGCGAGGAGCAGCGCGGTCTTCGATGAGAGTGGCGCCGTCGCGGGTTGAGCCAGGCCGCCGGGCATGAGAATGATCTCCTGCTTGATTAGACGCATCTTCGATGAGGGAGTTGACGGTAGGAAGGAGTCGTGGTCTCCCACCCTTGCGCAGTCCATGATTCCGAGAGAGGTGATGCGAGGCGAAGCGGTACGCGGGCGGATGGAGGGCGTCTTCGGGACCACGGCCTGCCGGATGCGATGCGGATGGACCATGGGACACCATGGTGGGCGCCCGCGCCAGCCGCGGTGGCCCGTGAAGGTTGGTCTTGGTTGGTTTTGAAGAGGAGCGAGTCTGCTTCCATTGCAAAATGATGCATATTGACGGCGGTTGCATCGGGTGTAAGCTTCGTCCGGGCCCCCAACACAACTAAATCCTGAAACGAGGGAAACATGAAAATGTTCGCACGTTGTCTCGTCGCGTTTGTGCTCACGTCTGTTCCGCTATGCGGAATGGCACAACAGAATTACAGCTATGTATCAGTCGACCGGGTCGTGAAGCTGCGCATCCTGCCGGGTAAGACGAAGGAGTTCTTCCAGGCGTTTGCGTATGCGCCGAAGGTCTTCGAGGCGTACAAGGAGGCGGGAATCATTACGGACTACTTCATCTATACCTCGGTGAACTACGAGGGATCGGATAAGTGGGATGTGTTGTACGTGCTCCGGTTCAAAAACATGGCTGCGCTGGACACAAGTGCCGAGCAGGGCGAAGCGGTGTTGGCTAAGGTGTATGGGTCGCCGGAGAAGCGCGCGGAGGTGATGAAGATGCGGGTTGAGAGCGGCGAGGAGGTTTCAAGCGAACTGATTCGCGAGATCCATTTGAAGCCGTAGTGAATGCTTGCGTGAGCGCCTGCCCGCGCTACTTCTTCTCTGTGGAAGACGAGGTCGAGGCAGGCGCGACCGCGGGCGCCGAAGCGGGTGCGCTCTCTTTGGAGGAGCTGGCGGGACCGGATTTGGTTTCTCCACTGGACGATCCTGCTGCAGGTTTGGAGTCGCTGCTGCCGCTGTCTTTGCTGGCGGAGCCGGCCTCGCCGCTGGAGTTGCCGCTTCCGTTGGCTGCTCCCTCTGCCCCGGCGGATTTCGGTTTGGCGTTGCCGTAACCGTCGGCGTACCAGCCTCCGCCTTTGAAGCTGATCGCGGGGGCGGAGATGACGCGTTCGAGCTTACCGCTGCAGTGGGGGCAGACGGTGATCTCGGTGTCGGAGAACTTCTGAATCTTCTCGGTGCGCTTGTGGCAGGCAGTGCATTCGTATTCGTAGAGCGGCATGGTGGTTTGGATTCCTGGGTTCGGGTGGTCTGATTCTAGTTTACCCGCCGGATGGGATCCGGCGTTTATGGGCATGCCGCCTTCGCGACGATGAGGGCCACTCAAAGACGGGACACGCGGGTTTGGGTTGGGTAAGCTCCCGGATGGCGGTGTTTTATGAGGCGCTGAGTTGTAGGTGCGGCCTATAATGACCTATGGCAATCGCTCCTCCGGCCTCTTCGCAGGCTGGTCCGCAGCCAGAGCCGCACAACGCACCGACGAGCCAGCCTGAGAGGGAAGAGACCGCAACGGGGATTGAGCTGGGATCAGCTCTTCCGGTCGCGGAACCGCAGGCGGAGTCGGGAGCGATGTCTCGTGTGAACGCGGAAGGGGAGTCGCGACCGGATGTTTCGCCGCTGGTGATTGCGGGGGTGGACGAGGCGTTGGAGTCCTCGGCGAGCCGTCTGGCGGGGAGTTCGGCGTCGGATATCCGCGACGTCGATGCAAAGTTCAACAAGCTGCTGGCGACGGTGCATGAGAATCGGCCGGCGGATGACCTCGATGTGATCCGCATGGCGTGGGCGTTCTGCCTGCAGCAGCATGAGGGGCAGAAGCGCGCGAGTGGCGAGCCGTACATCATTCATCCGCTCGAAGTGGCGCAGGTTCTGGCCGAGTTGAAGATGGATTCGACGGCCATTGCGGCGGGTTTGCTGCATGATGCGGTCGAAGACACGAATGTGACGTCGCCCGAGATCGCGAAGCGGTTCGGCGACCAGGTGGCGCACATTGTCGAGGGCGTGACGAAGCTCGACAAAATCAAGTTCGCGAATCGCGAGGACCACCAGGCGGAGAACATTCGCAAGATGCTGCTGGCGATGGTGACCGATGTGCGCGTGGTGATCATCAAGCTGGCGGACCGGCTGCACAATATGCGGACGCTGGAGCATCTGAAGCCGGAGAAGCAGCAGAAGATTGCGCGGGAGACGCTGGATATCTATGCTCCGCTGGCGCATCGACTGGGGATGGGCAAGCTGCGCGGCGAGTTGGAGGATCTGGCGTTCCGGTATACCGATCCGTATGCGTACGAGCAGGTATCGACCGAGGTGGATGCGCTCCGCGGGGCAGGCGAAGAGTTTCTGAAGAAGATTGTGACGCAGCTTGAGGCGAAGCTGAAGGAGTTCAAGATCGAGGGGCGGGTGGAGTCGCGGATCAAGCGGCTGTATTCGATACAGCAGAAGCTGACGGATCAAAAGATTCCCGTCGATCAGGTCTACGACCTGCTGGCGATCCGGGTGATCTGCAACACGGTGCAGGATTGCTATGCGCTGCTGGGGCTGCTGCACAGCGTGTGGCGGCCGGTGCCGGGGCGGATCAAGGATTTTATCGCGATGCCGCGGCCGAATCTCTATCAGTCGCTGCATACGACGCTGATCGCGGAGGGCGGCCATCAGTTCGAGGTGCAGATTCGGACCGAGGACATGCATCGCGTTGCGGAGGAAGGGATCGCGGCGCACTGGAAGTACAAGGCCTCCGACAACGTGAGCGCGAAGGACGAGCAGCGGCTGGCGTGGGTGCGGCAGTTGATGGAATGGCAGCGCGAGATGACCGATCCGAACGAGTTCATGTCGACGCTGAAGATCGATCTGTACCCGGAGGAGGTCTACACCTTTACTCCCAAAGGAAAGGTCGTTGTTTTACCGAAAGACGCGAGCCCGATTGATTTTGCGTATGCGATTCATACCGAGGTTGGAAATACGACCGTTGGTGCGAAGGTGAATGGGCGGATCGTTCCGCTGCGGACGCGGTTGCGCAATGGCGATATTGTGGAGATCTCGACGCAGACGGGACATGCTCCGAGCCGCGACTGGCTTAGTTTTACGAAGAGCTCGCGGGCGCGGAACAAGATCAAGCACTGGCTGAACGAGCATCAGCGAGAGCGGGCGATCGAGATCGGCAAAAAGCTTCTGGACCGCGAGGCGCGGAAGTACAAGCTTTCGCTCGGCAAGTTTACCGAGGCGGACTACGACAAGGTTGCGGCTGAGTATGGGCTGGGTACGCAGGCGGAGTTGCTGGCGGGAGTCGGGTTTGGGAAGTTCTCCGCGCGGCAGGTGCTGAACAAGCTCGAGCCGGGTTCGACGATGGCGGTCGAGGCGGAGAAGCCTGCGGGAGGCATCGGCAACGCGCTGGGGCAGATGTCGGATGCGGTGAAGCGGGTGTTCTTCGGGAAGGGCTCGGATTCGCTGCAGGTAGAGGGACAGGACGATCTGCTGGTGTACCGGGCGCGGTGTTGCAATCCGATTCGCGGCGAGGAGATTATCGGTTATGTGACGCGGGGCAAAGGCGTGGCGGTCCATGCGAGGAGCTGTCCGAATGTGCAGAACCTGCTGTATGAGTCAGACCGGCGGATCCAGGTGGAGTGGTCGCCGTCGACGGAGCAGGGCGGAACGAAGGCGCAGACGTATCCGGTGAAGCTGACGGTACTCTGCGATGACCGCGCGGGGATGCTGAAGGAGTTTACGGCGATCATCTCCGAGGATGGCACGAACATTCGCAGCGTGGATACGAAGCCCATGTCGGACGGACAGGTGATCGTGGATTTTGTGGTGGAGACGGTGGATGTGCGGCATTTGAATAAGCTGGTGCAGAATCTGCGGAAGGTGCCCGGTGTGCTCGATGTGCAGCGGGTGCAGAAGATCTAAAGACGAGTTAGTGGGATAATCGCGTCGGCATGGAAACTCTTATTTTCGTCGTCGGAATTATCCTCGGAAGCTTGTTCACGATCATGGCCGCGATTACGGGCGGAGTGCTCGTTGCCCACATGTACGTTTCCCTTAGGGCCAGCGTAACCGTGCTTCTCGTGCAGATCGCTCTGTCCCTTCTTTGTTTCTATTGGGCGATGAGTCGAGGCAAATCAAAGCCCAAGGGTCTTACAGAATAAGGATTACCCCTTATAAGGAAAGTTGCAGAGCCTCCGTTAGCCATGTATCTTGGTGAGCAAGATGATAATGAACTCCAGCCGAATTATTTTTATTTACCGCTACTGGCGCACGGTAGCGGCATCGGCGGAGTCGGTTCATCTGAGAGATAGCTGAAGGTTTCAGTTGAGATCGACATCCACACGAGCCGCGACCTGATCAGGTTGCGGCTTTTTCGTGTGGAGAAGTTGGATCAGGAATGAGGAGAGCGATGAGCGTGAGTGCTGTGGCGAATCCAGTGGCGGGGCGGTTTGGAGTTTATGGCGGACGGTATGTTCCGGAGACGCTGATGGCGGCGCTGGAGGAGTTGGAGGCTGCCTACAACGCGGCACAGGCGGACGCGGCATTTCATGCGGAGCTGGACGATCTGCTGCACAACTACTGCGGGCGTCCTACGCCGCTGTACTTTGCCAAGCGGCTGACGGAGCAGTGCGGGGGAGCGAAGATTTACCTGAAGCGGGAAGACCTGTTGCATACCGGGGCGCACAAGATTAATAACGCCCTGGGGCAGGGCCTGCTGGCGCGGCGGATGGGCAAGCAGCGGATCATCGCGGAGACGGGGGCGGGCCAGCATGGGGTTGCGACGGCTACGGTGTGTGCGCTGCTTGGTCTCGAGTGCGTGGTGTACATGGGCGAAGAGGACATGCGGCGGCAGGAGCTGAATGTCTACCGGATGCGGCTGCTGGGGGCGGAGGTACGCGGGGTTTCGGCGGGGTCGGCTACGTTGAAGGACGCGATCAACGAGGCGATGCGGGATTGGGTGACCAATGTGCGGACGACGTACTACATCCTGGGCAGCGCGCTGGGGGCGCATCCTTACCCGACGATGGTGCGCGATTTCCATCGCGTGATCGGGAAGGAGGCGCGGGCTCAGATGCTGGAGCGCGAGGGCAAACTGCCGACGGCGATTGTGGCCTGCGTGGGTGGCGGGTCGAATGCGATTGGCGCGTTCTACGAGTTTCTTCCGGATGCGAATGTGCAGTTGATCGGCGTGGAGGCGGGTGGGCGCGGGCCAGGGCTGGGGGATCATGCGGCGCGGTTTCAGAAGAGCGGCGGCGGTGTGCCGGGAGTGCTGCAGGGTACGTACTCGTATGTGTTACAAGATGACGCCGGGCAGATCAGCAGCACGCATTCGGTTTCGGCTGGGTTGGATTATGCGAGTGTTGGGCCGGAACATGCGATGCTGCATGATTCGGGGCGGGCGACGTATGTGTCGTGCTCGGATGACGCGGCGCTGAAGGCCACGGTGACGCTCTCGCGAACAGAGGGGATTCTGCCCGCGCTGGAGAGCGCTCATGCAGTGGCGGAGGCGATTCGGATTGCGCCAGCGATGGCGAAGACGGATGTGTTGATGATCAATCTGTCGGGGCGCGGGGATAAGGACATGGGGATTCTGGCCCGTGAGCTGAAGATACAGGGTGTTGGTAACAGGGAGTAGAGATGGGACCAGAGCTGGGCGGGGAGTGAGAGAGCTAGATGGCTATTGAGTTTAGAAGGAAGCCGGGGATTGTTGCTTATCTGACGGCGGGCGATCCGGATCTGGCGACGACGCGGGAGATTGCGCTGGCGGCTATTGACAATGGGGCGGACGTGATTGAACTAGGCGTCCCGTTCAGCGATCCGCTGGCGGATGGGCCGGTGATTCAACGGGCGAGTGAACGCGCGGTGGCGCGTGGGGTGCGGCTGAGCGATGTGCTGGGGCTGGCGAAGGAGTTGCGTGTGGCGCGACCAGGGGCAGGGCTGGTGCTGTTTTCGTATCTGAATCCGGTAGTGCGGATGGGGATGAAGACGTTCTGCGCGCGGGCGGCGGAGGCTGGCGTCGATGGTGTGCTGCTTACGGACATGATTGTCGAGGAGGCGGGGGACTATCTGGAGTCGATGAAAGAGAACGGGCTGGCGCCAGTGTTTTTGGCTGCGCCGACAAGCCCGGATGCTCGTTTGAAGGCTATCGCGGAGGCGTCGCAGGGGTTTGTGTATGCGATCTCGCGGGTGGGGATTACGGGCACGCAGCAGAAGGTTGCGAGCGATGCGTCGGAGCTTGTGTCTCGGCTGCGCAGGTTTACGGCTCTTCCGATTGCGGTTGGATTTGGCATTTCGAACCGGGAGCATGTCGAGGCGGTGGGGAAGTTTGCCGATGCGGCGGTGATCGGAAGCGCGCTGGTGGCGCTGATTGAGACGACTCCGACGGGAGAGGCAGCCAAGGCTGTCGGACGGTTCGTGGGAGGGCTGCGCTGATGGGTGGTATCTCTACTGCGCGAATTGCTCAAGCATGGGTAGATGTTGGCCTTGAATTTACGTGCATTTACCATTGGGGTCATCGAGTGGAGCACAATACTGCGCAGCGCGCTTTGACTGTAGGCGTGCCGTTGCAACGCGGGGCGATTGCATGGACATCTCCGACTGGAGACAAAAGATTGATGAGCTGGATGTGGAGATTGTGCGACTGGTCAGCCAGCGTGCGGAGGCAGCGCGCGCGATCGGCGAGCTCAAGCGCGTGGCCGATCTTCCGGTCTATGAGCCGAACCGGGAGCAGGAGGTCTTCGACCGTGTACGCAAGGCGAATCCGGGACCGCTGGCCGATAAAGAGCTGCTGCATGTGTATGAGCGGATTATCGACGTGATGCGGACGTTACAGCGGCGTGACCAGTAACGCGCCAGTCGCCGACGCCGGCGAAGCTGCTTGTTTGTACCAGCTAGTGTTACAGAAAGAGATGCGAATCCAATGATTGTGGCGATGCAGGACCAGGCAACGGAAGAGAACATTCAGAAGGTGATCGAGCGGATGGTTGAGCTCGGCTTCAATGTGCATCGCACGACCGGCGCGGTGCAGACGATTCTGGCGGGAGTAGGAACGCCGGAGCACTTCGAGGTGGCGGAGTTCAAGGTGCTGGCGGGCGTGCTTGAGGCGTATCGCATCTCGTCGCCGTACAAACTGGCGGGGCGAAGTTTTCGGCCGGAGGGGACGACGATCACGTTCCCGAACGGCGTGTTGGTTGGGGGTAGCGAGGTCGTGGTGATGGCGGGGCCTTGTTCGGTGGAGTCGCGGGAGCAGATTCTTACCAGCGCGAACCAGGTGAGGGCTACGGGTGCGCAGTTTTTGCGAGGTGGAGCGTTCAAGCCGCGCAGCTCGCCGTACAGCTTCCAGGGCATGGGCCTTGACGGGCTCAAGCTGCTGCGCGAGGTAGCGGATCAAACCGGTCTTTTGGTGATTACGGAGGTGATGGAGATCTCGCAGATCGAGTTGATGCTGCCGTATATCGATTGCTTCCAGGTGGGTGCGCGCAATATGCAGAACTTCAACCTGCTGCGCGAGCTGGGGCATGTGCGCAAGCCGGTGCTGATGAAGCGTGGCATCTCAGCGACGATCGAAGAGGTGCTGCTGAGCGCGGAGTATATTCTCTCGGGCGGCAACTATGACCTGATGCTGTGCGAGCGCGGTGTGAGGACGTTCGAGACGTATACGCGCAACACGATGGATATCTCTGCGATTCCGGTGCTGAAGAAGCTGACGCATCTTCCTGTGCTGGCCGATCCGTCGCATGGCGTGGGCATTCGCGATCTGGTGCCGGCGATGGCTTTGGCGAGCGTGGCCGCGGGCGCGGACGGACTGCTGATGGAGATGCATCCGAACCCGGATAAGGCGATGAGCGACGGTGCGCAGAGTATGTATCCGGAACAGTTGCATAAGCTGATAGAGCAACTGCGAATGCTCGCACCGGTGGTCGGCAGGACGATTGCTGAGGCAGGCGGAAGAGCATGATGGAACGAGTTTTCATTATCGGGACTGGACTGATCGGCGCTTCGACCGGGCTGGCGCTGCGGGGTGCGGGCTTTTCGGGGCGAATCGACGGCTGGGATACGAGCCTGCTGGAGATGGCGGCGGCGGTGCAGATGGGCGCGATCGACGGCAGGGCGGCCAGCCGCGAGGGTGCGCTGGAGCTCATCCGGCTGGCGGATGTGATTGTTCTTGCGGTGCCGGTGCTTGCGATCAAGGACTGGATGCAGCAGCTTGCGCCGGTGCTGCGGCCGGGACAACTTTTGACCGATGTGGGAAGCACGAAGCTCGAGATTGTGGAGCTTGCAGAGCAGCTTTATGCCGGCGGCGAGACGGCGAGTTTTCTGCCGGGACATCCGATGGCGGGCAAGGAGTCGGGTGGGGCCCTGCTGGCCGAGTCCGGATTGTTCGACGATGCGATGTGGCTGTTCACGCCGATGCGGAGAGAGATGAGACCGATTGAAAAGGCGTGGCGGGGATGGGTAGGGTGCTTCGGATCGCGCACTCTGGATATGGATGCGGCGCGGCACGATGAGCTGTGCGCGTGGGTGAGTCATCTGCCGCAGATGTTATCGACGGCGCTGGCGGCGCTGCTGGAAGAGCGCTTTGGGGCGGCTCCGGAGCTTGCAGCGGACTTGATGCAGGTGGGCGGCCGTGCGCTGCGCGAGACGACACGGCTGGGAGCGAGCCCATACAGTATGTGGCGCGATGTGGCGCTGACCAATACCGATGCGGTTGCGGATACGCTGCTGGCGCTGGAGCAGCGTCTGCAACATGTCCGCGAGAATCTGCGAACCACTGAGCTGCGCGACGAGTTTGCGCTGGCGAACCGTTTTCGTCAGCGGCGATAGGACGGCTGATAACTTTGCGAACCCGCGCGCGGTCAGCGTGAAGAAAGACGAAGCTAACGTTGAGTGATTCGAGACACCCTCTGAAGATCAGCCTGGCCGACGTGGCTGCCGCGCGCGAGCGCATCCGCGGCTCAATCTACTATTCGCCTTGCCCGCATTCGCAGATGCTTTCGGCGCTGACGGGGCAGCAGGTTTATCTGAAGCTTGAGAATCTGCAGATGACGGGCTCGTTCAAGGAGCGCGGTGCGCTGAATCGAATTGCGTTATTGACGCCGGAGCAGGCAGCGCGCGGAGTGGTGGCGGCGAGCGCGGGCAACCATGCACAAGGGGTTGCGTACCATGCGACGTCGCGGGGGATTCGCGCGCTGATCGTGATGCCGCTGGCTACGCCGCTGGTGAAGGTGACGGCGACGCGCGGATTCGGCGCGGAGGTGATCCTGCATGGCGCGAACTACGATGAGGCCTGCGAGGAGGCGACGCGGTTATGTGCGGCGGAGGGCATGACGTTTATCCATCCGTTCGACGATCCGGTGGTGATGGCGGGACAGGGGACGATTGCGTTGGAGTTGCTGGAGCAGGTTCCGCAACTGGAGGCGGTGGTGGTGCCGATCGGAGGCGGCGGGCTGATTGGAGGAATCGCGTGTGCGATCAAGGAGTCGCGGCCTGAGATTCGTGTGGTGGGAGTGCAGACCGCGCGGCTGCCCTCGATGGTGGCGGCAGTGGCGGAACATCATCCGGTCACACTGGACCCGGCGACGACGATTGCGGACGGGATCGCGGTACGGCGCGCGGGAGACGAGACGTTTCCCGTGGTGGAGCGGTACGTCGATGAGATTGTCACGGTGCAGGAAGACGAGATTGCGTCTGCGATTCTGGTTTTACTGGAACGCGAGAAGACGCTGGCGGAGGGCGCGGGCGCGACGGCTCTGGCGGCGCTGCTGCAGAAGAAGACCACGTTGAACGGAGCGCATACGGCGGTGCTGGTCTGCGGGGGCAACATCGACGTCACCCTGTTGAGTCGCATTATCGAGCGCGGCCTGGTGCAGGATGGGCGGCTGATCCGGCTGCGCATCCACCTGCTCGACAAGCCCGGTGCGCTGGCGGAGTTGACGCGGCTGATTGCGAGTTATCGCGCGAACATCGTGGATACGCTGCACAATCGCGCGTACTACGGCGTAAATCTTGGCGACACAGTGATCGACATTACGATGGAGACGCGGGGGCGCGAACAGGTGGACGAGTTGCTGGCTGCGTTGACGGCGGAGGGGTACAGACATAGCCGCGTGATTTGAAAAGCCTGTGTCCTGCCGGACGGGCCCGCTACGCTCAGTCACCCCACAAACGAAGACCTGTTTGCGGGGACCCCGATACGCGTGGTCACTTCGTGACGTGTATACCACTGTTTCAGTGGGTTGGGCTGTCTGGGTGCTCCCGTTGGTCGCAATCGGACGTTTGTCCTTATGCTCGGGTGAAGGAGGTCTGTTTCTTCTCTGCGTGGCGTTCGAGGGCCAGCGCGATGAGGCGGTCGATGAGTTCTTTGTAGGGGATGCCGCTGGCCTGCCAAAGCTTGGGATACATGCTGATGCTGGTGAAGCCGGGCATGGTGTTGATCTCGTTGAGATAGATGGCGGGCTTGGATTTCCGGTGGCCTTTGCGCGCGGGTTCCATGAGGAAATCGACGCGGGCGAGGCCGGCGCAGTCGCAGGCGCGGAAGGCGGCGATGGCCATCTCGCGAATCTGCCTGGCGTCGGACTTGGAGAGTGCAGCGGGGATGATGGGGATGCTGGGATTTTCGGGTGCATCTGCGTACTTGGAGTCGTAGTCGTAGAACTCCTTGTTGGGGATGATCTCGCCGACGACCGAGGCGATGGGCGCGTCGTTGCCGAGGACGGCGACTTCGAGTTCGCGGGGTTTGACGCCGGGTCCGCCGACTCCCTGCTCGATGATGAGCTTGCGGTCGAAGCCGGCGGCGAGGTCCATGGCGGCGGCGAGTTCGGCGCGGCTATGCACCTTGCTGATGCCTACGGAGGAGCCTAGATTGGCGGGTTTGACGAAGACAGGATAGGCGAGCTTCTTTTCGATGAGCCTGGTGCAGCGCTTCGGGTCGGCCTTCCATTCGCTGCGGAGGAGGTTGACGTGCGGGGTCTGAGGAAGGCCGGCGGCGGCGAAGAGTTGCTTCATGGCGGACTTGTCCATGCCGGTGGCGGAGCCGAGGACGCCCGAGCCTATGTAGGCGATGTCGGCAAGTTCGAAGAGTCCCTGAATGGTGCCGTCTTCGCCGAAGGTGCCGTGCAGGACAGGAAAGATGACGTCGAGCGAATGTGTGAGAGCGCCGTGCTGCTGGGCGAGATCTGCGCTGGCGCTTAGCTCGACGGATTGGCTGCTTACACGTTTGGGCAACGGCGGCGGGGCGCTGGATTGGCCCTGGAGAAGACGCTGCGCGCTGTCGGAGGTGACCCACTGGCCTTGCCTGGTGATGCCGATGGGGACGATCTCGTACTTGGCCTGGTCGATGGCCTGGAGGATGGACGAGGCGGAGTTGAGCGAGACTTCGTGCTCGCCGGAGCGGCCGCCGAAGAGGATGCCGATTCGTAGCTTCTTGGCCGGTTTGTTCCCGGTGGCGCGCTTTGTTGCTTTTCCGGTTGGTGTCGTCTTGGTCGTCATGGATAGTGCAAGTTTCTATCAAATCGCGCGGCTTGGAATGGGAAAACTTTTGTGGGTGGATAACTGGGCGGGTGCGCCGCGCGGTGCTTGGCCAGTGAGCAGACTTCCTATAATGAGGCAGGGCAAGAGCAACGACGAGATACAGGGGTCCTTCGCTCCGCTCAGGATGACGACGGAAAACAAACAAGAGCAAGTCTATTGTGGTTCGCAGTCTTTAGACAGGTTCTGAGGGACAACGCGATTGGCAAGAGGCGGCGGAGCGACATGACACAGGCTCAGATTTCGGTTGCGGCGCTGGCGGCGGTTGGCGCGGCGGGTACTGTGATCTACGCGGGGCTTGGCGCCCAGTCGCAGATGTTTGGGCGGACGCTGGTAGCCGGACGGCGGCCGGATGAGATCGCGCTGACCTATGACGATGGGCCGAATGATGTGTTTACCGAGGGGCCGCTTGGGGGGCTC